>Ga0302278_10005790_pt1 | contig 12091 bp, 6 predicted proteins | sample III_Bog_N3_2_FD_194543 | JGI IMG/M metagenome (GOLD analysis project Ga0302278, IMG submission 194543) | Peat permafrost microbial communities from Stordalen Mire near Abisko, Sweden - III_Bog_N3_2 | ecosystem: Environmental > Terrestrial > Soil > Wetlands > Peat | place: Sweden: Abisko... | reverse complement strand
ATCGGCGTACCCGCCCATCATCGTTCCAGTTAATCCAACTAACTTTCGCGCGATCCGCTCGAGCACAGCCAGTCCGTTGCCCTGGGCGGTGTCGCCGGCGAGCTGGTGCAGCTCGTCCGCGATGGCGTAGTCGAAGAAGCCCTTCATGTAGCGGCCCATGAAATCGAGCGGCGCCATGCGCTGCAGCTTGTTCTTGTCCGCCTGCCAGAGTGGCGAGAAGACCGTCGTGCCCTTGTTGGGCCGGTTCAGCGTCTCGTCGTACTTGTTCGTGTCGAAAGAGGAGCGGGTGAGGTTACCACCCGACGAGGTCTCGACGGGAAGGCCGCTGTCGATGCCGATGACGCTGCCATTGTTCGGACCCGATTCGGCAACCTCAAAAGCGTGCTTCCAGAAGTAGCCGAGCTTGCCTTTCTCCTTGCTCATGATGAAGAAAGAGTTCTCGGGGCAGATCTTCGCGAAGCCTTTCGGTCCCATCTTGCGCAACTCGCTCAGCGTGACCTTGAGGCCCTGGTGAACGATCTTGCCATTCTTGTAGACGACTTCCGTCATGCCGTGCGGCTTGTGTACGTCGCCGTTGTTGCGCATGTCGTACACGATGAAGACGCGGACATTGGGCAGCGTCATGAACACCTCACGCGCCCACTTTTTCGGGAGATGAGGCGGACACATCGCGATCGCGGTGAACCGTTTACCGGCCGCATGCACGAAGCAGGAAGCAATCGCCATCAGCGTCTTTCCGCACCCGCATTCGGCGACCATCTTGGCGGCGCGTCCGCCCTTTTTCCAGAACTTGACGGTGCCCATGATGGCAAGCGCCTGGGCAGGGAGAGCTTTGCGGCGAAGCTTCGAGAGCAGCGGAGAGAGCGGATCTTCCGGCTTGTGGAGGGGTTGATACGCTTCGGTAATTCGCTTCCCGAGGTCCGGAGCGAATTCGCGGAGGTAATCGAAAATGGTGGCGAGTGCTGCCATGGTGTACCTCAAGTCCTAAATAGGATGACCAGCCCTTTGAGGGCTGGCCTTTGTGTTGAAAGCTGTGTTGTTTGAAGGCGATTAGGCTGCGATGCCGGGCACGTCCGGTTCAATCACAGAAGCGGAGAGCAGATCCTTGATTCCGTAGATAGGCCAGATGGTGGGACCGGCAACTTCGGGAAGACTTAGATACTTCTTCTCGACTTGGGAGCCAATCCACTTCAGAAGCTCCTCGCGCGTGATGGTCACTGTGACCGGAGAGCAGTTGAATCCGATGATCTCCCGAATCTTCTCAGTGTTCCGCAGCATTTGGACGCCGGGGCCAGCCCAACCGGGCAGGGCTGGAAGCCCAAGGAACGAAATGACTGTTGCCCAGATGAGGGTGTCGTCATTGTGAAGGACCGTGACTGATCCGTTGGTGCCGTTCTGCATAAGTGCCTCTGAGAAGCAGAGGATGTGCCTCACGGGTCGCTGACGGCCGGGGATCGAGAGGTGACCACGGTATGTGGTCGGCTTCTCACCCATGAAAAGTTCTAGTCGCTGGCCATCAGGCAGTTTGGCCGTGAAACGTGAGTTGGTCGAGATCGCGCCCGACACGGCGGCCATCTCAGAATCGTTACCAAATATGGAGAGCATGTGGGTGGTGTTGTCTTCGGTGGCCAGGCGGTCGCACCAGACTTCCACACGAGTAGACCAATTCTTGGACTGGACGGAATATTCGACCTGTGTGAGCCGGAGGTGAGCGTTCTTCATGGTGATTCTCCTTGGGGAGCGAAGAGCGCTCTGACCCTCTTAGGGGAGAATCGTTTCTTCGGTGAGACTGAGTTGAATGATGTCGCCTTGGACAAATTGCGCATCCTGATAATTCATAGAACATGCCCCGGCCGGTGCTGAGGTCGGGTATTTGTCACGGCGACCCATCGACAGGCGAGCTGCCTTACTGAGAGGTTTGGATTCAATACCGTATTCAAAAGGGTTGCTCATGGCAAATTCTTCAATTACTGCAAAGCGCTATAGCGGTGTTGTGTAAGCTGGAGCTGTACAGTAATTACACAACACCGCTATATCGTCACGGTGTAATTGTGTTATGCCATTGGAAAGAAAGCAGATAAGTGACTGGATACGGCACTAACTCAGGTTGCTGTGGCTGACAAAGTTAAATGCCGATTCCACCGATGCCAAAACCCTCCCAAACCCGGCGAGTACCAGGTGGGGAGGGAATTGGGATATCAGTGGGGAGAAAACCTAGTATTCGGTCGGCAATAAGACGGTCGTCTTGGAATGATCGTGCTCAGTGATGATGTACAACCGGCCATCGGGTGATTCCGGCACTTCGTAGCTGGAGAAGACACGAAGATCGCCAACCTTTACGGCGTGGTTGTTGCGGTCGACGTCTTCCTGATCCGAGTCGCCCCACTCGCCACGCTTGTAGCGCGCCAGTAGGTGTCCCAGATCGAATCCCTCCACAACGAGCGCTTGAACCCCTCGCGTCATGGTCAGACGTCCCAGTTGAAACAACTTGCAAGATCCGGGTGAATTCAGCCGCGAAACCTCGACCAAATCATCGTCGTCGTCAACGTCTTCATCGTCGTCGTCATCTTCCTCAAACTCGGCTGCCGCTGCCGCGTCGTCTGGAGTTTCAGCGTCTTCAGCCCCCTCACCCTCTTCAACCATTGGTTCGTCTTGCTTGGTCTCGGTGAGAATTTGGGTCCTGCCGTCGACAAAGACGATGGCGAGTTCGTTGGAGAATCGTTCCCTGGTGCGGGTGATTTCCATGTTGTCTTCGATCTCAACCGTTGTTGACGTGTGCTTGATCGGTCTCCAGTGAGCCAGGTGAGCCTGGTCACCCTCTCCGAACTTGCCATTCAGCATGCCGGCTGTTGCCAGCAGACCAACGTGGCCGCCATGAAGGGGAGTGATCGGGCTTCCACCAGCGACTTCCTGCTTTGGCAGCAGGAGCGGCACTGCGGATTTCCAGGCATTGCTGGTGATGAGACGGTCCTCAATTTCATCGAGCGGAAGGCCGACGTTGTAGATCTCGACTGTGCCGCTGGGTGGGACGCTATACATCCGATCGACTTCTGGCGTGAGCACTGGCAGTTGCTTGGGGTAGTACGTCATCCGCGAGATGTTTTGACGCAACAGAATGGTTTCGTGGCCATTGTTGTTGTGACGCACTCCGAAGATGGCGCACTGGTTGTACTTTTCGGACTCTTCTCCGACGAGCCGGTAGATGGCAATATCCTTGAATCGCGTCGCCAAAGTGTCAGACACTTCATGGACCGCGGTATAGGGAATAACCATCAGCAGGATGCCTTTGGGCTTGAGCCACGCATAGGTATGGCCGAGGAACAACTTCTCCATGCGCTGGTTGGTGCGGGGTCCCACCTCGAAGTCATAGGGCGGGTTCAGGTAGAGGAAGGAGAGGCGTTCCACTCGGGCGCGCACGTCGAAGACGTTGGCCTGAATAGTCTGAATGCCATTTGCTTTGGCAGCTTCGGCGCGGTTGGCGTCGAGCTCCACTCCATAGAGCGTGGAATTGGATCCGCCTGTGAGAGCGTGGAGTGCTGCGCCGGTCCCACAGCAGGGATCGAGTGCGGAGGTGGGTGCTTCGGGGAAGGCAAGTCGAGCCCGCAACATGGGGCCTTGCTCGACAGGGAGAGGGTAGTAGCCGAGTTTCAGCCTTGCAACGATTCGCATCTTGCGGTCCTTTCAACGACTTAAATTGGTTGGGAAATAAAGCATATTTTGGCCTGGAATAATGCATATCTTGGCCGCGCCAGAGGGCGCCGGTGAGAATCGGCCGGCGAGCTACGGGAATGCCACCTTGGCTGAGATGGAACGAGTCTCGCTGAGTGACTCGGCCTGTTCGCGTAAACCGAATCGGCGGCACCCTGCCGTCTTATCGAAAGGGATCACTGGGTTATCTGTAGTTGGCTATATGGTGCCATGCTAGGATTGCTTGCCATGAAGAGGCGGTGGGTTTTTGCTGAGTTGTTTGCCGGGGTGGTTTGGGCGTTTGCGGGAATGATGCTTGCGGGCGGCGCAACGGCGGCGGCGCAGACGGCGGCGGCGGTGGTAGTGCGCGAAAGTGGGGCGCGGGCGGTGCTGGCTGGCGACTCGATTCGCCTTCAGCTTCCGTTTACCGTGCCGGCCATCACGGGAGGGCGCGCGGCGGTGTGGACGCTGTCTCCGACGGGGGCGAAGTCGGCGGAGACGGCGGTGCAATTTGCGGCGGGGGCGCGTGCGTTGAGCGTGACGCTGCCGTGGCCGAAGGATGAGAAGGGGCACAAGGCGGACGAGATTGGGTGGTGGCGGATTGGGTATCGCATTGGGACGAGTGCGGGCGTGCTGTCGATTGGGTCGATTGCGCCGAATCTGCTGACGCTGCGGCTGGCGCTGGATGAGAGGCCGGTGGCGGGCAAGCCGCTGACGGCGCGGGTGTATGCGGTGAATCCGGTGACGGGGAAGAGTTTTCGCGGAGTGCGGCTGGAGGGGACGCTGGAGTACGAGATCCCAAAGGGTGCCGATGCGGGCGCGAAGGCGGTGCCGGGCAAGGTGGTGCGCACGGCGACGACGGGGATGGATGGAGAAGCGGCGCTGGTGATTCCGATTACGGGCGCGTCGGGCGATGATGCGACGCTGACGGTGACGGGCACGCTGGTGGGTGAGGATGGGGCGCGGTCGACGGCGTCGATCAATGCGGATATTGACTTGATGGACCGGGAGACGGTGCGCATGCAGACGGACAAGATGCTGCATAAGCCGGGAGAGACGGTGCATCTGCGGGCCCTGGTGCTGGACGATGCGGGGCGAGCCATGGCGGGCAAGGGGGTGAAGCTGACGATTGTGGACAGCGAGCAGAAGACGCTGTTGGAAGAGGCGCTGGAGACGAACCGGTTCGGAATTGTGAGCTACGACTGGAAGACAGGACCGCAGTTGGCGCCGGGGAACTATCAGGTGACGATCGAAGTGGATGGCTCGACGCGCTACCAGGGGACGGGGTGGATGAACCTTGAAGTGCGGCGGTACGATCTGCCGGAGTTTGCGGTGAGCGCGACGATGGACCGGGGATTCTACCTGGATGGGCAGACACCGGTGGTGAAGCTGCACGCGGGGTATCTGTTCGGCAAGGCGGTTGCGGCGGGAGCGGTGCGGGTTGCGCGGGTGCAACAGTACCGATGGGACGAGGCGACGAAGAAGACGGTTGCGGTTGAGAGCGCGGAGCAGACGACCACGCTGGATGAGCATGGCGATGCGGAGTTGAAGCTGGATGTGGCGGAGTTCGCCGATTTCACGGAGGGCCAGCGGTATCGCGATGTGCAGTATCGCGCGTATGTGACGGATGTGAGCACGGGGCGGACGGAGCCGCGAAACTTCACGGTGCGGCTGACGCGGTACCCGGTGCATATCTATTTGAACCGGGTGGATGGGAACGACCGCGAAGGGGATTACATCCTGAGCACGGCGTATGCGGACGGAGAGCCGGCGGGGTGCAAGGTGACGCTGGACTGGATGGATGGCGAGCCTCATGCGACGCACGCGGCGACGGTCACGACGAGCCGGTATGGACTGGCGCGGGTCCATCTGCGGTACGCCTCGGCGGGCGACGATACACAGATGAAGGTGCGGATGACGGCGCGGGATGGGGAAGGCCGGACGTCGGTGTTCGACCAGACGTTGAATGCGGGTGAGGCGGAGAGCATCTGGCTTTCGGTGGGCGCGACGTTGATGAAGCCGGGGCAGAATATCGAGGCCGAGGTTCATGGGCCGCCGGGCGCTGTGATCGATGTGGACGCGCTTTCGGCGCAGGGATCGATAAGCCACACGCAGGTGCACATGATGCACGCGACGGAGCGGGTGACGGTGACGATGGGAGAAGACTTCCGCGGCACTGTGACGCTGATGGCATACACGATGGACGGCGATTCGGATAGCCATCACGGATGCCAGGGCTGGTGCACGGCCAAGTCGGTGCTGTATCCGGAGGACCGCGAGCTGAAGCTGAAGCTGACGGGGTTGCAGGCTTCGTACCTGCCGGGGGCGGAGGTGAATGCAGGCTTGGATGTGCGCGCTGCGGGAGGATTTGCGGCACCGGGAGCGGTGGGCGTGTCGGTTGCGGACGCGGCTGTGGAGCAGCGGGCGTTGACGGAGGAAGATGCGAGCCAGCGCTGGAATGGGTGGAACTGGTGGGGGAGTTCGTCGAACATTGGCGGCGTGAGTATGGAGGAGTTGCAGAAGACGGATATGTCGAAACCGGTGTCCGACGATTTGCAGGTGGTGGCGGAGGCGGGGCTGGCGTTTGACTTTCCTTCCACGGTGAGCCTGGAGTCGGAAGACTATGCGGATTCGCGGGGCGATTATCAAGCGGGGATGAAAACGCAGTTGAAGCCAGTGGGGGATGCGATTCTGGCGGCGCGGCCGGAGCAGCTGCCGTCGACTCTGGAGGGAGTGCGGGCAATTGCGGATGCGGCAGGGCTGGATCCTGCGCTTTTGGTTGACCCGTGGGAGACTCCTTACAAGTTGTCGGTTTTGAAGGACTTTAACCAGGTGACATTGGATGTGCTGAGCGCGGGGCCGGACAAGAAGTTTGGGACGGGCGATGATCTTTCGGCAACTATGGTGCAGCGGAATGTCTTTGCGCTGCCGGGTGAGCGGCTGACCAAGATTCTGGAGGACAGGGTGACGGCGGGCGAGGCGTTGCCGGGGAATGTGGATGAGCTGAAGCAGATGGCGCGAGCGGGCGGGCTCGACCTGGACAAGACGTTCGATCCGGATGGGCACGTGTTCCAGTACCAGATTGGGGTGGGGCCACGGTGGTACGACGTGCAGGTGTATCCGCATGATGCGAAGCCGCAGGAGAATGGGCGACTCGGATGGCCGACGGTGTGGACGAGCCCGGCAGTCGATTACTTCCGGCGGATGGAAGCGCGGATGCAGGCGGCGATTAATGCCTGGACGGATGCGGGACATCTGTTTCCGGTGACGGAGGCGGAGGCGAAGGCGGCGTTTACGGCCGCGGGAATTGATTTCGACGCGCTGCGCGATCCGCTGGGGCAGCCCTTCCAACTGGTGACGAACGACCAGATGAGCTATACGCGGGTGGAACGGGTGAAGGCCGGCGGCACGCTTGAGGAGACGAGCAAGCCGGTGACGCATCTGTACCGGGCGGTGCAAATTCTGCGCTCGCCGAGCATGGTGAATGACAAGGTGACGAATGAGGTGGTGGCGCAGTTTCTGCATCCGGTGACGGAGCAGAGCGGAAGCGATGCGAAAGCACAGGCGGTGGATGGAGGAATGTTTAAGGGCGATACAGGCGCGATTGGCGGGACGGTAACGGACGCGAGCGGGGCGGTGGTACCGGGCGCGACGGTGACGGTGAAGACGCCGCTGGGCGAGACGGTGTCGACGGTGAAGTCGCTGTCAAACGGGATGTATTTGGCGGGCGATCTGGATGGCGGGTTCTATACGGTAGAGGTTGCGGCGGGAGGGTTCCAATACACCGTGGTGCGGATGGTGCATGTTGCGCCGATCGCGCTGACGACGGTGGACGTGCAGCTGACGGTTGGCGCGGCGAGTGAGACGGTGACGGTGACGTCTGCGGCGCTGGCGTTGAGCACAACCGATGCAGTGCTGGGCGGCAAGGCCCCGAATCAGTACTCTTCGCTGCCGCTGGCGATGGGTGGCGGCCCGCGACGAGCGACAGGATTTCTTTTCGGGAGGGCGAAGGGCGGGCAGACGGTGGAGGAGGAGCAGGTGTTTACGCCGCGGCTCCGGCATGTGTTCGAGGAGACGGCGTACTGGGCTCCGTCGCTGGAGACGGCGGCGAATGGAAGGGCGAGTTTGCACTTCACGCTGCCGGATAGTTTGACGACGTGGAAGCTCCATGCGCTGGCGTCGACGGTAGATGGAAGGATTGGGGTGCTGGAGCAGACGTTTCAAACGTTTCAGCCGCTGTTTGTGGATGCGGACTTGCCGCAGGTGCTGACGGTAGGCGACGAGATCCAGCTGCCGGTCAACGTGCGGAACTATACGGACCACGGGGTGCAGCTACCGGTGACGGTGAAGACGGCGAATTGGCTCACGCTGACGACGGCGGCGAGGGTAGACACGAATGTGGCGGCGGGTGCGTCGGCACCGGTGGTGTTTGGGTTCAAGGCGAAGAGTGCGGTGGAAACCGGGCCGTTGCGCATTGAGGCGACGAATGGCCACGAAGGCGATGCGATGGAGCGGACGATGAGGGTGCATCCGGATGGCGAGCCACGCGCGGTGACGGCGGCGGGATTGCTGACGAAAGATGCACGGACGCTGACGCTGGAGCTGCCCGCGGATTCGATTGCGGGATTGGTGCATGGGGAGGTGAGGCTCTATCCGAATTTGGGCGCGCATGTGCTGCACGCCATGAAGGCGGTGCTGGAGCGTCCGTATGGATGCGCGGAGCAGACGATCTCCTCGGCGTATCCGAGCCTACTTTATCTGGAGCTGGCGAAGGCGGGTGGTGTGGATGCGCACGATCCCGTGGTGGTCGAGGCGCAGACGTATTTGCAGTTGGGATATGACAGGCTGAAGGATTACTTCGACGCCAGTGGAGGGCTGACCTACTGGGGCGGCCGCGACCACGACGCTGACCCTGCGCTGACGGCGTACGCGATTGAGTTTTTGAATGAGGCGAGCGGGTATATTCCGGTGGACCACAGCGAAATTAGAGGGGCGCTGGAGTGGCTGCTGAAGAACCAGAAGGCCGATGGGAGCTGGGCTCCGCGGTACGGAGAGACGAACGCGAAGCTTAACCTATATATAGCGGAGGTGTTGGCGGGGACGACTCCGGAAAGCGCGAATGGGCCGGCTGCGGCGACTGAGCTGCAGGGCCGCTTGACGAAGGCGGCAGCGAATGCGACCGCATGGGCAGCGAGTTCTGCAGCGGCCGTGCATGATCCCTATGCGAACGCGGTGCGGCTACGGCTGGCGGAGATGCGCCAGGGCGATGGCGAGACGGTGAGCAAGCTGCGCGCGGAGCTGGCACAGACGGCGACGCGGGATCGCGAAGGTGCGCACTGGAACCTGGCGAGCTTCTCGCCCTTTTATGCATGGGGGTATGCGGGCGGGCTGGAGACGACCGCTGTGGTGCTGGCAGCGCTTAGGGACGGCGACGCGGGAGGTACCAGTTCCACTGCGGAGAGTGCGTTGACGAATGACGCACTGTTTTATTTATTGCGAAATGAGGACCGGTATGGCTGCTGGTTCAGCGGACAGGCGACCGTCCGAGTGCTGCAGGCACTGCTGCCAGTGGCGATCGCGCAGATGAAGACGGCAACAGGCTCGCAGAGTTTTGGGTTGACGGTGAATGGAGCGCCGGTAAATGCGGAGTCGCTGCGGACGGATGCGCGGCTGACGACGGCTCCGCGAACGGTGGATGTGACGGCAATGCTGAAGCCGGGCGTGAATACGCTGCTGTTCTCCTCGGCGGCGGATGCGGCGTTGGCAAGCGCGGAAGCGACGGCAAGTTTCTACATTCCGTGGAAAGACGACGCGGTGACGACGAAGACGCAGACGGGGAACGATGCAGGGCTGGACTTCAGCTATAGCTGCTCGGCCGCAGGCGCGGTGGTGGGGAAGGCGATCGAGTGCAGTGTGGCGGCACGGCGATTTGGGTCGCAGAGCTACGGAATGATGCTGGCCGAGGTTGGTCTGCCGCCGGGCGCGGAGGTGGACCGCACAGCGCTGGCACGCCTGCTCGATCAGGGAACGATCGCGCGGTATGAGCTCCAGCCGGACCGGATTGTTTTTTATCTGTGGCCGGGGAACGCGGCGGGAACGAAGTTCGACTTTGCGATGACGCCAAGGTATGCGATTAGGGCGAAGGCGGCAGAGGCGACGCTGTCGGATTATTACAATCCGGAGTTGAGGGTGGTGCTGCCACCGGCGGGGTTTTCTGTGACCGGACCATCTCAGAAGTAGCAGGATATGCTTGGCTCTCGGCTAAACGGTCAGCGCCCGCTGGGAGTTGGTTGTTCTGACCAGGGTGTGTTTCTCGATTTACGCGAAATCGCCGAGTCACTCAACGAGACTCATTCCATCTCTGCCAACGTGGAATTCCCGTGGCTCGTCGGCCGATTCCCACCAGCGCGTCATTCTGGCGCGGCCAAGATATGCATTATTCCCGGCCAAATTATGCTTTATTTCACAGGAGGAGCGAAAAACGCCCATAATCTGACCAAATGGCCAGCTTACGGGCGACGTGAAACAGTATCGGAAAATATCTGGAAGCTGTTAGTTGAACGACGCGAGTACCGCAAGGATGTTGCGCTTCAACGATGGAAGGTCGCGGTGAATTGCTTGCCACACGATCTCAAGGTCAACGCCGAAGTACCCGTGTGATAGCGCATTGCGCATGTCATATGCAGAACGGATTGGCAGTTCAGGATGTGCCGCGACGAACTCGGGGAAGTTCTGGGCAATGTTGCGGCTGGCCTCTCCAATGATCTCAAAGTTTCTGATCACGGCATCCTGATCCCGCGTACTCCGGCAGAACTCGGCATAGCCCAGACTGGATGTATAGTCATCGATCCGATTGATGGCTTCGAGGATGTGGTCCAGAAAATCGTTCAACTGGAATGAATGCTTCCGGTCGCTCATACAGGCATAGCCTCGGAAACCACCTGATCCCGCAAGCGTATATGCAGTGCCTGCGGCGTGAGAACATCTACCGACACGCCGAGGAGAGTGCGCAACTGGTAGCGAATCTCCCCGATGTCAAAGATGGACGTCTCCGGCGTAGGATCGACCAGAATATCGAGGTCACTCTCCTCGGTATCTTCGCCGTGCAGAACCGACCCGAAGACACGGGGATTTCTGGCGCATCTCGATTCCACAATGCGGCGAATCTCCTCACGATGCAGTTGCAGAGCCTCCGACGGTCTCATAAAATCCTCCCCATTCCATTATCATGCAACTTTACTCTATGACCGCACCGGCGCATTGCAAACGGGGAGTAGGGCATCAGGTCTTCTCCCCTCCCTTGCGTCCTGTTGGCGCTCAACTGAAATGACAGGGGGCTTGGCCCTTTAGAAATGTCATTCTATACTTCGTCGTAGCCGTGCGGGGGTAATGTGGGAATCGCCGCACTTGCGATTTCCAAGGGCTGTGGGAAAAGAGGGAAACGGCTTCATGTTTTCCTCTTTTTCCATCAGACCGTCATTTCCACCGCTGTTTTTGGAAAACCCTGAAAAATCGAATTAGCCCGTCTGTTCGACCGGGCTTGGTGTGGGGCTTTCTTTCGCGGATTTCACAGGGATTTTCGGAACGTAGTCCGGGCCGTAGATCTGTCGACCTGATTTTTGGGATCTGAGCTTCTTACTGTTCGTTTTCACCTTCGGTGGAAGTGCGAGGTCTTGCATTCTTTTGGCTACGGCGAGCGCCTGTCCGAGCCGCTTGTTTTCGCCAGTTATGGCAACGTGATCCTTCTCGAATACGCGGTAAGGAAGAGGCGGCTCCTGACATCGGACTTCGAGCGAGCGAACTGAACTCTCGCGCAGTTCGACCTGCTGTTCGACGACCGTTTCGGATACTTTGTTGCGGACGAGGACGATCTGGTTCCGGTCATTGGCGACTTCCTGGTCCACAGACTCCTGTTCACCACGGCAGGGACCCTCAGCGATCGGTGTGCCTGGTTCTATGTAGTCCGGCCCATAGACGTTTCGACCTCGCTTTACATAGCCGAGCTTCTGACTGTTGGTGTTCACCTTCGGCGTGATGTACGTGTCTTGCTGTGCCTTGATGACGGCAAGAGCGTGGCCCAGGCGCTTGTTCTCGACGATTGCGGTATGGCTGACCCTCTGATCCTTGCTGAAGAGGCGATAGGGAAGCAGGAGGCCCTTGGTGCGAACTTCCAAGCGGCCATCCGGGAAGTCGTAAACGTCAACATACTTGCCGTCGAGTCCTTCGGAGAGAGAATTTCGCTCCAGGATGATCCGCTTGCGGTCGTAAGACAAGGTCAACTGGCTTCCGACGTAGCGCTGCTCGCGGTGGCACAAGATATCGGTGAGTTTTTCCATGGGGATGGATAGGGGCCGATGCAGGTCTTCAGGACGGGCGGAAGGGATAGCAAAACGCTCATTGAACT
>Ga0302278_10005787_pt1 | contig 12094 bp, 15 predicted proteins | sample III_Bog_N3_2_FD_194543 | JGI IMG/M metagenome (GOLD analysis project Ga0302278, IMG submission 194543) | Peat permafrost microbial communities from Stordalen Mire near Abisko, Sweden - III_Bog_N3_2 | ecosystem: Environmental > Terrestrial > Soil > Wetlands > Peat | place: Sweden: Abisko... | reverse complement strand
GTTGTTGGATATCCAATTCTCGATTCGTTCCTCGTAATCCAGCTTCGAGAGTTCCAATTCCTTCAAGGAATCGCTTTCGTCGACAGCCCAAACACGCACTCCATCTGACATATCATGCTCCAGCCGGGTTGCTCCCCGTCCCCTCTAGGCTACGCCACCTTGATTTCTTCGAGCAGTTCCGGATGAAGATCAAGCACCTTCAGCAGCTTGACCAGCGCCAGCGGAGGCTTCGTCTTGCCGGTCTCGTAGCGGGAGAAAGCGTTGACGCCGCCGCCGAAGATTTCTGCTGCTTCGCGCTGGTCCAGCGCGAGCTTCTTGCGGACCTTGACGATGAAAGCCGGGTCAACGAGGTCGGCATTCACCTGCTTGGAGAAAGCCTGCATCTCGCGCATAACACGCTCGGAATCCTCCATATCGTGGATGGATTCGCCACAAGCCGGGCAGAAATCGCCTGTCGTCTTCAAAATGGCAGTCTCGCCCTTGTAGCTAAAAGGGATGTCGCGGGTATCGTGGATCAACTCGGCCGCGCCGCAAATAGGGCATTTCATGGTCATAACTCCTTGAACGAGACGATCAGCACGTCCTCGGTGACGGTCAACTTGAGGTAGACGGAGCCGACACTGGTCTGGGGATGGTACACATCCTGCCATATCCGGTGATCGGCATAAGTGGTCATGGACTTGTAAAAATCTTTCATGGTCAATGAAGCAACCACGGCTATCATTCCCTTGAAATCGAAACCGAGGAGAGCGGCGGTCGTACGCGCAGTGTGCGTAGGTCTCACCTTACCTGCCTCGATCAGCGCCTTTACGCGTGACAACTTACAGTGCGGAGTTCGCTTCTCCATGATTATATTAACCTACTTGGTTATTTCTGGCAAGTAAGAGTTTCCTAACCGCCCAGCCCGTTAGCCACAAAGCCGCGATAACACAGGCCCACCCAAACACGTCGCCGTGCGCCGAGTAGAAGGTCAGGTCGTCGCGGAAGCCATACCCGGCGGGCAGCGCGTCGGCCTTGTGCCGCGGAATGCTTTGCCGCACAGTTCCATAGGGGTCGATGACCGATGTTATGCCGGTATTCGTATCGCGCAAAATCCAGCGGCGGTTTTCGATGGCCCGCATGCGCGCCATGTTCAGGTGCTGCCACGGCGCGCTGGTGTCTCCATACCAGCCGTCGTCGCTGATGTTCACCAGCACCTCCGCTCCATTTTTCGCAAACTCCCTCACTTCATCGGCGAAAACCGACTCATAGCAGATGAAGATTCCGTAGCGATGACCTTTCAGCGTGAATACCTTGCGCGCGTCACCCGGCGTGAAGCGCGAAACCTTGCCGGTGAGCTTGCGTGCGAAGAAAAGCAGCTTTTGAAACGGAACATATTCGCCGAAGGGAACCAGGTGGATTTTGTCGTAGCGGCCCACGCGCGCTCCATCCGCATTGATCACCACGGCGGAGTTATAGTAGTTCCACGTCTGTTCTTCGGTCGAAAAGTCCGCGCCAATGTTCCCCACCACCATCGGCGCATCCTCTGCGTGCGCGATACCAATCATTGCCTGCTGAAAGCGCGGGTCTGCCTCTTCAAACGGCGCCGGCGACTCCGGCCATGCAATCAAATCGGGATGCGTGGGATACGGCGGGCAAATAATCTCGCCATTCGACGCGCCGGTCTGCGGAATCCCCGCGATGTACGTCTTGCACTGATCCCCGGCCAGGCGCGTAAATTCCGCAATATGCCGGTCCCAATCGCCAGGCTTCGACCAGCGATTGTCGCCGGCCACATCCAGGTTCGGCTGCACCAAAACTGCGGTTGCGGTCGCCACCGGCCTCTCCGGCGCAACCAGCAATCCCGCCGCTCCGCCCATCAGCAGCAGCGCACCGGCAATTCCCCACGGGCGCCTACCCGAACACCGGTCCAGCAGCAACCCGCCGGCGATCAGCGCATTCACAGCGACTAGCACAAAGCTGATCCCATACACGCCGGTCCACGGGGCGAGATGGTTCACCAGCGTGTTATCAACCTGCGAGTAGCCCAGTTGATCCCACGGAACGGAGGTGATGCGCGCTGCGGCCAGTTCCAGCGCAGCCCACAGCACGGGCGCAACGGCCAGCGCCCACCGCGTGCTCCCCGTCGCCTTTTTCACCAATGCCACGCCCAGGCCGAAGAAGCCAAAATAGAGTCCCAGGACCATGCTGTAGCCGGCCAGCAAAAGCGTAGGCGCAAGCGCCGGCATATCGCCATACTGGAGCATCACATCGCGCACCCAGTAGCAGTTGCCCGCGTACCAAAGCACGCCACAAAGATACGCCAGCAGAAAGGCTCGGCGCAGCGGCCTCGGCTCGTCCGTTCCGGCCTTTGACAGCATCGCGCACAGCAGCGGAACCAGGCCAAACCAGGCGAAAATCGTGCGCCAGACGGGCAGCGGCCCCGCCAGCGGAAACGGCAACTCCAGCAACCCGGCCGACAACACGGCTGCGGCCCACAACATCCATTGCTTCCCGGCTCTCGGCGGCATACAGGCCAAAGTCTATCGTATTCGGCTCGTTGCGGCATGAACGCGCACAGCAGACCTTTGCGCACAAACACTGCTAATGCGGAACGAAACGCGCTACAATCGTGCCTATGCTGTTCGCCGTCATTGCCATAAAACTGCTTACTTGGATGTTTTTCGTCGGCCTGGTGGGTTCCACCGTCGTCGTCCTCATCAGCTTCGTTGAGGATGGAAAAGAGCTGTTTGGTAAAGATGAGAAGTGAGTTGTCCGCTCCTGCCCTGGCGCTGCCCCTCCATTTTGTGTTGACTCTCGCTCGATTCGGACATAGACTCACCGCAGGGCGGGCGATTAATGCGCTCGTTCGACGCTAGCAACCCGGCGGTAGCGCCGGAACCCCGCGATGGCAACCACTCGAACGACCGTAGCCCCACCTTCAAACCGCGTCCGGCTCATTGTGGCATCTTCCGTGATGCTCACATTCATCTCCTTCTGGCGCGCCGCGGCTGTTGTTCTCTGCGATCTGGGATCTTCGGCCTTCTACGCGGGTGGCATCGCTGAACACGCGGTCGGCGCGGCCGCTCCCTGGTTCATTCTCGCCATCATGCTGTTCAGCTTTGCGGTGCGCGCCGTCTACGTCGAGAGCTGTTCCATGTTCACCCGCGGCGGCGTTTACCGCGTCGTTAAAGAGGCCCTCGGCGGCACATTTGCCAAGCTCAGCGTCTCGGCGCTGATGTTCGATTACATTCTTACCGGGCCCATCTCCGGTGTTTCGGCCGGACTATACATTACCGGCCTGATGAACGAGCTGATGACGGTCGCCAATCAGTGGCACTGGCTCCCGCCCGCTCTGATGGATGCGCAGTACAATCCACTCCAGTTCGATATGAACCATACCGCAGCTGTCTTCGCGGCGGTGGTCACAATCTATTACTGGTGGGCAAACATCAAGGGCATTGAAGAGTCCAGCGGCAAGGCTCTGCGCGTCATGCAGATCACAACCGTGATGGTGGTCATCCTTTTGGCGTGGGGCGTTTTCTCGGTGATCATGAAGGGCTCTCACCTGCCGCCGGCGCCGGTTCCCGCTAACCTCCACTTCAGTAACGAGGCGTTGGGCTTTCTGAAAGGCAGAGGCTTGCCGCTGCTGGGACTGTTCGGCATTCTCATGGCCTTCGGCCACTCCGTGCTGGCCATGAGCGGCGAGGAGAGCCTGGCCCAGGTCAATCGCGAGATCGAGCATCCCAAGCTCAAAAACCTGAAGCGCGCGGCCATCGTCATCGCCATCTATAGCCTGGTCTTTACCGGCGGCGCCACGCTGCTGGCTTCCATGCTCATTCCCACATGGCAGCGCACCCACATCTACCAGGACAACCTGATCGCCGGGCTCGCCATGTACATGGTAGGACCCATGTTCTGGCGCATCGTCTTCCGCGTCTTCGTGGTGCTCGTTGGATTTCTGATTCTCTCCGGCGCCATCAACACTTCCATGATCGGGTCGACCGGCGTGTTGATGCGCGTGGCCGAAGACGGCGTGCTGGCCGACTGGTTCCGCAAGCCGCATATCAAGTTCGGCACCAGCTACCGCATCATCAACCTGGTCTGCATCCTCCAGATGATCACCATCATCGCCAGCCGCGGCAATGTCATCACCCTGGGCGAGGCGTATGCCTTCGGCGTCATCTGGTCGTTCACCTTCAACAGCCTGGCCATGCTGGTGCTGCGCTGGAAATATCATGGCGAGCGCGGATGGAAAGTGCCTCCGAACATCCGAATCGGAAAAACCGAGTTTCCCATCGGACTTCTCTCGGTCTTTCTGGTCCTGCTTTCGGTGGCCATCGTCAACCTTTTCACCAAGTCGGTTGCTACGGTCAGCGGCATCGTGTTTGCCGCGGCTTTCTTCGTCATCTTCAGCATCTCGGAACGCCAGAACATGCGCAAGCATGCCATCACCGCGCGCCAGATGCGGGACCACTTCCAACTGGAGCACCAGGACACCATCAGCAGCGAGTCGGCGGCCATCCGCCCCGGCGGCGTCATGGTCACCATGCGCGACGCCACCAACCCCTTCGCGCTCAAGTGGATCCTCTCCCGCACCAGCACCGAAGAGCAGGACGTGGTGGTCATCAGCGTGCGCATGATGGGCGTGGGCGGACCGGAATATCTCAACGCCGAGGAACAGAGTTTCAGCGAACATGAGCAGATGCTCTTTACCAAGGCTGTTTCCGTTGCTGAAAGCTTCGGCAAGAAAGTCTCGCTCCTGGTGGTTCCCGCCGGCGACGTCTTCGCCGCATTGGCGCAAGGCGCAAACGCGCTGGAAATGGACTCCGTCGTCTCCGGAGTTTCAAACAAAATGACCGCTGAAGATCAGGCCTTTCACATGGGACAGGCATGGGAAGCGCTGCCCGAGCCAAAGCGCCAGTTCAATTTCTATGTCATCGATCCCGGCGGTGCGGTCAAGGTCTTTTACATCGGGCCGCACGCTCCCGCGCTAAGTCCTGACGACGTGCAGTTGGTTCACCGGTTATGGCTGAACATGCGCCGCGATCCCTCCGTGCCTGACCTGCACCACAGCGACATCATCACCTATGCACTGACTCGCCTGGCCGGCCAGTATGCGCGCGAGAAGGTGGAAATCCTCCGCGACCTGCGTAACTACCGCGCGGCCGACTCGCCCGCCACCTTGCGGATCGGCGGCCAGCCACTGTCGAGCGCACCAGCCCCCTCTCCCGCGCCCGCGCAAACCCCGCCACCACCCAAGAACCCGCGCTGAGTCGTCTCTTTAACTCGATGCGGCGAGCCATCCCTCAAGTCAATAAGAAGTACCCCGCTATCACGATGACTGCAGGCATGTGGTTCTTCCATCCCGGCACTTTGAAGCTACACCGATAGAGCGGCGTTTCTTTTCCGGCCACGATTCCGGCATTCAGCTTCCGCCCGGTACAAAGATGAGTCTCTGCGCACTATCCGGATTGGCGCGCATGCATTGCTGAGCCGCGCCGGTATTGCCTCAAACGCTATCTCTGCTTCCTTCAGTCTTGTGGCCGCCGCATAGCTTCTCCTGCGCTCATCCAACGGCGCCCCTGCTTCTCTTACTGGGATTTTCAATTGAATCCATGCCTCGTCAGTAACATTTCGCTTCTTTTTGTTTGTAAAAGAGTTTATAGTTGCGTATCGTGTTCCCTGGACAAGTGGTTAATTCCTGCGCAGTTGTCGACCTAGACACATGGGGATAGGCCACTCATGAGTACCTGATAGGAGGAAGTGTGGGAGTTTCGGAGATTCTGGCACAGATAGATCGGGAGATCGCTCAATTGCAACAAGCGCGTTCCCTGCTGAGCGGTGGATCCGCGAAGGCGCCCAAGAAGGCCGCGGCAGCGCCTGCCACCAGGAAGCCCATCAAGAAGAAGAGGAATCTGACTCCTGAAGGGCGCAAACGCATTGCCGAGGCCGTCAAGCGGCGCTGGGCAGAGCAGAAGAAAGCCGCTGCGAAGTAACTGGGACTACGGTACGGAAGATAGGCCCAGACCTATCTCAACCTATCTTCCGTACCGTTTCCCTTGCTCGGCCCAATGCTTATTCAACCGTTCCCCCAGGTACCCATTGCACAACCCTCACGCTGCCATCCACCAACGCAGCCAGTTCCTCAGGTGTGCCCTTCAGCGGTGGGAATGTACCAAAGTGCAGCGGTAGCACCATTTCTGGCTGCAGTAAGTGCGTGGCCCGCGCTGCTTCCTTCGGTCCCATCGTAAAATGGCCGCCGATCGGAAGCATTGCCACCTTGGGCCCGTATAGCTCGCCGATCAGCTTCATGTCTCCAAAGACAGCCGTATCCCCGGCATGATAGAGCACCGGGCCATCGGTAATCGTCAGCACATAGCCCGCAGCCACGCCCACATAGTGCGTTCCATGCTCATCCTGCGCGCCTGACGAATGCCTGGCATCCACCATCGTGGCTGCCACATCGTCCAGTTGCACGGTACCGCCCAGGTTCATGCCGATCGTGCGCTCCACTCCCTTGCCTGCGACATACGATGCCAGCTCATAGATCGCAACCACCGTTGAACCATGCTTTGCGGCAACCGGCGCTACGTCCGAAATATGGTCCCCATGGCCGTGAGTCAAAAGAATGGTATCGATCTTTTCCGGCAGCACATGGTCCTTCGGATAGCTTGGATTCTGCGCGATGAATGGATCGATCAGTATCCTGGTTCCTTTCGCGGTCTCAACCAACACGGTCGCGTGACCCAGCCAGGTGATCCGCGTTCCCTTCAATAAGCTCATGATTCCTCCCTTCGCTGTCTCCGCGTCGGCAAAACGCTACCGCGTCATGATGACTTCAGAGACGCTGTCCTTCGCCAGAAACTGGCGGTGACCCGGCCAGCCTGCAAAGAGCCGTTCAATGCTGCGGTTGGTAAATGCGCGCTGGATGGGAAACGGCTGCGCCAACTGCACATCCACATCGTCTCCCGGGGTCAGGTGAAAACGGCAGCGCACTGTCTCCTCGCCCTGCATCCTCGTGTGGAAAAACGCCAGAACCTGCCCGCCTGGATTCATCGAAGCAAACAGATGCGCGACCACAGGCGCAACCAGCGCTTCGGGCATAAAATCCAGGGCCGTCCATAACAGCGCCACATCGTACATGCGCCCTGAAAAGTTCAGGGACTGCCTAAGAAAGCCTTCAGCATCCCAGATCGGCTTCCCGTCTTCGTCCGTACCTCGCTGCCAGTCGCCGGTCCACGCATCGTAAACCAGATCGGCCTGGAAGAGGCTATGGCCCAGTCCGGTGAGGTAGTTGATGTTGGAGGGCGACGTATAGCCGGTATCGATCACGCGCAGGCCAGGCTCAGCCTCAAGCCGCTTGCGCAGCACCGCCCACCCGCCGGAGTGGCGCGGCACCCTGGGCCCCCAAAAGCCAGCGGTGGGTGCGGGCGGTCCGCTGTCCTGCTTCTTTTCAAACCAACGGCTCATCGACCGGAATTCCTCTTGCGGGCCTACCCGCTTGATTGCGGCGGACCGGAACTCGATCTTCCCAATCAGAAAATGCCGCCAGCCGGTGCCGGTGCAGGTCCGGCGCCATCGAGCGCCTTCGCTGCGCCCTGCGTCAGGTCCACTTTGCCTCGAAAAACCGCGTTGTCCTCCACCGCCAGCCGGAGCGCGCGAATATCCCCCTGCACGCTGCAGCCGGCACGCAGCTCCACCCGGCCGCTGGCCACCACGTTGCCCTGCACCTGTCCCAGAATCAGAACATCTCTGGCGGTCAGGTCGGCTTGAACGTTGGCGTTGGGCCCGATCGTCAGCCGGCTCTCTGAGAGCGTCACCGTTCCCTCGACCCGCCCATCCACAATCAGGTCTTCGCTGCCCTTCACTTCGCCGCAAATGATAACGCTCTTGCCAATGCGCGCGGGTATATTCTCCACTGCCATGATTTCAGTCCTTCCATGAGCCCAAACAAGGCCCTGCCCGAACTATACGCAACCCGGCTCCATGCTTCAATCCACCCCCGCTTCCACGCGCTTGCTTCCACCCGCTCGTCCGCTTCCACCCGGAGACCGAAGCCGCGCCAGGACGTCTAATGGGCAATGCCGTCCAAGCGCTGAACGCAACGCTGAATATCCGAACGAAAGCACAGACCTCGAATGCCCGTTAGACTGATTTATGTGCGCAGACTTTTCCCGCTCCTCCCCTTGCTGCTGTGGGCCAGCGCCTTTCCAGCCCATGGCCAGCCTGCACCCGCCGCGCTCTCGCCGGCGCAGGCCCAGGCGCTGGTAGAGCGCGCGCTCGCCACGGAATTGCACACTGCTCAGGATCCAGCGCACCCTATGCGCTACCGGCTACGCAAAATCAGCCCCCGCCTCACCTCGACCAAGGATATCCTCGAGACCAAAGACGGCGACGTTGCGCGCCTGGTGGCTCAATTTGATAAGCCGCTCTCGCCTGAGGACGAGCAGAAGGAACAGGCGCGCCTGGACGCGCTGCTCAGCGATCCCAGCCTGCAGAAGCACCGCAAACAGGGCGAGCAGGGAGACATGGGCATCGTCCTCAAGCTGTTGCGTATGCTGCCCAGCGCCTTCCTCTACCAGTACGCCGGCTCCGGTGCGGGCCCCGCGGGTCCGGTGGAGAAGTTCAGCTTCCGTCCCAACCCGAATTTCAGCCCGCCTGACTTTGAAACGCAGGCCCTTACGAACTTAACCGGAGAACTCTGGATCGACGCCGCACAGCAGCGTGTAACACGCCTGGAAGGCCACCTGCAGCAGGACACTGACTACGGCTGGGGCGTACTGGGCAAGCTCGACAAAGGCGGATCGGTGGTCATCGAGCAAGCCGACATCGGCGGCAGCCAATGGCGCATCGCGCGCTTCCAGATGCGAATGAACCTGCGCATCCTGTTCAAGACCAGGAATATCGATACTGCGGAAGAAATGACCGGGTACACCCCGGTTCCCACGGGCATCGAATACCGGAAAGCTATCGAGATGTTGCGGGCCGCGCCGGCTGGCCCCACGCAGCCCGGCCACTAGAAAATGCGGGGCACAATAAGAAAACGGCCACACCCATCAGGGCATGGCCGCTTTCCTGGTTCCAGATTCGCCTTACTTGATCTTGACGTAGATCATGGCGAAGGTGAATAGGGTGAGCGATTCGATGAAGGCCAGACCAAGGATCAGCAGGAACTGAATGCTGCCCGTGGCTCCTGGGTTGCGTGCGACCGACTCGGTGGCGGAAGCAATCGCCTTGCCCTGGCCGATGCCGCACAGTCCGGCTGCCAGCGCGATGCCGATGCCGATACCGATAGGCGCCAGATCGACGACCGCTGAACCGATCTGGGCGAATGCCGGAACGGCGAAGCAGAGTTCAGCCAGTACCATCAAAACGTTTTGCAGTTTACGCATGTTTCTCCAGCTTCCCTGAGATTGACCGCCAGTGGGTGGTTGAGGTTCACCGTGCTGACCCCCTCACGCTTGCGGCCGTCCGTTTACCCGGAGCGGAAGCTCTCCCCGGCGGAATCCTTTTAACAAAAGCCTGTCCTCCTGAGCGGAGTTTGGCGCGCACTCTGCGCCAAACGCAGCCGAAGGATCTGCTTCTTCTTTCCAGGCCTAGTGATCGTGCGCCACAGCCTGCCCCAGGTAGATCATGCTCAACAGCATGAACACAAAGGCCTGCACAATCGAAACACCCAGATGCAAGGCCAGAAAAATCACCGGAACGGCAACCGGCACCAGCGAGAAGAACACCATCGTCACCAGGTCGCCGGCAAACATGTTGGCCCAGAGACGGATGGTGAGAGACATCATGCGGGCCACGTGCGAGATCACTTCGATCGGGAACAGCAGCCAGGCAATCCACCACACGGGTCCGGCAAAATGCTTGAGATAGCCGATGATCCCCTGCTCGCGAATCCCGTGAAAGTTATAGTAAATGAACGTGGTAACGGCCAACCCGAAGGGCACCACCACCGACTGCGTGGGAGCTTCGAGCCCGGGTATCAACCCGAGCAGATTGCAAATCAGCACGAACAGGAAGATGCAGGTGACAAACGCCTGGAAGCGCTGATACCCGTGCCCGATGGCGATCTCCGCCTGTCCTCCGATAAACTCATGAATCAGCTCAGCGAACTGCTGCGGCGTGCCCGGCTTCTCAACCGACAGACTTGCCCGCACCACGGCAAAAAAGGCGATGAAACCCAGCACCACCAGTAATTCCAGCGCGAAGGTGTTGTTGATGGGCGCGGCGGCATTGGCGGGATGAATGCCCACTGCGTTCAGCAGCGCATTCAGGGGACCGGCAAAGAGATAGTTCAGCAACTGTGTAAAAGCCAGTTGATGCATGAAGGCAAATGTCTTTCTGATTCCAGAGCGGAACTATCCACACAAACCGGCCACAAGGCTCAACTCCGCAACATCCTGAGAGCTTCTCCCGTAAGCGTTACGACCGCCAGACTGAGGCCGCACACCAGCGCGATGACCGAACCCTGGAAACACTTAAGGCTACCATAAATGACCCCGGCAAAGATCAACAGGCGCACCAAAAAGAACCCAACCGCCAGCGCAGCCCCGCGCGGAGCCTGTTTACGCTTCATCCGGGCATTCATCAGCCGCGCCAGCCGCTGCCACTCCAGCAGGCTGGCTGCCGATATCAGCGCTCCAGTCAACAACATGGCCGCATTGCGCCAGCCTGAGGCGATCAGCAGCACCAATGCGGGAACCAGTCCCAAAATGACAGTGTTGCGCACCGAGCGCTTCAGCAAAGCGTCCAGATCTTCTTCTGTGAGGTTAGCGATGGAAGGAATCTCTTCTGTCATGGCTCGCTGCCGTCTCTCATGTCTCGCCGCCTTCTGTCATGACCCGCCACCGTCGCTTCCGCCACCGGACTTCATCCCGGCCCCACCGCCCGACCCCGTCCGACTCGTTCCTGCCATCACCAGCCGCACCACGTAGACCAGCCCGGAGATTCCGCCGAACAGTATCCCCACCAGGCCAATCCATGTCTGGTGCAGATGAAGGTCCAGCCAGGCCCCACCCAGCCATCCAATAAACGCCGACGAAGGCAGCAGAATCGCAATCTGCATCAGCTTCTCAGCGTCAGCCAGCGATTTCACGCCGCCTTGAGCTTTGTTCCGCTGCTTCGACTCCGGAATGGGACGATTGAAGGGCACCATCGTGGTTATACACGATGCCGCCGTCGAGCGCGACAGGCGCGAATTGGTCTACTTGGTCCTCCCTTTATTTCGTTTTCCAGGTCGAGAGCTTCCAGGCCTTCACCCGGTATTTGCCCTCATCCTCATTCAGCGGCGCAAGTCCGAACGCGATGTTGGCCCCGCCGCCCCCGCTCGTGACTCCCGGCCCCGTCGCGCCGGCCACGTTTGTGATGGTGATGTTGGCTGCGTAGTAGTAGACCTTGCCCGCCTCAGCGGTGAACGACGCCACATCGATGCTTTTCTTCAGCATCTTCAGCGCCGATTGCCAACTCACGCAAAGGTGATGCTCTCCGGGGTCCACATTCATGATGAAAAACGTGTTGCCGTTGTTGGCGCCGGCCCACGCGCCGTCCAGGCCATAGCGGATCGTGGCATGCATGCCGAATCCGAGCCCCTGGCTTTCGTCTTCAATGAAGACGATTTGCGCCTTACCGTCCGGCGGAGGAGCAGGCGCGGGCGCGTTCTTGAGCGCGGTTACCTCGAATTTGACTCCGTCATCGCCGCAGGCATCCGGCAGAATGGTCTTCGCCTGGGCCTGCGACGCAAACGCGAACAGGCCGCATACGAGCAATACTGCATGTGTTGATTTCATTGCGGACATTCTATCCACCATAATCCTCATTGGCAAATCGTTTAAGCAGCTCATCACAAGCGTTTGTTCATTGCCCTGTCGTGCCACTCCATCTCCACAGACAGAATGAACGATATACTGACTCTTGCACCCGTGAAGCAACTTACGCACAGAGGAATCATGGAGTTCGATTCGGAATTTGAGCGCAATCTCTTCGACTTGCGCAAAGCAAAACTTGAAGAAATCGAGAAGCTCGGCCAGGCCGCGTATCCCAACCGCTTCCCCGCTTCGATCGACGAGCACGCGGTCACCATCCCAGACGTGCGCACCAAGTGGGGCGAAGC
>Ga0302278_10005786_pt1 | contig 12096 bp, 6 predicted proteins | sample III_Bog_N3_2_FD_194543 | JGI IMG/M metagenome (GOLD analysis project Ga0302278, IMG submission 194543) | Peat permafrost microbial communities from Stordalen Mire near Abisko, Sweden - III_Bog_N3_2 | ecosystem: Environmental > Terrestrial > Soil > Wetlands > Peat | place: Sweden: Abisko... | reverse complement strand
GTGAACGCTCCGCTGGGCGATATCAAGCGTTACCCCGGGGATGGGGATGGAGCGTTCAAGACAAAGAAATACCGCGATCTGTTTGCAGAGGCAGGGCACGCGCCTGAGGAGACGAAGGCGAAGATTGAGAAGGCATTTCAGCAGCTTTATCACGGCGATGGGCAGGAGGAGCGGGTCTACTTTGAGAATGGCGCGAACGAGAATGGACCGCTGGCATACATCACAGACTGGGCCAACAACGACGCGCGCACCGAGGGTATGAGCTACGGGATGATGATCGCGGTCGAGCTGAACAAGAAGCGCGAGTTCGATGCGATCTGGAACTGGGCGCACACTTACATGCTGATCACCGACCCGAACAACCCGTCAGTGGGTTACTTTGCTTGGTCGATGAACACGGATGGCACGCCGCGATCCACAGGGCCGGCGCCTGACGGCGAATCGTATTATGTGATGTCGCTCTACTTTGCCGCTCATCGCTGGGGTAATGGCAAGGGTATCTATGACTACAAGGCCGAGGCGGACAAGATTCTGCGCGGCATGCGGCATCATCCGGTGCTCACAGGCGAAGGCCCGTTCAAGATTCATCCCGAGGACCGGCCGTTTGTACAGCCGGATCAGCCGTGGCCGAGTCCGAACAACCGGCGCATGGAAGCGGAAGCCAAGGCGAGCGGAAGGCCGATGATGAGGTTCCGGTTCCCGCGCGGACCTCAAAAAGAGACGATCGGGCCAATGGTTGATGAGGACCATTTCATGATCAAGTTTGTGCCCAATCTACCGGGCGGCGACACCGATCCGTCGTATCATTTGCCGGCATTTTATGAGCTGTGGTCGCGCTGGGGGCCTGAAGAGGACCGGGCGTTCTGGGCGAAGGCGGCGGACGTAAGCCGGGACTTGTTTGCGAAGGTGACGGGGCCGGAGACGGGGTTGACGCCAGACCAGACCAACTTTGATTTGTCGCCGATGACGGGGTGGGATGGAAAGCCGACGCCTTTCAGTTACGACTCTTGGCGCAGCGTGAGCAACTGGAGCGTGGACTTCTCGTGGTGGCATAAAGATTCCGACGAGACGGTGTTGAGCGACCGGATTCAGAAGTTTCTATACGGGCAGGGCATCGACAAATTCGACGACCGGTACACGCTTGATGGAAAACCGTTATCGGAACGGCATTCGACGGGGATGCTGTCAACCACGGCGGTAGGGAGCCTGGCCGCGACCGATGGACCCAACGCGAAAGCCTTTGTGGACGCGCTTTGGAACGTGCCGGTGCCAAGTGGCGAGCAGCGCTATTACGACGGGATGCTTTACCTGATGAGCATGCTGCATGCCAGCGGGAACTTTAAAATCTACTAGAGAAAAGAGAAAAGAGAAAAGAGAAAAGAGAACAGGGAACAGAGAACAGGGAACAGAGAACAGAGAACACACTCCAGGCTTTTACTTTTATCGAATTGCGGTGCACGCTTGGATTGAAGATGTACTGGTCCAATCTGGTCCTGTGTCCGTCGTGATACATTGTGCTAACGGTTCATCCGTCATTATTCCCCGATTTTATTGCTGAAAATTGAAAATCGCACGAGGTAAGCGCCGATGACAGGCGACTCCACGCACGACGTGTATGCGACGGCACTAGCGCCGGCCGACGAGGAATTACGTTTGAAGCGGGTCGGCGAGTCGGCGCTGCGGAAGGCCAGCCTGCGGCTGCTTCCGGTGATCGGCGTGGGCTATGGTCTGGCCTACATGGACCGAATCAACATCAGCTTTGCCTCGCTGCAGATGAATCGCGATCTACACTTCAGCGCATCGGTGTACGGATTTGGCGCGGGACTTTTCTTTATCGGATATGCGCTGTGCGAGGTGCCGTCGAACCTGCTGCTGCTGCGGTTCGGCGCGAGAGCCTGGCTGACGCGGATCATGTTCACCTGGGGGTTGCTGGCGGCCGCCATGATGTTTGTACGCACGCCGCTCGAGTTCAATGGGTTGCGGTTCCTGCTGGGCATGGCCGAGGCCGGCTTCTATCCCGGGGTGATTTATTACCTTACGCTGTGGTTCCCTCTGGAGATGCGCGCGCGGGCGGTGAGCCGGTTTTACATTGCGCTGCCGTTGAGTTCGGTCGCGATGGGCATGGTGGCCGGATGGCTGCTGGGGCTGGGCGGAAAGCTGGGGCTATCCGGTTGGCAATGGCTTTTTCTGCTGGAAGGTTTGCCGGCGGCGGCTTTCAGCATGGTGATCTGGAAGATGCTGCCGGACAATCCCGGAAATGCGGGGTGGCTGACGGCTGAAGAGAAGGCATGGCTTGTGAGCAAGCTGAAGGCTGACAGCGAAAAGGCGCACCTGGGGCACAGCGCGGGTGTGACGCAGGCGCTGTTTTCGCCCAAGGTTTGGATGATCGGCGCATTCTTTCTTTGCGCGCTTACGGCCAGTTACGCTTACGGATTTTCCGCGCCTACAATTCTGCAAGGAGTGACGGGCTGGAGCACGACCCATATCGGCTACCTCGTCGCATGTTTTGGATTGGTGGGCGCCGCGGCAATGCTGTTGAACAGCGCGCACTCCGACCGCAGGGGCGAGCGTTCGATGCATTGCATTATTCCCTGCCTGGTGATGGCTGCGGGTTATTTGACAGCGAGTTATGCGAGCGCACCGTGGCTGGTGGTTGTTGCGCTGGCGGCAGGTTACGTGGCCTTTATGGCGATGTTGGGACCGGCGAATGCGGTTCCCATGAAATTCCTTGCTGGGCGCGCGGCTGCGGCGGGTCTTGCGGCGATGAATACCATCACCATGTTCTCCGGTTTTGTTGGGCCGTACTGGATGGGAGTGATGAAGGATTACACGGGAAGCTACCAGGCGGGTCTTAGAGGGCTGGCTTTGCCTTGTCTGCTGGCGGCCGTGGCCATGTATCTGTTGACGCGAAACCTGGCTCGGCGGCCGGTGGCAACTCCAGCCAACCTGGCGCCGGAAACGGTGTGAAGGATTGTGGAGTGCCTTGTTTTATTTGGTCAGCGGAAAAATCGTTCAACGCTCGCATCGCGGTGAATTAGACTCAACTGGTTCACGTTCTTGCGGCTTCCCGCCCGTTGAGGATTTCGCGATTTGACAGGAATCCTGTGGGCTCCTCTCCATTTCAAGAAAAACACCAAAACAGCAATACGGAGGTCACGATGAGTTTGTCAGCATCCGGCGGCGCACCCTCGCCCGAACACATTATGCAGGTTGGCCTTGGTTTCTGGGCTTCGAAGACACTCTTGAGCGCGATTGAGATGGGGCTCTTTACTGAGCTTGCGCACAAACCCGAAAGCCTTGCCGATGTACAGGGGCGGCTTGGGCTGCATCCACGGTCAGCGCGCGATTTTCTGGATACGCTGGTGGCGCTGGGATTTCTGGAGCGGAATGATGGCGCCTACTCGAACACGCCGGCCAGTGATGTGTTTCTTGACAAGCGAAAGCCATCGTATATCGGCGGCATCCTGGAGATGTCTAATCAAAGACTCTATGGGCACTGGTCTCATTTGACTGAGGCGCTGCGTACCGGCAAGCCGCAAAATGAGGCACGGGGTGGAGGTCAGCCTTTGTTTGAGGCGCTCTATGCCGACCCGGCGCGTCTCAGGTCTTTTTTGAAGGCCATGAGCGGAATCAGTCACGGCTCGGCGCTGGCGATTGCGGCGAAGTTTCCATGGAAGGAGTACCGCACTTATGCCGATGTGGGCACGGCGCAGGGCGATACGGCGTCGCAGATTGCGCTGGCGCACCCGCACCTGATCGGAACGGGTTTCGACCTGGCAGAGGTGGGGCCGATATTCGAGGAATATGTTGAGCACATGGGATTGAGTGAGCGGCTGAAATTTACGCCGGGAAGTTTTTTTGAAGTGCCGCTGCCGCAGGTAGACGTGATTGTGATGGGTCACATACTGCATGACTGGGATCTGGAGACGAAGCGGATGCTGATTGGCAAGGCATACGATGCGTTGCCGGCGGGAGGCGCGTTTATTGTGTACGAGGCGATTATTGACGACGACCGCAGCAAGAATGCGTTTGGACTGATGATGAGCCTGAATATGCTGATTGAAACCGACGGCGGGTTTGACTACACAGGAGCGGACTGCATGGCGTGGATGCGCGAAGCGGGATTCAAGGAGACGCGCGTGGAACACCTGACCGGGCCAGACTCGATGGTGGTGGGCATCAAGTAGTTTCAATGAAAAGGTTCGTTTAAGTTTGAGCAAGATTAAGATGCACATTGCTGCCGGCGATCCTGCGTGGGCCGAAGAGTTGGACGCTCTGATCGCAGCACCGAAACATCACCACCTTCTCTTTGAGAATGAATCTGTGCGCGTGCTCGATACGCGGGTTGCACCGGGCGAAACTGTTCCGCTGCACACGCATTGCTGGCCAAGCGCTCTCTACGTATTGAGTTGGAGCAATTTTGTTCGCCGCGACGGCGAGGGAAAAGTGCTGGTGGACAGCCGAGCAGGTAATTCAGCTCAGGCGGGTCGCGCACTGTGGTCAGGGCCGCTGGGGCCTCACACGCTTGAAAACGTGGGCCAGTCGGAGTTGCGTGTCATCAGCGTTGAGTTGAAGAGCGTTGGGCATTGAGATTGTTACGGCCATCAAATTACCGCGGCTGCGGAGCGGGCCGCATGGCTAGCAGCGCGAAACTGGTGGGGATGACCAGTAGATAGCATGCCGCGGCGATGGTCATGGTGACGTTGATGCCGAAGGCGAGGCTTAGTATGACGCCCAATACTGAGGCGAGCACGCCGGTTGCGCCGTTGATGCCCCAGAACCAGGGGGTAGGTTGACGATCAATTGCATTCACCAGGCGCATGCCGGTGGGAAATGCGAATCCGAGCAGGAAGCCCAGAGGCATGATGGCTGCGAGCGATATGCCGATGCGGACGATGCGCTCGCGGTCAGTGGTGGCGTGGAAGACTGACGGCAGAACGAACGCCATGACTGACAGGCAGGCAGCGGCGAGTACGCCCCACACGAATAATTTTGTTCTTGAGTTCAGCTTGAGCCAATCGGAGGCCAGGCTACCGATGCCGGTAGACAAAATCAGGCTGAAGAGACACACGCCCAAAGCGTAGATGGGATGCCCGAGGTACACGCTGAAGTATTGCAGAAGCGAGATTTCAGCCAGCATGAATCCCATGCCGATGAGTGAGAAGTAAAGACTGCCGGTAATGGCCAGTGATCGTGAGCACTGGCGCGCGGCGCTTCTTAGAGGCATGAGGATGGTCAAGACGACCGCGACGATGGAGATGAAAAGAATCAAGAGCAATACTGCAAAGACAGTGAGATTGCCCACGAAAACGCCGTACTGAGGCTCACCGTTCTGCCATTTGGTCAGGAACATGCGGACGCCGGTCATGTCGAAGAATCGCATCTGGTTGAAGAAAAATGGCCGGTTGTCAGTGGGTACGGTGAGATCGAGGTAAGTGGAATCGAGCACCCGATTCAGAGATGCGAGATCGTGGCTCGAGACGATTTGCTGAAGCAGGCTTGAATCCGTGGGGCGGTCGGGAGAGATGAGCTCGTCGAATCCGCCGGCGCGCACGGAATCGTGCAGCACCTGCAACTGTTGCGGGGTGAAAGGCGATTTGGATAGCACGAGGGTAGCGATGTTGTCGTGACTGGCAACGAATATGTAGGGACGGGCGTCTGTGATTCCCTCGTCGAGCAATGCGGCCGTGGCCAGACCGATCATGCGGCCGGTCTCATCGACATTGCTGGGGTTGTACCAGCGGCTTACGGTGAAAATGCCATTGTTGTTGAGGGCTTTAAGAAAAGCCCGCCAGCCTTCGAAGGTGTAGAGGCCATTCTCACTCAGGCTGAAGGCGCCGGCTCCGGTCGCAGCCCATGTATCGATCATGCTCATCTGCACCAGGTCGAATTTTTCATGAGTGGCGGCGAACCAGCTTCGGGCATCGTCGACGTGCAGTTTCAGATTCGGCAGCGCGTTGATGTTTGAGAAGTTGCTGTAAAAGGGATTGCGGGTGATGAGATTGATGAAGATAGGATTCAACTCGACGCCGGTGATGTCGCTTACTCCGAAGAGATGAGCTGTAAGAACGTCGCGGCCGCCGCCAACGCCGATTACCGCGGACTTGTGGATGCCGGGAAGGCGATAAGCCAAACCGACCAGATCGTACTTGAGGAAGTCGATGGAGTCGCGAGTGCCGTCGTAGTGAAAGATGCAGGTGCTGGCGAACCCATCGATATCGAGATAAGCCTCAGAGACGCGCAAATCAGGAGGCAGGTTGGGGGATGGTCCCCACAGGATTGGAGCGGCGTTAGCGGGACGTGTGGCCCTGATGCGGGAATATGAGTTCCACTTTTCGAACTTGTCGATTCTGCCGAGGGGATCGATGAGGCCCTTGGTGAGGATGGGATTGAATCCGTAGGGCGAGCCGGCATTGAATAAAGCAACGGTCAACATTGCGAAGGTAACCGCGGCGGGCTTTTCCCACAAGGGCCTCGACGTTTTGCCGGTCACATATCGTGCGCCGGAACTGGCGGCAAATGCAGCGGAGGACAGGCCGGACACGGCGCCGGCCACAATGACGGCGGTGGGCCCGTCAAATACGTTCAGCAGCGCCATTACCGCGATGCATCCCAGCGCAGCGCCGAGGAGATCAACTCCATAAACCTGCCCGGTGGGAAAAGGGCTGCGGGTCAACGACAGGCTGACTACCACTCCGGCGAATACGTACGGGATGGCCATGACTGCCAGGAGCAGAGCCCACGCTACTACGGTGGTGAGCGTCCAGGCCGGCGAGGTGATGAGGCAAAATTGCACAACGATGGACGCCGGCATAGCCAGCGCGGTGTAGAGCGCGAACTTTGAAAGCGTGATGGGCAACTGCTCAGTGTCAAAGCGCTCTCGCCAGTGATAGACCCAAACTGCGCCCACGGTCATGCCCAGCATGGCTACGCTGATGGCAAAGAAGGCCAGGTAATACCAAGTGATGACCGACATGATTCGGGTTTGGAGAATTTGGAAGAGCAGAGAGGAAAAGCTGATGAGGAAGACGCCGGAGAGAAATGGAAACTTACGCAAGCCGCCTGAAGGCGTCATCGGTTATGGCTCCCTTGGTTGTTGTGCAAGTATATTTCACCTTGGCAGGAGGGACTTGTCACTCACACAAAAGAGCAGTGCGGGACTGTTTTGGGCCGCATTTCTCACACTGAGTGGAGTTTGAGTGGCGCCAGTTTTGCCTCAAAAGCAGCAAGTCAGCGTCCGCCTGCGGCGGACATGGCAAGTCAGCAAGTCAGCGCGAGGCGGGTTCTTAGGCGGGCATTAATGCCCGCGCTTTGGAGATGCAATCGCCTTTAAGGACTTACGGTGGCGGGAAGGATTTCGTCTACGTCTACCCACTGGGTGGGGTACTGGCCTGTATAGCAGGCGGTGCAGTAGCCCACTTTTTTCTCGTCCTGAACGGATTGAAGCAGGCCTTCGAGGGAGAGGTAGGCAAGCGAATCGGCTTCAATATATTGGCGAATCTCTTCAACGGAATTGTTGGCGGCGATGAGGTCTTTTTTGCTGGGTGTATCGACGCCGTAGAAGCAGGGCGAAATGGTGGGCGGACAACTGATGCGGAGATGCACTTCAGCCGCGCCGGCGCCGCGGACCATGCGCACGATTTTGCGCGAGGTGGTGCCGCGAATGATGGAGTCGTCGATGAGGATGACGCGCTTGCCTTCGAGCAGGTTGCGGACCGGGTTGAGCTTGAGGCGAACACCGAAATCGCGGACGCGCTGCTCGGGTTCAATAAAGGTGCGGCCGACATAATGATTGCGGATGAGGCCGAGGCGGAAGGGAAGGCCCGCTTGCTCTGCGTATCCTAGAGCCGCGGTTACGCCAGAATCGGGCACAGGGACGACAACGTCGGCGTCGACGTGGGATTCGCGGGCGAGTTGGCGGCCCATTTGATCGCGCGACTCCTGCACCCAACGGCCGAATATTTTGCTGTCGGGGCGCGCAAAGTAGACGTGCTCAAAGACGCAGCTTGATTGGGGAACGCCGGAGGCGTACTGGCGGCTAGTGACGCCGTCACCGGTGACCATAACGAGTTCGCCGGGAAGAACGTCGCGCAGGTACTCGGCGCGGAGTAGATCGAAGGCGCAGGATTCAGAGGCGAAGACGATGGTGTCGGGCTCGCCGGGGTTGCGGATGCGGCCGATGGATAGAGGACGGAATCCGCGAGGATCGCGCGCGGCGAAGATGCGGTCGCGCGTGAGCATGACGATGGAGAACGCGCCCTCAAGCTGGGCAAGCGAGTCGGCAATGGCGTCAACCAGCGTTGAAGCCTGTGAGTGGGCGATAAGTTGGACGATGATTTCGGAGTCGGATGTGGTTTGGAAGTATGCGCCGGCGCGTTCAAGGCGGGTGCGGAGATTGCCGAGATTCACCAAGTTGCCATTGTGGGCAATGGCGATGAGGCCCTTGGTGGATTCAACGCGAATGGGCTGGGCGTTGAGCAGGGCTGAGTCGCCGGTGGTGGAGTAGCGCGTGTGTCCGATAGCCATGGGGCCAGGCAGCTTGCGGAGCACGTCGTCAGTGAAGATTTCAGAGACGAGGCCCATGCCCTTGATGTTGGCCAGATGCAAGCCGTCGGCGGTTGCGATTCCGGCTGATTCCTGCCCGCGATGTTGGAGAGCGTAAAGGGCAAGGTAGGCCTGGCGGGCTGCGTCCGGGTGGCCGTGAATGGCTACTACGCCGCATTCTTCGTGGAGTTCGTCTCCGTCGGAGACGAACTCCGGTGAATGAGTGAATGAGTGAACGAGTGAACTGGACGCGTGTGCGCGAAGGGATTCCGAATCATCGACCGCGCCGGGGACGCCCTGAAAGAGCAACCGCGTCATGCAGTTACCTCTTCATGAATGTTGGCTTCAAGAGACGAGGACCAGATCTTGCGAAGGTCAGATAGGGGTGCAGAGATGAAGGGTTCGCGATCGACCGAGATTTCAAGTCGTGCGCCGCCGGTTGTTCCGATGCGAGCGGCGATAAAGCCATGCTTCGATGCAAGGTTTTCAATTTCGGTGAAGTCGTCGGGCGAGGAGGAAAGTAGCATGGTGGTCGCGGGCTCGGCAAACAGGCCGAAGAGCGGATGGGCGAGGAGCGATGGGTCCTGCTCGACGGTGGCTCCGATGGAGTGCGGGAAGGCCGCCTGGGCGAGGGCTACGGCGATGCCGCCATCAGATATGTCGCAGGTCGAATGAACGATTCCGCGCTCGGCAAAAAGCACGAGCAGTTTGTGGAGGCGGGCTTCAGCATCGAGATCGAGCGGCGGCGGTTGGCCCCATATTCCGCCGAGGACTACCTTGGCATACTCCGAAGAGCCGAAGACGGAGAGGTTAGCGGTGGCGTCGGCGTCGGAGGCATCCGGCTCGTCTTTTGGCGCTGATGGATCCTCGTACGCGGGGAGCGGAAGTTGGCTCATGGGCAGCGGTTGGATCGGAACGTCGAGGTCGGGATCGGGAGTTTGACCGTTCGGGACAGGCCAGAGCAGGACGATGGCGTCGCCGGCGCGCTGAAAGTGTGCGGGCACTGCGTTGGTAACGTCGTCGAGAATGCCGACGATGCCAAGAACTGGCGTGGGATTAATGCCGACGCCGCGCGTTTCGTTGTAGAGCGACACGTTGCCACCGGTGATGGGCGTGCCGAGCGCCGTACATGCTTCTGCGATGCCGTCGATGGCTGCGGAAAGCTGGGCCATGATCTCAGGCTTTTCAGGGTTGCCGAAGTTGAGGCAATTGGTGGCCGCGACAGGAACCGCGCCGGAAGAAGCCACCTTGCGAGCACATTCGGCCACGGCGTGCATTGCGCCGAGTTTGGGATTGAGCCAGCACCAGCGACTGTTGCCGTCGAGGGCCATTGCCAGGCCGCGTTCCGGCTTTTCTTTTCCCTGCTCGCTGTTGCCTGTTCCCTTGATTCTCATGACCCCGGCCTCGCCGCCCGGGCCGATCACGGTGTTGGTCTGCACCATGGAGTCGTACTGCTCGTGAATCCAGCGCTTGGAACAAACGTTGGAGGAGGCGAGGAGCTTTTTGAGGTCGGCTGTGAAGTCCCGCTGGGATTCGAGTTCGGTTTCGATGAAGTCAGGAGGGTCGAGCGGTGCGGGAGAATTCCACACGCCGACGGGACGATGGTAAAGCGGAGCGTCGTCAGTGAGAGATTGATTGGGAATGTCGGCTACGAGCTGGCCGTGATGACGGATGCGGAGTCGCGGCTGGGGCTGAACGGTGCCGACGATGTTGGCGTCGAGACCCCATTTTGAGAAGACGCTGAGGACTTCGTTTTCACGGCCATTCTCGGCAACCAGAAGCATGCGCTCCTGGCTTTCAGAAAGCATGATTTCGTAAGCAGTCATGCCGGTTTCGCGCTGGGGCACATGGTCGAGCTCAACGTCGAGGCCCACGCCGCCGCGCGCACCCATTTCGCAGGTGGAGCAGGTGAGGCCGGCCGCGCCCATGTCTTGAATGCCGACGATGGCTCCGGTCTTCATGGCCTCGAGGCAAGCCTCGAGAAGCAGCTTTTCCATAAAGGGATCGCCGACCTGCACGTTGGGGCGCTTGGCTTCGGTGCCTTCGTGGAATTCTTCGCTGGCCATGGTTGCGCCGTGAATGCCGTCGCGGCCAGTTTTGGCGCCTACATATATGACAGGGTTGCCGGTGCCACTGGCTTTGCCGTAAAAGATTTCATCCTTCCGGACGAGGCCGAGGGCGAAAGCGTTTACGAGGGGGTTGCCGTTGTAACAGGGGTCGAACTTTGTTTCGCCGCCGAGGTTGGGCACGCCGAAGCAGTTGCCATACCCGGCGATGCCGCCGACCACGCCTTCGAGGATGGAGTGATTCTTGTGGACGACTTCGCGATCCGCGGTACCAGGCTCGATAGGGCCGAAACGGAGCGAGTCCATCACAGCGAGGGGGCGCGCGCCCATGGTGAAAATGTCGCGCAGAATGCCGCCAACGCCAGTGGCCGCGCCCTGGTAGGGCTCAATATAGCTGGGATGATTGTGACTCTCAATCTTGAAGGCGCAGGCCCATCCGTCGCCAACGTCGATGATGCCGGCGTTTTCTCCGGGGCCCTGGACGACGCGATCGCTTTTGGTAGGTAAACGCTTGAGGTGGACGCGGCTCGACTTGTAGGAGCAGTGCTCACTCCACATAACGCTGTAGATACCCAGCTCAGTAAGAGAGGGGACGCGGCCAAGCGCGGCCAGGATGCGGTCATATTCGTCGGGCGTGATGCTATGTTGAGCCAGCAATTCAGGGGTTACCGTTGCCGGCTGAGGTGCAGATGCGGAAGGGGCAGTTGTCATCGCGGTCACCTTCATTGTCGCACGGCTGTAAAGATGGCCATCCGCAGTTTGTGTAACAGTTTTCCGCAGCTCGAGGGCCGCTTTTCCGCAGGTTCCTGTGTGGCATCGATTGGAGTGTCCGCAGTTGGGCGAGATGGCCGGCTGAATGGCTGCAAATGGCCAAGATGCAACCAGACAGCAAGTTCGCTTCGCTCGAGCCGATTCACTGATTCTCAGTTTGGCTAACCTCGCGCGGTTCTGAGCGACTGGGAATGCTGACTGGGGCGATTCCAGAGTGGAGGTATTCTGCCGGTCGGCATTTGGGTGCTTCAAAACTCATGGCGCCTGAACTGGAATCGTGATGCGGCTCTATGCGATACTTTGATGACCCACCAATCCTGGCCGGGATGGCGGAACTGGCAGACGCAGCGGACTCAAAATCCGCCGATCGCAAGGTCGTGGGGGTTCGACCCCCCCTCCCGGCACCATGACTAAACTTATTTAAAGTCAATTAGTTGGCAGATATCGAAATCGTTTGTGCCAAAATTGTGCCAAGAATGTGCCAGGATTGTGCCAAGACTCCCCTTTTCGGCATCACTAAGTCGACAACAGTCAGTGTCGAGGTTTGCGACTCGGTTACGCCCCAAAACCTGCGACAAGTACCCTCGCGAATGATTCGAATACCAACGGCTGAACGGCTTTCGATTTTTCCGGCACATGTCTTGCGCATCGCCGATGCACGACACATGGCAATCGCCATGCGGATCTCCTGTGGCGAGCATTTTCTTGATGGGCA
>Ga0302278_10005785_pt1 | contig 12096 bp, 9 predicted proteins | sample III_Bog_N3_2_FD_194543 | JGI IMG/M metagenome (GOLD analysis project Ga0302278, IMG submission 194543) | Peat permafrost microbial communities from Stordalen Mire near Abisko, Sweden - III_Bog_N3_2 | ecosystem: Environmental > Terrestrial > Soil > Wetlands > Peat | place: Sweden: Abisko... | reverse complement strand
CATAAGGTCTTTTGTGATTTACTTTTCCTCGTGATACTCCATCTCGGTGTTGATAGCCCAGATGTTGTCCTTGATGGTAACTCCATTAACAATATTTTCGACGGCGGTCATGGCGGTCAGCATGGAGTGGTCCTGGTTGTTGTACTTATGCATACCGTTACGGCCCACCAGAAAGAGATTCTCAAAGCCGTCAAGATAATTGCGGATAACATCGAAGCGATTATAACTGCCGAAATAGGCAGGATAAGTCTTGGGAACGCGGACGACATGAGAGTCTTCGACATCTTCTGCCTTGAGAATGCCGATTTTCGCGATTTCCGCAATAGCGAATTGGGCCATTTCCTCGTCGGAGAGCTTCCATAGTGGGTCAGTATCATTGCAGAAGTATTCCAGGCCAATCCAAACTTTATCTTTTTCGCTAACCAGCCACGGACTCCAGTTATTGAAGATTTGCAGCCGGCCGACAACCACGTCAGGTTCCTGAATATAAATCCAATTATCCTTGAGCAGCGAGCCATCCTTTTCCGTGACGGCAAGCTTCGATGCAAGCAGCCCAACGGTGATAAAGTCGCGATACATCAGGCCTTCGCTGACTTCAGTCACCTCGGCTGGAACCTTTTCGGAAGCAGTCGAGGAGATAGCGCGAATCAGATCGCGGACAGGCATGGTCGAAAAGAAATAGTCGCCAGCAAAGGCCGCTCGCTCTCCGGACTCGTTGATACCTTCGACGGAAACGACGCGGTTGCCTTCCACGTGGATTTTGTCGATCTGAATGCCGAAATGAATTTCGCCGCCAGCTCCGCGAACCAGATCAGCCGCGTGTTCCCAAAGCTGGCCGGGGCCGAATTTAGGATAGAGAAACTTCTCGATCAACGAGGTTTCAGTCTTCTTCTGAGCGATGCCGCCGGGCTTCTTCAAGCTGAATGTCTTTTTGAGAAAGTGCGCCACCACGCCCTTGAGCGAGAGTCCCTTGATGCGCTGCGCACCCCATTCGGCGCTGATCTCGTGGCAAGGCACGCCCCAGACCTTTTCCGTATACGACTTGAAAAAGGTTAGGTAAAGCTGGCGCCCGAATCGGTTGATGATGAAATCTTCCAGGGTGCGTTCTTCGCGCTGAGGCAGCAGGGCCGAGCGCATATAACTGATGCCGCAACGCACGGTGCGGACCAGGCCCATGTTTCTGAACGTGGCCGCGGTCAGGCTGATGGGGTAGTCGAAGAAGCGGCGCAGGTAATAGATGCGGCTTTTGCGCTGGCGAACCAGCATGACCAGGTCCTCTGTTTGAGGATCATGCGCCTGGGTAGCCGCGGGAATATCGCGTTGCTGATTCTGGTAGCGTAGCTGGCCGTCTTCGGTTGCACCGGCCTCGACAGGCATCATCTCCAGCCACCAGCGCATGACGCGATCCGACTTGGAAAAGAAGCGATGGCCGCCGATGTCCATGCGGTTGCCCTTGTAGCGGACAGTGCGCGAGATGCCGCCGGCCTGATCGCTGGCCTCAATCACGATGGGCTTGATCCCAGAACGCCGCTGAAGTTCAACCGCGGCTGTCAGGCCGGCCGGGCCTGCTCCGATAATGATCGCCGTCTGTTCAGTCACAGAATGATTCCTTCTCATGGAGGAGCTTTCTGGCGAAGAATGCGCGCAGCGCAGCTAGATTATCGCCGACTCAAGAGTATCCGATATTGATTGCAGGCGGCATACAAGATCGTCGCGCACCATGCCGGCGCTGGCTGAATCCGCAACCAATCTTCGGCGTGCTCGCGCGGTTTCCATGACACCCACAACTCCCGCGGCCGCAAGAATGCACGCGGCAGGCATGACCGGCATGCGGTAGCGTGCACCTCCTCCCGGCCCGCCCATCGCTCCAGTTACGGCGAGGAAATAGAGTGAGGTCGCCAACAGCAGCCACAGGTAAACATTGCACATACCGACCTTGCGAACTCCCAGCGCCGCGAAGAAATACAACACCAGAAGGGCGGCCGTGAATGCGATCTTCTGAACCACGGCCAATGGGTCTGCCGTGGCAATCAGTTTCCCCCACTGCGACGGGGCCGCATCCGCAAAGCCAGCGACACGCCCTGGGCTTTCCGGATACATGGGGCGATCAAACTGATAACCCGCGCCAAGGAGGAATACGGGTTGAAGCAAGGATTTGAGGCACGAGATCAGATAAACCCTGTAATGCGACCGGATGATATGAAGAGCTTCCGCGTGCACGAAGGCCAGGCGCTCGCCCTGGCTCCATCCGGCCTGCTCAGGATGCAGCGCAAGGTACGGCGAGAAGAGATAACTCTGTCCGCTGTTATTGGCAAAATCAACATAGCCTGAGTCTTTGCGCACAGCGTTGAAATCGCGGTGCTCCACCTTGGACGTTACATTGGCGGAGGCAACAAAGTAGAGGTTAATTTCAGCCGCACTAGAGAATCCACTATAGCGAGTTTCAACCCAATTGCGCATCTGCCAGGCCGCCAGCCACGGGAGCACACTGATCAGCAGCACGGCTGGCGCCTTCCAGCGGAGGCCGGGCACGCGCACCAACACCAGAAACAATCCCAGAGCCAGTGCAATCGGCAAGTAATAGGTGACTGGGCGAACAAAGGTTGCCGCGGCAAGCCACACCCCAGCCGCCGCAAGCACCGGTAAACGGCACTCGCGCAAAAACTGAGCAAGCCGCTCCATAGTAAGGAGAAACAGTGCCAGAAACAGAGTGTCGGACAACAGAACGACGGAATTGGCGATCGAAAGCGGCTCAAGAGCAAAAATCCAGGCCGCGCCGATGGCGATACGTTCATCGCTGAAGGCTCTCCGTCCCAGCCTCCAAACGAGAACCACGGAGAAGACCGACAGAATCACATTTGCCAAAGCTGCGGCGGGCAGGCCTGCAAGGCTGGTGATGGCAAGAAAGAGCGAATACCCTGGGGTACGCAACACATCCGGCACGCCGTCGGCAAAATAGCGGCCATGCAGTATCAGGTTCCGTCCAGGTTCGAGATAACTGGTTGTGTCGGATAGTGAGAGGGCGGCGATTCCACCCCGGAGAAGTGTGGCAGCAAGCATCGCCAGGCGAGCAACGGTCGCGACAATCACCGGGCCGGCGAGCCGCGGCGTCCACCACCCATTTTCAGAGCACAGACTCGTGGCGGAGCCGCTCGATTCGATGCTCATGGCGTCCATCGGACTATAGATAACTTTCCTGCAAAAAGGACGAATCAACAAAATCTCCACCTTGGAATTCCACGAAGTTTTTCCTGCGACGATGAGGGTACGTTCCTACTACGCGATTGTTTTCGCGCGACGGAATCCCGCAGCCGCAAGAATGCATACGGCGGGCATCACCGGCAACCGGTAACGCGCCGCTGATTCCGGTCCCACCGCCGCCGCTGTGACTGCGAAGAAATAAACCGATGTTCCCAGCAACAACCATAAACACGCATTATCTTTACAACTCTGGATGACTCCCCGTACCGCAAGCAGGTACAGCCCCAGCAGCACGGCCACAAATGCTGCCTTCTCCGCCGCTACCCAAGGATATACTCGGGCCAGTGCTATTGCTCCACTAGCCGGAGTCTTAAAGACTATTAGCTGATCGGTGGAACCAGCGCTAGTCGGATACAGCAGATTGTGATAAGCTCCGGCTCCAGGGTTAAGTACCAATCCAGACAAGGATGTGAGATACGAGCGCACGTAAATCCCATAGTGCGCTCGTATGATTCGGAGAGCCTCGGTGTGCATAAAAGCCAGGCGCTGGGCTTGGCTCCATCCGGCCTGCTCGGGATGCCGTGTAAGGTAAGACCCACAGAGATAATCTTGTTCGCTGGGATTGGCGTACCCCGCAAAACCCGACTCCTTATGCACATCGATGAAGTTCCGGTGCTCGGCGCGGGCTTTCACGTCGGCGGAACCAATGAAATAGAGGTTATAATCGCCGGCGCTTGAAAACCCGCTATAGCCGGTCTCAACCCAATTGCGCATCTGCCATGCGGCCAGCCATGGCAATATGCTGATCAACAGCACGGCGGGCGCCTTCCAGCGCAGGCCTTCCACCCCAGCGGCCGGAATTTGTTGCGGATGGGGGAGATCGGGAACATGAGTCAGTACTAGGAATAACCCCAGAGCCAGCGCAACCGGAAGGTAATAGGTAACCGGACGGACAAAGGTCGCCGCGGCAAGACACAGCCCGGCCGCCACAAGCGCCGATAAATGGCGTTCGCGCAAAAACGCAGCCAACCGCTCCATAGTAAGGAGAAAGAGTGCCAGAAACAGAGTTTCCGACAATAGGACGACGGAATTGGCGACGGAAAGCGGCTCAAAAGCGAATATCCAGGCTGCGCCAAGTGCGATGCGTTCATCGCCGAAGACCGCCCGCCCCAACCTCCAAACAAGAATCACGGAGAAAACCGACAAAATCACATTTGCCAAGGCCGCTGCGGGCAAGCCGGCAAGGCTCGTTAGGGCAAGAAAGACAGGATAGCCGGGCGTACGCAACAGGTCTGGAGCGCCCTCCGCAACAAACCGGCCATGCAGAAGAAGATTGCGCCCTGGTTCGAGATAACTGATTGTATCGGCACTGACTAGGGCGCTCGTCCCGGCTCGAACAAGCGCAACAGCTAATAGCGTCAGACGGACAACTGCGGCCGCGATGACCGGGCCGGCGAGCCGCGGCGTCCACCACTCGGCTGCAAAGCTCGATTTGGCAGTCGAGCCGGCAAATTTTATGCGCATGACGGCCATGCTACTACACCGGAGCTGCCGAGCCAAAGAGGATGATCCTCGTGCTCTTGTCAAGACTCCGCATTGCATCATGCTCTTGAACAACTCATCCGCGAGCCGCACAGAATCAAACTAACCAGTGCAGACAACGCGAGGGCCGGGATTTCTCCCAGCCCTCACATTGTCTGCTAGATTCTGCCGGAATCCGGCCTGCGGACTTAGAGCGGCTGCACGTCAGCAGCCTGCCATCCCTTGGGCCCTTTCACCACGTTGAATTGCACGGCTTGACCTTCCTGCAGGCTCTTGAATCCGCTAGAGCTGATTGCAGAGTAATGCACGAATACGTCTTCGCCGTTCTGGCGCGAAATGAAACCGAAACCCTTCGCGTCGTTGAACCACTTCACAGTACCTTGTTCCATTTTGCTCGAATTTCCTGAATTGAATTGCGCTGGATGAATCGGACCTCTGGCAGAATCTTGCTTGGTTGGGCGAGTGCTGCTCGCGCCCGTTTCGGGTCTAACGCTGGACGTAGTCTAGCATCCATTTTGTAAAGAAAGCGCAAAAATTCTTGCGCCCAGCAAGTTTTTTTCCATTTTTGCTCCCGGAACTCATTGAACTGGAATACCTTAACGTCGTACCCTTGCTGTGTTACCTTAGGAGGTTACCATGCCCCAGGATCTTGTTCCCGGCCTGTTGTCGCGCGCTACCGAGCTGCTTGAGCAGCAATTTGCGGCTTTGCCTGCCGCAGGGCCGGCTTTCGAGTCCGCCGCCGACCCCGAATCGATGGCGCGGATTCTGGAGGGTGTGGCCCGCCGGCTGGGCGACAACTACCCCTATTTTCATCCTCTTTATGCAGGGCAGATGCTCAAGCCGCCGCACCCGGTGGCGCGTGCCGCCTATGCGCTGGCCAGAACATCAATCCCAACAACCACGCGCGCGACGGTGGCCGGGCCAGTTCGGAGATGGAGATTGAAGCTGTCGCACAGATTGCCGGAATCTTCGGATGGACCCAGTTCCTGGGCCACCTGACATCGAGCGGGACGCTGGCCAATCTGGAAGCGCTATGGGTCGCCGGTCAACTGGCGCCGGGCAAACGCATATTGGGCTCGGAGCAGGCGCACTACACTCACCAGCGCATCTCTGCGGTGTTGAAGCTGGATTATGCGCCTATCGCCGCGGACCATCGCGGGCGCATGAGTATGGATGCGCTGGAAACCGAACTGCGCAAGGGCGATGTGGGCACGGTGGTGGTGACGCTGGGCTCGACGGCCTTGGGCGCGGTAGACCCGCTGGATGAAGTGCTGGCGCTGCGTGAGCGGTACGGTTTCCGCGTACACGTGGACGGAGCCTACGGCGGCTACTTCCGGCTGATTACCGACGCACTGGCCGAACCGGCGCGGTGGGCATATGGAACTATCACCCAGGCTGATTCGATCATGATCGACCCGCACAAGCACGGGTTGCAACCCTATGGCTGCGGCTGCATCCTGTTTCGTGACCCGTCGGTGGGGCGCTTTTACAAGCACGATTCCCCCTACACCTACTTCACTTCAAAGCAGTTGCATCTGGGCGAAATCAGCTTGGAGTGTTCGCGCGCCGGAGCCGCGGCCGTGGCTTTGTGGGCCACGCAGCAGCTTTTGCCGCTTGTGCCGGGAGGCGAATTTGCCCGCAGCCTGGCACATGGCCGTGCCGCAGCTCTGGATCTAGATCGGAGGCTGAGGGAAGACCAGACCGGACGCTTCCAGCCGCTCGCAGCCGGAGCGCCAGAGTTGGACATTGTGGTGTGGAAGCTGAAGGCGGAAAATCCGGAACAATCCTCCGACTTGGCGCAAAAGGTTTTTGCCGCTTGTGCCACGCGCGATTTGCACTTGGCGCTGGTGCAATTGCCGCTGAAATGGTTTGAGCCAGAGGCCGTGTCAGAACCGTACACTCACGCGGCAAAGGGCGCGGAGCTGGTGACTTGCCTGCGCTCGGTATTGATGAAGCCCGAGCACGAAGCCTGGCTCGACCGCATCTGGGAGAGATTGACCGCGAGCTGCGACGAGGTCATGGGAGAATAGCGCGGAGTTCGGAGGCACAGGGGAAATGCGCGCGGAATCCCTTTGCTTTCCAGAAGAAGCCCGCCCCGGAAGCGACTGGCGTATCCGGGGCGGGAAAGAGAGTGAGAGGGAAGGTTACTTGCCGACGAGGACGAACTTCGAGAGCGGGATCGTCAGATCCTTCTCGATGGCTTTCGCGTGATTTGGCCGGATCATCAAGGCAGCCCTGATCGATTCACCGTCCCAGGCAAGAGAGCGAACATTAAAGATGTTGCACTCGGCCTCGCTTGTGCCTAGGCAGACGTTCTCCGTGCCAGCTAACGGATAGACCACGGTTTGTGGCTTGCCTCCTGCGGCTGTAGGCATGGAAACCACGACAAGACTGATGACCCCACCTTGCACATCCGCAAAGACAACCTTGCTCGAATCGGCAGACCAGATAAACTCCGAAGCTCGTTGGTGTACCTGGCCGTCTTCGATGTTGGTGTTCTCCCTGCCCAGTTCTCCTGCCTTGAGCGGATAGACGGGCACTCCTGCCAAGGTGGAGTCATAGTTGATAGGCTCTGTCGGCGGCCCATCCTGCGCGGGGCGCTCCGGCCAGTTAGAGGCTCTCGTCCCCAGTACGTCATAAAGACGATATTGATCTTCGTAGTTGTCCGCTCCGTGCATGGGATAAAAACGAACAAATAGTACATAGCGATTGTCTGGAGATAGCGAGGGACCAGCAGAACTCCAAAAGCTATCGAGCAGTTTGGCGGGTGACGTTCCAATGATGCCTATAAATTTCGCGCCAGCCGAGAGATCAGCTAGAAGTACAGCGCGATTCGGTGCCGCCCGGTGAATCGCATAAACCTGCTCAAGGAGGTCTGGCAATGGCGCACGCTCCACCGGATTAGTACCCTGCTGGACCACGACGCTCCAATCCTTGGTCGATGCGTCAAGGTCTAAACTTATATCGGCGTCATGCCAGTAAATATCGGGTTGTTTACCGGTAATTCCATGATTCGTTGGAAGTTCCTTTACTTGCTGCGCACAGCAAAGTACAGACGGGGTCAAAAGCATTAGGGCAACACAGGCCATCCAAAGTGAGAATGCCTGCAAACGATTTTCGCAGCGATTGAATATACCTTGAGTCATTGCAGTGTCTCCCTTACCTGGTTGTGGATGTGTAAAAGTTTCCGAGATCGCCGATCGCGCCATGAGCGTCGCATGCTTGATTGTCTGTGAAGCTATCGATGTGATTACCGTCGATGCAGGCAGGGCATTTGTCAGCGACGACTCTTGTATATGCGGTCGTGTTATCCGCTTGGTCAAGGTTCAGAGAATCCTTGCAAAGGAGTAGCGGTGTCTCTTCCTTGCCGTTCGGGTTGGGGAAGGTTGCTACAGAATGATTGGCCGCGATCGCGGTGTTGCAACTTCCCGTGACTGTTGAGACCTGTACAAATGTATTCAGACTGCTCGCACCTGGGGGGAGCTTTCCTTTGCAGAGCTTTCCGGCATTTGTTATCCTGATCGGCTTCAGCAGGCCATAATTGATGGACATACCTGTGCCGTTTAACTGCGTTTTGGAAATAAACTTAGCATTCAACTGACCGGATGCGTATGTGCATGATGATCTATCAAACACATACATTGGCTGGGATCCTCCGGAGCATTGGCTTTCATACGGCGCGTTGTACTGAGAAAAACGAGTCAGCCCGAGGTATATCCATTCCTTCGCGAGTGTGACGGAAGGAACATTCACAGATTGTGCGCCTGAGCCGTCTGAAAGATTTGCGTTCCATGTCCCGTCGGCTGTGCTATAGGTATCCGGCGGGACGCTGGTGAGGTCGAAATCAAGCTTTTGCGATCCAGGCGAAAGGCTTGTAAAGTCCTGAGTATAGGTGTCGTTCTCCCCATAGAGGTTGAGGGTCAAGTCGCCGGCTGTGCCTCCTGGCGCAACCAACTTGACCTTTACAGTGCCGTCCTGGATTTTGCCGGTATCCGTGACGGTTGCGCTAAGAGCCTCTATCTGCGCCGTTGCCGTCGCTGTGTTGGGCGCTGTGCCTGCAGTGACTGAAGCCGCCTCGGTTGGGTCGCTGGCTGGCGGAGCGACGCCTGTGAGGGTGATCTTCGTTTTGCTATCGACATTCACGGTGGAAACAGGAACCACGCCATTATCCGCCGCTGTGATGTTGATCGCGGTCACGGGACAAGCCGCGATTGCCTTGTCCGACGTGGTGAAGCCGGATCCCTTGATGACGACGTTGCCGTAGGTTTTTCCGGCAAACCACGTGTTGGGCTTTATCTCGGTGATGTTTGGAACGTCGCATTCCACGATCTGCACCGGCACAGTGGTTTCGGTCACGCAGCCATCATCGCAATTCCCTACCCATAAGATGGCCGGTCCGGCTGTCAGGGAGGTACTAGCATCCATCTTGATGGTGGCGGTGATCTGCGTTGGACTGACGACCTTAAAGTCCGGGAAATATTCGATTCCGCCATAATCCACCCCGGAATCTCCGCCCTGCTGCACCCAGAGACGAGTCGCATTCTCTTGGCAGTAGGTAGGATTTTCCGATGTCGACGGGGCGACGAAGTCGGTTCCCGTGATGGTCACGTGGTAGGTTTTACCCATGGTCCAGGTGCTGGGAGTTAAGGGGTTGATGGTAATTGTGCCGCAGGGCGGCGGAGGCGGTGGGGAAGGAGGAAGAGGGGTCTGAATAGAAATCTGCGCATCATAATAGCTAGCGGACGAATTGCACACTTCGCACAATAACTGGATAATGTCAACCTCGTCTGGGGTGCCGGAAGCAACGGTAATAGTGAAGGCGGTATGCGTTGCGTCCACGTAGTTTCCATAGGGGAACGGCTGATCAGGACTTCCAAATACAGGTGATGTGGTCACGTAAGGGTCAATCTGTCCAGCCGAGTTATAGACTCGAATGACTTCATACAAGCACCCAGCAGGCGATACCCCCCAGCCTCCAGCGGTAACCGTATAGGTTTGTCCCGGAACCAAGGTATTACTTACAGCTTGTGTGCCGGTGTACGAAAAACCAGTGAAATAAAACTGTGGGTCGCTAAGCCAGTCGCAGTTAACGAATGATGCCTGTGCGTGACAGAACGTGGGAGAAAAGAGCAGAAAAAGCATGGTGGCGTGGAGGAGTGGCCCTGGAATTGCCCCCCCCCCAATTTACCCAAGAGCTTGCGCATGGGTCCGATCCTTTCGTGGGTTGGCTACGAGCCGGAAGCGAGAAGCGGCTTGGCGGCAATTCTACCCTGATCTGGTAGCCACGGAACCGAAGTTGCTACCAGAAGCGGTACATTGGTAATGCTGTTTGCGATGGCCACGCAAGGCAATGACTTTCGCAGCTTTGGGGGCTCCCCAATGAGGTGACTCCGGCTGCCGTCTTCCCGGCGCGCGATGAACATTGCCGGACTCAACCCCCTGGCAACGCCGATTCGCCATGGACTGCTGCAGCGAAAACCGCGTGCCCCGCAGCCTCTCAGACGCTTTCCTTGCTAAAATCAATAAGCGTTTGCCTCGAATACGACAGGGCTGGATAGTCCATGCCCGATTGGCGCACAGGACTCTCTTTTCCCCGTGCGTTGCATGTCAGGTTCAGAACGCAGTGGAGACACAAAGACCTTGCAACCCGCATCAACTAAGCCATTTTCTTACGAAACCCTTCCTAGCTCCGGCCTGGTAGCGTACTTCTCCATGGAGATCGCGATTAACCCCGGAATGCACACCTACTCCGGCGGCCTGGGCGTTCTTGCCGGCGACACACTGCGCTCCGCAGCCGACCTTGGTGTTCCTCTAATTGCCTTCACGCTGGTGCATCGCAAGGGTTATTTCCAGCAGCGCCTGGATGAAAGAGGCATGCAAAGCGAGGAGATTCAGCCGTGGAATCCGGCGGACTTCTGCATCGAAGAGAAGGTGCGGGTTACGGTTTCAGTGGAAGACCGCATTGTGACGGTGCGCTGTTGGCGCTATGACCTGGTGGGCCGCTTCGGACACGTGGTACCCATCTATCTGCTGGACACGGATCTGGACGGAAACACGGGCTGGGATCGCGGCCTCACCGATCACCTGTACGGCGGCGACACCAATTACCGCCTGGAGCAGGAGATTGTGCTGGGCATGGGCGGAGCGCGCATGGCCAGCGCGCTGGGCCACAAGGTGAATGTCCACCACATGAACGAGGGCCACGCGGCGCTGCTGACGCTGGCGCTGCTGGAGAGGCAACTGGGCGGCGGACCGCTGAACGGCGCCACGGAAATCGACATCGAACATGTGCGAAATCAGTGCGTCTTCACTACGCACACGCCGGTTCCGGCCGGCCACGACCGCTTTTCCACTGAGCAGGCCATCCGCATTCTGGGCGGCGACCGCACGGCGCGCCTGGAGAGGATGGGCTGTTTCCGCGATGAAATGTTGAACATGACACTGCTGGCGCTGCGCTTCTCGCGCTATGCAAACGGCGTTTCCATGCAGCACGCCAAGGTCTCTCGCGCGCTGTTCCCGGAGTTTGCCTTAGACTCAATCACCAACGGTGTTCATGCGCCAACCTGGGTCTCCGAGCCGATCCAGAAAATGCTGGATGCGAACTTCTCCCCATGGCGGCGCGATAACCTTTATATGCGCAACGCCATCGACATAACGGAAGAGGAGATTCTCTCAGTTCATGCGCAGAACAAGGCTGCGCTTTTAGCCGAAGTAGCCCAGCGCACAGGTCAGGCGTTCGATCCCAAGGTGCTTACGCTGGGTTTTGCCCGGCGGGCCGCCACTTACAAGCGCGCGACTCTCATGTTTGCCGATACCGCGCGGCTGGCGGAGATTGCCACCAACGCCGGAGGCTTGCAGATCATCTACGCCGGCAAGGCGCATCCCCAGGACGAGCCTGGAAAGGCGCTGATCCAGCAGGTTGTTGCGGATGCGGCAAGGCTGTCGAACGATATGCTGCGCGTCGTCTACCTGGAAAACTATGACTGGAAGCTGGGCGCCATGCTCACCGCTGGAGTGGATGTATGGGTCAATACGCCGCGCCGGCCTTACGAAGCCTCGGGCACCAGCGGCATGAAGGCCGCGCTCAACGGCGTTCCCAGCCTGTCGATTCTGGATGGGTGGTGGATTGAGGGCTGCATCGAGGGCTTCACGGGATGGGCCATCGAAGACGGCGCTGACGATGCCGCCGAGGCCGACTCGCTCTACCGCAAACTCGAAACCGCCGTGGTACCGCTTTATCGCGATGCACCGGAGAAGTGGGCGCGTCTGATGCGCGCCACGCTGGCCTTCAACGGCTCCTACTTCAACACCAACCGCATGGTGAAGCAGTACACCCGCAATGCCTACTATCCA
>Ga0302278_10005761_pt1 | contig 12121 bp, 9 predicted proteins | sample III_Bog_N3_2_FD_194543 | JGI IMG/M metagenome (GOLD analysis project Ga0302278, IMG submission 194543) | Peat permafrost microbial communities from Stordalen Mire near Abisko, Sweden - III_Bog_N3_2 | ecosystem: Environmental > Terrestrial > Soil > Wetlands > Peat | place: Sweden: Abisko... | reverse complement strand
CCGTGGGGCTGCCAGCTCCGGAAATCTGCGCGCCCATGGCATTGAGGAAATTGGCCAAGTCCACCACCTCGGGTTCGCACGCGGCACTTTCAATGACCGTGATCCCTTCCCCGAGCGCCGCCGCCATCATCACATTCGCCGTTCCCAGCACCGTTGGACCCGCTCGGCCACCGAGAAACATCGAACCTCCCACAATTTTTCGGGCAGTTGCCTCGACGTAGCCGCTCTCAATCTTGATCTTCACCCCTAGTGCGGCAAAGCCCTTTAAATGCAGATTGATCGGGCGCGCGCCGATAATGCAGCCGCCCGGCAGGGAAATTCTCGCCTTGCGCAGGCGCCCCAGCAGTGGTCCGGCAATACAGATCGAACCTCGCATTTTCCGGACAAGATCATAATCCGCATACCCTTTGATTTTTTTCGCGTGAACCTTCAGCCTACCGTCCTCCAATGCCGCGGACGCGCCCAGTGATTCGAGAATTTTCACCATGAACCGCGTGTCGCTCAGGTCCGGCACCCGCCGGATGATGCAAGGCTCGTCTGTGAGCAGCGTGGCCGCCATGATCGGTAGCGCCGCGTTTTTGCTTCCGCTGATTTCCACGGTGCCGTGCAATGGTACACCGCCTTTGATTAGAAAACTGTCCATGAAATATTTGTTCTACTCCCAAACATCGTCCTGCTCTTTTTTTGTTTAAACTGCTGCGGATGATGGTGGGATTGGTTTAATGGTTAAAATTCGGGCGCGCTGACTGTAATCCTCCTTGACGCCTTCGACAATCCACTTTTCGGCTTCAAAGATCTTTTTTATCGGCTCTGCCTGGCCATCGCCAAATTCCAACATCATCTTTCCAGACGGTCCGAGATACGCCGCCGCACCGGCTGCCAGGCGCCGGTAAAAGTCCAAACCGTCCGCCCCGCCATCCAGCGCCAGACCGGGATCAAAATCACGCACTTCAGGATCCAAAGTCGCGATTTCCGCGGATGGGATGTATGGCGGATTGCTCACGATCAAATCAAAACCATGCGCCGGCCGTTTTTGAAAGGCGGCAAAGCCGTCTCCCGCAAGGAATTCGATGCGGTCGGCCAGCTGGTTTTTTTCGGCGTTTTCCCGCGCCACGGCCAGGGCGATTGTGGAAATATCCGAAGCCACGATTTTTGCGTTAGGACATTTCGCGGCGATGGCGATGGCGATACAGCCGCTGCCGGTGCAGAGGTCGAGGACCGCTAGCTCTTTCGCAGCGGGCGCGTTGCCGATTTCCAGAACAAATTGCCAGCCCATTTCGGCCAGAAGTTCGGTCTCCGGCCGCGGCGTGAGTACGTCGCGATTCACCTTGATCTCATGGCCGCAGAATGAAGTTGACCCCGTGATGTGCTGCAGCGGCTCGCGTAGTCCCCGGCGTCGCACCCATTCCCGCAGGGCCTCGGTTTCCGGCGCCGAAAGCACACGGTCGAAATTTAAATACAATTTCATCCGCTGCATCTTGAGTAAATGCGCCAGCAGCAATTCCGTTTGCAGTCGCGGAGACTCGACGCTCTTTTTGCTGAGAAATTCCGTGCTTTTTTGAATCGCTTCCAGGACGGTCACGTGCTTCAGTTTAGATGTTTATCAATCGTCTCAAAATCTTTTCCACTGGTCTTTTTTAAACGTCCAAATTAAATTTCAACGCGCGTGCCGGATGGTGTGGTTTCCACGCCGTTTAGATACGCGAAGATCAGGTCTGGTAAATCCTTGCTGTATCCCCCCTCCAGCAGGCTGAAAAAAGGAATGTTTAACGCGCGCAATTCCTGGCCCAGCCACGCAAAATCTTCCGCCAGCAGGCTGCCATCCGCGAGCGGGTCGCGCACGTACGCATCAAATCCGGCGGAAACGGCCACCAGTTCGGGATCGAATTGCTCCAAATCCTTCAGGGCCCGCGCCAGGGTTGCAAGGTAACGTTCGCGCGGCGCGCCAGGAGCCACGGGATAGTTGTGGCAATTCTTGCCACGGTTACTCTCGCCGGTGCCGGGGTAGGCGGGCGATTGGTGAATGGAAAAGAAGGCCGTGCCCTCCCGATCGAGCAGGATATCTTCCGTGCCATTGCCATGATGCACATCAAAGTCAAAAACGGCGATCCGCTTTGTGCCCGTCGCCACGGCTTCCAGCGCTGCGATGGCGATGTTGTTGAGATAACAAAAGCCCATTGAATTGCCGCGCATCGCATGGTGGCCCGGTGGTCGCATCAGGCTGAAGACCATTTCGCCGTCGCGAGTCCGCGCCAAAGCCTCCAGCGAGGCGGCCACCGAAGCCCGCGCGTAATCGGTAATGTTTTCGAAATATGGCGTGTCGGCGTCGAAATCTTTCGGAATCCTCAGTCGTGCCAGCACCTCGGGGGCGTGGGCACGTAGGATGGGCTTGTCCTCCACCAGGCCCGGCGCCACCCAGGTGAGCGGCAAGCTGTTCTGGTTTTTTAAGCGCTCCAGCGTGGTCGTAATCCGCGCGGGACGCTCCGGATGACCCGGGGAATGGTATCCCGTGCATTTCTCATCGGTAATGATGATCACTTGGCCAATGTCGCGCGAAATCCGTCATGAAAGCAAAGGGAAAATTTAGTCTGCCGGCAAGGTCTTTTGTACTGCCTTGGCTTTCCTTCTGGCAATCAGCCAGCGATCCGCTAACCTGCGGCGCAGGAGTTTGGAATTATGAAAAAAGCACTTTTGGCCGTGGTCTGTGCCGCGCTGGCCTTGAAAGCCGGGGCTTGGGACTACGAAGGACACCACGCAGTCAATGAACTGGCGCTCGCATCGTTACCCCCGGATTTCGGTATTCAACTGACCCCGGAGTTGAAGGATCGCATTGAGTTTCTCGCCGGCGAACCGGATCGTTGGCGCAATACCCCCGATTTACCTCTGAAACATGTCAACGGGCCGGATCACTATTTCGATCTGGAGGATATTTCCTTGCTCGGACTGACGCCCGAAAGCCTGCCGCCGTTGCGCTATGATTTTGTCGCCGATATCGCCCTCGCCCGCTCGGCTCATCCCGAGAAGTTCCCCAAGATCGACCCGGACCGGGATGCCGACCACACGCGGGAATTGGAGGGGTTCCTGCCTTGGTCAATCACGGAGAACTATGAAAAGTTAAAATCAGATTTCAGCACGCTCAAAACCCTCCGCCAATATGGCGGCACTGCGGTGGAAATTGCCAACGCCCAGGCCGATTGCGTCTATGTGATGGGGGTGATGGGTCACTTTGTCGGGGATGCCTCGCAACCGCTGCATACCACCAAGCATTTTAATGGCTGGGTTGGCGATAATCCCAAGAATTACACCACCCGGCAGAACTTTCACGCCTGGATTGACGGCGGGTATTTTCGAAAGACCGGGGGAATCAAGGTGGACCAGTTAGTCTCAGGAATTCAGCCTGCCACGCGCCTGCCTGACGCCAGCGCAACGGACGGTGTTTTCCATGATGTGGTGAATTACATTGTAGCGGGCAACAAGTATGTCGAACCTCTGTATCAAATGGAAAAGGACGGCCAGTTAACCGGCGAGGGAGACAAGGGCAGGGATTGTTTGCCGTTCCTGTCTGGTCAACTGGTGAAGGCTGGCCAGATGCTCGGTGATCTTTGGCTGACCGCCTGGCTGGACGCGCCGGAAGATACTTACTTGGAGCGGCAATTACAGCAGCGCGCCGGCAGTCCGTCCAATTAGGCTCCCCAATGACTGGTTCAACAGCCACACGCATCGCTGCGGCTGGCGGTTTTCTGGCCGTCGCGCTTGGCGCTTTTGGCGCCCACGGCTTAAAACCGCTGCTCGCCCAAAACGGCACCACCCAGATCTGGGAAAAGGCTGTGCTCTATCATTTTATCCACGTTCTAATGCTTTTCTTACTGGCTGATCGCAAGCCTTTTCCGGCGGTGCCTTGGTGGAGCTTCTTCGTCGGTATCTTGGTTTTCTCTGGCTCCCTTTATTTGCTGGCAGTGTCGAACCAATTGTGGCTGGGCGCGGTGACTCCTATCGGCGGCCTGGCCTTTCTGCTGGGCTGGGCTTGGTTGGTTTTCAAGAAAGTGTCTTGAATCAGGAATTGTCCGCATTTGACTAACTTCTCGGGATTCACTAACGTCTTGTTCCTTAATTCAAAGAATTTGTAATCTATGGCTGTAAAATCCGTCGAAAAATCTGCTGAAAAGTCTACCGAAAAAGCTGCGGCTGATGCCAAAGCATTGGCCGCGCGCGATCGCGAGTTGGAAGCGGCCATTTCCAGCATCACCAAAAGTTACGGCGAAGGCGCGATCATGCGATTGGGCGACGCGCGGGCTCTGGTTAAAATTGATGTTATTCCGACCGGCGCTCTCTCCCTGGACCTTGCGTTGGGGGTCGGCGGTGTTCCCCGCGGACGTGTGATCGAGATTTACGGCCCGGAATCTTCTGGTAAAACCACTTTGATGCTTCATGTCATTGCCAACGCCCAAAAAGCCGGCGGTCTCGCCGCCTTCATTGACGCGGAGCATGCGCTGGATCCGGGGTACGCCAAAAAATTGGGCGTCAATCTGGACGATTTGCTCGTTTCTCAGCCTTCTTCCGGCGAAGAGGCCCTGACGATTTGCGAGACGCTGGCCCGCTCGAACGCCCTCGACGTCATCGTCGTCGATTCCGTCGCCGCGCTCGTGCCGAAGGCGGAACTGGAAGGGGACATGGGCATGGCCACCATGGGTATGCAAGCCCGTTTGATGTCTCAGGCTTTGCGCAAATTGACGGCCATCTTGAATAAATCGCGCACCACCTGTGTTTTCACCAATCAGTTGCGGGAAAAAGTCGGCGTAATGTTCGGCAATCCGGAAACAACTCCCGGCGGTAAGGCGTTGAAGTTTTATGCCAGCGTCCGGCTCGACATCCGTCGCAAGGACACGATGAAGGATGACGCCGGCAATGCCACCGGCAACCATGTCCGGGTCAAAGTGGTTAAAAACAAGGTCGCCCCGCCCTTTGCGGAGGCAGAGTTTGATATTATATATAACCACGGCGTCGATAAGGAAGGTAGTATCCTGGATGTGGGGATTGACTGCGGCGCCGTCGATAAAAAAGGCGCGTGGCTGCAATTCAATGGTGAATTGATCGGGCAAGGCAAGGAAGCGGCCCGGAAAAATCTTCTGGAAAAACCGGAACTGGCCAAAAAAATTGTCGAGGCCATCATGGTCAAGCGCAATGTTATCCCCGTGGCTGAAACCAAATAACCCCTTAATTTCATGAGTACCGCTTCCGATCTCGATCTTGATTTGGAAAATCTTTTCCAGCCTGCCTGGGCGCAGGCGAAGGATGAACCCAATCGTTTTGAAAAGTTTACCGGCCAGGAGGGCGTAAAACCCGAACGCCGCTTCAGCGATAAACCCGGTGAACGCCGGGCTCCACGCCGCGATGGACCAGGTGGCGGTGACCGGCGTGGCGGCGATCGTGCCCAGCGCCCCGGCGGTTCCAAGTTTGGTGGCAAGGGGAATTTCGGTCGTCGTGATGCACGCCCCGATGAACGCCGTGAACCCGTTGCCCCGCCCGCACCTTTGCCGGAGGTCAATGTAACGTTTTTGCCGGATGAAAAAGGCGTCGAGCAAATCGCGCGCCAGATCAAAATTACCGGCCGGGCCTACCCGCTCTTCCAAATTGCCCAGCTCGTCCTGCAAAAGCCGGAGCGCTATTCCGTCCAGCTCACGGTCAAAAAGAAGGCCGACGGCACCGTGGCGCAGCCAATGTTTGTCTGTGCCCTCGATGATTCGCCCTGGCTTTCCGAGGATGAAGCCGCGGCGCATGCGCTCAAGCAGCATTTTGCCACTTTCTATCAGGCGGAACGCACTGCCACCGAGCCCCCCAAGGGCGTCTATACCTTCGTCGCCCAGTGTGGGATGAGCGGGGTCATTCTTGGCCCTCCTAATTACCACGACTACCAGAATCAACTGCGCAAGCTGCATACTGAGCGGTTCTCCCGCATGCCATTTGACGTTTTCAAATCGCGCGTCAAGATCGTCAAGGACGAGGCGGTGGTTAAAAAATGGGTCGAGGATCTTAGTTTCAAGACCGAGTATAATTGCCTGAATGTTGCCGAACCGCTCACGCTCGCCTCCATGGAAGCCGTGGAGCATCATTTCCGCGCCACGCACAAGGACAGCATCATTAAGTCCGTGGACTCCTTCCTGGTTGCCGGCGTCCCGAGCCGCAGCCTCCGCAACGGTGGATTGCAGCGCCTTGTGCGCAGCGAATGGGAGCATCAGAAACATTTCCCGCTCACGGTCGCGACCAAGTTAAGTCAGCAGTTCGCCTCCCACGGATTGCAGTTTTTTAAGGTTAACAAAACCGTCACCCACGTCGCCGTCGCCCGGCCCCAATACCTCGACCTCGAAACAACTCCCGTCTCGGAGAACATCAAGCGCATTGTGGAGTTCATCAATGCCAATGCTAAATGCACCCGCAAGAAATTGGTTGAGGCCCTGGCACCGATACCGCGTCCTACGGTGATCGAAGTGAATCCCGCCTGCTCCGGCGGAAGCGGCTGGACCTGCCCCCACTGCCGAGCAGACGGCCTTGGTCTCCGATTTGCATTGGCTCGTCCATCAAGGCCATGTTTTGGAATTTGCCGACGGACGCTTGGAAACGGCCAAGAAGCCGGCCCCGCGCCCCCCCAAACCCGAAAAGAAGCCCGCGGAAGCAAAAGTAGTACCTGCCCCGACGGAAGGTGCTGCCGCCACTGCTACCGAGCCCGCAACACCCACCGAAGTGGAAAAAGCCCCCGCGGCGGAATCCAGTGTTTCTCAAACAGAGGCTTCCGTTCCAGAGCCGGAATCCTCTCCGCTGGAACCTGCCGCACCCGCTGAAGCCACGACGGCCACGGAGGCCATGAATCAAAATGCTTCCGAGCCGCCGGTTTCATGATAGACTAGCAACATGAGTTTTTCCGCACTCGGCCTTTCCGAGATAGTTCTCCAGGGCGTCAAGGCGATGGGTTACTCCGAACCCACGCCGATTCAGCTCCGGGCAATTCCCCTCGTGCTGGCCGGACGCGACGTCATTGGCAGCGCTCAAACCGGCACCGGCAAGACCGCGGCGTTTGCTTTGCCCATCCTTTCCAAACTCGGCCAGCACCAGCCTGGCCAGGGTCCTCGTGTGCTCATTCTTGAACCCACCCGCGAACTGGCCGCGCAAGTGGAGACCGCCATTCGCGATTATGCGCGCTTCACTAACCTGAAGGTCTGCGTCGTTTTTGGTGGTGTTGGTTATGGCCGTCAAAACGATGAGTTAAAGGCCGGCGCAGATATTATCGTCGCCACGCCGGGGCGCCTGTTGGATCATCTTGAACAGGGCACCGTCAAACTGGATCGCGTGGAATTTCTGGTGCTCGATGAAGCCGACCGCATGCTCGACATGGGCTTCCTTCCCGACGTTCGCCGGCTCGTTGAAAAATGCCCCCGCAAGCGTCATAGTGCCCTCTTTTCCGCCACCATTCCGCCGCAGATCGAAACGCTCATTCAATGGGCCATGAACCAGCCCGAGACCATTGAAATTGGAGCCCGCCGTTCCCCCGCCGAATCGGTCAAGCATGTCATTTATCCCGTTTCGGATTCCCAGAAAACCGATTTGCTTCTTAAGCTCTTGGATTCTGTCAACTACGATTCCGTCATCGTGTTTTGCCGCACCAAACACGGGGCCGATCGGGTGGCCACTACGCTCAAGCGCGCTAATCATGCCGTCGCTGTGCTTCATTCCAATCGCACCCAGCGCGAGCGCGAGCAGGCCTTGCAAGGGTTTCGCGACGGAAAATTTGAAGTGCTCGTGGCGACTGATATCGCCGCGCGCGGGCTCGACATCGCGGAAGTCAGCCACGTCGTCAATTACGATGTGCCCCAGCACCCCGAGGATTACATCCATCGGATTGGCCGTACCGGTCGCGCAGCCGCCACTGGCGATGCTTTTACCATCATGGTGGCCGAGGATGCCCCCCATGTTTTCGCCATCGAACGCTTCATCAGCCAGAAAATTCCGCGCATTAAACTGGAGAATTTCGATTACCGTTACACCGCCCTGTTTGAGGAGGGCAAGCCCGGCGCACCCGCGGGCGGGTTCCCCGGGAAAGTTCGCGGCGGCCGCATCCACGGCGGTTACCATTTCGCCCCAGGCGGTCGGCGAAGGTAACCCCTTGTTACCCCAAAATGTGCCGGCGCAAGAGCTGGAAAACGTCCGTTGATTCTATTTCGCTGGTCCCCAAAAGTTCCCCTCGGTTTGTCATAAAAACCGGCCAGTCCATTTTATCCGCCGGTCTTCGGCCGTGCGAACCTTTTACCAGCGTCGCGTCCAGCGGGATCACGTCCATTAACATCCGGAAGCCAAGCTTTTTCTGCAGCAGCCGCCTCGCAATTTTCAATTTTGGAAACGAAATCTTCGGGTCGAGAAATAATTCCACCGGGTCATACCCGGGCTTCCGGTGAATATCCACCGTCCGCGCAAAATCCGGCGCCCGCGCATCCTCCAGCCAGTAATAATAGCTAAACCAGGCATTTTGTTTCGCCACCGCGATCAAATCTCCCGCCCGTGGATGCGTAATTCCGGCGGCGGCTTTCTCCTTTTCTCCCAAAACCTGTTCCACCCCGGGCGTCATCGCCAAAACTTCACGCACCGCTTTCTCCCGTGATCGATCATTCAGATAAATGTGCGCAACCTGGTGATCTGACACCGCAAAGACTACGCTCGCTCCGGCGTCCAATTGCTCTAATCCCAACTCCTCCTTGACCGCGAGCCAGCCTTGTTTGCGAAATATTCGGTTCAAGTAAACCGGCGTGTCCACGTTCGTGATCCCATATTCCGAAAGCAAAACCGCTTCCACTCCTCGCTGATTGAAAAAATCAATCAAGTCGCCAACAATCGAATCAACCGCCCGCAGATCTGGAACAATCTTTGAATTCAATTCGTGGGAGCCGACGTGAGGAGGCTCTAAATCGGCCTTGGTTTTGTCGGCAACTCCTTCCAATCCCGCTGATTCAGAATACGGCCCATGCCGTTGCAGGTCATAATCCAGATGCGGCAGATAAATCAGGTTGAGGGTCGGGCAATGCTTGTTTTCAATCCACGTGGCTGCCTCGGCAATCCACCGCGAAACGACATCTGCTTTGCCCTGCGGCGAATCAACTCCGGCTGCCGGTCCCCAAAAACCGAAAAACGGAAATTCACCTAAATCCTTTTTGATGCTCCGGCGAATCGGATACGGCCAGGCATAGATATCGAAAAATTTCCGCCCGTCGGCGGGATACATCGGACGCGGCGTGATCGCGTAATCCACGCTGGAATACATGTTAAACCACCAGAAACAATTCGCGACCGTGAACTTTTCTCCACCAACTTCCGGGTGTCCCCGCAATTCCTCCCAGATTTTTGCGGACTGCACAATGTGGTTGGACTGCTTCCAGAAATGTACCTCGGACAATTCCCGGTTGTACCAGCCATTACCTACAATGCCATGCTGCGACGGCGCTGCGCCCGTGAGATAATTGGATTGTGCGGTGCAAGTGACCGCTGGAAACGCCGGAATAATCTTTGCCAGCGCGCCGCGCTTGCGAAATGCCGCGATCCGCGGTGTGTGTTCGCCAATGAGCGATTCCGTCAGGCCAACCACGTTGATGACCGCAGTGCGTTTCACAAACCTTGATTCCTGCAAAAAACCGGCCGGGTGGCAAAACTATTTTTACCGCCTGGCCGGGTCTATTTTGTTTCTGCGGCTTGGGCCGCTAGTTCAAGTTCACGGATGGAGGCGATGATTTTCTCCGGATTCATTTCGTGGACCTCAAAGCCAAAACCGATTTCCTTCAACAGCGTGATTGTCAATTCACCGCCAAGATGCTCGCGAAACTCTTCGAGGCCGGCCAGAATTTGGAAATCGCCGTGCGAATCCTTCCCGAGCAACCGCCCGGCGAAAATCTCGAAACCAAGCCGCCGCAATAATCGCAGGATGCGGTCAGCCGCCGCCGCCTCAAGCAGTCCGGCTTGCCGGGAGTAAACCACATCCAGCGACATGCCGATCGCAACCGCTGCTCCATGGTGAATTTGGAAATCGGAAATTTGCTCCAGCTTATGCGCCGCCCAATGTCCAAAATCAAGCGGTCGGGCCGAACCTGTCTCGAAGGGATCTCCCCCTTGGGCGATGTGCCTGAGGTGCAATTCAGCACATCGGAAAATCAGGTTTTTCATCGCCGCCGCTTCAAAAGCGGCGAGCTTTTCCGCATCCCGCTCAATTTCTTCAAAAAAATTGCCGTCACGGATGCAGGCGACTTTCACCGCTTCCACATAGCCCGCGCGCATTTCCTTCGGCGGCAGCGTGGCGAGCAGCTTGAAATCATTAAGGACCGCGTATGGCGGCGCAAAAGTTCCAATGAAGTTTTTTTTGCCGAACGCATTGATGCCGTTTTTCACTCCCACCCCGGAATCGGCCTGCGCCAGGGTTGTGGTGGGGATGCGAACATGTCGCACGCCCCGATGTGCCGTCGCCGCGGCAAAGCCCGCCACATCCAGCAATGCGCCGCCCCCGACCGCGATCACGTAGGAGTGCCGGTCAATGTGGTGCCGGTCAATTTGCTCGTGGATTTCGTTGATCAGCGCCGGGGAGTTCTTGGCGCGCTCTCCCCCGGGTAAAATCAAGGGTGGACAGACCAGTCGAAGTTTCCCCGTTGTCGTTGAAAAATAAGTTTCCACCCGGACAGCCAGCCCGGGCTGGGCGGCGGCGAGCGCCTGGTCGAGAATGATTAGGACTTTGCGCGGTGTCCTATCCTCCAGCGTGTCACGTAAAGTGGCGTTGGCTGGGGAAAAAACGTCCTCGGTAAACAAGACGCGCAAACGCCAGCCCGCTTGCAGGGAATGTTCAATGACAGGCACAACATCCAATCTGGAATTTCGGCAGTTGATTTTCGAGTTTTATTTGCATTCCCGGGTGCTTGGTCTTCACCGTTGTTCCGGAGAATCCGTGGGAATCCGCATGTGATAAAACGAGCGATAAACGAACACGAGGGCAACGAGGAAGCACACGCCGCCGATGACGTAGGAAAGGCATGAATTCGGATGCTCCTGCCGTAATTTGACCGCGATTTCCACTGCCAGCAGGCCGAACAACGTCGTGAATTTGATGATCGGGTTCATCGCCACCGACGAGGTGTCCTTGAACGGATCGCCTACGGTGTCGCCCACCACCGTGGCAGCATGCAGCGGTGTGCCTTTCATCTTTAAATCCACTTCGACTATTTTTTTGGCGTTGTCCCATGCGCCCCCTGCATTGGCCATGAAAATAGCTTGGAACAACCCAAAGAACGCGATGCCAATCAGGTAGCCAATGAAGAAATACGGATCGAAGAATGGCAGGCCGAGCGCAAGCGCAAACACCACCACGAAAATATTGATCAAACCGCGTTGCGCGTACACCGTGCAGATTTCGACGACGCGCTTGCTGTCGGCCACCGACGCGGTTTCAGTGTCAAACTTGAGGTTTTTCTTGATGAAGACCACCGCGCTGTAAGCCCCTGTCACGACCGCCTGCATGCTGGCGCCGGTGAACCAGTAAATCACCGCGCCACCCATCAATAGCCCGAAAATCATTTGCGGTTTTACCATGCTCAAATTCTCAATGGCGTGCCCGGAGACATTTTGCAGCAACATGATGATGCCGAAAATCATGGTGGTCGAACCCACCACCGCCGTGCCGATCAACACCGGCTTGGCTGTGGCCTTGAACGTATTCCCGGCGCCATCCCCCTTTTCGAGCTCAAGCTTGGCCTCGCGAAAATTCGGTTTGATCCCGAAATCCCGCTCCAATTCCGCTGCGATCTCCGGCTGCGATTCAATCCGGCTCAATTCATAAACCGACTGCGCGTTGTCCGTGACCGGCCCGAAGCTGTCCACGGCAATTGTGACCGGCGCCATGGCCAGAAACCCGAAAGCCACCAGTCCGAACGCGAAAATCGGCGCCGCGAATGTGAATTGCGGGGGCATCAGCCCAAGCAGATCGGCGTTTTGCGAAAACAGGTAAGACGTGAACATCAGCGCCAGGATTACCATGCCCATCCAAAATGCGGAGAAATTCCCGGCAACCAACCCTGACAGAATGTTCAGCGAGGCGCCGCCTTGT
>Ga0302278_10005759_pt1 | contig 12124 bp, 9 predicted proteins | sample III_Bog_N3_2_FD_194543 | JGI IMG/M metagenome (GOLD analysis project Ga0302278, IMG submission 194543) | Peat permafrost microbial communities from Stordalen Mire near Abisko, Sweden - III_Bog_N3_2 | ecosystem: Environmental > Terrestrial > Soil > Wetlands > Peat | place: Sweden: Abisko... | reverse complement strand
GCGGGCGGATTGGCTGCCGCCGCGCAAACGGCGGATCAGGCTTGGCTCCGCTATCAGGCTGTCGTTAAGGCGGCTGCTGTACCCGAGCGCGTCTTTCGGCTGGGAGACAGCCCGCTTGAACGCAGTGCCGCCGCTGAGCTCGTACGCGGACTCAAGGGAATCACTGGGCGTGGCGCCGAATCGCGCAACGTTCGCGTAAACGCCATTATCCTGGGCACACTTGGAGAATTCCGAAAACAATACCCGGACTGGAAGCCATGCGAGCAGGATTCCCATCGGGTCATTCATTTCCACGACGATCTTCGAGACCCAATCCCTTTTTATGACAGGGTTCCTCTACAGACCCTTCTGCGATTCAATGCACAGGAGTTTTCGGTCTGTCGAGATCGCGAGCTGGGTTCGCGGTCCATATACATCGAAGCGCCCCAGGATGGAGGTGTTCTATACGGAGCATTCGCATTGCTTCGAATTCTGGCTTCGGGAGAGGATCTGCCAAGAGACGGAATCCACGAGATGCCCGCCATACTGATTCGCTGGGTCGATGAGTGGGACAATCCAGACGGCTCGATCGAGCGCGGCTACGCAGGGCGGTCCATCTTTTTTGAGGGCGGCAATGTCCGCGAGGATCTTGCGCCAGTCGCCGAATATGCCCGCCTGCTGGCCTCGGTGGGCATCAACGGCGTCAACGTCAACAACGTGAACGCCGCGCCGCAACTGCTCGACGCTGAACACATCAAGCAACTCGCCCGCATCGCCGTCGCCATGCGTCCCTGGGGCGTGCGGCTGGCGCTCAGCGTGGACGTTGCCAGCCCGCAGAAGATCGGCGGCCTCGCGACCTACGACCCGCTCGACCCGGCGGTCCGCGCATGGTGGACTGCCAAGACCAACGAGATTTACGCGCTCATCCCCGACTTCGCCGGCTTCACTGTCAAGGCCGACTCCGAGGGCCAGCCCGGTCCCGCCAGCTACGGCCGCACTCCCGCCGACGCAGCGAACACCCTGGCCGCCGCGCTTGAGCCTTATGGCGGTGTCGTGCTCTACCGTGCCTTTGTCTACAACCATCACGCCGACTGGCGCGACCCCAAGGCCGACCGAGCTCGCGCCGCCTACGAGATCTTCCACCCGCTTGACGGCAAATTCGCTGCCAACGTCGTCATTCAGATCAAGGAAGGCCCTATCGACTTCCAGGCGCGCGAGCCGGTCTCGCCGATCTTTGCTGGGCTTGAGAAGGCCAGCACAGCGATGGAGCTCCAGATCACGCAGGAGTACACGGGGCAGCAGCGGCATCTGGTTTACCTCGCTCCGATGTGGAAGCAGGTTCTCGACTTTGATCTGCGCGCCGATGGCAAATCGACCCCGGTCAAAGAGATCATCGCCGGCAAGAGCTTCCATCGCCCGCTCGGCGGGATGGTCGGCGTGGCCGGCGTGGGCCGCGATGGCTGGCTTGGCTCGCCGCTGGCTCTGGCCAACCTCTACGCCTTTGGCCGCCTGGCGTGGGACCCCGATCTCTCGCCCGAAGCAATTGCCGCCGAGTGGACGAAGCAGACCATTGGCACCGATCCGGAGGTTGTCGGCACCGTCGACAAGGTGCTGATGCAATCCTGGCCAGCCTACGTGAACTACACCGGCCCGCTGGGCATGCAGACGCTCACGGACATTACCGGCAGCCACTACGGACCTAACATCGAGGCCAGCGAAAACAACGGTTGGGGACAGTGGCATCGCGCCGACAAGGACGGCGTCGGCATGGACCGCAGCATCTCGACGGGAACGGGCTATACGGGCCAGTATCCGCCCGAGGTGGCTAAGCTCTTTGAGTCACTAGCCACCACGCCCGACGAACTGCTCACTTTTTTTCATCACGTGCCCTACACCTACAAGCTGCATGACGGAAAGACCGTCATCCAATCCATCTATGACAGCCACTACGAGGGTGCAGAACAGGCCGCAGAACTCGCGCGCGAGTGGGCCACGCTCGAAGGCCGCATCGACCAGAAGCTCTACGAAGACATGCACGCTCGCCTCGTCTACCAGGCCGGTCACGCCATCGTCTGGCGCGACGCCATCGCGCAGTATTTCCTGAAGCTGAGTGGAATCGCCGATGAGAAAGGCCGCGCTGGGCACTATCCCGGCCGATTAGAAGCAGAAGACGCGCACCTCACCGGCTACAAGATTATTGATGTGAATCCGTGGGAAGATGCCTCGGGAGGCAAAGCTGTAAGCTGCGACGAGCCGCAGTCTCCAAAAGCAGGAACCGATCAGAAGCCTCTCTGCGAGGCGAAGTGGACTTGGATTGGAGATAAAGGACTATATGACATTGCCGTCCAATATTTCGATCTCCAACCCGGCGCGGCAAAACTCTTCTTGGAACAGAATGGAGGAATAAGACTTGGACCCTTGGGGCTTTGGTGGAATGCGGACGCTACGTTGCCTTCAACCCGGCCTAACGGCGATAACTCAACGCGGCATTTGATTCGTGGCGTTTGGCTGAATTCTGGTGATGTTATTGGAATTCGCGGAATTCCCGACGGAAACGACAGGGCCGCGCTCGACTATATTGATGTGACACCTGCTCAACACGATCGCGAGTTGATGACCGATCTACCTTGTTCTGAAGGTGAACAGATCAAGAGTCCGAAAGATGCCGAGGAGACTTGGGAAATGCCTGTCGGCCCCAACCTTGCCGGCTGGGCTGGAGAGACGAGCGCAGGCACGCCCATCGAGGGAATGCTCGTCGAGGTCTTCCACCCCGGAGACAAGACGCCCATTGCCACCACTCGCACCAATGAAGAGGGTGGCTTTCGATTCTCCGGTCTCGCTCCAGGCCGTTACAGCTTGAATGCCAGCGGCGTTGTTGAGTCTGGAGCCGATGCAATTGTCCGGCTTGATCCCGCATCAAAGGCGCAGCTTTGCCTGGTCGTTGAATGATACCTAGACGCCTCAAAAGAGCGAGGTCAGAATATTGCTAGTCCGAGCGCCTATAGCTTCAGCTTTGCTGCCGCAGCCTTGCTCGCTGCCAGACGGCGTTCGCGTAAGGGGGTCATTCGATCCCGTTGGCGTTAACCTCTTCGGGGAGCGCGGTCCTGGGAGAGCCAGCCGTGAATGGCGGCTGCGGGTCATACTCCAGGGCTAACTGGACGGAGCGCGCAACGGGTTCTCCCCATAACTTGGCTATAACTGCCAACGCAAAGTCCATGCCGGCAGTTACGCCGCCTCCGGTGATCCGGTTGCGATCGAAGACGATGCGCTCCCGCACGGGAATGGCGCCAAGTAGGGAGAGGTCGTCCATAAACATCCAGTGCGTAGTGGCCTTGTAACCCTGAAGGAGTCCCGCAGCGCCAAGCAGCAGAGAGCCTGTGCAGACAGAAGTGACATAGCGCGAAGTCCCGGCCGCGCGGCGTAAGAAATCGAGCACCTCGTCGTCGGCCATCAGCTCAATCTGGCCTGGCCCGCCGGGGACACAGAGCAGGTCGATCGGCGACTGGTTTTGAAATGTGTGAGTGGGGATCAACTGAAGCCCTGAGGCGCTCATTACCGGGGTCAGATTCTTCCAGTAGAGGCGCACCTCGACTCCGGGCACCTTGCTGAAGAACTCGTGCGGCCCGGTCATATCCAGTGGAGTAATTCCGGGATAGACAAGCATCCCCAACCGAAAAGGATCGCCGGGTTTCAATAACTCAGCCATAACTCCTCTTGATAGGGGGATCGGGGTTCTTGGTTTCCCACCCATTCGCCAAAAAAGAAGGCGAATGGATGGGGCACGGGGCGCCTATTGAGACATGAGACTTTAGGATTCCGCCAACTCCGCTTATTCCGCCACCACAACTTATCCGACCACCGGTAGCCCAGCCAGGGCCATCGCGATTTCTTCTGCCGGGTATTCGTAGTTTTCGAGCTTGCCGGCCTGATAGGCGATATAGGACGCCATGTCGAAGTGGCCATGACCGCTGAGGTTGAAGAGGATCGTCTTCTGCTTGCCTTCCTGCTTGGCTTGCAAAGCCTCAGTGATGGCCGCGGCTACGGCATGGTTGGCCTCGGGCGCCGGGATAATTCCCTCGGAGCGGGCAAACTGGATTCCCGCGGCAAAGGCGTCGAGTTGCTGAATCGTGGTGGCCTCGGCCAATCCCAGGTCTAAAACATGCGACACCAGCGGCGCCATGCCATGATAACGCAGCCCGCCGGCATGAATTCCCGGAGGAACAAAGGTCGAGCCGAGTGTGTGCATCTTGACCAGAGGAGTTAGATGACCTGTATCGCCGAAGTCATAAACGAATCTGCCCTTGGTCATGCTGGGGCAGGCCGCAGGCTCCACGGCAACCACGCGCGCCTTGCTCTGGCCTTTGAGCTTGCGGCCAATGTAGGGCATCGCCAGGCCGGCGAAGTTCGATCCACCGCCCGCACACGCGATCACCACATCGGGATCGTCGCCGGCCATCTCCATCTGCTCGATCGCCTCGAGGCCAATCACCGTCTGATGCAGCAGGACATGATTGAGCACGCTGCCCAGCGCATACTTGGTGTTTGGATCTTTGGCGGCGACTTCCACGGCCTCTGAGATCGCTATGCCGAGTGATCCGTTCGAATCGGGATGCACCGCCAGAATTGCCCGGCCTGATTCTGTTTCCATGCTCGGGCTGGCGGTTACTGACGCTCCGAAGGCCTCCATCAGCGCGCGTCGATAGGGCTTCTGGTCATAACTCACGCGCACCATGTAGACCTTGCAATCGAGGCCGAAGAACGAGCAGGCCATGGACAAGGCGGAGCCCCACTGGCCAGCTCCCGTCTCCGTCGAAAGGTGCTTGGTGCCTTCCATTTTGTTGTAATAGGCCTGCGGCAGAGCGGTATTCAGCTTGTGCGAACCGGCCGGGCTTCCGCCCTCATATTTGTAGTAGATATGCGCGGGCGTATCGAGCGCCTTCTCCAGGCGGCGCGCGCGGAAGAGAGGCGAAGGACGCCACTGCGCATAAAGCTGACGCACTTCGGCAGGGATCTCAATCTCCCGCTCCTGGCTGACCTCTTGCATGATCAGGCTTATCGGAAAAAGCGGCGCCAGATCGTCGGGCCCGAGCGGCTGGAGCGTTCCGGGATGCAGCGGCGGCGCCATCGGCTTGGGCAAGTCGGCGGCAATGTTGTACCAGGCAAGGGGAATGCGATTGGGCGGCAGGTTGTATTGAATTGTGTCCATGCGGAACATTTTAGCAGCGCAGACGAAGAGGTCGCTGTCGTTGTTTTTTTGTTTTGTTTTTGCCGCGCTACCGCTGGCTGGCTTTGCCCGCCTTGACGCGCTGGTTGAAGTCGTCCGACTTGCCGCGCGGCACGGACAACGACTCCCATTCACCATGGGTCAGGTGCTTGGCAAGAAACACAATTTGCCCGCAATGATAGGAGTAATGCGCAACCTGGCGATTGATGGCCTGCATCACGGAATGAGCTTCGCCGCGAATGGTCACCGTCCGTTCAAGGTCCGCTTCGGTGAGCGGCTCAAGAGCGGTGAAGAGCGCACTCCACCCTTCTTCCCAAGCTGCTTCAATTGCCTCGCGGGTGGCGGGCGGATCGATGAATTCAAGATCGCGCCGGCGGCTGGGCTTCTCTCCGTCCGTCGTCAGGAAATCAGTCCATCGCGATTTCATGTTGCCGGCCATGTGCTTCACGATGAGGGCAATGGAGTTCGACTCCTCATCCAGCACCGTGACCAGTTGCTCGTCCGTCACTTGGGCCATGGCTCTCTCGGCCAGGTTTTTGTAGTAGCGGAAGACCGCCAGCGAATCCTTCAGATACGAATGGGTGAATTCCAGCGCCATGCGGACATTTTCGCACTTTGGCGGAAAATCGCAAGCGGGAATTCAGAGCTTTTGAGATGCGCACTCCTGGCTCACTTGCCTCTCACAATCTGGGCTGCGCGGTCATAGGAGCCGAGGTCGAAGGCGTTCAGGTAGCCCAGCGCGATCAGTTTCTTTTTGGCCTCCGCGCTGCGTCCTCCTGCCTGGCAGTGCAGCAGGAGCACCTGGTTCTTGTCCTTCACCTTGAGCGGCAGACTCCATTCAAGCTCGCCGAGTGGAAGATTGATCGCGCTTGGCAGATGGCCCGAGGCGAATTCGGCCTCACTCCGCACGTCGATCACCAGGGCTCCCCGCTTCAAGCGAGCCGCGGCATCCTGGGATGAGATCAGGCCAGAATGCCTCAACAGGAAGAGGGCGGCGAGCAGGCCGGCAAGGACAAGAATCGTTATCCAGTTCATAATTTCAAGGTTACTGCGGGCGGCTGATCTCTGCGGCCTGCGCTCTGGCCACTTCCACCAGCACGGAATAAAACGTGGCAGCCGCACCCAGGTCGGTGAGCCGCTCGCTGGTCAGCGCGTTTGAGTTCGCGCCGCCGGGGCTCATCTTGGCCCAGTCCATGTGCGAGGCCACAACGCCAGCCGGAACACTGCCGTTGACTAATGCCGTCAAAGTAAGTGAGCCGCGATCGTTCCACACGCGGACGGCATCGCCGTCGGCAATGCCGCGGGCCTCGGCGTCGACGGGATGGATTTCAAGACGATTGGAGGTGCGCGCCTCCATCTTGCGATGGCCGTCCAGGTTGGCGAAGGTCGAGTTCATATAGTTGTCGGCCTTGCGGCTCAGGAATTCAAGCGGAAAGCGCTCCGCAGCTTTACCCCACCGAGACTCTGTGGGAGGGATAAACGCTGGCAGGGGATCAATCCCCTGGGCGGCCAGTGTTTCGGAGAAAAACTCGATCTTGCCCGAAGGCGTTGGCAGCGGACCGGCCAAGTATGGCTGAAAGGGCTCTGTCTCTGGATTCTGATGGAAGCGGAGCGGAATGTGGCCCTTTTGCTTCAAATCGTCAAGAGTGATGTGTTCCATGCCGGGGTTCGTTGAGTGGCCGCCCATACCGCTCTCTGGCCCGATCGCCAACGCTTGCCGGATCATCTCTTCCGGCGTGTCGCGGAAGCAGTCCTCACCGAAGCCCATGCGCTGGGCCAGTTGACTGAAGAGCCACACATTCGATCGTGCTTCGCCCGGAGGCTCGATGGCCTGATTCGATAGCTGCACAAAGTAGTGACCATAGGCGCCTTGAATGTCGGTGTGCTCAAGGAATGTCGTCGCGGGCAGGATGTAGTCGGCGTAGTCGGTGGTGTCGGTGAAGAAAAGTTCATGAACCACGGTAAAGAGATCAGGCCGCGCCATTCCGCGCCGGACAGCGTTTTGATTTGGCGCCACCGCGCCTGGATTGGAGTTGTAGACAAAGAGCGCATGAACCGCCGGGCCGTCGTCGGGATTCGTGCCCAATTCAGTGAGCGCCTGGCCCAGCGTGGACATGTTGACGGTGCGCGCCAGCCGGCCAAGCGGAGAAGCTAGCGCCAGGTCGGGGCGTTCCAGGCTTTTCTTATCCCATGCAAACGCGCCTGAAGTTGATAACTGCCCACCTCCGCCGCGATGCTTCCACGCGCCGGTCAGCGCCGGAAGCATGGCGATGGCCCGCGCCGCTGTCCCGCCATTTTCGCTGCGCTGCACGCCGTAGTTCATGCGCAGCGCCGCCGGCTTTGTCGTCGCGTACTCGCGCGCAAGCTGCTCGATCTCCGCCGCCGTCATTCCTGTCCAGGCAGCCACGCGCTTGGGTGTGTACTCGCGGGCGCGGATAACAAGTTGGTCGAAGCCATGCGTCATCTCGGCGATGTAGGCGCGGTCTTCGAGGCCCTCGTTCAAGATCACGTGCATCAGGCCCAGCGCCAGCGCCGCATCGGTGCCGGGCCGGATCGCGATATGCCAGTCGGCCAGGGCGGCGGTGCGCGTCCTGTATGGATCGATCACAATCAGCCGCGCACCATTGCGCCGCGCCTGCTCGATCATCGGCCACAGGTGAATGTTGTTCCCGTGAATATTCGCGCCCCAAGCCAGCACCAACTTTGCGAGCCGGAAGTCCTCGGTCGGCGTGCCCAGCTTTTTGCCGTAGACCAGGTTCCAGCCCACGCCGCCGGCCTCCGAACAGATCGTCCGGTCCAGTTGGCTTGCGCCCAGGCGATGAAAGAAGCGCCGGTCCATTGACCCGTAGCCCAGCACGCCGATGGTCCCCGCATAGCTGTAAGGCAAGATCGACTCCGACCCATAGCGGTCGGCGGTCTCGCGCAGCTGTGCGGCAATCGCATCCAGCGCCTCATCCCAGCCGACACGCTCGAAGGCCTCATGCTCACAACCCCGTTTCACCGGGCCTTTAGCCACTCCCGGCTTGCGTTTCATTGGAAAGAGAATCCGGTCCGGCGCATAGACGCGATCCAGATACTTCGCGACCTTGCCGCAGAGAAATCCCTGCGTCACCGGCTGCGATGGGTCGCCCTGCACTTTCACGGCACGCCCCGCCTCATTCACCGTGACCAGAACGGCGCAAGAGTCCGGGCAGTCATGCGAGCAGACTGTGTGAACGATGCGAAAAGGAGAGGTCGGAGCAGCCGCGGACATGCTGTCATTGTAGGGCAAGATGAAGTGCGATGCGGCAACGCTGGAAGATTCGTGAAGTCGGTCAATTTCCGGCTAGCCGGTCATCCTATCACGATCTTCAAAAACGCCCACTGAACGTCGCCCGGAACCCAAACTGCAAGCCGCCTCGAAGGACGGCTTGCGGTTGCTCATGATCGCGGCTCAGGGTTGTCCAGACACTGTCTCGTCCGGATTCAGCATACGACGAAGGAAGTCTGCATATGCTCTTTCAAGAATGGGATCATCTAGGAAACCTCTGCACAAGTCTGCGACCCGCGTCATCTTTGAATAAACTATAAGTATGAAGCGAATGGCGCGTTTTCAGCAGACACTGGCATCACAGGCGAGTTTTGAGAAGCATGGCCGCAAGAGCAAGCGGGAGCTGTTTCTTGACCAGATGAACCAAGTGGTTCCGTGGTCTGAGTTACTGGCGCTAGTTGAGCCTTTTTACCCCAAAGCCGGCAATGGCCGGCAGCCCGTGGGTCTCGGGATCATGCTGCGGACCTATTTTTTGCAACAGTGGTTCAGCCTGTCGGACCCGGGTATGGAAGAAGCCTTCTATGACTCTCCAACACTGCGTCGCTTTGCCGGAGTCGATCTCGGTGTGGCCGCCGCGCCGGACGAGACGACGATCCTTCGCTTCCGCCACTTGCTGGAGCAGCACGATCTCGGCGGCGAGATGCTGATGACGGTGAATAAGTATCTGGATAGCAAAGGCATTCGCATCACCACCGGCACCATCGTGGACGCAACGATTATCCATGCGCCCTCGTCGACGAAGAACTCCAGCGGCGAGCGTGACCCCGCGATGCATCAGACGAAGAAGGGCAACCAGTGGTACTTCGGAGCCAAGGCGCACATCGGCGTCGATAGCAAGGAGACGGTGGTGCATACTGTGATAACTTCAGCGGCCAGCGTGGCCGACAAACATATGCTGCCCGATTTATTGCACGGCGACGAGAAGAAGGTATGGGGAGATGCTGGCTATCAAGGGCAGACCGAGGCCATTCGCGCAGCCGCGCCCCAGGCACAGGACATGACTTCGCGCCGCACCAAGTTCAAGAATTATGTAGACGAAGAAGCCAGGCGCAAGAACACGACCAAGGCCCGAGTTAGATCGAAGGTGGAGTGGCCTTTCCGCATCCTGAAACGTATCTTCGGATTTACCAAGGTGCGCTATCGCGGCATCTGGAAAAACCACCAGTGGCTGTGCGCGGCCTTCGCACTGGTGAATCTGTACCAACACCGCAACCGGCTGGCCCCGCAAGGGGCGTAGTGTCTCTGGAGGCCGGAAAACGGCCTTCCAGAGACGAAACCGCCCCGTAGCGCCCTGTTTTTTCGGCAAAAAACCGATGCAAAATCAAAAAAAATCAACTGCGCTCGCGCTGTCAATGAAAAATCATGCACCTGCGCAGAGGTTCCCTAGACTGGATACGTCCTCGTGCCTCAACAACAGGTCTGCCCCGTCTTGTTTTCGGAGCACTTCAAAGTCGAACTCTCCAGACACCCACACATTGATACGGCCGATTGCATGAGTTGCATCGAAGTCCGCAGCCGCAGCCGGTACTTGGACACGGCGTTCGCGCACTTCCACTAGAGTCACGCCCGAGTCCCCGAGATTGCGCTTCTTGGATCGCAACCACGCGACTATTTGTTCAAGCGTTATAGGGTGTTCATTCATTTCTGACTTCTCACTACTATATTCCTTACCGGTGGCATTTTCGGGGCAGGCAATGTGGGCAGAGTGGTGCTTTCCTCGGGGATGCCGTCCCACCCTCGTCGATCCCAGACAGCCTGAAGGCGAAACCAGACCTCGTCCGTCATTCTGTTTTTCCAGACGCCGCCGAGCAGCTTCGCGAAGCTGGGATCGCGACGGGCCTCGGCCTCGACTAGCGGAATAATCTCGGTACCTTTTCTACTCAACAGGTCTTCAATCTCTCCAGCGGATAGGTTTTGCATCGTCTCGGTCGATTGATCCATGGACCAGATCAGCAGGATCACGCGCCATGCCTTGTGCGGTAGATTCTTCGTGAGGTAACTGGTCCGTTCGTGAGTCCAAAAGAGGGCGTTCGATTGCTCGGATTTATGTTTCGCCCTTTGTCTTGCAATAAAGGCTTTGGCCAGGTCTTCGTCCTTCTCGTCCTCGTGGGGCATGAGCTCCAAGCTGACAGCTGACTGTCGCTCTTCGTCCGGTGTTCGGGTGTCCGAAGTTCCTTCCCATGCCCTGCCTTCGCTGGCAGCAACCAATCGTGCACAGACCTCGTCACTGAGCGTTATCTGCTCAATCGTGGCGAGCAGTTTCGCGAAGGTAGGGTCTCGGTGTGCCTTTGCTTCGATGTCCGGAAGCATTTCGGAAGGGTGCGTTAGAAGCAGAGTGCGAATGTGGGATGAAAGGCTGCCCGCCATCCGAGGGCATTGGTGGAGTGACCAAGTAACCGAGATGACCCGCCACGCCTTTTGCGGCAGATGCTTGGCCAAGTAATGCATACGGTTCCAGGTCCAGAAGAGGGCATGCCACTCTGGAGTCTTCGCTTCTGTGTGGGAGAACTTCAGAAAGGCATGAGCGAGGTCTATCTCCTGCTCGTCATCAAGCGGCGAGAGGTTCGATTCGGTTGGCATATTCGTAGGCGCAGCTCGATTGGCTGTTCTAGAGCTAAGCGCGGAGCTCGTAAGAAGTAGCGGAATAGATTTCCATAGGCGAGCTAGATATAGAATGACAGCCTTTTCAGCATTGAGCAACAGCAGAACATCCTCTAATACTCTGCGTTTTGCCGAACGCATGGCGCCCGTCCTGGCCGCCGAGAGGGCTGCGGTCTTGACAACGCCTGGATGGTCGGCAAATCGGAGACTGCCCACTGGCGAAGAATCAATCTGACCCTGCGGCTTGAGTAATTTCCCGCCTACGCCAACCCCGCCTCATTCCTGTAAACTGAACGCGCCATGAGTTGCCTCTTTTGCATGATCGTTAATGGAAGCATCCCCTCGACCACCCTCTACCAGGATGAGCTCTGCTATGCCTTCGCGGACATCAATCCGCAGGCGCCGGTGCACATCCTCATCGCGCCGCGCGAACATATCGTCTCAATGGCCGAAGCCGGCCGGAACGACAGTCCGCTGCTCGGCCACCTGCTATGGGTCACTGCCCGGATCGCCCGCGCCAACAACCTCGACAAGGGCTATCGCGTGGTGGTCAATACCGGCCAGGATGGCGGCCAGTCGGTGGATCATCTCCACGTCCACCTGCTCGGCGGCCGCTCGATGGCCTGGCCTCCGGGATAGTCTCCCAATCACACGTTTCAAAGAGTGGCGCATGGAGCTTTGGCGGTCTACCCCAGGGGCTAAAGCCCACGTCGATTTTGCGGCATATGCGACACGACTGAAGTCGTGTCCTGATACAAGGCCGGCTTGTGAAGCTGGCCACTCACAACTATGCAGGCCCAACCCTCGACTAAGCAGCCTCAACCCACGATTAGGCAAGCTTTACGCAAAACAAAAAAGGCGCTTCCGCAATGGAAGCGCCTTCGCTCGTTTGTGCGCCCAGCATGGGCGCACTCTTACGGGTGTAAGTCCCGTCGCGAGTTGGTCACAACGAGCGAAGTGAAGCGCAACTGCACGAGGGTGACCGAGTGTGGGGAGGAAGCGTGGATCGA
>Ga0302278_10005757_pt1 | contig 12124 bp, 10 predicted proteins | sample III_Bog_N3_2_FD_194543 | JGI IMG/M metagenome (GOLD analysis project Ga0302278, IMG submission 194543) | Peat permafrost microbial communities from Stordalen Mire near Abisko, Sweden - III_Bog_N3_2 | ecosystem: Environmental > Terrestrial > Soil > Wetlands > Peat | place: Sweden: Abisko... | reverse complement strand
CCTTTGCACTGCTCCCGGCGACGCCACTCTTGCCAAACTCGCCCCCGCCGACCGCGCTGGCTTCGTCCATGGCGGCCTCGTTACCCCAGCCAACCTGCCGTTCGCGGCAAAGCTCACGACTGCTGCCTCCATGGCGCGGGGCCAGCTCGCAGCCGCACCTCCGGACGCGCGCTCTCTCACCCTGGCCTTTTCCATCGCGGGCACCGCCGAGCCCGGCTGGCAGCATGCTCTCTCCGTCGCGCACCACGTCTCTTTGCCACTGCTGCTGGCCGTCGCCGACGCCGTCGGCGGCGCAACATCGGCACGCAAGCCGGGCGAGCCACCGCTCACCTGGCTCAACATGCAGCGCCTTGCCAAGAAGCTTCACCTGCCCGTCTTCGCTGTCGATGGTGAAGACGCCGTAGCGGTCTACCGCGTCATGCAGGAGTCCGTGCTGCGCGCCCGAGCCGGAGGCGGCCCCGCGGTCCTGTGGGCAGTCCTCTCGCCGCGCCGCCCCTCGCAGTCTGATCTGCCGCTGGCCCGGTTGCGCAGGTACCTCGCGGCGCGCCGTATCCCGCTCCTCCGCTGACACAACTTCCCGCAGCTTCCCGCAGGGAAGGCGTTAGACTATGGGGCATGTATCCTTGCAGATTCCGCAGACTCCGTGAGCAAACCGCGCGACTCCTTCTCCTCGTAGGGTGTTTGTCTCTTTGCGCTCTGCCCGCCCGGCGGGCCGGCGCGCAATCGCAAACCGCTCCCGGCTCCATCCCGCCGGCGACACAGGCGCCGGCATCGAGCGTGCCCTCGGTGCCCGCCTATCAGGACCCGCTGCAAGCTCCAGTCGCCGTGCCATCGGCACCGTCTGCACAGACGCCCGCAACCGTTCCGCCGCCTACGCCGACTCCCGTCAGATCCGTGCCATCCTATCCAGCTTACGATGACACAACCGATGACAATACCAGCTCGCTCTCCTCCACCTATATCCCGGTGGACAGTTGGGTCTACCCCGCGGCAATGCGGCTGTACTCGCTCGGCTACCTGGACACTGCATTCATCGATATGCGTCCCTGGACGCGGCTCAGCCTGCTGCACATGTTGCAGGAATCCAGCGATGACATCATCGCCGACGACAACCCGGTGGCGGTCGACCTGCTATCGAAGCTGAACAGCTACGTCGCCGCCGAGACTCCTACCCCCGACCACCAACGCGGCACTGTCTATGGCGTAGATACCGTCTACACGCGCCTGCTGGGCATTACCGGCCAAACCCTGCGCGACAGCTACCACCTCGGCCAGACCATCGTGAATGACTACGGCCGGCCATACGAGCCCGGCTTTAACAACATCACCGGCTTCTCCACCGTGAATGAGAGCGGTCGATTCTCGCTCTATGTGCGTGGCGAGTACCAGCACGCTCCTGCCGGCATGGGCTACTCCCCAACCATGGTCAGCGAACTCTCGACCATCGACGGCGTCCCCTATCCCGGCACGAACAACTACAACCTGAATCAGGCGACCATCCCCAGTGGCGCCATCGCCGCGCAGAACCCCTTCCGCCTGCAGGAGGCCACGCTCTCTTTCCACATCCTTGGGCATGAGATCTCCGGCGGCAAGTCGGATGCATGGATCGGCCCGGGCCTCGGCGGCGGCATGGCCTGGAGCGACAACGCCGAAGACATCTACTCCTTCCGCATCAACCGCGTCGAGCCGATGCACATTCCGCTGCTCTCGCGAGTGCTCGGCCCTATTCGCTATGACTTTTTCGTCGGCTCGCTCAAGGGCCACACCTACCCCAACTCGCCATGGGTACACCAGGAGACCGTCAGCTTCGCTCCCACTCCGAACGTCCAGATTCTCTTCCAGCGCACCGCCATCTGGGGTGGCCAGGGCCATGAGCCGATTACCCTCCACACCTTCCTGCGTAGTTTCTTCAACTTCAATGACACCACCGGCGCGGTGAAGCTCTCCGCACAGGACCCCGGAGCGCGCTATGGCGCCTTCAGCTTCTCCTGGCGGCTGCCGTTTCTGCGCCACTATGTCACGCTCTACACCGACTCCATCGCTCACGACGACGTAACTCCGCCCAGCGCGCCGCGCCGCGCCGCCTACCGTCCTGGCGTTTATATCTCACAGTTTCCGCATCTCCCCAAGCTCGACTTCCGCGTCGAAGCCGTCAGCACGGACACCTCCACACTGCGCAGCCTTGAGGGCGAGTTCAACTACTATGAGAGCATCCAGCGCCAGGGTTACACCAACAAGGGCTTCATCATGGGCGACTGGATCGGCCGCGAGGCCAAAGGCGGCCAGGCCTGGACCACATGGCACCTCTCCGGCAACGAATGGGTGCAGGCCGAGTACCGCTACGTGAAAGGGCCCAAGGACTTCGTTCCCGGAGGCACAACCCAGGACCAGTTGAAGTTTGAGGTCGTCAAGCGCATACACAAGGACATTGAGCTGGACGCATGGGCTCAGCTCGAGCGCTGGAAGGCCCCGGTGCCGCTCGTCAACGGCAATAATTCCCTGGCAGTCATCGGCGGCCCTCTCTACTACCCGAACGCGCAGCACGACACTGCCATCGCCGCACAGATTACCTGGTATCCGAAGCTGCATAACGTGGCGGCGTTGAACGGGAAATGAGTGAAGAAAACGCATTCGTCTTCCTGCACTCTTCACTCATTCGCTTCTTACCGCTTCTTTGAAGTACGCCAGCGACCGCTCCAGCCCCTCGCGTAGCGCCACCTTCGGCTCCCATCCCAAAAGCTTCTTCGCCTTCGTGATGTCCGGCCTGCGCCGCGTCGGGTCATCCTGAGGCAGCGGCTGGAACTCGATCTCGCACTGAGACCCCACCAGCGCCTGCACTTCTTTGGCGCACTCCAGGATCGTGAATTCCACTGGATTGCCGATGTTCACCGGATCGTGCTCCGCGCTCTTCGCCAACCGCACAATGCCGTCGATCAGGTCTGACACATAACAGAAGCTACGCGTCTGCGAGCCGTCGCCGTAGATGGTCAGCGGCCCGCCGCGCAGCGCCTGCATCATCAGGTTGGAGATCACTCGCCCATCGCTGGGGTTCAGGCGCGGCCCGTAGGTGTTGAAGATGCGCACCAGGTGCGTGTTCACGCCGTGATAGCGGTGGTATGCGGCAACCGCGGCCTCGGAGAACCGCTTGGCCTCGTCATACACCGAGCGCGGCCCCACCGGATTTACGTTGCCCCAATAGCTCTCCACCTGCGGATGTACCAGCGGATCACCGTAGCACTCGGAGGTAGACGCATGGAGATATCCCGCGCCATATTTCTTGGCGATCTCCAGCGTGTTCAGCGTGCCCGCCGAGCCCACGAGCAGGGTCTCCACCCCCAGCCGCAGATAATCCGGCGGGCTGGCCGGCGATGCGAAGTTGTACACATAGTCCACTCTCCCCAAATCGAAGGGCTCGCAGATGTCGCGCTCCTCCAGCAAGAAGCGAGGCTCGTTCTTCAGATGCGTGAGGTTAGCAAGCCTGCCGGTAGACAGGTTGTCCACGCCCAGCACGCGATGGCCTTCGGCCAATAGTGCGTCGCAAAGGTGCGACCCCAGAAATCCCGCAGCTCCGGTAACGAGCACCTGCTGCTCGGCCATGCGGCTAGGCCCCCACAACCGCCGGCACGTGCTCCGGCGCGGCCGCTGTCCTGCCGATGCTCAGATAGGTGAAGCCGTGCTCCATCATCGTTAGCGGGTCGTATAGGTTGCGGCCGTCGATCACAATCGGGTAACGCATCGCCGCATGCAGCCGATCCAGGTCCAGGCGGGCAAACTCCTCCCAGTCGGTCAGGATCAGCAGGGCGTCGGCGTCCTGCGCGGCATCGTCCACACTGGTCGCGTAGCGCAGTTGCGGGCTGGCGGGCAGCTCCAGTTGCGCCCGCTTCATCGCCGCCGGGTCGTAGACAGACAAGGCGCATCCTTCCGCCAGCAGCATCTCCACCAGGTCCATCGCCGGCGACTCGCGGATATCGTCCGTGCCGCCCTTGAATGCCAGCCCCAGCACCGCCAGCCGCTTGCCGCGCAGCGTCCACAGAGCTGAGCGCACCTTGCTCAGGAAGCGCTTCTTCTGGTTGCCGTTGATCTTCTCAACCTCACGCAGCAAGTTGAAGTCCACGCCCATCTGTTCCGCGACGGAGCGGAACGCAGCCACATCCTTGGGAAAGCACGAGCCGCCGTAGCCGATGCCCGGGCGCAGAAACTTCGGCCCGATGCGGCTGTCCAGCCCGATGCCGCGCGCCACCTGCTCCACGTTGGCGTCTGCCGCCTCGCAAAGGTTGCTGACCGCATTAATGAACGAGATCTTCAGCGCCAGAAACGCATTTGACGCGTGCTTAATGATCTCCGCGCTCTTGGTCGAAGTCAGCAGCAGCATTGGCGGCCGCTGCGCCGAGCACATTCCAGGAATCCCGTTCGGCTGGTTGTAGTACTCGCCTGCGGTTAGCGGCGCGTAGATGCGGATCAGCAACTTCGCCGCCCGCTCGCTGTCGGCACCCACCACGATCCGGTCCGGATGCAGAAAGTCTTCCACCGCCGTGCCCTCGCGCAGAAACTCCGGGTTGGAGACCACGTCGAAGTCCTCACGCCTCACCCCGTTACGCTCAATCACGCGGCGAATCCACTCGTTGGTGTAGACCGGCACCGTGCTCTTTTCGATGATGACCTTGTAGCTCGTAATATGGCGCGCAATCTCGCTGGCCACGGCCTCCACGTAAGAAAGGTCGGCATCGCCGGTCTCGGACTGCGGCGTGCCCACTGCGATAAAGATGGCGTCGCACTCCCGCGTGGCCTCGGCCAGGTCGGTCGTAAACCGCACCCGCGAGTTGCGGTAACGATGCAGCAGCTCCGGCAGGTGCCGCTCGTGGATCAGCGAGTCGCCGCCCTTGAGCGCCGCGACCTTCAGCTCGTCGTTGTCCACGCAGATAACCGGGTGGCCCATCTCTGCAAAACACATCGCCGCAACCAGGCCGACGTACCCTGAACCGACGACTGCAATCTGAATAGTTTGATTCTTCATGACCACCGTCATTATCGCAGAGCCGCTGCCAGGGGTGCTCCGGTAGACCCTCCCAATATAGGAAAGGCAGCCTTTCCGCCAACAGCCAGGGCAATCAGGCCGTGCCGTCCGCTGCCCGGTTCGCGTAGACTTGTGCTCAATGAGTTCCGCGCGCTTCGAGAGTCCGCCCTACGTGCAGGACTTCTCTCCGCCATCCTCGCCCGAATCGCCAAACTCGGCAGACGCCACTCTGTCCGAGGCGTGGGTGACCATTCGCAAACGCAAGTACATTATCCTTGCCGCCACCCTGCTCGGCCTCATCTACGGCTTCTATCAGGGCATCACTCAGCCCCGTATCTATCAGTCCAGCGGAACCATTGAGATCAGCAGTGGCTCCTCGAACGAGTTCCGCGTCGGCGCGGCTCCCACCGGCAGTGAGGGTACCTACAAGATCCCCACCCAGGTCGCCATCCTCAAGAGCGACTCCCTGATGCTGGCCGTTGCCCGTGACCTGAACCTTGCCAACAATCAGTCCTTCGTCGGCGCCAAGGGGCCGTTCCCCTTCCGCAATATCGACGATCCCGTAGTTCGCCAGTCCACCATCGGCGCTTTGCAGGGCGATGTCGAAGTGGACCCAGTGACCAAGACGGACATCATTCGCATCACCTGCTCCACGCTCGACCCACAACTCTCCTCCGACATCGTCAACAAGCTCATTGAGGAGTACATTCACCGCAGCTTCCAGTCGCGCGCCGATTCCAACCTGCGTGTCACCAACTTCTTCTCCCACCAGCTCGACGACCTCAAACAGGAGGTGCAGGCCGACCAGGAGCAGATGATCGATCTGCAGAAGCAGCTCGGCGTGGTCGGCTTTGACCCCTCGAACAACGCCATCACCTCCAGCCTCAGCGACCTGACCAAGGCCGTCAATGCCGCCGAGCTCGCGCGCATCAACGCCGAGGCCCACTACCGCGTCCTCGCCGGCACCGACCCCAACACTCTGGCCCTGCCGCCCGGCTCCGGCCGCGACACGGGCGAGGTTCCCGGGCTGCGCAGCCAACTGGATACCGCCCGCGCCAACCTGGCCCAGCTCTCCGCCAACCTCGGTCCCAACCATCCCCAGGTCAAGGCCCTCCGCGATCAGATCGCCGAGCTCAACCGCGAGCTCCATGAGGCGCAGGACCGCGTCCTCACCGAGGCCCGCGAAGCTTACGTCGCCGCCAAGGCCGACGAAGACCAGACCCGCGCCGTGCTCGCCGCCCAGACCGCCGACGACTTCAAGCTGCGCGATGCCCTGGTCGAGTACACCCTCCGCCAGCGCGAGTACGAATCCAACCGCACCCTCTATGAGGACCTGCTGCAGCGCCTGCGCACCGCCGGCGTCCAGGCTGGCCTCGAATCCACCGAGATCGACATCATTGACCCCGCCGTTCCGGCCATCGGACCCTCTCTGCACTCGCGCTCCAGCATGCTGATCGTCGACGGCACAGTGATGCTCCTCGTCGGACTCATCCTCGCCTTTGTGCTGGACAGCCTCGACACGGGCCTGCGCAGCGTCGCCGAGATCGAAGCCGTCTCTGGCCTGCCGTCGCTCGCCCTCATCCCGCGCACGCGCCGCGAGACCTCCGACCAGAGCAAGCTCAGCGTGCCCATGCGCAACCTCGGCCTCCTCTCCAACCCCAAGTCGCAGTTCTCTGAGGCCTTCCGCGCCCTGCGCACCTCGCTTCTGCTCTCCGTCGCCGGCGGCGAGCCCCACGTTATTCTGCTCACCAGCGCCACGCCCGCCGAAGGCAAGACCACCGTCTCCACCAACCTCGCCTGCGTACTCGCCCAGCGCGATGTGCGCGGCATTCGCGTGCTGCTCATCGACGCCGACCTGCGCCGCCCCACCGTGCATCACCGCCTCGGCCTCAACGGCAAGGTCGGGCTCACCTCGGTGCTCACCGGTGCGGTCACACTGGAACAGGCCGTGCAGCACATCCCCGAAGTCCCCAACCTCGACGTGCTGGTCAGCGGGCCCGTGCCGCCCTTCCCCACCGAGATGCTCGGCTCTGAGAACATGCGCCAGTTGCTCGAACACGCCCGCGGCACCTATACCCACATCGTCATGGACTCGCCGCCGCTGCTCTCGGTCACCGACTCCGTCGTGCTCGCCCGCGACGCCGACGCCATCGTCCTCATCCTGCGCTATGGCAAGCCCAGCAAACAGGCCGTGCGCCGCGCCCGCGATCTGCTGGTCCGCTCCGGGGCCCGCGTCACCGGCATCGCCATCAACGCCGTCGATCTCGACTCCCCCGAGTACTACTCCTACTACGGCTACTACGGGTACAGCGGCTACGCCTCCGCCGGTGTTGACAGCGCCGGCTGGGACGCCCACGACGATGGCTCCCACGGTCCCCGCAGCGGAGGTCGCCCATGACCGCTCGTCCCCTCGCCGTGCTTCTCTGCTCTGTGCTGGCAGCGTCTCTCGCCGTACCCGCCCGCGCCCAGTACAGCGGCCCGCCCTCCGACACCGGACCACAGGCCGCTCCCGCAGCCTCCGTCACCACCGACCGCAGTCTGCTCTATCCTCCGCTGCGCGATCTGCAACTCGGCCCCGATGATCTCATCGCCATCCACCTCTTCAGTCAGCCCGACTACACACCGCAGGTCCGCATCGGAACCGACGGCACCGCGCTGCTGCCGCTGATCGGTGTGGTTCAACTCTCCGGCCTCTCCGTCACCCAGGCGGAAGAACTGATCGCCCGTAAGCTCGTCTCCGGCGGCTTCTACGTCTCTCCCCAGGTCACGCTGCAACTGGTGGAAGGCCCTAACGCCGTCATCACCGTCGTCGGCGAAGCCCACGGCAACGTTCCGGTCACCGGCTCGCGCCGCCTGCTCGACATCCTCTCCACCGTCGGCGGCCTTCCCGGCTCCGCCAGCCACATCATCACCATCCATCGCCCCGGCGTCGAGCAGCCCATCGTCGTCGATCTCGGCACCGACCCCTTGCACAGCGCGCTCGCCAACATCCCCGTCTACGCCGGCGACACCATTGTCGTCGCCCGCATCGGCGTCGTGTACATGATCGGCTCCTTCAAAACCCCCGGCACCATCTCGCTCACGCCCTACGCTCCCCTCACGCTCATGCAGGCCACCGCGCTCTCCGGCGGCCCGGCCTTCGAGGGCAAGTTCGACGACCTGCGCATCATCCGCACCCTCGGCGACCGCCGCACCGTCGTCAAGGTGGACATCAAGGCCGTCCTCTACGGCAAGGCGCCCGACCCCATCCTCCAGCCCAACGACATCGTCTTTCTGCCCAGCAGCGTCATCAAGGCCTCCATCTCTAACGGCAGCCTCGGCACCATCCTCGGCATCGCCGGCCTGCTCATCTCCATCGCGTATAGATAAGAGCACTTGTCAGTTCTCAGTTGTCAGTTCGACCACTGAATACTGACAACTGACAACTGACAACTGCTATGCTCCGTCTCGCCTACCTCGTCACCCACCCCATCCAGTACCAGGCGCCGCTGCTGCGCCGCATCGCACGCGAGCCCGGCATCGACCTCACCGTCCTCTTCGGCTCGGACTTCTCCGTGCGCGGCTATCACGATGAGGGCTTCGGCGTCGAGGTCGCGTGGGACACCCCGCTGCTCGAAGGCTACAAGTCGGAGTTCCTCAAAAGCTGGCGCGATACCGGCACCGTCTCCTTCACCAGCCCCTTCAGCCGCGGCCTCTACCGCCGCCTGCAGGAACTCCAGCCAGACGCCCTCTGGGTCCACGGCTACGCCAGCCTCAACAGCCTGCAAGGCATCCTCGCCGCCAACGCACTCGGCATCCCCGTCCTGCTCCGCGCCGAGTCCTGGCTCGGCGACCGCCCTCGCTCACCGCTCAAGCTCGCCGCAAAATCCCTTCTGCTGCGCGCACTCGGCCCCGCCATCGACGCCGTGCTGCCCATCGGCACCCTCAACGCCGCCTACTGGAGCCGCTACTTCCCCGCGGTCCCGCAGTTCCCCATGCCCTACGCCGTGGACAACGACTGGTTCGCCACCCGCGCCGCCGCCGCCGACCCCACCGCCCTGCGCACAGAACTACAGCTCGACCCCGGTCGCCCCGTCATCCTCTTCGCCTCCAAGCTGCAACCGCGAAAGCACGCCGGCCACCTCCTCGCCGCCTTCCATTCCCTGCTGAATCCCGGGGTGGCCCGTTCATCGCGCGCACTTGGCGCGATGAGCGGGGAACTACATCTCCCCTACCTCCTCTTCGTCGGCGACGGCGAAGAGCGCACCCACCTCCAGCAGCAGGCCACCGACCTCGGCATCGAGCCCCACCTCCGATTCGCCGGCTTCCGCAACCAGACCGAGCTGCCCGCGTTCTTCCGCATGGCCTCGGTCTTCGTTCTGCCCTCGCAGCACGAGCCCTGGGGTCTGATCGTCAATGAAGCCATGGCCTGCGGCTGCCCGGTCATCGTCTCCTCGGACGTCGGCTGCCACCCCGACCTCATCCCGGCACACTCAAGCCCGGGTGGCCCGTTCATCGCGCGTAGTTTGCGCGATGAGCGGGGAACCACAACTGCCCCGCCCGGCATCGTCTACCCCGTCGGCGACATCCCCGCGCTCACCGCCGCCCTCCGCTGCGTCCTCGCCACCCCCGACGTATCAGCGCAGATGGGCGTCGCCGCCCGCGCGCGCATCTCCACCTGGAGCTTCGAGCAGGACATCGCTGGCCTCCGCGCCGCGCTCGCCCACACCACCGGCAAGCTCCGCGCATAGTCCCATGAACGTCTTCTCGACCAGGGGAGCACAGCGACATGGTGCAAGACCCGTCTTTATCCGCTTGACACGCCAATTACAATGGAGTCAGACGAAAGAAGATCGCGCGGCTAACTCCGGGCTCTTCGCTTCGATCTGGCCCAGTGCCAGCCGGCAACTCCAGCTATTTGACAACCCCAGCCCTGACAGGACTTAGCGGAGACCTATCTTTAAGATAGATGACTGCGAAATACCCGAAATCGCAGCACTGATAACAAAGGGTTTAGCGACCGCGCTGGAGCACTCCAAACAGCGGAGAACCAAGCCTAAGTCCTTATTTTTGCGGTTTTTGCGGCAAAACAGGGGGGAGGGGGTAGCCCAACCAAGTCCACACCCTCCAAGCCACCCCATCCGCCGCCGCGCCCGGACACACGCTCACGCTATCCTGAGAGCTGTGTCTTCGACAGCCACCTCCGCCGCCAGCCCCGCCCGCGCCCGCAGCCAATCCCTGCTGGCCGACTACGGCGTGCTGGTCAAGCCGCGCGTCTCGCTGATGGTCATCATCACCGCCGGAGCAGGCTTTTATCTGGGCTCGCTGGCCTCGGGCATCTCGCCCTTCAACCTGCTGCTGGTGAAGGCGCTCTTCGGCGTCGCTCTGGTCACCGCGGGCTCGAGCGTGCTGAACCAGGCACTCGAGCGCGCACTCGACCGCAAGATGCCGCGCACCGCCGACCGCCCCATGGCGCAGCACCGCATCGGCCTCGCGCACGGCCTTCTGCTCGGCTTCGCGCTGGTGGTCTTCGGCTCGCTGTACCTCGCTTGGGCCACGAACCCGCTCACCGGCACGCTCACCCTGTTGACGGCCTTCGGCTACGTCGCCGTCTACACGCCGCTCAAGCGCGTGACTACGCTGAACACTTTTCTCGGCGCGTTCCCCGGAGCGCTGCCGCCGCTGATCGGCTGGACCGCCGCGCGCGGCCTCATCGAGTGGCCCGGCGTAGCGCTCTTTGCGATTCTCTTCGTCTGGCAGTTCCCGCACTTCATGGCCATCGGCTGGCTCTACCGCGCGGACTACGCTGCCGCCGGCATCCGCGTGACCGCGACGCAGCAGCCCGTCCGCTGGGCCGCGCGCTCGTCAGCCGTGCAGGCGCTCTTCTACGCGGTGCTGATGATCCCCGCGAGTCTGTGGCCCTACTGGCTGCACGTCACCGGATGGCCGTATGCGATTGCCGCGACCGTACTCGGCCTCGGCTACCTCGCCGCAACCGTCCGCTTCGCGGCCATCGCCCGCCACCCCGAGAATGCGAAAAATCGCGCGCTGGCCCGCACGCTTCTCAAGACGTCGGTCATCTACCTGCCGCTGCTGCTGGCGGCCATGATGCTCGACGCGCGCGGCCGCCTGCTCTTCTAGCCCGTAGTTTTTACGCCGCGAAACTTTGCTCCGTTCGCGTCCTCTGCGTCAAAGCCTTCCGCATGCTGCACCACTACACTGAAAGGAACCATGACTACCGCCGCAAACGACAACCCGAACATCCGCACGCCGCCCGCGATCATCGCCGCCATCCTCGGCGTCAGCGTAGTCGCGTCGCTCTTCCTCGTCTGGCTGGTCTACTACCATCCGCCCGTCGACGTCGCCGGCACGCACCTCGCCTTTCTGCCCGCGCTGGACGCCGTGCTGAACGCGCTCTGCGCCCTCTTCCTGCTCAACGGATTCCGCCACATCCGCGCGCGGCAGATCACCGCACACCGCAACAGCATGTTTGCGGCGTTCATCGTCTCCAGCGCGTTCCTGGTGGCCTACATCGTCAACCATGTCCTGCACGGCGATATGCTCTTCCCCACCACTCATCCTGTGGCCCGCTTCGTCTACCTGTGGCTGCTGCTCACGCCGCACATTCTGCTCGCCGTGGTCGCGCTGCCGCTGATCCTGATTACGTTCTTCCTCTCGCTCACCGGCCGTTTCCCGGCGCACCGCAAACTCGCCCGCTGGACGTTTCCCATCTGGCTCTACGTCTCGGTCTCCGGCGTGGTGGTCTACGCGATGCTCGCGTCCTACCGATGATGCAGCCCGACACCCGCAAGCTGCTGACCACCGGCTCGGCCATCTTCCTCACCGGAGCGCTCGCGGCGCTGCTGCTGCTGACGGCCTTCGGTGGCGTCACCGCACAGGGCCCGCACTCCAACAGCGGATGGCTCAGCCTGATGGTCGCCATGGGCTGCCTGCCCACCGGCATCCTGACGCTCGCGCTCGGCCTGGCCAAGCTCTTCGGCGACCGGCGGCGGTAAGGCCGTTATCGCGAATCGCCGCTCTCTCTGCTATCCTCGTCTCCTGAACGAACCTCATCTGGAGAGCACTATGGCAAAGGGCGTCAACAAAGTCTTCCTTCTCGGCAACGTCGGC
>Ga0302278_10005755_pt1 | contig 12127 bp, 9 predicted proteins | sample III_Bog_N3_2_FD_194543 | JGI IMG/M metagenome (GOLD analysis project Ga0302278, IMG submission 194543) | Peat permafrost microbial communities from Stordalen Mire near Abisko, Sweden - III_Bog_N3_2 | ecosystem: Environmental > Terrestrial > Soil > Wetlands > Peat | place: Sweden: Abisko... | reverse complement strand
GTGGCGAGTGCGCGGGTGAGGTCGCGCATCGGCATCGTGGAGAGAACGAAGTCGCCGGCGAAGCGGGTGCGCGCGCCGGTCGCGCTGACGGTGGTGACGGCGAGGATGCGTGTAGGGTCGGCGGGGTCGGTCTCGATGCTGTCGACCTTCGCGCCGAGGCGGAGCTCGCCGCCGAGGGCGACGACTTTTTCGGCGACGTGCTCCCAGAGCTGGCCGGGGCCGAACTTGGGATAGAGGAAGCGCTCGATGAGCGAGGTGTCGGTGGATTTTTGGGCGATGTCGCCGGAGGCTGTTTTGGGCGCGCGTGTGACGGCCTTGCGCAGAAAGTGTTTGAGCGCGGTGGTGAGCGAGAGGCCCTTGATGCGCTGCGCGCCCCACTCGGCGGAGATCTTGTCGCAGGGCGTGCCCCAGACCTTCTCCGTATAGCTCTTGAAGAAGGTGAGGTAGAGCTCGCGGCCAAAGCGGTTGATGAGGAAGTCTTCGAGCGATTTTTCCTCGCGGATGGGGCGCAGGCGCGAAGCGATGTAGCTCGCGCCGATGCGCGCCATCCGCACCGCGCCGAGGTTCGCGATGGTCGTGCCGCTGAGCTTGATCGGGTAGTCGAAGAACTTGCGCAGATAGTAGATGCGGCTCTTGCGCGGGCGGACGAGCATGACGAGGTCGGGGTCGGCGGGTGGGGGGGCGACGACGGTCGCGGCGACCGCGGTGGCATCCCACATCTCAGGATCGAGATGTGGGGCACCCGGATCGGTGGGTGGTTCGTGGCTAAGTGGGCCGAGACCGCGCAGGGGTGGCTCCTCGGGGAGATGCGCGGGGACAGCGACGACGCGCTGCTGGCCCTGGTAGCTAATTTGGGCGTCGGCAGTTTCGGGGGGCATCAGGTCCATCCACCACTGCATCACGCGGTCGGACTTGGAGAAGAAGCGGTGGCCGCCGATGTCCATGCGGTTGCCCTTGTAGCGAATGGTGCGCGAGATGCCGCCGATCTCCTGCGAGGCTTCGAGCACGATGGGCGTGATGTCCGTGTTGCGAAGGAACTCCAGTGCGGCGGTGAGACCGGCGGGACCTGCACCAATGATGATGGCTCTTCTCGACACGCAAGTATTGAGTATATGCCGCGGCAAACGCGGAGGTGCGCGGTAGGTTAGACCGCTGCACCTGCGCGCGCCGGGACGACGAAGGACAGCGCGCCCTTCTTGTCCGCGTCGATGGTGACGTTGTCGCCGTGGAGCACGCTGCCGTCGAGGATCTTCATTGCCAGCGGGTCCTGGACCAGGCGCTGGATGGCGCGCTTGAGCGGGCGGGCTCCGTAGGCGCGGTCGTAGCCGGCCTTGAAGATCGCTGCGCGTGCAGCGTCTGTGAGTTCGAGCGTGATGTGGCGGTCGGTGAGCATGTTCTGCAGGTCCTTGAGACGCAGATCGACGATGTGCGTGAGCTGGCTTTCGCCGAGCGGATGGAAGACCACGATGTCATCCACGCGGTTCAGGAACTCGGGACGGAAGTGTTTGCGCAGCTCGTCCATCACGCGGGTCTTCGCGTCGTCGAAGCCGTCTTCGCCTTCGGCCCATGCTGTCGCGAGTTGCGATGCGCCGATGTTCGAGGTCATGATGAGCACCGTGTTCTTGAAGTCGACGGTGCGGCCTTTGCTGTCCGTGAGGCGGCCGTCGTCGAGCACCTGGAGGAGCACGTTGAAGACATCGGGGTGTGCCTTCTCGATCTCGTCGAAGAGCACGACGGCGTAAGGGCGACGGCGGATGGCTTCGGTGAGCTGGCCGCCTTCGTCAAAGCCGACGTAGCCCGGAGGCGCGCCGATGAGACGCGCGACGGCGTGGCGCTCCATATACTCACTCATGTCGATGCGCACCATCGCGGCCTCGTCGTCGAAGAGGAACTCAGCGAGGGCGCGCGCGGTTTCGGTCTTGCCGACGCCCGTGGGGCCGAGGAAGATGAAGCTGCCGATCGGGCGCTTGGGATCGCTGAGGCCGGCGCGGCTGCGGCGAATGGCGTTGGCGACGGCCGTGAGGGCTTCATCCTGGCCGACGACGCGCTCGCGCAGACGGGTTTCCATCTGCGTGAGCTTTTGCACCTCGCCTTCGAGCATCTTGGCGACGGGGATACCTGTCCACTTCGAGACGATCTTGGCGATGTCCTCCTCGTCGACCTCTTCCTTGAGGAGGCGAGTCGACGACTTCGGACCCAGGTCCTTTTCTATTTCGTTGAGGCCGTCCTGCTCGTTGGTCAGTTCGGCGAGTTCGCTCTGGGCCTTGGGAATCTCGCCGTACTGCAACTCGGCGGCGCGCTGCAGGTCGCCCTTGCGGGTGGCCTGCTCGGCCTCAAAGCGGAGTTGTTCCAAGTTTTCTTTGAGCGCGGCGATCTCGCCGATGGCGCCACGCTCCTTTTGCCAGCGCGCGCGAAGACCGGAGGCGCGCTCCTGCAACTCGGCGAGTTCGCGCTCGACAACCTGCAAGCGCTCTTTTGAGTTCGCATCCTTTTCGCGTCGGAGTGCGTTGGCTTCGATCTCGAGGGATGTGGCGCGGCGCTCCAGGTCGTCGATCTCCACGGGGACGCTGCCAATCTGGATAGCGAGCGAGGCGGCGGCCTCATCGACGAGATCGATGGCCTTGTCGGGCAGGAAGCGGTCGCTGATGTAGCGATGGCTCAGCTCGGCGGCGGCGACGATGGCGGAGTCCTTGATGCGCACCTTGTGGTGCATCTCGTAGCGCTCGCGCAGGCCGCGCAGAATGGCGATGGTGTCCTCGACATTCGGCTCGCCGACGAAGACGATCTGGAAGCGGCGCTCCAGCGCGGCGTCTTTCTCGATGTACTTGCGGTACTCGGCGAGCGTGGTGGCGCCGATAGCGCGCAGCTCGCCGCGAGCGAGAGCGGGCTTGAGCATGTTGCTGGCGTCGATGGCTCCCTCTGCGGCTCCGGCGCCGACGAGAGTGTGCAGCTCGTCGATGAAGAGGATGATCTGGCCGTTGGCCTCGTCGATCTCCTTGAGAACGGCTTTGAGGCGGTCTTCAAACTCGCCGCGAAACTTTGCGCCGGCGAGCATCGCGCCCAGATCCAGTGAGACGACGCGCTTGTCGCGCAGGATCTCCGGCACGTCGCCCTGGAAGATGCGGCGCGCCAAACCCTCCACGATGGCGGTCTTGCCGACGCCGGGCTCGCCGATGAGTACCGGGTTGTTCTTGGTGCGGCGGCTGAGTACCTGGATGACACGGCGAATCTCCTCATCGCGGCCGATAACGGGGTCGAGCTTGCCGCGGCGGGCGAGGTCGGTCAGGTCCTTGGCGTATTTTTCCAGCGCCTGGAACTTGCCCTCGGGGTTCTGGTCAGTGACGCGCTGCGAGCCACGCACGGCCTGAAGAGCTTTCAAGATGGAAGCGTGGTCCGCGCCCAGCGCGGCTAGTGCGAGTTGCACGGGATCATTTTTCTGTCGGGCGAGTGAGAGCAGCAGGTGTTCAGTAGAGACGTAGTCGTCCTTGAAGGTCTCGGCCTCCTTGAACGCGCCGTCGAGCACCTTATTCAGGGCGTTACTCAACCCCGGCTGCGCGGCAGCGCCCTGCACCTTGGGCAGTTTGGCGATGGCCGCGTTGATGTTGCCCAACAGCTGCTGCACCGGGATGCCCACCTTCTCCAACACCGGAAGGACGACGCCCTCGTGGTCCTCCAGCAGTGCGGCCATCAGGTGCAGAGGCAGCACCTCCGGGTTGCCGTTCTCGGCGGCAGCGCCCTGCGCCGCCTGGAGCGCCTCTTGCGACTTGACTGTAAATTTGTCCCACTTGATTGCCATCTCTAGACTTCCTTACTCCCACAACACACTTGCTTCACTACATCTCTTGCACGACTCGAAAGAAAAGGGCGAACTCACCTCGTGTGAGTCCGCCCAGACTGCTATTTGAACTCAGGTTTCCAGCTTGCGGATTAGGCCTTCGCTTCAAACTGCTTCGGGGCGTCAGCCCCGACCTGCACCTGGATCTGCTTGGGCTTGGCCTCGGGCTTCTTAGCCAGTGAGATGCTCAGCACGCCGTCAGCGCTGGTTGCGTTGATCTCATCTGGGTTGACAGACGCCGGCAGGGTGAAGCTGCGCACGAAGCTGCCATAGCGGCGCTCGATACGATGGAAGTTCTCTTCCTTCTCCTCGGATTCGAACTTGCGCTCGCCCTTGACGGTCAGCGTACGGCCTTCGACGCGGATGTCGAGGTCCTCGCGGCGGATGCCGGGAACTTCGAGCTTGAGGACGACCTTCTGCGCGTCCTCGTAGACATCGACGGCGGGCAGGAAGTTGCCGGTGGCCAGCGACTCGGTGCCCGGATCGAGCTCGCCCTGGGGACGGGCAAAGTCGTTGAAGATCGAGTTGAGGCGATTCTGCAGGACCGCGACATCGCTCAACCCACTGCGGAACGGAACAAATCGAGTCATCGTCATTGCTTGTATCTCCTTGATTCCATGAAGATTTGAATCGAAAGATTGGTGTGGATGGGGTGCGGAGCCTCACCACACAACCTATCTGACGCAGATAATAGCATAATCGTTGCAGAAAAAGTGATAGAAAATCACTCATATTATGGAGGGGTGGGGATCGGCCTTTCTGGGGCGGCGAACCGGGCCGGGAGGTTGCCGTCTGAACAGCCAGTCCAATTGGCAGAGAAGCTGCCAGATGAGAGCAGGCGATCATCCGTTCCTGGATATGGGTGCCGGGATTGTTCTTGTCGCAGGTATCCTTACATCTCTATCGTGGGATGAGGCTTCATGATTCGCAGCGCGCCCGGCTCGATACCCTTCGCCCTATGGTTCACCCTTGCTTCCACGGCCACGGGTGCGCAGACAGCGTTGCCTGCGCCACTCGCCGCTCTCGCTCCTGTCACGACGCAGCACGCGATTGTGGTCAGCATCCATCACGACGCGACCGATGCCGGGGTGGAGATCCTCGGGGAAGGCGGAAATGCAGTGGACGCGGCGGTCGCTGTGGGATTCGCGCTGGCGGTGGTTTATCCGGCGGCGGGCAATCTGGGTGGCGGAGGATTTATGCTCATCCGCCCCGGATCGAGGGCGCTCGCCCATGGCCAGCCACACTTTCTGGACTACCGCGAGCAGGCGCCCGCCGCTGCCAGCGCCGATATGTACCTCGATGCGCAGGGCAAACCGTTGCCGGAGGCTTCCACGGTTGGCGTGAGATCCAGTGGGGTTCCGGGAACCGTCGCCGGGCTGACGTATGCCGAGGAGCACTATGGCCGCCTGGGCCTGAAGGCCGTGATGCAGCCGGCCATCCGCCTGGCCAGTGAGGGCTATGTGCTGTCCGCTGAGGAGGCAGCCGATCTGCACTCCGGCAGGCTCGCATTGTTCCCTGGCTCGCGGCGCCTATTTCAACGCAACGGGAATTACTACAAGGCCGGAGACCGCTTGATTCAGCCGGAGCTGACGCGCACGCTGCTACGCATCGCCGCCCAGCCGGACGACTTCTACAAGGGCAGGATGGCCGCTGAACTGGCGGCGTTTGAGAAGGCCAACGGCGGGCTGATCACCGCGCAGGATATGGCCGCGTATCAGGTGAAGGAGCGCACGCCGCTGCTGGGCCACTACCGCGGGCTCGACATACTCACCGCGCCACCGCCGAGCTCCGGAGGGATCGTGCTGATCGAGATCCTCAATATCCTCTCCGGTTATGACCTGCAAAGACTAGGCGCGGACCGCTCTCCGGCCCAGGTTCACCTGATCACGGAGGCCTTCCGCCGCGCCTACATGGATCGCAGCGAATATCTCGGCGACCCCGACTTCAACACGCTACCCATCGAGCAGATGGCCGACCCCGCGTATGCCGCTGCGTGGCGCAAGTCGATCGATCCGATCAAGCCTTCACCGTCCGCGACGCTGGCGCGGCCAGCCGGATTTCTGCCTGCGCCGACAGGTTTCGTGACTGCCGGTCATGAATCGCAACAGACGACACACTTCTCTATCGTGGACTCGGACGGCAACGCCGTCTCCAGCACCTACACGCTGAACTTCGGATTCGGTTCAGGAGTGACGGTGGACGGACTCGGCTTCCTGATGAACGACGAGATGGATGACTTCACCGTAAAGGCCGGCGTCCCGAATGGCTATGGGTTGGTGCAGGGGCCGGCCAATGCCATCGCTCCCGGCAAGCGACCCTTGAGTTGCATGACTCCCACCATCGTCAGCGAGCCGTCCATCCGAAACAGGCCGGGCAAGCTGCGCCTGGTGCTGGGCTCGCCCGGCGGGTCGACGATTATGACCACGGTGGCAAATGACCTGATCAGCGTGATCGACAACGGCCTCGATATCCAGACCGCGGCGGATGCGCCTCGGTTTCATCATCAGTATCTGCCGGACGTTCTGGAGTTTGAGAGGCCGTTTCCGTTGTCCACGATCGACGCCCTGAAGGCGGATGGTTACATCATGCGGCGGGCGGGCGAGTCTGAGGCGAACAACCCGGGGGTGTGGGGCGACAGCGAGCTCATCGCTGTTGATCCGAAGACGGGCGTGCTGACCGGCGGACAGGACCATCGCCACCACTTCGGGAAGGCATCCGGTTATTGATAGACCCTGGGTTTTGTTCTTTGCGCGCGGCGTGAAGCTGGAGTGTTCCACGTGGAACCATAGGATTCCAAATGATTTACGTCACGCTTGAGGCCGCAAAATGCGCGCTTGAGGTGCGTTTAAGTCCGTTTTTCGCACGTTTCAGTCACGTCTTCCTGAAGCGAGTGTATATTTCCAGCCATACACTTCCCGCCGGCAGGATTCAACGAGAGCCTTACCGCCGTAGACATCGGGCCCCTCTGCTTTGAACTCTGAAACCGCGAGGACCATCATGCGCAGACTATTCTCCAGCCTTTGCCTCTCGTTGCTCTTTTCCACGGCGGTTGCGGTCGCACAGGCCCCGCCTACGCCCGACCCTATGAAGTCGTTCACCGGTCCCGATGGACACTTCAGCATCATGATGCCGGGAACGCCATCCTATGAGAGCCAGGATGTTCAGCTGCAGGGCCCCGACAAGGCGCAGATGAACGAGTGGTACGTTGAGCTGGAGGACCACAACGTCAGCTACATGCTGATGTACAACGACTACCCACCCAACTACGCCAACGGTGCGCCCGCTGACATGCTGATCAAGTTTCGCGAAGGAGCCACCGCCGATAAGACGCTGATCTCTGACCAGGTTATCTCGTTGAACGGTGTTCCCGGCCGGGCCTTCACCACCAAGGATAAAGACGGGTGGTTCTACGATGTTCATCATTTCTTCCTGAACAAGCGGCTCTATCAACTGATCATCGTCACTGCTCCGGGACACACAGCACTCTACCGCGACGAGTTTATGAACTCCTTCCAGATTAAGTAATTCCACAGAATTGCGCTGCGATGCACATCGCCGCTCGCCGGATTGCGGTACGTTGAAGAGATGCAGCGCGGGATCTCAACCCACATCTTTCTGCAGCACCGGCTGACTCCGGCGCTGCTGGACACACTCGCCGCCGGGGGCGCCGCGGCGGTTGAGGTCTTCGCAGCGCGGCATCACTTTGACTACACCGACCGAAACGCAGTGCGCGAGCTCGCCGACTGGTTCCGATCGCATCCTGTGGCTGCCTCGCTGCATATGCCGCTCTACAGTGACGAGGCCCACTGGACTCGCCACACCGCGCCGACGCTCAACCTCATCAGCAGCAACAAGTCCACGCGCATCGAGACCATGGACGAGGTCAAGCGCGCGCTCGAAGCCGCTGAGTTGATCCCATTTTCCAGTTGCGCAATTCACCTGGGCCTGAAGGACGATCCGTGGGATACGCGCGCGCTGGATGACTCGCTGACCGCAATTGAACACCTGAAAGCCTTTGCCAGCCCGCTGGGCGTGAAGCTGCTGCTGGAGAACCTGACCAACGAGGTCGCTACGCCCGAGCACCTGGTGGAGATCGTGCAGGTGGGCCACTTCGCGAATGTCGGGTTTGCCTTCGATGTGGGCCATGCGCACCTGGGGCAGAGCCTGCCGGAGACCAAAGACGCTCCCGCGCGGTCCGCGCTAGAGCTGGCCTTTGCAGCGTTTGCGCCGGTGGCCGACAAGATTGTCGTGGTGGATCTGCACGACAACCACGGCGTCCGCGATGAGCATCTGTGGCCGCTGGATGCAGCAGAGTCGGGAAGCATGGACTGGAACGCGGGGAGAGCGTTGCTGGCGTCACTCCCTGCGGAGACGGTAGCGCTGCTGGAGATTGCGCATGAGCTGGGAGAGGATCCTAAGCAGGTGGCGGAACAGGCGCGGGCGGCGTGGGAGAGATTCTGATAATCTTTTCTAACGGAGGGTGCCGTGACGAATTCTCAACTCTGGTTGGCGATTGGTATTCCGAGTGTGCTGGTTGTGCTGTCTTGGATACAGCAGAATGCACGGTTCAGTGCCATGGAACGCCGGTTTGATTCTGTCGACCGTCGGTTTGAGACTGTTGACAATAAGTTCGACAGCATTCGCACCGAGATGATTAGCCTTCGGGACACCATCCACCGTGACATGATTACGTTGCATGAGCGCGTAGCGGTGGTGGAAGCAAAACATAGCTGAGCGCCCTTAGGACGAAAGGCATACCCTTGGGCTAGTAGACTTGAAGGGTTATGTCGACTGACTCAATCACCTCCGCAACTCCCACCATCCAAAGCGTTCCCCTCACTACCATCGCCGAGATCGGCCAGCACGTTGGCCAGACGGTCACGCTGCGCGGCTGGCTGTACAATCTGCGCGCGTCCGGCAAACTGCTCTTCCCGATCTTTCGCGACGGTTCGGGAACGATCCAGGGTATTGTGCCCAAGGCCGCGGTGCCGGAAGAGGTGTTTGAGACGCTCAAGAATCTGACGCTGGAGTCTTCGCTCGTCGTCACCGGCAAGGTGCGGGCGGATGAGCGCGCGCCCTCGGGGTTCGAGCTGGATGTGGAGAGCGTGGAGGTGACGCAGCGCATTCCCGACGAGACGCCGTATCCGATCCAGCTCAAGGAGGCCGGCGTCGACTTCCTAATGGAACATCGCCATCTGTGGCTGCGTACGCCGCGGCAGTCGGCGATTCTGCGCGTTCGCGCGACCATCATGCGCGCAGCGGCCGAGTACTTCGACACGAATGGTTATGTGCGCACGGACCCGCCGATTCTGACGCCGAATGCGTGCGAGGGAACGAGCGAGCTCTTCGAGATGGACTATTTCGACGGCGACAAGGCCTACCTGACGCAGAGCGGACAGTTGTATATAGAGGCGACGGCGCTCGCACTGGGCAAGGTGTACAGCTTTGGGCCGACGTTTCGCGCAGAGAAGTCGAAGACGCGGCGACACCTGACGGAGTTCTGGATGATTGAGCCCGAGGCCTGCTATATGGACCTCGACGGGTTGATGGAGCTGTCCGAGGCGTTCCTATCGCACATTGTGAGGCGGGTGCTGGAGTTGCATCGCGCGGAGCTGAAGGTCATCGGCAAGGATGTGGCGAAGCTGGAAGTAGTCGTTGCGCCCGATGCCAAGGGCGAGCGCGTGCCGTTTCCGCGGCTGAGCTACGACGAGGCACACGCGATGCTGCTGGAAGCGCACGCCAAGGGACTGCTGGAGAGCGAGCATGTGTATGGCGACGACTTCGGCTCACCCGATGAGACGTACCTGAGCAGCCAGTTCGACAAGCCGCTGATGGTGCATCGCTATCCGGCGGCGGTGAAGGCGTTCTACATGCAGCCTGATCCGAAGGACCCGACCAAGGCGCTGTGCCTGGACGTGCTGGCACCGGAGGGCTACGGCGAGATCATCGGCGGCTCGCAGCGCGTAGACAGCTATGAGCTGCTGAAGTCACGCATCGAGACACACAATCTGCCGATGGATGCGTTCCAGTGGTACCTCGACCTACGCAAGTACGGCAGTGTGCCGCACTCGGGTTTTGGGATGGGGATCGAGCGCTGCGTCGCATGGATATGCGGGCTGGAGCATGTTCGCGAGACGATTCCGTTTGCCCGGACATTGAACCGGATTTATCCATAGTCTTAATAGAGCTGGAGTCCTCTGCACGGAGATCCCGTCTACGCAGTCGATAGCCACCAGCGTGAGGCCCTTCCGCGGTGGACTTCATGGCTCCAGCGAGCGAAGGCACCTCGCTCGTATCCGATATGCTCATCCGCGGTAGAAGAGAGCGAGCCACGAATGTCCTTCGCACCTTCTGTCTCTTGCGGGCTGCTGCGTACTGGAGCGGGTGGAGTCGTCAACCTAAATCCGACGCGCAGAGTGGAGTCTTAGTCTGCGCGCCGGCGCTTGACGTCGCTATGTGCGACGGAAGCGAGAGCATGTTCCAATAGAAGAGGTAAAGGAACCCTTAGAACCATGCCTCTGAACTGCGGAATTGTCGGGCTGCCGAACGTCGGCAAATCCACCATCTTCAACGCGCTCACAGCCTCCAAGGCCCAGGCCGCGAACTACCCGTTTTGCACCATCGATCCAAATGTGGGGATTGTGCCGGTTCCTGACGACCGCATGGACCGCATCGTCACGATGGTGAAGCCGAACTCGATTGTGCCGACGACGATGGAGTTTGTGGACATCGCCGGCATTGTGGAGGGCGCGAGCAAGGGCGAAGGCCTGGGCAATCAGTTCCTATCGCACATCCGGCAGACGGACGCGATTCTGCACGTCGTTCGCTGCTTTGCCGATCCTGAGGTGATCCACGTCGCGGGCGGCGTGAATCCGCAGCACGATATGGAGATCATCAACACGGAGCTGCTGCTGGCCGATCTGGAGACCGTGGAGAAGCGGCTGGCCAAAGCCGAGAAGGCTGCGAAGAGCAACTCCGCGACGGCGGCGCAGAAGAGCGAGTTGAGCGCTGTACAGAAGCTGCTGGCGGTGCTGGGTGCAGGCAAGCCGGCGCGAACGGTTGAGCTGGCGGACGATGAGAAGGTCTTCGCGCGTGATCTGTTCCTGATTACGATGAAGCCGCAGTTGTATGTGGCGAACGTGGACGAGGCGGGCATCGCCGACGGCAACGAATACACCAGGATCGTCGAGGAGCGCGCGAAGGATGAGGGTAGTGAAGTGGTGCGCATCTGCGGAGCGATGGAAGCGGAGATTGCGCAACTGGAACCCGGCGAACGCAAGGAGTTCCTCGATGCCGCGGGACTGGAAGAACCGGGATTGAACCGGCTGATTCACGCGGCCTATCGTCTCTTGGGGCTGATCACTTACTTCACTTCCGGTGTGCAAGAGGTTCGCGCATGGACGATTCATCGCGGCACCAAAGCTCCTGGAGCTGCGGGCGTGATTCACTCCGACTTTGAGCGCGGCTTCATCAAGGCCGATTGTTACGCCTGCGAGGACCTTTTCCGCCTCGGCAGCGAGCAGGCAGTGAAGGAAGCTGGCTTGCTGCGCTCTGAGGGCAAGGAATACGTGGTGAAGGACGGAGATATTCTGTTCTTCAAGTTCAATGTGTGATGGTTCGCGATGACAGTGGAAGAGCAGGTTCATGAGGAGCCATATGGTATCGGCGGTTGGTTAACGCTGCGCGTTCTTCAACTCACGCTGATTAGTCCTACGTGGATGCTGATTCTGTTCGTTAAAGGCGCTCACGGGGCTTGGTACTATGTGTCGCTGGCGGTGGTCGCACTTGGATTTGCTTGCGGCGTCTTATTACTTCTTCATAGGCCTCTCGGTCTCGCAACATCTGGCGTACATCTTGTCATACTTGCGGTCTATGCCCTCTACATTGGCTACAACGACATTCATTCCAAAACGATTCGACATCTAGGCCCAGTTCTCACGATTGTGGTGGCTGATATTGCAATGTACTTGGCTTGGTTCCTGTACTTTCGTTTATCACTTCGGGTTCGCAACACGTTCGGTCGTAACCTCTAGGAAGACATGGCAAAGAAGAAGCTACGCGTAGGCATTCTGTTTGGCGGCAAGAGTGGTGAGCATGAGATCTCACTGCGCTCGGCGCGCTCGATTTTGAAGGCGATCGACAGAAAAAAATATGAGGTTGTTGAGCTGGGCATCAGCAAGGCGGGACGGTGGCTCCCCCCTCGCGAGGCGCAGTCACTGCTGGGGGAGTTTGAGTCAAGTTCCTCCACTCTCGATACAGGACTCAGCATTGCCGCAGCGGCCGCGGAGCCTG
>Ga0302278_10005752_pt1 | contig 12136 bp, 9 predicted proteins | sample III_Bog_N3_2_FD_194543 | JGI IMG/M metagenome (GOLD analysis project Ga0302278, IMG submission 194543) | Peat permafrost microbial communities from Stordalen Mire near Abisko, Sweden - III_Bog_N3_2 | ecosystem: Environmental > Terrestrial > Soil > Wetlands > Peat | place: Sweden: Abisko... | reverse complement strand
TAGGCTTTTGCGTTGTACATGGTGTGACCTGAACCTCCTGGGCATGTGGCGATCGACTCGCTCGTAGATCAGACTACGCATCAGGGCTTGTTGAGCGGTATCCCGATCCTGCAAATCTATTGCCTATTCCTGTCGATGCATACATTTCTGTGCATTGATTCGTGAATTCTGCGTTAAGTTGGATTTGAAGAAGAAGTGAAAAAGTGAAGGAGTGAAGAAGTGAAAGCCCCGAAGCACAAGGACGCTAGACCAGTTCCCAGCACGGCAATAAGCGTGGTTGAGATGCGCAAAGAGCTGGCTCATAAGATTGCGAATCGTGCCATTGCGGAAGGAGTCACGCCCACTGACATACCCGGCCTGGGTCTCTCTCGCCGTTCCGTGCCTAGCGCTTGTGCCTCGGCGGCCTACGAGCCAAGCCTGATTGTTTTTGTGCAGGGACAGAAGCGAATCAACGTTGGCAAGACGACGTTTGTGTGCGATGGCTCGAACTTCATCCTGACTTCGGTCGATTTGCCTGTAGTCAGCCAGGTGATTTCGGCAACCGAGAAGGAACCGATGCTCGGGTTGGTGCTCAAGCTCGAAATGCCGCTGGTACGGGAGATTCTTTCGCAGCAGGAGTTTCATCTTCGCGAGGAGTCTGCCGATGCGCGCGGGATGGCCGTCGGCGTCACTTCAGTGGAACTGCTGAGCGCGTGTACGCGACTTCTAGACCTTCTGGATACGCCGCAGGACATTCCATTCCTGAGCAGCTTGATCCAGCGGGAGATTGTCTTCCGATTGCTTCGCAGTCCGCAGGGTAAACATCTTCGCGCTATCGCGACGCTGGGCGAGCAGAGCCATCGAACATCGAAGGCGGTGGAATGGCTGAGAACGAACTACGCCAAACCGTTGCGCGTGGAGCAACTGGCAACCATGGCGCGGATGGGCGTATCTACGTTGCACCATCAATTCCGCTCGTTGACCGCGATGAGCCCGCTGCAATACCAGAAGCAACTGCGATTGCATGTGGCGCGAGAACGGATGCTCAACGATGGCCTGGATGCCGCAAGCGCAGCCTTTGAAGTGGGCTATGAAAGTGCAAGCCAGTTCAATCGAGAGTACGGGCGGTTCTTTGGCCAGCCACCGATGCGGGATGTGAGGGCGCGCCGTCGTGCAATTGCCGCGACCAGCCGCAATTGAGTGCCTTAGCGGCTGGTGCCGGCTACCTGCAATTGCGCCGGCTTGAAGCGGCGCACCAGCACCGGAACACCGAAAGCGAGGCCTGCTACGATGCCCGTGGAAAGCAGGTCGTTGCGATAGAAGGGCAGCGCAGCAACCAGGCATGCGCCCAGGCCGCCAAGCGTGTGCGGATACATTTCGCCGGTGGCCCAGTATGCGTAATCCGATACCAGCCAAAACGACGTTGGCCCCAGCAGCGCCGCCGCGGCGACGCGCACAAAAGTGGTCCGGGCATGAAGCAGAATCTGACCCAGCACCATGGCAGCCACATACCAGCCCCAGGTTGGCACGTAGCCCTGCCAGCGAAAGCCGTAGTGGTAAATGTAGACGGTGAGGTAGTAGTCCAAGGCCATCAAAACGGCCAGCGGAGGCAGCATCTCACGCCACGAGCGCCGCGCGCCAAAGTAGAGCAGCGCTCCACCCACCGCCGTAAAGTTGAACCACTCGGGATGGGGCGTATGGGCCAGGGCCAGACGGCTGAGCAGAGCTAGCAGCAAAAGCAGATAAGCGGGCATGAAAACCTCATTCTTTTCGGATTCCTGGATCGTTTCTCAGGTCAGGGGCGGCACGTCGGCGGAGCATCGATCCTCTCTTCATTCTGGGGTGCGCAGGTCCGCCGGTCAACCGGAATCGCTTCATGGGGCGAACATTTTCTTCGATTCCCCTCAAAGCGGAAGGCGGGAAGGCGGCGCGCCTGGCTACACAATCTGCAGCACCCTGCCCTCAGAGGCCATTTCTGTCGATTCAAACAGTGTCTTCGCGTCCGCGAGCATTCCATCCAGAAACAGGTCGTTGTGTGCCGGGTCGTGATGGAAGAGCAGCAAGCGGCCAACGCCGGCGCTTTGGGCTGCCTGGGCTGCGTGGGCATAGCTTGAGTGTCCCCAACCCACTTTGCCGGCATACTCCTCGGGCGTGTACTGGGCGTCCATCACAAGCAGGTTGGCATTCTGCGCCGCGCGGATCAGCCCGGCATCGATCTCAGGATTGCCGTGCTCATGATCGGAGGCGTGCACCAGCACCTGCCCCTTCGATTCCATGCGAAATCCTATAGCGCCCTGGGGATGGAAAAGAGCGAAAGGCTCGACTGAGAGCGAGCCTGCGTGGAACGGTTTCCCACATTCAATGTGGAGGAATTTAGTCTGTGATCCGACCTCGGCGAATGGCAGCGGGAAGAAGGGGTCGGCCAACAGGATATCGAGGAGGCTCCGCGTCCTTTCGGCTGAACGATTCGCGTAAAAGACGATCTCCACGCCGGGTTGAAACAGTGGAGCGAAGGATGGCAGGCCCTGGAGGTGGTCCCAATGAAAGTGCGACAGCAAGATATGGATGCGGGAGACCTGACGCTCGATGAGTTCGTCGCCCAGTGCGCGAATGCCGCTGCCGCAGTCGATAATGACCGCTTCTTTGTCGCCGGGAGAGCCTATCTCCAGGCAGGTCGTATTGCCGCCGTAGCGCAGCCGGTCCGGCTCCGGCGTCGGGATGGAGCCGCGCACTCCCCAGAACCTAAGATTCATTGCGGACGTCACTTTCGATACCGAGCATGTTATTCACCTTTCCACCGGCCGGCAATCCGCCTGAAAAGAGCTTCTTCCCGGCGCCGCCCGCGCAAAAGCCAATAACAGGCTCTAATGTACACGTTCGAAGGATTAGGACGGGAGCATAAAGCATTTTGCGGCAGTGACGCAATTTGAATGAGCAGTTCTCCTTCGCTTTGGTCGATCAAGTTGACAAGGGGTTTCTGGCAGAACTGGCGGCCGATGGCCCCTCGGATAAATCTTGCTTGATGATCCTGGAGTGGTTGTATAGTTTATTTCGATGCCGAGATGCCAAAGAGGAAATCTGGCATGTGGGCGTACGAATAAAAGGAGGAGTGTGACATCATGGCTGACGAAAAGAGAATACTAGCGTACGTGATCCACGGTTCCGTCCCGCAGGAGGAGTTAAGGAAGTTTCTATTGCAGCACAGTCCTTCTGGGCAGGGCGGAGGCGTTGAGGGTTCCGGGGAAACACCGGCCCCCCGGATGCCGATGGGGCCTGGTGGCTGTGGGGGCTCGGGGTGCGCTGCCTACGGTCCTGATTTGGTGTCTGCGTTGAAGGCGTGTACTTATGTGATTGTGGATGGGGGTCCGAGCTATTGGGACTGTTACTACGAGAATGGGGAACACGGAACAGGCAACGGTCCGCCTCCGGGCGAAGTGTGGCATCCGCCAGTGCCGTGGTGGCCGAAGCATCGGTGAGGGGCGGGGCGGAAAGGTACCGAGCCCAATTGGAAATATAGTCGCGTTACCGGCCAGGTCCGCCGTCGCGCCGAATCACCGCGTGGATTCAATCCATATGGGAACTCAGTGCACATTTGGCTTCTCGAAAGGTTAATCATACGGTTCGGAAAATGAAACTGCACCACAACCGCACTTTGCTGCAAGTGGACAAGACGCGTGAAAAGTCGATGGGCGCATAAGTCCGAACGGCGCAAAAACTTCTTTTCCCTTTCTCGTTTCATGGAGGTATGATGGTGCGATACTTTGCCCGAAGGCAAGACGAATGCAATTCGCCGCGGATCGCAATCAAGGGCAAGTTACGGAAATTCCCCGGCGCGGCTTAGAGGTTTTATGCGCAAGCGAATCAATTGGTTTGTCGTGCTGCTGACGGTGGCGTCGCCCGCGACCCTGGCCGCGCAGGATCCCGCTCAAGTGAACCTCATCTCGATTGTGCTGGAGATGAAGGCAGGCGATGCGGTTCGGACGGTCGATCCCACGCATGTTTTCGAAGGCGGCGACACGGTTCGGCTGCGGCTGAAACCCGCAGTGGATGGTTATCTCTACGTGCTGGACCTGAACACATCGGGGAAATACGATGTGCTGTTTCCGCGTGCTGAAACGGGAAACGACAACCGTATTGTGCATGGCCGGGATTACCTGGTGCCGGCAACGGAGAATGGCTGGTTCGAAGTGACCGGTCCGGCGGGATATGAAAAGCTCTATTTCGTGCTCAGCCCGGCCGCCCTGACCATCGGACAGATCCAGAACCGCGCAGCTTCCACTCCTCCGCAGGGCACCGCTCCGGCGACCATGCGCCCACGATGCAACGATGCAGTGTTCAAGGCGCGTGGCGAGTGCGTTGACCAGGGTGCGGGGCCGAAGGCGGTTTCGCCGGGAGAGGCGCTGCCGCGCGATTTGACAGAGGTGGCGAACGGGGCCTCCCGGGACCTGAAGATTACCACCAGTTCCTCAGGCACCACAGTGAGCAGCGGCACTCCCATTTCGGGGCCCGTGGTATACGAATTTCTGCTCGCTCATAAATGACATCCATCACGAGAGGCATCCCGATGGGGTTGAAGGCATGAAACGCAGAACCATAACACTTCTGGCTGTATTCGCGTTATGGGCTGGTCCCGGGCTCAAGGCGCAGGGCGCGCAGCCTCAGGCCACCCAGCCTCAGGCCACCGCTCCGGATCAGAATCGCGATCTGAATTTCAAGAAAGAGGGGACCTCTCAGGCCGCCTCGACCACAGTGCAGATTCCGCGCAGTTACGCTCTGGTTATCGGCATTTCGAAGTACAAGAATCTGCCCGCGGATGCGCAGTTGCAGTACCCGGACATGGATGCTGAATCGATCTACACGGTGCTCATCAGTCCTGAGGGCGGCCAGTTTCCGGCCGAGAACGTGCATAAGCTCATCGATGGCCAGGCGACGCTGGAGAATATCCGGCACGAACTGGAGACATGGCTGCCGTCGGTCACGCATCCTGACGACCGCGTGCTGGTCTATTTCGCAGGCCACGGCTTTGTTTCCAATGGAACGGCGTACATTGCGCCGCACGACATCGATCTGAAGAATATTTCCTCGACGGCCTATCCCATGGACGCGCTGGGCAAGGATATCGGCTCGCGGGTGAATGGCAAGTGGAAAGTGCTGATCACCGACTCGTGCCACTCGGGAGCGATTACTCCGGAGGCTGATCGCTCCACGGTAAACCGCACGCTGCTTGACCTGGATAAGTCACTCTTTTCCATTACGGCCAGCCGCGATCGCGAGCAGAGCTTCGAGAGCGATAAGTGGGGCGGCGGGCACGGCATTTTCACGTACTACGTGGTGAAGGGCCTGGAGGGTGAGGCGGACACCAATGGCGACGGCATTGTAAGCGCGGATGAGCTGGCAGAGTACGTTCATACCAACGTGCGCGACGCCACCAATGCGGCGCAGAATCCGACGTCGGAGCGCGGCAGCTTCGATCCGAATATGGTGCTTGCGTACAATCCCACCCATGTTACGGCTGCCAATTTGCCGCCGCCGAAATATGGAACTCTGGTCATCGAATCCAACATGGATGGCGTGGAAGTGCTTGTTGACGGGGCAAGCGTGGGCATTGTGAACAAGGCCGCGGCGCTGCGGTTGCCCGGCATCGCGCCGGGCGCGCACACGGTTGAAGCGGTGCATATGGGCTACGAGCCAGACGGCCCCCGCCAGGAAGAGGTGTATCCGGGCCAGGAGACCACGGTGACGGTGCGCATTCTAATTGCGCGGAACCGCAACCATGCGGCTGTCGAGCACTTCAATCACGGCATTGAGTTCTACAACAAGGGCTACGAGCTGAATTACCGCATGGCCGCGGCGGAGTTTGAGTCGGCGCTGGCCCTCGACCCCAAGTACAGCCAGGCGGCGCTTTATGCCGGACGCGCCTATAACGCACTCTACGAGGACAAGAAGGCGCTTGAGTACTTCAAAGAGGCGATTTCCATTGATCCTGATTATCTTGAGGCTCGCTCAAGCTACGCCGGCGCATTGCTCGATACGGGCGATATGGACGAGGCAATCCGGCAACTGAACGTGGTTACCCAGCGCGATGCGACCAGCGGCATGGCGTACTATTTGCTCTCGCAGGCGTTTGCGCGCAAGTCCGATTACGACGATGCCATCCAGGCGGCGCGGCAGGCGATCCAGTTGACTCCAGGCAACGCGGAGGCGCATTTCTGGCTGGCTGAATCGCTGCGGCAAAAAAAACTTTGCGACGAAGCGGAAACGCAGTACAACAGTTACCTCGCGTTATCTAACTTCGACAGCGGCATGGCCGGCAAAATCAACTACTATGTCGCCGGTTACCTGCTCGGCTACGGCGTGAAGAAGCGCGCGGCGCAAGCCGATATCTGGAAGCAGTTGCGCGGACAGGCGAACACCGGGCTTTGCGATTGCGAATGGATGCAGAAGAGATTCGATTCGGCAATCCACTATTGTCAAACCGCGCTGACCCTTACACCCAACGACCTGTTCACCAATTACCGGCTCGGTATTCTCTACTCTGAGCAATACAACAAGCTGGGCGGCGTGGCGTTGCTGGCGGCGGCGCGCAAGCACTTTGAAAACGTGATCGAGCAGAATCCCGATGCGAACGAAGCGGATCGGTCGCGCAAATACGTGCGCAACATCGATGCGGTGCTCGCGCAGCAATCTTCTCTCTCTCATCCATGAAGCGCCGTCTGCCAGACCGTCTGATTGTCGCCGCCATTGTAGCTCTGGGATTGACCCTTCTGGTGTCGATGCTGGAGCGGTGGACTCCGTATGGCGACCTGGCGAACTGGACTTATGACTTTCTGGTCAACCACGGGAAATACTCGCCCACTTCGCAAGACATTGTGTTTGTCGATTTTGACGATGCCACGTTTGCGAAGATACAAAAGTTTCCCATTCCACGCTCGACGGTGGCTGACCTGGTAGAACGTGTAGGCCAGGCGAAGCCCGCTATCATCGGCCTCGATATGTTCCTTTCCGAAGCCCGCAATGCGGATGAGGATGCGGCAATGCAACGCGCGCTTAGCTCCGCGGGCAACGTGGTGGTTGCTGCTCAGTCGGCCACCGGGCAGCTTCCGGCGATACTGCCGTTGGCCATGTTCTGCAAGCCTGAGGACTCTGGGCTTCCGACCGGGTTCTGCGTGGATGGGCAGCCGGGCGCCTTCGGCTATGCGGGCGTCAACATGCCGTTTGACAGTGACGGTTATGTGCGCGATGCGGAGCTGATTGTGTTTGGGAAGCAGAAGGCTGCAAGCTTTCCTGTTTTCATGGCAGAGGAGTATCTGGCGCAGGTCGATCCGCAGTGCAAGAACTGCACTCTGCAACAGGTGGACAAGGGGAACGCCCAGTTCCGGGGCTACCGAGTGCCCTTCCGCGATCCCGAGGCGCGAACCTTTCGTATTGGAGACTGGTCGCCACACCCGGCGCAGCACATTTCAGCATGGGATGTTCTCTCGGGAGCGGTGGCGCCTGACAAGCTTCGCAACAAGCTGGTGCTCATAGGAGAAGGCGGCGATGCGGCTCGCGATCGCGACTTTTCGCCGCTCTTCCGCGTCCGGCAGTCCGATGACAAGCGCGAGCGAATTGCCGGGACCGAACTGCATGCGGCGGCCATTGCAACCCTGCTGAATGGCCACGCCATCGGCGAAGTGCCAGTGTGGATCCAATGGTGTGTCAACTTTGGCCTGCTGTTCGCGGCCACGTGGGTGTTCACGCGTCTTCAGCTCAAGATGGCCTTTGGTCTGGCAGCAGTCTTCATCCTGGCCATTTATGCCGCTGCGCAGATCCTTTTTTCGGCTTCTCATCTATGGTTCCCCTATCTGGAGACACTTCTCGGCGTGGCGGCGGCATTGCCATGCGGCGTGGCCTGGCAGTATGTGAAGGCGAACCTGCTGCGCTCTGAAACCGAAAAGCAGCGGGCGCAATTGATGGAGATGTTCTCACGATACGTTGATCCTCAAGTAGCGAACGCCATCTGGCTGAGACGCGATGAGGTGAGCCTGGAAGGCGACGAACGTATCGCCACGGTTCTGTTCAGCGACATTCGCAACTTTACCGGAATCACGGCCGGGAAACCTTCCCGAACCGTGCTCGGCTGGCTCAATCGCTATTTCACCGCAATGGATGAGGTGATTCGCGCCCATGGCGGCTTTCTCAACAAATTTATCGGCGACGGACTGCTTGTGGTTTATGGGGTGCCGCTTTCGCAGGGTGAACAGGTGGACGCAGCCAATTCCGTACGCAGCGCCCTAGCGATGCTGAAGCGTGTGGAAGAGCTGAATGCGGATCGCCCCGCCGGAGATGACTTTCCCGACCTCAGGATCGGCGTTGGAATTCACACTGGAATACTTACCAGCGGAAGTGTCGGCTCCAGCAACCGGCTCGAATATTCCGTCATTGGAGAGACTGTTAATCTGGCATCTCGCCTGGAGAGTCTCAACAAGGAATTCGGCACCGAAATTATCCTTTCCCAGGCCACATATGAGAGTGTGAAAGACGAGATACCTGGGATTTATCCGCTGGGCGCGACAAACGTGCGAGGATTTGACGAAAAGATTAAGATTTATGGCATAGGGCCGCGCAAGCAGGCAAAGCTCCCAGATGTAGAGGCATTTCAACCGGAGATTCTGGCATGAACAAACTTGTAATTGCAGCCGTAGTGGCAGGATGCGCGACGCTGGCCGGCGCGCAGAATACCGGACAAACCAATCCGCCGGCCACGCCTCCATCGCAGCAACAGCCAAAATCGCAGCCCCAAAATCAGAGTCAGCCGGCCCATCCGCGGCGTGTGGTGGCCAAACTCGACGGATTCGACCTGGCTCCCGCAAAGGCAAGCGCGAATCAGATTGGAGGAGGGTCGCGGGGTGTGGGCGCAGACCTGAAACTGGTGCTGTATGCGCCGCATAAGGCGAAGGTCTATACGCTCCATCCCTCGTTCTCGTGGAAGGGCGACCCGACGGCCAGATACAAATTTCACATACAGGATGTGACTAACACGTATGCGTGGGACCGCGAACTGACGGGAACCAGTCTTTCCTACCCAGCTGACGCGCCGCCGCTGTTGCCGGGCGTCACCTATCTGTGGAAGGTCGACCCAGTGTCGCCGTTGTTGGGTCCGCCTCCACCCGCGGCCATGATTGTTGTGGTGGGCGGCGAAGAACGGGCTCGATTGGAAAACGGCTTAGGCCAGTTTCAGGGCACGGATTTCGATGCGGAATCGGGACGAGCCAAGTACTTTTTCGACCAGCGGCTGTGGGTTGACGCGGTGATGGCGTATACCGAACTCATTCAGAAATATCCAGATCGGGAGAATCTTTACGTGCTGCGCGGAACGCTCTACTTCCAACTGCCGGCCACCGAATCGCTGGCGGACGCGGATTTTGCCCATACGAACTAGGGCATTCGCACTCCCTGCCCTCCATTTGATCGAGCTCGACATGAACTTTCATCGGAATCCGCAAAAAGAGATTGACTGACCCCCGGCGGACAGGTTAGAGTTCGGGCATTCTTTTCTACTGTCGAGCTCCCGAATGTCCCCCCTTCCGGAGCGAAATCTGAGGACGGTCCTTCCCTTGAAATCGCGTTCACCAGGGCGTCACATTGCCTATCTCGCCGCGGTCACCTCGGTGGGAATTCTGCTGGTTTCAGGGTGCGGCGCGCCAACGCCAGAATCCGCGACGAAGGGATCGGCCAGCAAGAGCTCTGCCGCGGCCGCTCTAGTTTCGAGCGGCGCGCAAATGGGACTTATCTGGAACCCAGCGGACTCGACGCTCCGATCGCTGGCCGGCGTACCGGGCTCGACGCAGCTTGGACCTGCCTTGTTTCCAGCGGGCGCCTACGCCGCCGGAGCCTATTCAAGTGGGACGCAGACCGCGCTGTTGATCGACCCCAAGGGCAATCTGCAGGCCCTGACGCAGCCCCTCACCCAGCCGCAAATCGTGGCACAAAGTGTTTCCCCCGCATCCCTGATCGTCTTTGCTCCGCGCGGCGCTTATGCTGCTGTTTTCTCTCTTGGGTCGACCTCGGTGACGGTGGTCGGCGGCTTGCCTCAGGCGCCTGTGACCAACGGGATCACAGCGGTTGCGGCCCTGCAGGGTGCGGCCATCAGCGACGCGGGAACCTTACTGCTGGCAACGAGCGCGAGCAACGGAAGCGTTGCTGTCACAGCGATCAACGCAGCGGGAACGCGTACTAGCCTGGCAACTCTGGCGGGTTTTGGCGGCATGAGCTTTATTGCCGGATCGGAGGATTCGCTGATTGCGGATTCGGCGGCCAACACCGTGGCGCGCTATCACAACGGAAACGCTCAAACGCTGGCGACGCACGCGAATGGCCTTAACCAGCCCTTCGCGGTTGCCGCATCGCAGGACGGACACTGGGCGGTGGCAGCCGACAAGGCCGATGCCTCACTGTTGCGCATCGATCTCACCCTGGTGACCCCTCCGGCTCAATCCACCTGCGCCTGCTCTCCCAACCAATTATCAGCGCTCAACGGTAACGCGGTGTTTGAGCTCGCGGCTCCAGCGGCAGCGCCCGGATGGATGATTGAAGCCGACAGTCCCACGGCGCGCGTGTTGTTTATTCCGCCGGCACGGGGTGGACAATGATGCGCCCTCGTTCCTTAACGGCCCTCCCGTATATCGCGGCAGTCCTGGTCGCCGGATTTGCTGTGCCGCTCCTGGCTCAATCGTTCAATACGTTTACCCTTCAAGAAACACCCAACCCCACCGCCGTTGGGCAATACACAACGCTGACCGCGTCTATTACCGGGACTTCCGGAACCCCACCCGGCCAAGTTGAATTCTACATTTCCAACAATACCGACGGCTGCTCGACGACGAACTATGCCTTCTTGATCGGCCAGACGCAGGTCTACTCGCCTGGAACCGCCACCGTGACTTGGACTCCCACCGAGTACGGAAATGCTCCGATTTGCGCCACCTACATCCCTTCCGGCGACGGCGACCCTTACGCTCCTGCTACGGTCGGACCTACGCAATTCACGATTAACCAGGGATTCAACTCGTTCGATATCGGCGCCACCCCCAGTCCGGTGGGCGATGGAAATACCACGACGCTGACCGCAATTCTTAGTGGGAGTTCGCAATATGGCGTCCCGACCGGAACCGTCCAATTCTACATTTCCAGCAATCCCACCACCTGCAACAATAGCGGCAATACCATCAGCGGCCAGCTTTCGATAAGCGGGCTCACCGGCGCCGACGGAAGCGCTACATACAACTGGAGTCCGAACTCCCCTGGAACGTTTGCGATCTGCGCAGCCTACACCCCCAACGGCGACGGCGACAATTACAGCCTGGCGACAGCCGGACCCTACTCGCTTACCGTGAATCAGCCCTCCGTCCTCTGGGTTAGCGTGCCGGCCGAACCCGCGCTGGAAACGCCCCTCCCGTTCACCTTCTATCTGCCTACGCCTGGCGGGCAGACAGCGCCTTCAGGCACCATCACTCTCTACGATCCTAACTGCAACTCAGAATACGAGACGTGCACCCCCAACTTTGGCCTCTCCCTCGGCTCTATCTCGGTCACCGGCGGCGGGGTCTACGGCCCACTCTATGCAGCGCTTTCCGGACTCGATTACACTGCCTTCTACAGCGGCGACGCCAACTACGAGCCGCAGTACTACTATGGAACGCTCCAACTCGAAAACGGCCTCAACTCAATCAGCCCTGCTGCGGTAACTCCCGCAACCTCCGCCACAACCACCTATACCCTCACCGGCACGGCAATCAACTCGGACAGCAACCAGCTGGTCGAGCTCGTGGTCGGGGGCGAACACAATCGCATTACCCCCACCAGTTTCAACTGCAGCGGCAGTTGCCCAATACCTCAGCTCCAGTTCACCATCCCATCCACATTAAGCGTGGGCGAGGTGAGCGTTTACCTGGTAATCCCAGCAGACACGGACTTGGGGTACGCTACTCTCGGTGGTCCCGTTACGCTGCAGGTTTACAACCAATACCCTGATACCGTTACGGACTCGGCGGCTCCCGGGGTTGCTTACGGATCTGCCAATTTCAGCGCGACTGTCACGCGTGGGGCGCCAGGCACAGACGCCGCAGTCCCCGCCGGCACGGTCACTTTTTCTCTCAACGGGACTGGCGACAATCCA
>Ga0302278_10005747_pt1 | contig 12144 bp, 6 predicted proteins | sample III_Bog_N3_2_FD_194543 | JGI IMG/M metagenome (GOLD analysis project Ga0302278, IMG submission 194543) | Peat permafrost microbial communities from Stordalen Mire near Abisko, Sweden - III_Bog_N3_2 | ecosystem: Environmental > Terrestrial > Soil > Wetlands > Peat | place: Sweden: Abisko... | reverse complement strand
ACTCTCAAAGCTGCCTAACCAGCTCATTCTAAAGAGAAAAGAAACATCCAAAAGCTGTCCTATAATTAGGATCCGATTCGCTACAATTAAGACATAGGGTTAAGCAAGGGAACTCATCCAGCTGCAACCGGCACCAGCCGCTTGCGGCTTTTGCTTTGGCTCAAAGCTCGCCAGCTCAAAGCTCATCCGGGGCCAGCCCTAACTCAAGACTCACAAACTCGTAACTCTAAACTCAACAAGACACGTTCTTCGCGGTTCGCTGTTAACTTTTGGCTGCTAACTTGTTTCTCTTGAATATTTTGCCTCTAAAATCTTTGGAATCAATATTTTGGCCCCGGGGTCACCCCCTAAACTTCTGATTCCAGAGATTTTAGAAAAATGGGGGGAGGGGGGTACCCTCGGTCGTCGTTGCTCTTAAAAAGCACGAACGCCCCGCTCGATAACCAGCTCTTCCACTGAGATATTCAGCGCCACGCCGATGCGCCGAAAGCCCTCACGCCACTCGCGCGACCAGTAGTTGCTGTCGCTGCGCTGCAGCAGGTCGTTCCATATGTTCTGCGCCTGCCACAGGTTCACATCCATCGGCAGCGTGCGCACGCTCTCGGCGATGGCCAGCGTCTCATGCAGCACGGCGATGTTCTGCTGCTCCACCGCGCTCTCCAGCCGGACCATCGCGCGCTTCATGCGCTTGTCCGCGGTATAGCTCAGCAGCGGAGCATCAAGCGACACATGGTCGATCTCGGCGCGGCGCAGCAGCCGCGCAATCTCAGAGGAGTCGTAGGTCTCGGCCTCCAGCGCGCGGCGCAGGCTGGCGTTGATGGCGAACGACGCAGTGACCGCGAGCGCAGGCGGCGCCGCGACGTTGGCCTCGCCCAGGAAGTCCAGCAGCGTCGCGTGCTCCTCGTAGATGCGCATCAGCGAGCTCTCGACTTCGCTCAGCGTCTGGTTCAGGATGCTGGTCAGGATGCGGTGCTGCTCGTCGGCAAACAGCGAGGTCAGCGAGTAGAGCGTCCCGCCGAAGTAGCCATCCACCAGCCGAATCAGCTCGGGCAGGTTCGCGCGCCGGATGGAAGCGTGCGTCTGCTGCACAAAGACGTTCCACGCGCTCTGATCCTCCGCGCGGAAGCGCTTGACGGCCGCCGAGAGGTTCTGGTCGCCCAGATGCAGCACGGCGAAGCAGATCTCCTCGCACTCTTCGGTGATGCGGGACTTGATCGCGGCGCGGCCCACGGCAAAGCGTCCACGGCCCGAGCTCAGCACGTCGTAGCTGTGGCGGCGAACGTCGAAGCAGAACAGTTGTCCGGACTCCGGATAGCTGCGGAACATGGAGCTGATCGCATAGTGCGCTCCCACGTTCTCCAGGTCGAGCCGGCCTCCGGTGACGAAGCGACGGTAGACCTCCGCTCCGTCGCCGATCTCGGGAACATTGCTCTTAGCCAGTTCGAGCATGCTCAGGAACTCGGCCTCCAGCGCCGCTCCCGGCTCGCCGAAGAGCTGCGCGGCCAACTGCAGCACGCGGCCCGCATAGGCGATGATCTGGATGGTCTCAATGCCCGAGATCTCGTCGAAGAACCAGCCGCAACTGGTGTACATCAACTGCGTATGCCGCTCCAGCTCCAGCAGCTCGAAGAGCGTCACGCGTTCGTTCGCGCTCAGGTTGCGCGTCGCGTGGCTGGCCAGGAAGCGCTCCACGCTCTCCGCGCTGCGGTCCAGGATCACATGGATGTAGGCATCGCGCGCCGCCCACAGGTCCTTGAGCAGCGGCGCTGCCACGGCCTCGGCCATCGGCGCCGTGCGGTCGCGCAGCATGTCCAGCGCGTCGCGCAGAGGTCCGCGCCACTGCTGGTTCCACTCCGGACGGCCGCCGCTGTTGCAGCCGCAGTTCGAGCGCCAGCGCTCCACGCCGTGACCGCAACTCCAGGAGCTGTTCTCCTCCACTTCGGCCTCCCACTGCGGCGGAAACCGCTCCAGGAACTCGCCGTAGTTGGTCAAGCGCGCCTGATGGTTCTCCTCGATCCAGTGCAGCGCGTAGCTCAGCGCCATCTCGCCGTGCCTGTGGTGGTGCCCGTAGCTCTCACCATCGGTCGCAATGTGCGACAGTTGCGGCGCGTCGGAGTCCTCGTGCAGACCGGCGATCAACCGCCTCGCGAACTGCTCGCCGTCGTTTAGCGCGCCCTCAAAGGCGACGGCGCGCGATGCCGGACCGTTGTAGAAGAACACCGTCATCGATCGTCCGCCATCGAGCTTCACCAGGTAAGGCCGCGTCGGGTCGACCGTAGCGTTGGGCGTCTCGTCCCACGTCTCGTCGGCGCTGCCGCTCTTGGCTATCGGCCGCACGCGCGCACACTGGTGCGGCGCAAGGATGGTGTAGCTCAGCCCTGCCTGCGCCATCAGGTCCAGCACGCTGCGGTTGACGGCCGTCTCGGCCAGCCACATGCCTTCAGGCTTGCGCCCAAAGCGGTGCTCGAAGTCCACGATGCCCCAGCGGATCTGCGTGCGGGCGTCGCGCTCGCTCGCCAGCGGCATGATGATGTGGTTGTAGACCTGCGCCAGCGCCGAGCCATGTCCGCCGTAGCGCTCTGCGCTGGCCTGGTCCGCGTCCTGGATCATGCGATAGGTGCGCGGCGCAAAGTCCGCCAGCCAGCTCAGCAGCGTGGGCCCGAAGTTGAAGCTCATCCGCGAGTAGTTGTTCACGATGCGGACGATCTCATTCTTCTTATTGGTAATCCGCGAGGCGCCATTGGGCGCATAACACTCTGCGGTGATGCGCTCGTTCCAGTCGTGATACGGCGCAGCCGACTCCTGCACCTCCACGGTCTCCAGCCAGGGGTTCTCACGCGGCGGCTGGTAGAAATGCCCATGGACACAGATGTAGCGCTGGGTGGTGCCGGAGTTCGCTGCGTCGGGTTTCGGGGCTGAAGGCATCTACTTACCAGCATACTCAATGGCTCTGAGCCTTTGCGACACGCGGGAGGGATATCGCGTGCAAGACGGGACCGCGCCACAGCATAGAGCCTGTGGCGCGGTTGGAATGACGTGCAGGTGAAGCAGCTTACAGTGAAGTCTGGGCGATTAGGGACGGCTCGCCGTCTCGATGTAAGGGTTGCCCAGATTGGCAGCCAGCGGAGTAACCACCGGAGCAGCCGCGCCGACGAACTCCGTGACCTGGTTGCCGCCCGTGACCCACGCGTTGCCGGATCCGTCGATGGCCAACCCGCCGACGTTGTAGCCGCTGGTGTTGAACGTGTAACCGCTGACGCTGGAGATCAGATTGCCTGCGTTCGACAGTCCAACCAGGTTGCCGGTCGTTGCCGGGAAGCCCTGACCTGTCAGGACGATCCAGTCGTTGCCCACTCCGTCCATGGCCTGGGTGACCGCGCCGTTTGCCGTGCCATTGGCGTAGGGGAATCCACCGAGATAGTTGCCCGAGGTGTCCAGCACACTCACGGTGCTGTCGTTATTCAGCACCCACAGGCGGTTAGAGTAATCGAAGGCCAGACCCTCGGCGCTGGCGGATCCCGAAACGAACGGACTGCCCTTCGCGGTAGCACCATTGTTGGTGAATTCGCTGATGCCATTGCTCTGCGAGAGCCAGACATCGCCATAGCGGTCGATGCTCAGGCCGTTGCTCTGGCCCAGCCCGTTGCCCGTGTACGTTGCCTGGTATGCGCCGCTGCCGGAGAACTTCATCAGGCTGTTGGTCACGCTGTCCGAGCTGGCGACCCACAGGCTGCCGTTCTGGTCAAAGCCCATGTACTTCGGATACAGCAGAGCGTCGCCTGGCGCCGCAGCCGTCGTCTGGAAGACGCCGGAGTTCGAGAACTCCGTGAGGCTGTGGCCGCTGTAGTTCGCCAGCCAGACATTGTTGGAGGCGTCGATGACCAGGCCATTGGGATTGTTGAGGCTGGAATCCGTCCAACCGTTCGCGGGGGAGACGGGCGCGCCCAGGCTGTTGAGCTCGACGAGACCGCCGTTGCCGTTGTATCCGCTGCTGTCGGCGATCCAGACGTTGCCCTTGGCATCGATGGCAGGTTGCGAGGCGACGAACAGCCCATTGTTGGAGTAGGAGATAGCGAGACTGAAGTCCGTGGGCACGGAGCTCAGGCCGCCGCCGATAGAGATGGGCGTGGTGTTGGCCACGCTGTAGATCTGCGCGACGTTCGCCGCGGGATGATGGGCGATGTTCAGCGCGGCCGTCGCGGTATCGGTCGCGACCGTGCCGGTGGACGTCCCATCCGAGGTGGCTGCGCCAAAGAGCGTGGTGCAGGGTCCGGAGTTCGGCCCGTTGGAGTTCACGCAGGCTGCCAGGATATTAGCCAGCGTGTTGATGGTGGCAGACTGGATCGTCCCGTTACCTGCCGGTGTGGTGGAGCGCGCCGTGCCGCTGCTGGGGTCAATCAGGTTGGCGGCGGTCGCAAAAGCATTGTGGATACCGGTCAGCGCCAGCGGCGTGCCCGAACTGGAGACGTGCGTCGCATCGGTGGCATAGCCGGCAAAAGCGTAGGCTGCGGCGACGGTGGTCACCTCATTCATCCATACCGAGGAGAGCGAGGAGAAGCTGGCCTCGCTCGGGCAGTTGCCGAGGATGGCCAGGAAGGCCGCCGCGCTGTTGTTCCCAGCTCCAGGATTGCCGCCCACACCGTAGAGATACACCTGGCTGTTGGGCATGCAGGTGTAATCTCCGTCGATGGCAAAGGCACCAGTCTTGTCAGTGAGCGCATAGGCCCCGAGAGAATCGGAGTAGCCCGTGGAGGACGCCTTCAGCAGCGAGACCGACGGACTGCCGTAGCCCGTGGTATTCGCTGCGAAGAGATAGACGTGGGTCCCCACAACCGGGGTCTGTCCGCCCTGGACACGCCCCTGGATGGACGCGCCCGTTGCCGACGATGCTGAGGACGATGCAGCGACGGATGAGCCGGCGCCCGTTACACCGCAGCCGGTCAGCAGCAGAGGTAAGGCGAGCGCGGCGGCTCCCAGCGCGGCGCAGCCGCGGAGCGCGCGGCGAATGAGTCGCAGCGCCTGTGTCGCGGCGAAGGAGTTGTGGGACTTGCTGGCGGAATCGCCCATGACTGGATCGAAGTTCGTTGCAAGACTGCTGCGGTTGAGGTGGTTCATATCGTCTCTTCTCCGTGGTGCTGATATGTGCGACAGCATGGTCTAAAGCATTCCGAGTGCCAAACCAAAGTCACCTGTTTTCAGTTACCTGCGAGGTGCGCGGATGCATCATGCGCAGGTGCGCTGGGTGGGAAGACCCAGCCATTGCGCCATCCGGCCCAGCGGCGTTGCAGCGAAAGGCCAGGATCATCGTGCAGCTCCTTCCGCAGGCTCACGCTCCGATGCAGGCAGTAACGTGAAGCCTCACGCAGGTAACTCATCGACTGGAAAAAGTGAGGTACGCGCGCTGCGCCAATTCGGGACAGACCCGGCCCTGCCCGGCGGACACCGGTTACGGCCCAAATCATGACAGATAGGTGTGGCCGAAGAGGCTGGGGACGAGCGCAAACCGTGGAGTAGGTTGAGGCGTGCCGGCGCGGCGGCTCTCAGTCCCAGTTTCCAATCAGGATGAAAGGAGCCCAGTAATAGGGATGGGTGTATGCGCCCGGTGCATAGTCAGCGTCTTTACAGGCATCACCATCATCGGGGCGTTCTGGAGGCAGATTTCCGTCCAGCAGTTGTTCTTCGGCATACCGGAGAGCTTCCGCTTTGATGGCATTTGGATTGGTAGGGTTCTTCACGCCGTCGTAAAAGATCTTCATCAGCGCGCTGGTGCTGGCGTCATCGATCGTCCAGAGGCTGGCCAGCACGGCATGGGCGCCATGTTGGTTCGCCAGATAACCCAGACTCTCCACCTCGCTGCCATCCATGTCCGGCGCGAGCGGCGACGGCGCGGAACCGGCCGTCTGGCACGCCGACAACGTGACCAGCCAGGCGTCGGTGAATGGAAACTTCGACCGGTCTGCCAGCGCACTCAGAGGCAGCTCTCCGGAGCCGGTGAGCAGAAAAGAAGAGTCAGCCGTACCGCTTAGCATGAAGTGGCTGGCAATGTGAATGATCGGCCGTTGGGATGAGCTATGCGTGTTGGGATCATCGACCATGCTGGTAAGCGCCCGCTGTAGGGTGTCATTCGTAAAGGGATTGCGGGGAGAGCCATCCTTGTCGAGAAGAACGGTCGCCTGAATCTTATGCGCGTCGGAAGGCCCCGCCACCGGCGAGAAGTTGGAGTTGATCTCACAGCGGACGTTGGGGAGGGCCTCGGTGGAGTAGTTGTCATGCAGCTTCACACTTTCCGACTGGCCGGCGGCGACAGCCACGAAGGGGGTATCGGAAGTGCCTTTGGATGATAAGCTCGTCGCGGTAAGGATGGCGCTGCTGTACTTCTTGACGAGATACTGATGGCCGTCAAAGAGTGCGTCCATCGGTACGTAACGGAGTTGGTCGCCCAACTCCCATACCAGCGTCAACTTCTGCGTGGGGGTGTAGTTGTCTTGGGCAGCGCTCAGCTCATGCTCGATCTCTTTGGGCAGCAGCATGTGATACAGAACCTCCGCGGAGACTTCGGGATCGGTGCTCTGGGGGTCTATCAGGTCGGCGCGGAAGTCTTTGATGGCATCTTGTAACTCTGTCCGGGTAAGAGGTCGTCCGTCCGCGTCCTTGTCCAGGGCCAGTCGGACCACGGGGGGATTGCCCTGACGGGCCAGCACCGTGGCGACCTGTTGTGGGCACACAATCACACCGATGTAGACCGCGCGGTAATCCAGGTTACCGGCGAGGTCAGACAAGGACTCGGCAAGGTGTCCGGTGACGTCCACTAGCGTCATATCATCGGATGGATCGGCGGTCTGCTGCTTCGTGTACTTCCCGTATTCGTCCGCTCGACGCTTGCTAGCCAGGTCGATGAGCTTCTGAGGATCCAGGCCCGAATCGGTGAAGCGCTGCGCAGCAAAACAGTTGTCCTCGTTCGTCTTCGGCTTCACCACTGTTTGCCCGGGCAGCTCCACTCCGCGATCATGCAGGACGGTTGCGGCGGCCTGAGGCAGCACGGCGTAGGCGCCTTTTTCCGTGGAACAGCCGCGGGCGCCTGTCAGTCCGCTTCCATCCGGACAATAGGTGCGCAGCAGGGTGTCGTTGACGACCGCTGGCGACAGGGCTTTCGCCAACTCGCGGACCTTCGGGTCACCCACTCTGCCTCTTTGGAGCACCTCTACCTCGTCTTTGCCGGCCACGGTCACATAGGCGGTATTGCCATCGGGCGAAAAGACCACGTCGCCGGCACCGGCGATGTCCATGGGAGGCGCCGCCTTCAGGCCGTCTGTGCGCAGTTGCTTCAGATGGATGCCTCCGCCGACGAAGACCTCGCCGCGAGGCGAGAAGGAGATTCGACCGCTGAACTCCGACAGCGAAAAACCGATGGGCCGGAGCAGCTGCATGTCGCGCTCCGGATCGCTGGAGACGCGCAGCACGTTGACGATCAAGCTGGGAACGCTCGGACAGCCGTCGCTGGGATAGTCGGGACGGGAACAAGCGTCCTCGCCCTTGATCCAGAGCTCCTTGCCGTCAGGGGAAAGCGCGACTTGATCGCCGACGTTCGACAGGCCGCCTCCGGTGGTCTTGATGAGCCGGTTGGAGGGAAGCTCGTACTCCGCGACCGCATCATGTGCGATGCGCCCGCCTGGGCCCTGGTTCTGGTAACTGACGAAGAGATGCCTGCCGTCGCTGGAGATGGCAATCCCGACCGGACACGGTGTCTCTCCCAAATCGGAATCAGCATGGATCAGGAGGTTCGTCCCAGTCTCCAGATACCAGATGCCTGAAGGGGGGCGAACGCAGGGATCCACACGGGTTATATAAAGACGGCTATCGTCTGGCGTGATCGCCAGCGCGTCCGAGCGCCCTGGAAAAGCGACGTGCCGCACAGACAGGTCCGACGTATCGACGATCGCCAGACCGGCTTTGCCGCCATGGTCATGGCTGGGGTCATCGTCTTCTATGAGGACGTACAGATGACGCCCATCATGGCTGAGCAGCGGACCGTGGGGATGATTGCCGACAGGGACACTGGTGACTTCGCCGCTCGGGGTATAGATGACGGACAGGTCATCTCCACCAAAATTGGCCACATAGACTCGGCGTCCGTCCCGTGAGATTACGGCAAACGTAGGCGAAGCGCCAACATGGATAGACCTCACCGTATTGTCCACGGTGAAGTACGGCAAGGGAGACTGTGCGAAAGCGATGAGTGGGATGCCCGCCAGGAGGGCTAACCAGCATTTGCGTTTCAACAAGGGCGCACCTCGAAAGAGATCCTTGGACCCATTTAAAGGAGACGAAAGCGTGAGCTCGGATGGAAAATTAAAGCGAGTGACAGCTTATACACCATTCTATTCATGCGGTAGGCCGCCTAGCGTGGAGACGGTAAAGATTCTTTGTCTGCATTGGCCAGATCGCAGGCGCGCCACAGATACCAGCTCGCCACCGAGCGCCATGGAGCCCACTTCTTCGCGCGTCGCTCAATATCAGCCGGCTTGGCCAGCAGTTCGGGTGTGACCTTGGTCGTCGGCTTGAGCCCCTGGAAGGTCAGCGCGAAGCCCTTGCGTATGCCGTAGTCGCCGCTGGGCATTACATCGGGCCGGCCAAGACGGAAGATCAGCATCATCTGCACGGTCCACACGCCGATACCGCGCACCTGCGTGAGGTGCTCGATGATGGCCTCATCCGACATGCGGCGAATCCGCGCCAGCGTCGGCACCGTTCCGTCCAGCGTCTTGGCTGCGAGGTCACGCAGCGCGAGGGCCTTGTTGGCGGAGAGGCCGGCGGCGCGGAGCTGCTCGTTGGGGGCGTCGAGGAGTTCCTGCGGCGTGGGGTGAATGAGTTTGGAGTCGGGGTCGTTTTCGGGGACGTGCGCGTTGAAGCCACGGATAAGGCGTGCCTGGATCGCCGCCGCTGCCTTGCCGTGCAGTTGCTGGTAGATGATGGACTCGCTGAGCGCCTCAAACGGCGATTGCTGCCCCGCGATGCGCAAGGTCAGCGGCCCGGCGCGCGCTATGAGCTTTGCCAGCTTCGGATCGGCGGCCGAAAGCGCTGCGACCGCTTCATCGGCATCGTAGGGCGGCTTGCGGGTCTGGCTCGGATGTGGCACGGTGCAAGTCTTACATGAAACGGAAATTTTGCGTTGCCTCTCAGCCAGCGCAAGGTAAACTGTGGTCATGGTTGCTCGCGTTCAAAAGACGACAAAAGGATTTTTCATTGAGGTGCCTTCTCGGCTGGCCGAAGAGTGGCAACTCCATGATGGTTCGTCCGTGGAACTGAGTCCGCTTGCCCCGGAGCAGCGCGAAATAGAGCCGGTCATTCGCTATGCAAGTGCCGAAGAGGTGAAAGAAGCCTTTGAGTCCACATTGCCGGATCACGAGGCCGCCTATCGTGAGTTAGCGAAGTGATTTGGAAGTTTCTCGATGTTGAGAGAGTTCTTGACCTCCATAATAGACAGATTGACCTCTTCGGCGGAACGGCTGGCCTCCGTGACCCGGGTCTATTGGAGTCGGCAGTCATGCGTGCTGAATTCAAGGCAAAGTTTGACCCAGAAGCAAGTTTGGCATCGATTGCGGCCTCCCTCGGCTTCGGCCTGATCAAGAACCACGCATTTCTCGATGGAAACAAGCGAATCGGTCTGGCCGCCGTTGTCACCATGCTCAAGGTGAACGGCTTCCGGCTCTCGGCTTCCACCGACGAAAAGGTTGACGTTGTATTGCGGGTCGCCTCCAGCGAGATCACCGAATCCGACTTCGCCGCCTGGGTGGAGCGCAGCATCGCGCCGCTGGTTTAGTCCTGCCCCCGAACTCGGACTCAACTGGCCGCAATTTACAACCTCCATGCCCATCATGGACGATGCAGGGAATCACGCCTTCCTGAACTGGTGTGCAGAATTGCACCGTAAATTGTGGAAGTCACCGAAAATTCAAATCGATAATCGCTGCTTGTTCGACTATCGGTTCCAACCGGTTGGGCTAGCAGGGAAAACACGATAATCTAGCTGCTATACTCAATCCTTCAACGGCAGGCAACTCGCCCGACGCACAGCCTCTTACGCACATCGCGTGAGGGACGAAAGCGAAGAAGGCAAAAGGTATAAGCAGTAAGAGACACGTTCAACCTCCACTCGTGATTTTTTGATACAGAGGAAGCAGGAAAGCACTCATGGCGCAAGTTTTCGACCGCAGTTCGAATGCACTGGCTCGCTTTAGCCTGGTGCTGACGGGCTTGATCGTCATCGCGCTCGGCGTGGCGCTGAACTACTTGCAGCGCTCGCCCTGGGTGACGCGGCAGGGACAGCGCGCCGACCAGCCCGTTCCCTTCAGTCATAAGCACCACGTGGAAGGTCTGGGCCTACAGTGCCAGTACTGTCACACCTCGGTGGAGAAGAGTTCCTACGCGGGAATCCCGCCGACCAAAACCTGTATGAACTGCCACTCGCAGATCTGGACCAACGCCCAGTTGCTGGAGCCCGTCCGCAACAGTTGGGCTACCGGCGAGTCCATCCAGTGGATCCGCGTCCACGATCTTCCGGACTACGTCTACTTCAACCACGAGATCCACGTGAACAAGGGCATCGGCTGCTCCAGTTGCCACGGCCGCGTCGACCAGATGCCGCTGATGTATGAACAGAACAGCCTGCAGATGGAGTGGTGCCTGAACTGCCATCGCAATCCGGCGGTCAACCTGCGCCCCACCAGCGAGATCTACAACATGGCCTGGGCCGGACCCTCCTCGGAGAAGCCGGTCTGGTGCACCGTCACCCAGAACACCAACGGCACAAGCGTGCCGACGGCACAGGGCGTCTCCTGCGTCACCAAGGACCCCACCAACGCGAACCCTGAGGTCGCGCAACTGGACAAGCCCACCGGCTCCGGCACCGCGCTACAGCCGCATCCTCTTAATGGAGAGGGCGACACCATCAGCGACGTGCCGCAGTTGGCGCTGCCCGCCAGCTACCAGAAGTTCACCAGCCAGATCGAACTCGGCCACTACCTCGAAGGCCAGTACCACATCCGCACCGCCAACGAGCTCGCCAGTTGCGAGGTGTGCCACCGATGAAGACGACACCCATGGAGATGGATCAGCCGATGGCTGAGAAACAACAAGCCCAGGTGGTCAACACCATCGCGCCTGCGAAGATGACTCTCGCCGAGGTGCGCTCGAAGCTCGAAGGCAAGACCGGCAAGCGCTTCTGGAAGAACCTGGATGAGCTGGCCGGAACGCCTGCCTTCCAGGAGCTGATGCAGGAGGAGTTTCCCCGCCAGGCCTCCGCCGGCGAGTGGGTCGACTCGGTCTCGCGCCGCAGCTTCCTCAAGGTCATGGGCGCGAGCTTCGCGCTGGCCGGACTCGCCGGCTGCACCAAGCAGCCCGACGAGCCGATCTTCCCCTACGTCAAGCAGCCCGAGGACCTCGTCCTTGGCCGGCCGATGTACTTCGCTACGGCGCACCCGTTCCCCACCGGCGCGATTCCGGTGCTGGTCAAGAGCGAGGCCTTCCGCCCCATCAAGCTCGAAGGCAACCCCGAGCACCCCGCCTCGAAGGGCCGCAGCGATGCCTTCACGCAGGGCTCGCTGCTCGACCTCTACGACCCGGACCGCTCGCAGCATCCGCGCTTCCGCGGCGAACAGGCCGAGTTCGCCGACTTCCAGCAGCAGTTCGCCAGCGCCGTCGCCAAGACCGGGACCGGCGAAGGCGTCTACTTCCTCTCCGAGACCATCACCTCGCCCACGCTCGCCGCGCAGTGGAAGCAGGTGCAGGCCAGGTATCCGCAGGCGAAGCTCATTCAGTACGAGCCGGTGAACAACGACACCGCGCGCGCCGCCTCCAAGGCCGCCTTCGGCGACTACTACGACACGCAGTACAACCTCGCCGACGCGGATGTGATTCTCGCGCTGGACGCCGACTTCCTCGGCGGCATCGGATTCCCCGGCTTCCTGCCCATGGCCGCGGCCTACGCCGAGCGCCACCGCTTCGACAAGGACAAGCCGATGAACCGGCTGTACGTCGTCGAGACCATGCCGACCGTCACCGGCTACAAGGCCGAGCATCGGCTGGCGCTGAAGCCGAGCGATATCGATCAATTTGCATTGGCGTCAGAAGGAATCTTCGTTGGAA
>Ga0302278_10005741_pt1 | contig 12150 bp, 12 predicted proteins | sample III_Bog_N3_2_FD_194543 | JGI IMG/M metagenome (GOLD analysis project Ga0302278, IMG submission 194543) | Peat permafrost microbial communities from Stordalen Mire near Abisko, Sweden - III_Bog_N3_2 | ecosystem: Environmental > Terrestrial > Soil > Wetlands > Peat | place: Sweden: Abisko... | reverse complement strand
TGGAATGGCCTTTCAGATGAATGGCGTTGAAGGGCCGGCTTGACTTTATCGCGGCGGAGGCAACTGTCGCATCGATATAGAATTCGCTTTGCAGGGAGTTGCAGAAGGCGGGAACGTCTGCCCCGGAGAAATCGGCTACGATGTCGATATCGTTCGTCTGACGGGGCAAACCGTAGCTGCCGCTCGCCACCGAACCGCCGACAAAATACGGAATCTCCATCCGGTCGAGAGCCGCCAGCACTTGTTCGAACGCGCCTGTGGGGCCGCTCAAGGATGGAGATCCGGATCCCAGCCGTAGGCGGCGATCATCAGGTCCCGCCCCAACCGGCGTGCCGCAACGCGCAGGAAGACCTCCCGTTCATCGGCGTCCGGATAGATCGAGCGAACGCTCGACTCCTGCAGCGACTGCTGGAACTCGCATAATTCGAAAACGCGGGCCACACGCTCGCCCGGCGTCATCGCACGGAAGAGGTTCAGATAAACTTCCCGTGCCTGCGGATCGGTGTCGGACAGCCAGGCTTCGGGCATCGTTCAGAACTTGCTGAGTTCCGCGACCAGCGCGGGCAGCCCCTGATTCCGATAGATATCGGCCAGCCGCTGTTCTTCGGGCGATGGCGCCATGATGCGCAATCCGGACGATTTCAACTCTTCGCGCGACGGCACCCAGACCTTGCCATCGGCGAATTCGACCTGGCTCACAAACCCGGTCATCCCTTTAATATCGACCGGATGCCCGGTGCGCGAGAACTTCAGCGTCGTATCCGGCAGCAGGCGGCTGTGCTGGCCCGGAGGCAGAACCATCGTGGTGCTCGATCCCGGCACCGACCCCGCCAGATAATCGTGGCCTTCCGTATCCTTCACCATCCAGCCGATCTCGACATACCGCACCGCCTTCGCGGACTGGTTGATCACTTCAATCTCCGGAGACCGCGCTTCGTTGCCGGAAATCTCCGCCCAGCCCTGCACGGGTTGCACGGGCGCGCTCGGCATCTTCAGGAACGCGAACGGAGTGATGTGTTCGTTCGACGAAACAATCGACCCGACAGCGCGGCCGTTCCGGTTGAGCGCCACATCCAGACGCGAATGATCGGCCTGTTTCGCCATGCTGAGCAGCATCTCGTCCTGTAAACCGCGTTCGCCTTGCGCCTTCAGAACGTGTTTGAAATACGCCCGGTCGCGCTGCGCTTCGGTTTCCCAGAACGTCATGGAGCGCTGCGAATTGAGCTTATTCGGGCCGTAGAAACTCAGATCGTCGAATAAGACGCCATCGAGTTGCACACGAACCAGCGGCCCGTTGGCAAGCTGTTGCACAGGACGCACGAGCCTCAGATCGACAGGTACCGTGAACTCCTGAGTGGGAGCCACGTCGATGCACGGCCGCGCCACCGAACCCTTGCCGCCCGGGGCAAATTCCTGCGTCGTGATCAGCAGCGTCACGCCACGCACCCGCCGGAATCCGGCGTTACGCAGCTTCAGTTCCATGTGAAGGTCGAGCACCATGGCGCCGCCGCGGGTACTGGCGCGCGAGTCGCCCATGCTCATCGAGATCAGAGACAGCGGAGAATCCGGCTGGAGATCGATTTTGACGGAGTTGAGAGGATCGAGTGGCCTATCCTGAGCGGCGAGTGAAAACGTAATCAGCGCGCAGACAAAAGGCCCGCTGCACAATTTATTCCAGGTAGACATTGTTGATCGTTACCGATCCTCCGTCGACATACCGGGCGCCGATTTCGCCCTGTGCGCTTACCGTCTGATCCGCCACCGAGCCGTTCCGGTTCAGCAGCGTCATGCTGCTCGAGCCGTTACGCAGTTCGAGACCGGCGCCGGTGGATTCGATCGTGGGTTCCGCCGCCTTCACGGTCGCTGGTTCGCTGCGCATCAGAATGCCGGCACCTGCCAGAATGAGCAGACTCGCAAACGCCACGGTCAGCCGCGGATTCCATGCCTTCGCTACCGGGAACAGCCGAACGCATTCGCCCGCTTCCAGACCCAGCCGTATGTTGGCGCGCATTTCCGATGCGAGCCGGTTCCAGTCCAGATCGGGCAATGGCAGATCCGCTATTTCGGCGCGCACCATTTCAAACTGCGCCACCGTTTCCGTGCACTGCCGGCAATTCCGCACGTGCCGGTTCAGGAAAAACCGGGAAACAAGGCCGCATTCCGCACCGGCCAGCAGGGCCAGATCGGATTCAGAGGGATGGCGACTCATTTACCGCTTTCTCCTTTCCGCGAATTTTCTCAGCTTGATGCGCGCGTTGGCGATGTGAGACCGTACCGTCGCTTTCGAGCAATCGAGCCGCCGTGCCACTTCTTCCGCAGGAAGGTCCTCCACATCGCGAAGCACTATTGCTGCGCGTTCGCGAGGTGTGAGGCGGTCCAGCCCGGCCGAAAGCCAGCTTCGCTGTTCCGACCGAAGCGCAGACGCTTCCGGCGTTTCCAGATGACTTTCCGGCGCTTCGGTGATTTCACAAAACGAAACCCGGTTGTGCCGACGCAGGAAATCGAGCGCCGTATTGGTCGCGATACGCGACAGCCAGTGCGCCGCTTTCTGCTCGTCCTTCAGCTGTTCCTGGCGCTGCAGGGCTTTAATAAAAGCTTCCTGAGTCAGGTCCTGGGCGTCGTGGATGTTTCCCACCATCCGGTAAATCTGCAGGAAGATGCGCCGCATGTTATCGGCGACGAAACGCTCCTGGAGTTCGGCGGGCACGGTCGTAACGGCCGGCAAGCCTTGCGGTATCGGATCGCTGTCGGTCATCAAAGCCAACGTGGCGCTGAGTTGCATCCCTGGTACAGTTGACGAAGCGGCTCCGCCAAACGTGGATGCGTTTCTGCGCGCTATGCTCAGTATAAGAGAATCGGATCGAGAGAAAGTATGAGAAAAGTGGCGGTCGTCGGGGCGGGCAAAACCCCGTTCGGGGCCTTTGCCGATAAAGACTTACGTTCCCTGGCCATGACCGCCGGGACCAAAGCGCTGGAAAACGCGCGGACCGGGCCGGACGCAATCGAGGCCTTTTATCTGGGCAACTTCGCGGGGCCGCAGTTCACCTCGCAAAACCACCTCGCGCCCTGGATTTCCACCGCGCTGGGGATGAAGGGCATCCCGTCGACGCGCTTCGAAGCGGCGTGCGCGTCGAGCGGCTCGGCATTTTTCCACGCTTTCCAGGCGGTTTCCGCCGGAATTTACGATGTCGTGATGGTGGCCGGCGTCGAGAAAATGACCTCGCAGCCGACCGCGCGCGTCACCGAAATTTTGGCGGGTGCCGGCGACAGCCAGACGGAAGTGCTCGTCGGGTCCACCTTTCCGTCTTTGTTCGCAATGATCGCGCGGCGGCATATGCACGATTTTGGAACGAAGCGCGAACACCTCTCGGCCGTGGCGGTCAAGAATCACGAGAACGGCGCGCTCAATCCCGACGCGCAGATGCGCAAGGTGATCACACTCGAACAGGCCATGAACGCCCGGCCTATCGCGGAACCGCTGAATCTCTACGACTGCTCGCTGATCAGCGACGGGGCGGCGGCGGTGGTGCTGTGCGCGGCGGATCGTGCGCGTGAATTTTCGGACAAGCCGGTGAAGGTGCTTGGCGTGGCGCAGGCTTCGGACTTTGTGGCGCTGGATCTTAAAGAAGACATCACGACGTTTCCGGCGGTGCGCGCGGCGGCGCAGGGCGCGTACCGGATGGCGGGCGTCGCGGCTGCGGATATCGAATTCGCCGAACTGCACGACTGCTTCACCATCGCCGAGATCGTGGCGATGGAGGATCTGGGCTTCGTGGAACGCGGGCGCGGCGGTTTCTTCAGCTTCGAAGGCGGCACGCGGCGCGGCGGCGAGAAGCCGGTCAACGCCAGCGGCGGGCTGAAATCCAAAGGACATCCGGTGGGAGCGACGGGTGTCGCGCAGATCTGCGACATCGTACAGCAGCTTCGCTGCGAGGCGGGTGAGCGGCAACTGAAGCGGCATTCGCTGGGGCTGGCCCAGAACCTGGGCGGCAGCGGTGCAACCTGCGTCGTCACCATCCTGGGGCGCGACTGAGATGCGGACCGGATTGGTTTATACGGAAACGGTGGTGCACCTCGCGCCCGAGCGTTTCGCGGACGACGTACCGTATCAGGTTATTATTGTTTCCTTGGACCCCGTTGTTCAGAGCGCCGATGGTCAGGGCGGCAAAATCACTGCGCGCGTGGAAGGCGAGCGCGTTGCGATTGACGACCGAGTCATAGGGACGGACTCCCGCGACGGCATTCCCTACTTTCGAAAACTATGACCAAACTTGCAGACAGGATGTCGCGGCTCCTCACGGAGTCCGCCTTCGACGTGCTCGTGCGCGCCCGCGCACTGGAAGCGCAGGGACGCGACATCATTCACCTCGAAATCGGAGAGCCGGATTTCGAAACGCCCGCTCACGTGATTGAGGCCGCGAAGAAAGCGCTTGACGACGGGTTTACGCACTACGGCCCGACGCCCGGCCTGCCGGAATGCCGCGAGGCCATCGCGGAATACGTCTCGCGCACGCGCGGGATTCCGGTGACGCTCAAGAACGTGGTGGTGGTGCCCGGCGGCAAGCCGATCATTTTCTTCCCCATGATGGCGCTGCTTGAGCCGGGCGATGAAGTGATTTATCCGAACCCGGCGTTCCCGATTTACGAATCGATGATCCGGTATCACGGCGCGAAACCGGTGCCGGTTCCGCTGGTGGAAGAGCGCGGATTTTCCTTCGATCTCGACGTATTTAAATCGAGCCTGACGGATAAGACGAAAATGGTGGTGCTGAATTCGCCACAGAATCCCACGGGCGGAATTATGCCCGCCGAAGATGTCGCCGCGATTGCGGATTTGGTCCGCGACCGCGATCTGGTGGTGCTGAGCGATGAGATTTATTCGCGGCTTTGCTACAGCGGCGATTTTCCGGTGTCGATTGCGAGCATGCCGGGCATGGCCGATAAGACCATTATTCTCGATGGGTTTTCGAAGACCTATGCGATGACGGGATGGCGGCTGGGCTATGGCGTGATGCCTGAGTATCTGGCGAACGCGGTGGCGAAGCTGATGGTGAATTCGACGTCGTGCACGGCGACGTTTACGCAGAAAGCCGGGATTGCGGCGCTGCGCGGTCCGCAGGATGCGGTGGAGCGGATGAAGGCTGAGTTTATGCGCCGGCGCGATGCGTTCTGTCCCGCGCTGAACAGCATTCCGGGTTGGAAATGCGAACTGCCGGGCGGGGCGTTTTATGCGTTCGCGAACGTGAAGGGGACGGGGCGGAGTTCGCGCGAGATCGCGGATGCGCTGCTGAACGAGGCGGGCGTGGCGTGTCTGGATGGGCGCGGGTTTGGGGAGTTCGGCGAGGGGTATGTGCGGTTCAGTTATGCGAATTCATTCGAGAATCTGATGAAGGCGGTGGAGCGGATTCGGGAGTGGAGTAAGTAGGCCCGCGGATCCACCAAGTTAGCCGCTGTCGTTAGGCGCCCTCATTCATAGGTAAATTAGCGATGTTATGCGTTTTCGATAACTATGCTAATATTTGCGGATATAGCTCAGCAAGCATCGCCCCGAATTATGCGAATTCGTTCGAGACCATACCAGCCTTGCTCGGGCATCACACGTATTACAGCCCATCGGATTGCTCGCCCGCCAGAAATGGACTTGGTCACGAGGCTTCGTCCGACCGGTTGCCTGACCTGAATGCTCGCCGGCATCGAACCTAACCGTCAATTGTTCGAGTGGGTCCTCCACAAAATGGTTCAGGCGGTTTCGAGCCAGCGGCGCATTTCACTTCGCGGCGACAGTCCGGCGTGCTGACCCATCGTTTTGCCGTTCTTCAGCACGACGAAGTTCGGAATGCTCTGGACGCGATAGCGGTTCGCGAGTTCCGGATGGGTATCGATGTTGACCTTCAGAATCAGGGCGCGGCCCGCCATTTCCTCGGCCAGTGCGTGCAGTTCGGGGGCAGCCATGCGGCAGGGGCCGCACCACTCGGCCCAGAAATCCACCAGCACCGGAACGGTGGCGTCGCGCAGTACTTCGTCGAATAATTCCGGGTCCGCTTCAATGGGCCCGGCCTCCGCCTGGAGCGGGGCTTTGCACGACCCGCACTTTCCCACATCGGCCAGATGCTTCGCCGGAATCTTATTCTTCGCTCCACACTTCTGACAGATACGGATCATGTGTTTTATTGCGCAGCAATTATCTTGCCGTGCCCGGCCGGGATGGCGGCGGTATGGTCGCCCAGTTCCATCACCATGGCGGGTTGTTCGCGCACGGTGGGCCAGTGGGGCAGTCCTTTGCCGTTGGGATCGCCGTTGGCAGCGAAGTTGGCCCAGTAAGAAGACAGTGTGTCGGCAATCTGCCGATCCTGGCCGGTGAAGGCGCGGTCCGATTTCCCGAGCGTGTTCAGCACGTAGGGCACTTCGGACGTATGGAAAGCACCGTATTGCGCGGCGTCGGGGCCCGGCAGTGTGTGATCCCAGTAATAGATGTAGCTGTTGGTCTTTGCGGTCGCGCCGCGTGCGGAGGCCCACGCGAGCGTGGAAAGCCGCTGCTTATCGCGCGCAGCGTCGTTTGCCTCGGGCGTGCCTTTGGGCGATGCGCCGCTTTCGTCGGCGTTATAGCCTGCCAGCGTGGGGACGTCGTTCTCCGTGCCCGCCGCGAAAGCGACTATGGGAGATGCGGGCAGGACGTAGCCATCGATCACGGGGCCGAAGCGCGGTCCGCCCTGGATCGGGGCGAAAAGGTCTTTCCATGACAGGGCCCGCAGTTCCGCGAGTGAATGCGCGCCCTTCGCATCGGCAAACTTTACGCCGTCGGCCTCCTGTGCCACCAGCATCTTCCCTGCGCCGCCGAATGTCGCGCCGCCGCTTTCGAGAATCTCCCGCTGAAATAAACCTTTTGCGAGCGGGGACACAGTGAGCAACGCGATATCCGCCGCGCCCGCCGATTGTCCGGCCACGGTAACGCGCGACGGATCGCCGCCGAACGCCCCGATGTTGTCACGAACCCAGCGCAGCGCGGCAATCTGGTCGAGCAGCGCATAATTGCCCGACGAATTGTGTCCCGATTCTCTGGTTAATTCCGGATGCGACAGGAAACCGAAAACTCCCAGACGGTAATTCACCGTGATCATGACGACGCCTTTGCCGGCCAGGCCCTCTCCATCGTAAGCGGCAACCGAGCCGGAGCCTTCGGTGTTCGCCCCGCCGTGCAGATAAACGAAAACCGGCCGCGCCCGCGAAGATACCTGCGAGGGGGTCCAGATATTGAGGAACAGGCAGTCTTCGCTCACCTCGCCATGCGCCATGAATTCGTGGGTCCAGGGTTTCTTTTCCTCGACAATGGTCTGGATGCAGTTGGCTCCGAAATGGTCGGCGGCGCGTACGCCGGCCCATTTCGCGGGGGCCTGTGGCGCTTTCCAGCGCAGCGCGCCCACCGGCGCGGTGGCGAACGGGACACCTTTATAGGCGGTAATGGTTCCGCCGGCGACTGGCACTCCGGAGATCAGGCCGCTTTCGGTGTGAACGGGTTGGGGGGCGGCAAACGCCACGCTGACGGCGATCAGCGGCAAACAGAAATACCTCATGACCGTTTACGATATCAGGCTTTGCCCGGATTCACACCGTTCGGAACAGTACCATTCGCGATGAAGATATGTAAATCCGAACCATTCGCGCTGCCGTATCCGTTGCTGAAGTTTGTAATTCCGCCCACACCCCAAGGAGGAGAGCCTATGCTTTCGAACGTACGGCGCACCATGGTGCTCGCAGCAGTTGCCTGCGCGCCCCTGTTCGCCGCCAGTCACCGAAACGGCCCGCTTCTGCTCGAAGACCAGACCGCTAATCTGAACGACCTCTACGTATTCCGCAGTTACGAAACAGGCCGGTCGAATTATCTCGTCATGAGCATGAGCGTACAGGGCTTCCAGAACCCCGATAACGGACCCAGTTATTACAAGTTCTCGGACAGCGTCCTGTACCGTTTCAATATCAATAACCAACGCGGTCTCGATGGCAATCCCGACATGCAGATCGATTTCGTGTTTCAGACAACGCTTCGCCCGAACCCCACCTTCGTGTCCTACTTCGGCGCGCTGAAGGGGATCGACGATCCCGGTATTTTCCTGTATCAGACCTATGTGATCGTGATTCGCAACCTCGCCACGAACACGGCCACTTACATCTACACCGATCAGAACGGCCACGCACTTTCCGTGGCGCCGCCGAACCTGGGACCGAAATCCACCCCGGCTTATGAAGCCAATTTCGGCCATCCCTCTGTGTTTACGCTGGCGAACGGCATGCGCGTTTTCGCGGGACCTCGCGACGACGCCTTCTATTTCGACAGCGGCGGGACGTTCGATACCCTGAACTTCCGCGCGCCCGCGCCGGTGATCCCCGCATCGGCCGATACCAACACCGGCGGAGGCACCTATCCCAATGCGGTGGATGGATTCGCGGGCTATAACATTAGCCTGATTGCCGTTGAAGTACCTATCCAGATGCTGACGTCGGATGGCACCATCCCAACCAATACGGCGAATATGGATGCGCATATCGGCGTGTGGGCATCCACCCATCGTCAGATCGTCACGGTGCGGCCGAGCCCGTCCGACCCGATCAGCTACGGCAACTATGTTCAGATCGACCGTGTGGGTAATCCGCTCACCGTGGAAGCTCTGATTCCGCTGCCGATGAAGGACTACTGGAACCGCTCCGCACCGGCGCAGGATCAGCAGTTCGCGCAGTATATCGGCAACCCGTTCTTCGCCACCGGCATTCTTAACGGAGTGTTCGGACTGAGTGTTCCGCCGGCTCCGCGCAACGATTTGCTGGGTGTATTTGTGCCCGATATTATGCGCGTGGATCTGACGATTCCGCCGACCGCGCCTGCAAGTCAGAACCGGCTTGGTCCTCTGGCGGGCGATAACGCGGGGTGGCCTTTCGGCGGGCGGCGACCGATCGACGATGTGGTCGATATCGGATTCCGCGCGCTGGCGGGAGTGCTTGTAAGCGGCTATGGCGTTGCGCCCAATAATCAGTTGGGCGATGGCGTTAATTCCAACGACGTTCCTTTGCAGAATGTCTTTCCGTTCCACGCGGCTCCGCATGCCGGCTATCTGCATAGCCAGGAAAACGGAACGAATGGAAAGGGAACTCCGACCGGACAGTAACTCAACAGGGCGGGCGTTCGCGTCCGCCCCTTTTGAACTTAATATGAAAATCACAATTCTGTTCTTATTGGCCATTCCCGCGTTCGCTCAGACCTCTGCCAGTGCCGACCGCCTGGCGCAGGCCTACCAGGATCGCATCCTCACGGAAGCGACGTCCTCCATGAAAACCGACGATCACATCTCGATGTACGAGACGCTCGTCAAGGCTCAGCCCGAGGTTCCGCACTATCAGAACCTGCTCGCCGGGGCCTTTATCCAGAAGGTCCGCGAATCGATGGATTATACGTACCTGGAACGGGCTTCGCAGATCGTCAACAATGTGATTGGCCAGGACGCTAAGAACTACGAAGCGGCACGACTGCGCACGGAGATATCGCTGGAGCGGCACGACTTCAAGATCGCCGCGGATTACTCCCGCACGCTCACCGAATGGTCGCCGATGGACCCGTGGAACTGGGGTACGCTGGGCGACGCGCTCACTGAGATGGGCGACTACGATAAGGCTGCGGATGCTTATCAGAAGATGGTTTCGCTGCGGCCCGACCTTTCAAGCTACAACCGCGCAGCCTATTTCCGGTTTATCTACGACGACCCGGTGAATGCCGAGAAGATTATGCGCATGGCGATAGCGGCGGGCAGTCCTATGGCTGAGAACACCGCCTGGTGCGAAGTTGAGCTCGGTAAGATCCTGCTTAAGACCGGCAAGGTCAGGGAAGCGGGACAGGCTTATCAGGCGGCGCTCAGGCAGTTCCCGAATTACCATCCCGCGCTGGCCGGAATGGCGCACGTGGCCGCGGCGCAGAGCGATTGGAAATCGGCTATCGCGAGTATGAAACAGGCGCAGGCTGCAACACCTCTTCCCGATTATGCCGCCGCTCTCTACGACTACTACATGGCGGCGGGCGAGATGAAGGAAGCGGAGAAACAGAAAGAGCTGATCTTCGTTACGGACCAGGTCGGCCAGGCTGCGAAGGAAAAGGCGAACCGGAATATCGCGATCATTTATGCCGATCACGACTGGAAACTTGATCGCGCGCTGGAACTGGCGAAGAACGAGCTTGAAGTACGTGGCGATATCTACACGTACGACGCGCTCGCATGGGCGCTGTATAAGAACAAGGATTTCACCGCCGCCGCCGACGCTATGAAGAAGGCGCTGCAGTTCCAGACACCCGAACCGTCGTTCTACTATCATGCGGGCCTGATTGCCGGTGCGTTGGGTAAGAAAGAGGAGGCGCGGGAACTGCTGAAGAAGGCGCTCGAACTGAATCCGAATTTCGATACGCGTCAGGCATCGGTTGCGGGCCAGGCGCTTAAGGAGTTGTCATGAGAATCTTACTGGTCGTGCTGGCCGCCCTGCCGTTATTTGCGGGGGATTTCGAGAATTTCACCGATAACAGCCTGAATTACACGCAACGCAACACGGCTTGTTTCGCGCTGCGGGGTAATAAGACGCCGGAGACCATCGCGGCGATGCGGCAGGCGCTGGATAATTCGAATCTGCAGGCGTGCGCGGGGGCTAACCTGCGCGTTGCGGGCGCGGCGCCGGAATTGCTGAACGCTCTCGAGCAGGACAAAGATCCCACGGCGCGCGCGGTGGCGGCGCGTGAGCTGGGCACGTTGCAAAAGCCGGAATATCTGGCGCCTATACGAAGGGCGGCGGAGGACCGCGATGTTCTGGCGGCGAGCAACGCGATTGAGGGCCTGATGAGGTATGAAGATCATTCCTCGGCCCCTCAGTTACGCGAGATTTCGTTGCTGGGCGGCGTGATGACGGCGCTGGCGCTCGATATTCTGATCGACTGGCACGATCCCGAGGTTGCGGCTATCGGACGCACGCTGATTGCGCGGAAAGATCCCGGGGATCAGCTGATCGGAATCCGCGCGGTGGGAATTGCGGGAGACGTTTCCGATCTGCCCCGGTTGCGCCAGATGGAGAAGGACGACACGATGATGGGGTCGGGGAGCCGCGGGTTTGGGCTGATGCCGGCGGTTAGTATTTCGCATGCGGCGCGCACGGCGATTGAGAATATCGGGCAGCGCGAGGGGAAGTAGCGGAGGGGCAATATTCAAAGAATGCCTCCGACTGATGGCGAGGCGGGGTTGCGGCGGCCACGCGCGGCGTCGGGCTGGTTTGGTGGAGGCCGGACTGTAGGAAAAAGGCAGCGACGCTTCAGAAGGATGAATGAAGCTGGCCGTTCCGCCGGATGAAAGCGAGGCGCACGAAGCAGGGGCCTGCCCGCGCCGCCGGGCGGATCGCCTTTAGGTCCCGGTGAAGAAACCGCAGACGACGAAACAGCTAAAGCTTTCACAGGTTACGGTCGATGTAGAAGGTGTGTGCACGTCCCCCGTTTGAATTTGCCGAGGCTTTGCCGGCTGCTCCTGACAGCGCGTGCGTCGCCTTTCGCACTTTTGTGGCTTTCAGCTCCGGGCTTCTCTCAGCAACTGCCGCCCCAACCCGCTGCGGGGCCAAGGGACATCTATTCCATGGATCTGGAGTCCCTGCTCGATACGACGGTCTCCACCGCGTCCAAGTTTACAGAGAAACTGTCAGATACGGCAGCGGTCGTCACCGTGGTCACTCAGGACGAACTGCAGAGGTTCGGAGGGACAACGCTGTTTGAGGTACTGCAGCGGGTTGCCGGTACCAATGTCGCCAGTGACTTCCTCGCCGACACCAGAATGATCGGGATGCGGGGCGATGTGACGAGTCCGGGGCACATCCTGTTCCTGATCAACGGCCGGCCCGTCCGCGAAGTCATGGAAGGTGGCGTGAGCGGCGACCTTCTGGAGTCCTTTCCGGTGAACATTCTGGAACGGATCGAGGTGGTTAAGAGCCCGGGTTCGGTGCTTTACGGATCACAGGCGTTCTCCGGGGTCATCGACCTGATTACAAAAAAAGCGGTACGCGCCGAGTCTCGATTCAGTTCGGGCGAGGGGGCTGCAGGAGAGCGCTCCGTCAATGAAGAGGTCATGTTTCGGAAGGGCTCTT
>Ga0302278_10005740_pt1 | contig 12152 bp, 14 predicted proteins | sample III_Bog_N3_2_FD_194543 | JGI IMG/M metagenome (GOLD analysis project Ga0302278, IMG submission 194543) | Peat permafrost microbial communities from Stordalen Mire near Abisko, Sweden - III_Bog_N3_2 | ecosystem: Environmental > Terrestrial > Soil > Wetlands > Peat | place: Sweden: Abisko... | reverse complement strand
GCTGACACTACAGGGCGCATTCACGCAGGATGCCTCGTCTTCGACGCAGGTGCTGTCGGGCAGCGCACTGATTGCGCAGGGTCTGAACAACTCAGGCATACTCCATATCGATTCCGAAAGCAGCGCAAGTTTCGCAACGGGAACGTCAACGGGTACATTCGCGAATCTCGCGAACAACGGTACGCTCACCGGGGGCACCTATCAGATCGCAGGCTCCTTCATGTACGACCCCTACGCAGCCTCCAGCGGATCAAACGCGGGCGGCGACATCCTGAAGATCGCTTCGGGGACGAGCGTGGAAATCGACGGCGCAGGTTCGATGACGTATTCGTCGACCGACAATAGCTATCAGAACGTCAACGGGCTCGCGAATCTGGAGACCAACAGCGGGACGCTGATCGTGGGCATCGACGATGCGGGCAATCAGGGAGCTTTATCGGTCAACGGCAATCTGGCGCAGGTGGGCGGAGCGCTGCAGATTACGGGAGGCAGCACCCTGAGCGTCGGAGGCCAGTTCTCGCAGGACGCGGCTTCCACCACCTACATCGACGCAGTGAGCACGCTTCAGGTGGGCACGGGCTTCGTCAATCAGGGCACGCTGACAGGTTCGGGCACGGTCATGGGCGATCTTACCAACGAAGGCGTCGACGATCCCGGCGGGACCGGCACGCAGACGATCGATGGCAATTTCGATCAGACACTGGCGGGGATGCTGGATATCGATGTGCAGGGCGACGGGCTTAACAGCAGCCTCAGCGTGGACGGCGTGGACGGCGTGGACGGCAATGTCACGCTCGACGGAACGATACAGGTCGATTTTGATGGCTACAGTCCAACGTCCGGCGACGAGTTTATTCTCCTCACCTGGACGGGTACGCTGCTGGCAGATTCCGCGACTTTCGATCTCGCTCCGCTGGCCAGCGGGCTGCATTACGAGGAAGTGGTGAGCGGAAATCAACTGACGCTGGAAGTTCTGGCTCCGGAGCCTTCCACGCTGGGCCTGATGCTGGCGATGCTGCCGGTTCTGGCCGTCGCGTGGCACCTAAGGCGCCGGCGATCCTGCCTCTGAGCAGGCTGCGGGGGCTCAACGATTCTCGGGATTTGGGGTGGGATTGGCGATCCATCGGTCGCCACCTGCGTTTGTCTTTCTTGTAGCGTAGGCGTTTTCGCCTGCGTCTCTTGTCTTTTTCTTGTGTCGTTTGCTCTTTCCTGCCGCCGCGATCCCCCAAAACCGTCTAAGCACCCGTAGGCCGTGGGCTGCGGCACTTGATCGGCACGCCGCACCGCAGTATTATTGTGGTCCTGGGCTGATCAGGCAGCCACTGCGGAAGCGGGAAGGGTCTAACCCACCTCCAAATTTATGGAGGATTTATGAGGAGACATCTCCCTGCCCGACCGAATCTCGAACACCTTCGAACCCAGGCCAAGGCCCTGCTCACCAAACTTCGCGATGGCGATGCCCGAGCGGCAAAAACGTTTGTCGAGTACCTGCCGGAAGCCGCAGCACTTTCGGTCGAACAGGTTCGCCGGCGCGGCTTCCGTTTAGCCGACGCGCAGGCGGCGATCGCGCATAAAACCGGATTCGCCGAGTGGCCAGGTTTGGCCCGGCATGTCGACCGGCTTCGAAGCATGGAAGGGACATGGACGTTCCGTTCACTCGAAGTGGACGGCCAGCCCTTACCTTCCGCGATGCTCGCCCATTCAGCCATCCTGATCGATGGCGACCGCTTCCGGATGGAGTCTCCCGAGGCGACCTACGAGGGAATTTTCACAATCGATGTGGAAAAAACGCCGCATTTCATCGACATCGACTTTGTTGAAGGCCCCGAGTCGGGGAATCGCTGCGAGGGCCTCTTCCAGCTGGATGGGGATCGGCTGACTTTCTGCCTGGGTCTGGTGGGTTCGGCCCGGCCGGAAGCGTTCCGGACCACACAGGGCAGCGGTCAGGCACTGGAGGTGTTGGTGCGGGCGGATTCGGAACGCCCCGCAGGCGTCGACGGGGGAACGCCGCCCGTGCCGGCGCCGGCGCCCGCTCAACCGGCGGAGCTTGGTGTGTTCGAAGCCGTGATGACGCCGAATATCGAGAAGCTTCAGGGTGAATGGGAGCCACTCGAACTCGTCACGTCGGGGACTACGCTGCAGGCGTCCTATCTGCCGTTTGGTTCGAGGAGTCACTTCGGCGTGGAGACGAAGGTCGTCTTCGGCGGACAGACGATGTTGCATGCCAGGATGCGGTTCAATGAAGCCGCAATTCCCCTCGAAGTGGATTATCTGAATCTGAAGGGGAAGACTGCGGGAACGATCTCGCCCGGGCTGTTTCGATGGGATGGCGACGAGGCGGTCTTTTGCATCGGGGTGCCTGGCGGGCCAAGGCCGGCCGATTTCAGCTGCGAGAAGGGAAGCGGAAGGACACTCAGCCGTTGGAAGCGGAAAGTCTGAGCGCGGCGAGAGGGGACTGGTCCGCTCGCGAGACCGTATCCCGATTGATCTGTTTTTTCGCCCCGCGGCCGACCGATATCCGTACTTAATTCACGGAGATCTTCCGCGTTTTCTTCGCCCGCAGGCCTGCCCCGACAATCGGAGAGATCAGCTTGACCTCACCCTCCCCGACATCCGCGCCCAGCGACCGCAGCAGGCCGCCCACATCCTTCGACCGCGAAAAGACGCCGATGAGCGCGCCCAGATCCGCGTGACTCTGTTCCAGCTTCGCAAGGCTGCCCGACTGGTAGAACCCGGAATCGTCCCTCACCCGGAGCTTCGGCATATACTTCCGCTTCAGTATGTGCAGCAGAAGGCAGAGCGCCGCGTGCGAAGCGGTTGCACCCTGCGTCTTCGCGAAGTGCCCGAACGCGATGTAGTGGTTCGTCTCGGGTATGGCATTGATCACCATTTCGGGAGGAATATCCATGTAATGCACGAGGCGCCCGGTCCGGTCGAAGACCAGCCGCAGACTGTCTGTATCGGGCGTCACCACATACAGCCCTCGCACCGTTTCCTCAATGAGCGCGGGCGGATGGCGCTTGCTGACCCGCACCATTAAGCCGGATTTCGCGGTCCGTTCCGGCCAGGGTTCGGGGTCCGGGTCGATAACCTTAGTGCCGGGGTCGCCATCTGCCTCTGCCTGGCTCATGATCACGACTCCGGAATAATGTTCCGAAACTTCCTCGTACTTCCAGTCGGCGCGGTCGCAAAATTCGCGCACCTCGCTCAGCGCCTGGTCGATCGCATTCGGATCTTTCAGCGCGCCTCGGTAAGAGATACAGATCCCCATGCATTCGGGTGGCTATTCCGGATGATAAAGTAATCCCCGGCCAATGTCACGACGGATATTACAATACTTACAATACAGCGGGATGCGATCTCTCATTCGGGGGCTGGGGCTGTTCCGGATAATCCTGGGCGGAGCTGGGTTGGCGTTGCTCGTCACCGGCGCGGTTTTCTGGCTGCGTCAAAGCAATCCCACGGCGCTGACGACCCCTTACCAGGCGGTGTTCCTCTCGAACGGTTCCGCCTATTACGGCCACCTCGAAGGCCTGGGGACGCCGTTTCCGGTTCTGAAAGAGGTTTACTATGTCGAGAGCCGCGAGAATCCCGAAACGAAGCAGAAGGCCAACATCCTGGTGAAGCGCGGCAAGGAATGGCATGCGCCCGACCGTATGATCCTGAATGCGAAATCGATCGTTCTGGTGGAACCTGTGGATCCGTCTTCGCAGATGGCGCAGCGGATTGCCGACGCCAAAAACCGATAGGAACCCTTGCCACGCCCCTCCGTTCTCTCTCATCCGGCTGTCGCCTGGGTCCTGCCTTTCGGCGTATTCATCGGGCTGCTGGCACTGCAGCAACTGATTCCGATCCCCGCGCCCGTGCGGTTCCTCGTAACCATAGGGGCAATTGTTCTGGTGTCGCGCGAACCGCTGCGCGGCCGGCCTTCCGCGCCGCTGCTCAGCATTCTCCTCGGGCTGGCGGTCTTCGCAATCTGGGTCGGGCCCGACGTGATCGCCCCGTCATGGCGGCACCTGCCGCTTTTCAATAATGCGGTTGTCGGACATCCGGCCGGCAACACGCCGCCCGCTTCGAAGAACGATCCGGTCTTCCTCTTCTTTCGCATCGCGATCAGTGTCGTTGCCGTGCCCATCCTCGAAGAGCTTTTCTGGCGCGGCTGGCTGATGCGCTGGCTGATCGACTCCGACAACTTCGAACGCGTACCGCTGGGCACGTATGCGCCGATGGCGTTCTGGGTTGTCGCCTTGCTGTTCGCGTCGGAGCATGGCTCGTTCTGGGACGTGGGCCTGCTCACCGGCGTCATCTATAACTGGTGGATGGTGCGTACGCGCAATCTCTGGGACTGCATCCTCGCGCATGCCGTCACGAATGGCGCGCTGGCGGCTTACGTGGTGCTTGCGGGACAATGGCAGTACTGGCTCTGACATGGTCACTCTGGACGCGCTGCGGGCAGAACGCCGCGAGGAAATTCTAAATCTCGCCCGGCGGCGCGGCGCGCACAGCCTGCGCGTGTTTGGTTCCGTGGCCCGCGGTGAGGCCAATGAAGACAGCGACCTCGATCTGCTGGTTGCGTGGGAACCGGGCCGCAGCCTGATGGATCACGCGGGTTTGGTTTAGGATCTCCAGGACTTGCTGGGCGTGAAAGTTCATGTCGGAACGGAAAATCCCTGCATTGGTATGTCCGCGACCGGATCATGGGCGAGGTGACGCCGCTTTGAAGGACGACCGACTGTACCCTGCGCCACATGCTTGAGCGCTGCCACCGAATCACGCGGTTCATCACGCCAGGCCGAGCGGCGTTTCTGGCGTCGGAAGAGTTGCAGGACGCAGTCATCCGGAACGGAGGGGTGATCGGGGAGGCCGCGAAGAGTTTTCGGCCGAATCACGGAGCCGTCTGCCACAACTGGACTGGAAGGCTATTTGCGGTATGCGTGACGTATTGATTCACGACTACATCGGCGTTGATATAGACGAAGTCTGGAACGTGGCATACACCCGGATACCGGAACTCCAGGCGGCATTGGAACAGTACATGGGCAACTCAGCATCCATACCGATGCCATGACAGGCGGCCTGCGTTGGTGCCTGCGGGACAATGGCAGTACGGGCTCTGAACGCATGATTCAACTGGCATGATCCAACTAACGGAGGCGGGCAAGCGCTTCGGCCCCAAAATTTTATTCGAGAACCTGAACTGGCTGATCACTCCGAAGGAGCGCGTCGGCATCGTCGGCGCGAACGGTACCGGCAAGTCGACGCTGCTCAAAGTACTGGCGCAGATCGAAGGCCTGGACTACGGCTCCGTCAGCACCATGAAAGGCATCCGCGCGGGCTATCTGCCGCAGGACGGCATCACGCTGAGTGGCCGCACCGTCTTCGCCGAATGCCTCTCCGTGTTCGACGAAATCCGCGCGCTCGAAGCGGAGCAGAAAACGCTCGAACAACGCATGGGCGAACTCGACCATGAGAGCGCCGAGTACCAGCAGATCGCCGACCGCTACCACCACGTGCAGGCCGAATTCACGGCGCGCGATGGCTATAACATCGAGTCGCGTGTAGGCAGCGTGCTGGGCGGCCTGGGCTTCGCGAAGGACGACTGGCAGCGGCGCGTCGAAGAGTTCTCAGGCGGCTGGCAGATGCGGATCGCACTGGCAAAGCTGCTGCTCGAAGAGCCGAACCTGCTGCTGCTTGACGAGCCCACCAACCACCTCGATCTGGAAGCGCGCAACTGGCTTGAAAGCTATCTCGAGAACTACCCGAACGCTTTCGTGCTGATCTCGCACGACCGCTTCTTTCTGGACGTCACTGTCAGCAAGATCGCCGAAATCTGGAACAAGCGGGTCTACTTCTATACCGGCGGCTACTCGAAGTACGAGCAGCAGAAAACCGAGCGACGCGCGCAGCTCGAAGCGGCCTACCGCAATCAGCGTGAGCGCATTGAGGCGCTGGAAGCCTTCATCAACCGCTTCCGCGCGCAGGCCACCAAGGCCAAGCAGGTGCAGAGCCGCATCAAGGAACTGGAGCGCATCGAGCGCATTGAAGTTCCGCCGGATGAGAAGACCATTCACTTCCGCTTTCCGCAGCCGAAGCCGAGCGGCCGGATTGTCGCGGAGTTCAAGGACGTTTCGAAGAGTTACGGGACCAAGACCGTGTTCAGCGGCGCGACTTTCCACATTGAGCGCGGCGACCGCGTCGCGCTCGTCGGAATTAACGGCGCGGGCAAATCGACTCTGATCAAGCTGCTTTCGGGCGAAGAGCCAGTGTCCACCGGCGAGTACACGCTGGGCCATAACGCGGAACCCGATTATTTTGCCCAGGATCAATATAAGGTGCTCGACCCGGAGTCTTCGATTCTGGACGATCTGGCAACCGTCGCGCCGCGCGCGAGCAACACCGAACTACGCAGTATTCTGGGCTGCTTCCTCTTTTCCGAAGACGACGTTTTCAAGCGCATCGGAGTCCTTTCGGGAGGCGAGCGCAACCGTTACGCGCTGGCCCGGATGCTCATGATGCCGAGCAATTTCCTGCTGCTGGACGAACCGACCAACCACCTCGACATGCGCGCCAAGGACGTGCTGCTCACCTCACTGCAGGAATTCACCGGGACGGTAGTGTTCGTGTCTCACGACCGTTACTTCATCGACAAGCTGGCTACCCGCGTGTTCGAAGTGGCGGATGGCGGCGTCCACATTTTCCCCGGCAATTACGAGGAGTATCAGCGGCGCAAGAGCGACCAAGCGGCTATCGTGCCCGTGCCGGCATCCGGAAACGGTACGCAACCGCCTCCGCGTGCCGCCTCCCAACAGCAGCACAAGCCCTCGCAGCAACAGCAGAAGCCGCAGGCGGCTCCCCAGCCGACGCCCGCGCAAGCCGCGGCTGCCGATAAACAGCGCAGACTCAATCCCATCAAACTGCGCCAGATGAAAGAGCGGCAGCGCGGAATCGAAGACGAAATCACGCGGCTCGAAGTGGAGATCGCCGATTTCGAGCAGGCTCTTTCTCACTTTCAAAGCGCTCAGCAGAGCATCGATATCGCGGAAATGCTCGAATCGCGGCGCACGGACATGAAGAACCTGATGGCGGAATGGGAAGAAGTTTCCGAGATACTGGAGGCGAATCGCTGATGCTTTTTATCACAGAACAGCAGGTGCTCGACACGCTCACCATGCGCGCGGCCATCGACCTGGTAGACCAGTCTTTCCGCCAACTGGCGGAGGGAACGGCAATCAATCATCCACGTAAGCGCCTGATCCTGCCCGGCGGCTCGATCCTGCATTACATGGCGGGCGGCAATCCGGATTACTTCGGAATCAAGGTCTATTCGAGCAATCCGAAGACCGGTGCGCATTTCCGTTTTCTGCTCTATCGTTCTGCCGATGGCATACCTCTCGCGAACATCGAAGCGAACCATCTGGGGCAGATTCGCACAGGTGCGGCGAGCGCGGTGGGTACAAAGTACCTGGCGCGCACAGATGCCGATGTGCTGGGTGTGATCGGCAGCGGCTTTCAGGCGGAAACGCAGATCGCCTCGATCTCGGAAGTCCGGAAACTGCGCGAAGTGCGCGTCTGGAGCCGGAACGCCGACCGGCGCACGCAATTTGCCCGCAAATGCGCGGAGAAATTCGCGCTGAATGTGCGCGCTGCGGACACTGCCCGCCAAGCGGTCGAAGAAGCGGGAATCGTGGTCACGGCCACCAGTTCAAAGGAACCGGTTCTCGAAAGCGACTGGATATCGCCGGGAACGCACGTGAACGCGATGGGCTCAAACTGGACGGTGAAACGGGAACTGCCCACCACCCTGGTGCTGGACCGCGCCGGTCTGGTGACAGTGGATTCGGTCGAGGACGGGCTACTGGAATCGGGCGATTTAACGATCCCTGTCAAAGAACGCCCGGGAACGCCTTTTCCCGCTCAGGAATTCTCGGAAGTTGTGGCAGGCAAACGACCGGGGCGAACCTCGCGGGACGAAATCACGATCTTCAAATCGAACGGCCTCGCCATTCAGGACGTGGCTGCCGCGGGTTTTCTGTACGAGAGGCTTCGATAACCGCGCTTACTCCTGCGCGGGCATCTGCTGCTCGACATCGCGCCAGGCGCTGATCTTCAGCCGCCGGCATACCCAGCACAACTGTTCCGTTGCGTTCGGCGTAGCCTCCGCCCCGCAAACCGTGCATTTCACCAGCGGCTTGGCGCGGTCGGTATCGAGCGAACGGCGCGCTCCCTCGCGGATTTCAGGGTCGATGATTTCCGGCGAGATCACGACTTCGGTTGGTACCTGCGGTTTGCGTTTCATCGGCTGCTTTCACCATGGTACAACCCCGCCCGCGCGCTTACGCGGCGTTGCGAAGGTACATCACGGCGGCAGCGTCAAGCGATGAATGGCAGCGCTCGCAGGTCTGACCGGCCAGCACCGTCATTTTCCTGGCAAGTATGGACACCTTAGCCGGAACGGTGTGCGTGCAGCTCGGGCAGTGAACCAAACCCGTGGCAATTTCGGGAACAGGAGCCTTCATGTAACACCTCCATCACTCACACAGATGCAATCGGAGGGCAATTGGTTATCTCATTCCGAAAAATGCGGTACTGGCCATGGACTGTACCGAAAAAAGGTGGGACAGGCGCTTCCGCCTGTCGATAACGCGCGCCCGAAGCGCAGCGTACAGATCAGTTCTTCTTTACAGTAAGTGCGCCGCGATCAGTGCTCAGCTTGATTTCAGGACCGTTGCCGATCTTCCCTTTTAGCGTGCCGCCCTTGCCTTCCACCGTGGCGGTCAAAGCGTCACCGTAGTCGTTGTTGATGTCCCCCTGCCGCGCCGTCCCATCCAGGTCAAAAGAGGCCTTTTCGGGAAGCGCCAGCGTGATATCACCGTTGTGCGAGTGAATATCGAGCTTGGGCAACGGAGTCTTGCTCTGCGCGATCTCAATGTCGCCGCGGTTGATATCGAGTTCCAGCGAATTCGTCACGTCGGTCACATGCAAATCGCGGGTGCCGGTCTTGAATCGCACAGGCCCGATTACGTTGTTCATCTTCACTTCACCCAGGTCCACGGTCATATCGCCGGGCACCGCTTCGGCGACCAGATCCGAACGCTCCGATTTGAAGCGCACGGGTTTCGCGATGGCGCGGAATTCCAGCGTGCCTCCGAACTCGCCGTTCACAGTCACCTGACCCTGCACGTTATCGATCTGTACGTCGCTGCCGTTCCCCTGCAGATCGACATTGCCCTTCACTTGCGAGGCCCGGATGAGACCGCTGCGCGACGCTTCAATCTTCACGTCCTTGCCGATGTTCGTGAGCCGCACATCTCCTTTGCCGTTGACCACATCGACGGAACTGGCGATGTCTTCGATGGTCAGATCGCCCGACCGTCCGCGGGCTTCCACGTCGAGCCGGCGGGGGAGCGTGATGTCCAGATCGGTCGAAACGGCCAGCATGCGGCTGCCGCCCGGCGCTTCGGCGCGGATGATCAGCAGGTCGCCCTGACGATCTACTTTGATGCCGCTTTGCTGGTTGGCGCGGTCGGCATCGTTCTTGCTGAAGGCCCGGATGGTCTTGCGGCCCGTCACTTTGATATCCCCGGAGTCTTCGCCTTTCAGGGAAATGTTGCCGTGGATGTTGTCCAGAATCACGCGGCTCACTCCCTCGGAAGCTCCGGTCGCGTTCACGTCGAACTCGTACTCCGTGCCCAGCAGGTTAACGCCACCATTCGAAAAAGGACCGATATGGATATTGCCGCGGTGTCCCATCCAGCTGAAGAAACCGATGAGCACGATAATCCAGAAGATGCCTCCGCCGGTGAATCCACGCGGCGGCACAGTAGCGCCCCTGCTCACCTGATACATGACCTCAACGAGGCCGATCACGCCGAGCGCGATCAGCAGGACCGGCCAGTAGTCCCAGACCAGCGACCAGACCGGAATATCGCGGCCGAGATTGTTCAGCAGAAACACCAGGCCGATCAAAACCAGGATGACCGGGCCGGTAATGGAGCCAGTGCGCGGTCTCACCGGCGTTCTCCGGGAAACGGCGGCGGAGGAGGAGGCGGCGGCGCATAGTAATTCGCGCGCGGGCGGCGTCCGCCGAGCAGTTTCAGCAGGCCGATCACGATCAGCAGCACCGGCCAGGTCTGCCCGAAGCCGAAGCCGGTAAAGCGGTCGATGGTGAAAAGAACGCCCACAGTGATCAGGATGATAGGGCCCGTGACGGCGCGGATGAGGGTCTGGCTTTGGTCGTTCATCGCCGGCCTCCGTCTGAAGTGCTGTTCGGTGCGGGGGCCGCTCCGGAACGTTGATCCGAGGGGCCGAGCCGGTTATAGAGCATGTAAAGGCCGAATACGATCAGGAGCGCCGGCCAGTAGCGGGCCAGAAGTTCGAAGCTGACGATATCGGTGGTGTCGAGCAGCAGGATGAAGCCCAGGCCGATCAGCAGGATGGCGCCGACCGGGAACCGTCCGTGCGCGGGGCGAACGTCGAAGATGCTGGAGAACTCTTCCACCGCCATACCGTAACGGCGCTTGCGCGCGGTGTGGAACGCCTCGAAGGCCATATAGAAAATCCACGACGCGATCATGATGCCCACCAGCGCGTGCATGCCGACCGGAATGTTGTTCGACTCAATGCTGACCAGGATTCCGAAAACAACCGCGTGGATCAGCCCCTTCGCGTACTGCCCGTTATAGATGGCTCCCACACCGGGAATGAAGCCCAGGATCAGGGCCAGCAGCGGGTGCGACGCGGGGTCCGTCACATAGGTGGGTGGGGGGACCGGCGAGGTGTACGGCGATCCCGCAAAAGCTGCAGCCTCGACGCGGGGCGGCGGGGGGGGAGGCGCTGTGGCTCCTGTATTTGACGCTCCGAAACTGGAAACAGGGACGGGCAGATGTTCCGCGCAATACACGGAACCAAGCGCCGGCCGCTGGCAATCCAGGCACATCGGCTGACCGCACTCGCGGCAAAACGCGGTGGCGGCGACCTCGGGATGGTTGGCGCAATTCATTGTTGATTCTCCTGGTTTGACTGAGACGACGTTTTTTCCGGTTTGGCCCCGCTGTCCAGCTTTCGGCTGTTGGCGCGGGAATCGGCGGCCGCTTCTTCCGCTTCCGCCTGCTGCTCTTTCCATTCGTTCAGCTGGCTCTTGATTTCGTAAACCAGCCGCATACTTTCGTAACTCTTGACCGAGCGGTCCCACAGCCGGTGAGTACGGTCGTCGAGGGACGACCAAAGTCTTACCGGATCCAGATCCGCCGCCGTGAGCGGCTTCTTCGGATCGTTGCCGCAGCGGCCGAGAAACGTAATCGACATCATCGTGAGCATCGCGCCCATCACGAAGCGGGGCTTCAGGACCGGGGCGAACGTCCGGTTGATCCAGCCCCGGATGCCACGGGCGCGCAGCTTGAATTCCCAGCCTTCGTTGGTGGCCCGGAGGATCTTCCCCGTCAGTTCGGGCGGCGGCTCGACATCGGCCGCGATCTCCATGAACGAGACGGCGCTCTGCACTTCAGCCGCGTAAGCGGCGCAGGCGGCGCAGGATTCGAGATGTTGCACGAACTCCGCCCTGCCGGCGGAATCCAGCGATTCGTCGATGTAATCGGCAAGCAGAATCTCGAATTGTTCACAGGTCAGCATTGCAGTTCAACTACCCGACACGTTTCTTCAGAATCCGGGCCAGTTCGGCCCGCCCCCGGTTCAGCCGCGACTTCACGGTTCCTTCGGGAATACTCAACACGTTCGCGATTTCACGATATTCCATTTCCTGCAGGTCGCGCAGGATGATTGTTTCACGCAAGTCGGGCGAGAGCTTCGCCAACCCGGCCTGAAGCAGTTCGCTGGCCTCGCGCCCGGCAAGGGCCGCGTCCGGCCGGCTGACCGATACAAATCCTTCTTCGACCCGCGGAAGCTGCTCTTCGATCGAGTCGGTAATACGCTCATTGCGGGTACGGCGATAGTGATCGATCAACAGGTTACGGGTCAGCCGCGTCAGCCAGGTGGCGAATGAACCTTCCGCGGAACGAAAACCGCCCAGCGCCCGGAACACGCGCATGAAGACGTCCTGCGTCAGGTCCTGCGCCTCGGAATCCCGCCCGGTGAAGCGGTAGCAGAGCCCGTAGACACGACGGGTGTGGAGACGCACCAACTCCTCCCAGGCGGTA
>Ga0302278_10005737_pt1 | contig 12155 bp, 8 predicted proteins | sample III_Bog_N3_2_FD_194543 | JGI IMG/M metagenome (GOLD analysis project Ga0302278, IMG submission 194543) | Peat permafrost microbial communities from Stordalen Mire near Abisko, Sweden - III_Bog_N3_2 | ecosystem: Environmental > Terrestrial > Soil > Wetlands > Peat | place: Sweden: Abisko... | reverse complement strand
CTTAATGGCGATGTCGAGCCGGTAGAGCCCAGGCTGCAGAGGCAAGGCCTTCCAGTAAACGTAGCTGCGTTCGAGCGACTTCTGAAGCAGTTCCGCAGGCTCGGTCACTTCTACCGTGTCTTCGAAAGTCTGCACAGTCTTGTGCATGATGGTGGTGACTTTGCCCAGGATGTTCACTTTGCCCTGCGAAACGCCGTCCTTTGTCTGGAAGGTAATATCGCTGTTTTTGATCTGCAGGGTGATGGGGACCAGGTCAGTGTTGTCGGTGACCTTGATAAAGTCAGTCCTGACATCGAAGGGGAATACCGGACCTCTCAGGATATGAGTGTCAATGGAAGTTTCAAGATCTTTGAACTGGATCGGGGGCGGCGCAAATAGTTTCGCGGCCAACTCGATGCGGTCAAACTCCTTGCTCTGGTTGTAGTTGCCTTCCGGTCCGGTTCCTATATTCTCCATACCGCCTTTGAAGCGGTCGGTCTTGTCGCCCTTGCCGGCCATTGACTCCCACTGGGTGAGCCCGGCGCCTGGAACGTGCAGCAAGGCGTCCTTTTCGCTGCGGTCGATGGTGAAGTGATAGTCGCCGCACATGCAGGTGTCAACGAATTCGACGTCGATGTTTTCGCCGATGCCTTCAAGGTAACGGTAGTGCCAGCTCTCAAACGGGAAGGTGGCGGTTTCACCGCCGCCCTCGTCCATCGGCCGGTTATAGGTGCCGCCTGAAGGATGGGAATCGATGCTGTCGGGCGCCCCGAAAGCAATATAAATGTGGCCGCGGTCAGTCTTCCATCCGGGCTTGCCGGCGGCGAAGTGCTCATTGGCGTAAGCGATGCGGCGGTAATGCTCTTCGCGATACTCGTTTTCAGGGGAATCGGGATTAGGATTCCGGCGCTGCCAGAACGACTCGATAAATGCGTCCCGTTCCTCGTCGTTGCTGAGGTTCATGAAGGCTTTCCGCTCATCGTCGCTGATGATGTACGGAACTTCCTGGTTGAGCCACACCTTGTAGGTGCCCTTGATTTCGCCGCGCAGCTCTTTCTGCTGCTTGTAGCGCTGGTGCGGAGACACCTGGCGATTGAGAGGATCCTGATCCTGTTCCTGGTCGGAACTGTTAGCCGGCTGGGCGTGGGCCGGGCCTGTGGCTTCAGGGGCAACCTGCCGGGCGAAAACAACGGCTGCCGGCGCACAAAGTACCCCACAACCCAGGATTGAAACGAGAAAACGGTGACTGCTGAACGTCATAGCCTGAAAAAACTCCTGCGAACCCTTATTCTACGGGTCCAAGAAGGCCCGATCAAGGTTATAAAGGCCTGATCGACGCCCTGGAGGTCTGATCAATCTGGTCAAGGCTCCGAATGTCAAGGCTCCTGAGCCTGCTGTCGACTCTGGCGTGAGCAGGCTCTGGGTGCTTTGTCTGGCAGTTAGACGTTCGCGGCGGGGTGAAGTCATCTCCTACGCTAACGCGAAAACGGGTAAAATGGCATGGGAACGCATCGGGGTTTGGGGCAACGCTCTATTTCCGACTCGAAATCTTGAGATTGCCGGGCGCTCCCCGGCGTATTCGGTCGGCTTGCACTTTCTTTTCATCGCCACTCCGGTCAAACAAAATACAGGCCTCAAACGTCGTAATAATAATGAAACCCTGACTTGCCCCGGATGGAACCACCCGCGGCCGACTTGCGTACACTTCACTAAGGAGCCTCGTTAGTAAAGCGATTATGAAGAAGATACTGCTGATTGTACTGGGAGTTTTGGTTGTTGCTGGTCTGGTGGTTACCATGGTCGTTCGCCAGCAGTCGGGCTTCACCAAGGTATTAACCGCCTCAGTGGTGCGCGAGGACCTGACGACCGTGGTGAGCGGTACCGGGCAGATCAAGCCCAAGACGTACATGAACGTCGGGGCCACGTCTTTCGGGCGAATCACGCACTTTTATGTAAAAGAGGGCGACCGTGTAAAAGCGGGCGAAACTGTAGCCACCATCGAGAGTGTGCAGCAGCAGGCGAACGTCAACGGGCAGCAGGCTACCATCTCCGCGGCCCGTACCGACATTTTGTCCAGTGTTGCGGCTGAAAAGACGGCGCAGGCCAGCGTGGAGCAGGCCCAGGCCGACCTTGAACAAAAGAAATTGGATTGGGAGCGCGCCCAGGCGCTCTTTAAAGACGGTATCCTGGCCAAGCAGGACTACGATGCCAAGAAGGCGGCCTACGATACCGACGTGGCTAACGTCGATCATGCCGTTGCCCTGCTGAACCAGTCCAAGGCCAATACCGACTCGGCGCGCGGGCATTTGCAAACTCAGGTCGCCACACTTCAATACAACCAGGATCTGCTTAACAAGACCGTTGCCACGGCCCCCTTCGACGGCATTGTGACCAACATGCCCGTGCGTGAGGGTGAGACGGTGGTCACCGGCATCCAGGGGACTGAAGGCGCCACGCTGATGACGCTGGCCGACATGAGCGTGATTACGGCCGAAGTAAAAGTTGACGAGACTGACATTGTGAACGTGCAGCTTGGACAAACCGTCGATGTGACCGTGGATGCGCTGCCGGGCAAAACCTTCAAGGGTCAGGTGACCCTGGTAGGCGACCAGGCGCTTTTGCGCTCCTCCGGTCAGGCCACATCTACGTCGACAACAGGCACTGAAGAAGCAAAGGACTTCAAAGTGGTCGTTACGCTCTCGGGCTCCGCCGAAGAGTTGAGCGAGTTGCGGCCGGGGCTGTCGTGCACCGCCAAAATCACAACCGCCCACAAGGCCAATACCACTTCGCTGCCCATCCAGGCGCTCACCATGTACGATCCCGCTCAGAATTCCAAGAAGGGCTCTGGCACGGTGCAGGCAGCATCGTCCGCACCGGGGCCGGTTGTGAAACCGAATCTGATCCAGGGCGTCTTTGTGGTTGATAAGGACGCGCATGGCAAGCTGCGCGCCAAGTTTGTGCCGGTGACGACGGGAATTACCGGGGCAACCGACATTGAGGTTTTGACCGGACCGGCGCCGGGAGCCGAGATTGTGACTGGGCCATACAAAACACTGCGGATACTGAAGGACGGCGCGCTGTTGAAACGGGATACGGTGAAGCCGATTACGCCAACGAGCGGTAGTTCTTCATAGCCTGCGAGCAGTGGCTCTTTGTAGAAAACCAGGGACTGCATTGGCAAAAGGATGGATGGATGGCTTTGAACAGCATGACGAGCGCGATTTCTGCCGAAGTTGAGACCGTTCCCGCCGAAGATGTAATCGTGGTGGAAGACCTGTGGCGCACTTACGACATGGGCTCAGAGCAGCAGGTGCAGGCCCTGCGCGGCGTCTCGCTTCGTATCCGCCACAACGAATACGTGGCCATCATGGGCCCCTCGGGATCGGGCAAGAGCACGCTGATGAATTTGATTGGCTGTCTCGACACGCCGTCGAGGGGCAAATACTGGTTGAACGGCCAACTTGTGAGCGAACTCGACGACGATCAGTTGGCTCGGATCCGCAATAAAGAAATCGGTTTTGTCTTCCAGACCTTCAACCTGTTGTCCAGAGCCACATCATTGCACAACGTTGAGCTGCCGCTCATCTACAACGGCACGCCGGCTGCTGAGCGCATCGTAAAAGCCAAACAGGCGCTCACTTCAGTGGGGCTTGAGTCGCGCATGATGCATAAGCCCAATGAGCTTTCGGGCGGTCAGCGCCAACGCGTTGCCGTTGCCCGGGCGCTCGTGAACAACCCTTCGATCATCCTGGCCGACGAGCCCACCGGCAACCTCGACTCGAAAACGGGTGTCGAGATCATGGCGCTATTCGATCATCTGCATTCACAGGGAAACACCATAGTGCTGGTGACGCACGAGGCCGATATTGCAGATTATGCCCATCGCGTCGTGCATATTCGCGACGGCCAAATCTTCTCTGACGAGCCCTCAAAGAGAGCCCGCAATCTCGCCTGAGTTTTGCTTCCCCGAAGCGGAGCGGTTCCCTTCAGAACCCGTGCGTTCAGATCGCGACACCAAAACGCGATTTTCATATTGCTGCCGCTTACGTTGCATTTGATCAAAATGAATATTGATCTGCATCTCTTGACTTCCCGATCGAAGTGGCTCACTATCGCCCCAGATTCAGCGGTTTTCTGCTGAATTCTCCGATTCCTTGAAGCTGAAATGAATTTTCGCGGCACAAGGCATCTAAAACATATTCCCACTGCATCGTAAGCGTTGAAAGCGGCTACTCGCACCATAAGCCCGTTAGAGGCATCGGCATTACGCCGATTCATTGCAGCATTCACTCCCCCAGAGTTTTTCTGAGCGCTCTGTTCAGCATGCGGAGCCATGACGCAAGACGGCTCGCTTTTTCACTCTCATAGCAAATTTGGGCCAAGCACGTTCATCTGTTTCATTTCTGCCAGTGAGCTTTACCAACTTCGACGGGACTGAAAAGATCCAGCGCTCCGACTCGAAACCTGTTGCCTTCGTGTACGTCGTATTCACTGTGGAGTCACGTTATGCTGGTCAAATCGCAGTGCAGTGGAAACAGGGTCACCGGCCTGGTCGTTGGAGAAACCAACGTCCGCCGGTACTTCCCGAGGAAAGTCAAGGCTATCAACCTCACGCTCGACCATTTGCTGATTGAATGCGGATTGGCGTCTCACTTCTGGGACGGCGAACCCGAGATTCACGATCCCCGCCTTTGCCTGTGGCTTGAGTCCAAGCAATCGAAAGACAGCAATTGCCGGACGCCGATGCCTCTCAATATGGTTCCGACCGGTGAGGGGACATTCTCGCTTGGACTCGCCGACCTGAATCCGAAATCGAAAGGTCCGCGCGCTGAGGTTCTGCCCAGTGGCATGCAGAATGGGCACAGGAACCTGGGAACCGGCACGGCGGCCTGAATCGGTTAACTTCCGGCGCGGCCAAGTCCAAGGGTAATCAGCGAAATGGGCGCGCCATGGCAAACATGCGGGCCGTACAGCAAGCGGCTGAGGAGGGGGACGACATGAAGCCAATCAGCACAAAACAGGAATTACGGATCAGGGCGGCGGAAGCGCTGCGCGAAGTACTGGGAGAAGTATCCGGAACAAAGGTGCGGAACATCAGCCATCCATCTCCTGATGAGGGGTCGGCAGGCGCGTTCACAGCCAGCGTAGACGTCTATGGCCAACAACACACGCTGACCTGTGAGTTCGCGGCCGACGATCAGCCTGCACATTTGCGCGCGCTGCTTGAAGGGATGCGCAGCAGCATTGCGAGTACGCATACCTCCGCAACGCCGGTAATTATCGCTTCGCACATTTCAGACGAGGCGCGAACCGTGTGCGCTGAAAACCATGCCGGGTTTCTAGACATCGAAGGCAATGCGCGGATCGCGCTCGGCGAAGTGTTTATTCTGAAGCGCACACTTCCCAATTCCGTCCGGCGCAACGCCGCGCCTGAAGCCATAACAAAGTCATCACGCAACACAGCAGCATAAGCCGCATTCTCAGGCGGCAGCCACTGCGGCAACCGTGAAACACAGAAAAGGGCGGTCCCATTAGGACTGCCCTTTTTCTGTTCCCTGTTCCCTGTTCCCTGTTCCCTGCCTTTATCAGATTTCCAAAATCACCGGCATAATCATCGGCCGCCGACCGGTCGTCTTCTGGATCAGCCGCTTGAGCTCCACGCGAACCTTTTCGTTCACCATGCCGTAGTCGCTCTTCTGCTCAGTAGTCAATCCATCCAGCGTCTTCAGCACCACTTCGCGACACTGCTCCGTAATGTCCGCACCGCCAAAGCCGCGCATAAGCACTTCCGGCTCTCGTTCCACCTTGCCGGACTTCCTATTGATAGCCAGCACCGCAAGCACCACGCCATCTTCAGAAAGAATGCGCCGGTCGCGGATAACCAGGTCCTCAACCACATCGATCGACGATCCTGAGTCAATGAGGATACGTCCCGCAGTCACCTTATCCTTCTTGCGGGCATCGTCCTTGTCGAGTTCCAGCACATCGCCATCCTCAATCACCATGGCGTGCTCCACGGCTCCCGTTTCCATTGCCATCTTTGCGTGCCGGCGCAGAAAGCGGTAATCGCCGTGAATGGGAATGAAGAACTTGGGCCGCACCAGGTTGATGACGAGCCGCAACTCCTCCTGGCTGCCGTGGCCGCTAACGTGGATGAGCCCGCTCGCGCCGTCGTCGCAAATCACATCGGCTTCGCGCCGGTTCAAATGGTCAATCACCCGATGAATGTTTTTTTCATTGCCAGGAATAATGCGCGAGCTCAGCACCACCGTGTCACCGGCGTCGATACGCGCGTGCTTATGGTTGTCCACCGCGGCGCGGCTTAGCGCGCTCATCGGCTCACCCTGCGTACCGCTGATCAGCACCATCAACTGCTCGGGCGGATAGTCGCGCATCTGGCCCGGGTTGATGATGAGGCCCGGCGGAATGTCGATGTAACCAAGGTCCTGCGCAATCTCAGTGCTGTCATTCATCGACCGGCCGACCACCGCAACCTTGCGGCCGTGGGCGCGCGCCAGGTCAAGCGCAATGCGGATGCGATAGACCGACGACGAAAAGCAACTGAAGAAAAGCTTCTTTTTGGTGCGCGCAAATACCTCGTCGAGGCGAGGAATCACCGCCCGCTCGCTGGGCGTATATCCGCTGCGCTCCACGTTGGTTGAGTCCTGCAGCAGGGCCAGCACACCGCGTTTGCCATATTCCGCAAAGGTGTGCAGGTCAAAGGCCTTGTCGTCGAGCGGCGACAGATCCACCTTGAAGTCGCCGGTATGAATAATCACGCCCACCGGCGTATCGATGGCCAGGGCCACGCAATCGGCAGTGGAGTGCGTTACCCGGATAGCCTCAATGGTGAAGGGCCCAATGCTGAACTTCTGTTTGGGCACAAGCTCTATCAGCTCGGTCTCGTCGGCGAGTCCATGCTCATCGAGCTTGCCATCAACATAGGCCAGCGTGAACTCGGTGCCGTACACCGGCACCTTGAGCTCGTTCAGTATCCACGGAAGGCCGCCAATATGGTCTTCGTGGGCGTGGGTGAGCAGAATGGCCCGCACGTGCTGCTTGTTTTCAATCAGGTATGTGATGTCGGGAACGACAATATCCACCCCGAGCAGTTCCGATTCAGGGAACATAAGGCCGGCGTCGATCACAATAATGTCGTCGTCCCAGCGCAGGGCAAGGCAGTTCATCCCGAACTCGCCCACCCCACCAAGAGGGATGATTTTGAGCTTTTGATTTGTAGGCATCAGTCACTTTTGATGCTATCATCACCGGGAAAGTCAGGCTGCGGGCTCAATTTTCCCTCCGGGGACTCGACTAACAATTGCTTTAAAACTGCTTTGGGACATAAAAACCCCTTCGTCCCGTATTTATACAGTTTGTTGATTTCTCTTTACAGTCTCACCTTTCATCGGTCAGAATTCGTCAACATCGGGCCCCGGAAGACTGTGGACTCAAGCACCCGTGAGAGGTGCAAAAGGAACCGGTTCTCCTCCCCAATTGGCTCGATCCTGATTTATCGTTCCCCTCGAATCAATGGGCCCCAGCTCACAAACACAACTCCAGAAACTCCCCCCTAGGAGAAGGAATGATTCGCAAACTGAGCAGTATGATTCTCGCCATTGCCGCGGTATTTGCCGCGGCCGCATTCAGCCACGCGCAACTTCAGCCAGTACTTACCTCGCACGTTCGCCAAGCCACCCGCAATGGCCAGGCCCCCATGCTGGGCCGGCTGCCCGCAAGCCAACCCATGAACCTGGTGCTGGTTCTGCCCCTGCGCAACCAGGACGAATTGGACCGCCTGCTCGCCGATCTCTACAACCGCGAAAGCCCCTCGTATCACAAATTCCTTACCGTCGATGAATTCACCGCGCGCTTCGGGCCCACCGAGGACGACTACAACACCTTGATTGAGTTTGCGCATGAGAATGGCCTCAAGGTAGTGTCAACCTCGCCCAACCGGGTGAACCTGCAGGTTTCAGGCTCGGTGGCCAATGTTGAGCGAGCGATGAACGTGCATATGGGCATGTACCAGCACCCCACCGAACCCCGCACGTTTTACGCACCCGACCGCGAGCCATCAGTGAACCTGCCCTTCCAGCTCTGGCACGTGGCGGGATTGGACAATTTCTCCATTCCCAAGCCGGCAGGCCTTGAACGGCGGCCTGAGGGCACCAAGGCCAAGTCTGGCGCCACCACGGGCTCCGGTCCCTCGGCTTCGTTCCTGGGCAGCGACATGCGGGCCGCATACTACGGCGGATCGCTCACCGGCACTGGCCAATCCCTCGGATTGCTGGAATACTACGGCACCGACCTGGCCGACTTGACCACCTACTTCGCGAACGCGCACCAGACCAACAACGTGCCCGTTACGCTGCTCTCGACCGACGGCACCAGCACCAGTTGCGTTTACTCGGCCTGCGACGACACTGAGCAGACACTGGACATGACGCAGGCCATCGGCATGGCGCCCGGGCTCTCAAGCCTGGTAATGTACGTGGGCTCGACTGACTCGGCCATTTTCAACTCCATGGCCACCCATAGCCCGCTCAACGCGCAGTTGAGCTCGTCATGGACATGGAATCCGGCTGACCCCAGCACCGACGACCCGTACTTTGAAGAGTTCGCGGCGCAGGGCCAGAACCTGTTCCAGGCTGCAGGCGACAGCGGCAAGTGGACCGCGACGGGCACTGGGTCAGAGGTGTATCCGGCTGACGATGTTTACGTGACCACGGTGGGCGGCACCGATCTTTCCACCAGTTCCGCGGGCGGACCCTGGTCGTCTGAGACGGCGTGGGTCGATGGCGGCGGCGGCATCTCGCCCCACAAGTACGCAACTCCGTCGTGGCAAACTACCGCCGCGGCCGGGTGCTCGAGTTGCTCCAAGACCTACCGCAACGCGCCTGACGTCTCGGCCAACGCCAACTTCACCTTTTACGTTTGCGCCGATCAAACCACCTGCACCGCCAACTCGTACGGCGGCACCAGCTTTGCCGCGCCAATGTGGGCCGGCTACCTGGCGCTCGTCAACCAACAGTCGGTGGCCAATGGCAACAAGACGCTCGGCTTCATCAATCCGAGCCTCTACACCATCGGCGAAGGCTCCAGCTACGACTCCGACTTCCACGACGTTACCAGCGGCAGCAACGGCTTCTCGGCAACCACGGGCTACGATCTCGCAACCGGTTGGGGAAGCCCAAACGGTTCGGGCCTGATCAACGCGCTGGCTGGGTCGGTCTCAACTCAACCTGGATTCACTCTGTCGGCTTCGCCCGGCGCGGTATCCATCTTGCAGGGCAATGCGGGCTCTTCAACCATTACGAGCAGCGTGACGGGCGGATTCAGCTCGGCAATCGCTCTTACGGCGTCTGGTGAGCCCTCGGGCGTAACCGTCGGCTTCAGCCCGGCATCGATCACCGGCGCTGGCAGCTCGACCATGTCGATTACTGTTGCTGCTACAGTGGCGGCTGGAACCTATCCGATCACCGTGACCGGCACTTCCGGCTCCACGGTTGAAACCACAACAGTGTCGCTCACCGTTACCGCTCCAAACAGCGGCAGCTTCACGCTGTCTGTCTCGCCCTCGTCGGGTTACCTGCTCTGGGGTCAAAACGGATACGCCGTTGTTACTGTCACGGCCTCCGGCGGGTTCGATTCGGCGGTCACATTCACCGCTACCGGCGTGCCGTCAGGTGTGAAAACAAGCTTCACCCCGGCTTCGGTAACAGGATCAGGAACAACCCACTTCAATATCACTGTGCCCTATGGTCAGCAGACCGGAACCTACAGCATCACCATCAAGGGAACGAGCGGCACCACGAGCGCAACCACCACGCTCAGCCTCCAGATCAGGAGATAAGCGTAATCAACGCAAGTCAAAAGGCCCGGACTCAAACGAGTCCGGGCTTTTTGCGTGCAATTGCCCCAAGTGAAATCCGATCATGTCTTCAGGGTCTCAGAAGCTGAATGACAGCAAGGCGATGCCTAGCGGGGTGTTGATGCATAATTGCCTGGAGGCGCGGCCGGAATAATCGCACTTTTTTCGCCGCGCATGGCATACAGGTACCACGCCAGCCACGCAGGGGCGGTCCACAGGTAAAACGGCGAGGGCAGTTGGATGGCAGCCAATATGCCCACCATGCTGCCGGCGAAGATGAACGCCAGCAGCACCCACGCCGCGACATTCTTTCCTGCCGCATACATACCGGCCAGGATGGCGGGGAACAACACTGCCTGGTCAGTGAAAAAGCTGTACGGAGTGCAGACCGCGCCCACCAGCAGCACCAGTAAACCTTCGCGGCTCCACTGCCAACGGTCGCGCCGCGTAACGTAATACCAGACGGCCCACGCACACGCGAGCACCTCGGGCACGAACTCGATCCAGTGGGCGGCGGGATCGATTGCAAATCGCATGGCCACGGCGAGGGTGGGAATGAAGATGTCGAGCACGCGCGTCGAGCGCATCATGTCGAAGTACTGCTGCCAGGCGTTGACATCGAGCAGAAGGGTGAGCCCGCAACTGACTGCCAGCGCCAAAACGAATCCGCCGATAACGGCAAAATTGCGCCGCCTTAAAGACCACAGCACCAGCACCACGACGCAAGGAAGAAACAGGTGCGGCTTGAGCGCGCAGCCCAGCAGCGCCGCTCCGGCAAGCCATGGCCTGGAGTTGTGCAGCCACAGAAACAGGACCACGCCGAGCAGGAAAAATATCCCCAACTGGCCGGACATGAGGCAGGCGAGAGTGGGGGGAAAGCCAAAGACCAGAACATGCAGCCGGCTGTCGGGCCTGCCGTGCATCCTCCACAAGACCCACATGGACAGGCTCGCGCAGGTCAGCAAGGCAGCCAGCCACAGCAGCAGACCCGCTTTTGCGCCCATGTATCCCAGCGGCAGCGCCAACTCAAAAGCCACCGGCGGGCTGAAGGTCACCTTGGGCGAATCTTCCTGAAGCCCGCGAGATTTCTCAAGCAGATAGATTGCGTTGATGTCGTAGGGATCGGCGTGATGGGCGAGCTGCTGCTCGGCGGCCCAGTACTGGATGTAGTCGCGGCCGGTGGCGTTCTTGTCGTCAATTGTGAGGGCGTAAATGCCGAGGATGAAGCAGGCTCCAAGAGCGACAATGGCTGCCGCCGCAAGTCTCCTCCCCAGGCCTTCAGTTACCGGAGCGCTTTTGTTCTCACCAGCCATGTTCGCTCCGGCGCTGAAAATCAGAAGCGGTAGACGATGCCTATCGAGGCGCTCGAGTTCCACGTGCGGTGCGGCGAGTTGCCCAGAATCGCTGTATTGTTGGTCAGCGAGAACGAAGCGCCAGTTTTATCGCCTTCGGCGCGCACCGAGAAGCGGTCAGACAACCGGTAATACAGGCCGCCGCCGAAACCGCCGGCGAATGAGAGATTCGGAGTCATTTGTTCGCCGCCGGTGTGTTCGACACCCATGCCGCCATGAATGAATCCGCCGATTCTGTCATAAATGTCGGCGTGGACTTCAGGGCCGATGAGGGCCTCGTAGACGGATGGATCACCGGGGTTGGCAGTGTTGTTGTTGACGCCGCCGCCACCGGCGCCGATGCTGAGGGGCGGCTTGAAGTAGTTGCCCATGATCGAGAGGCCAAAATACTTGCCCCAGTCCCGCGTAGCGCTCAGTTCAACGCCCATCAAACCGTAGCGCGACTGGTTGACCTGGTTGATGCTGGTGTAGCCAAAGCCGGCGTACACCTCGTATTTGGGAGCCGCTGCCTGGGTATCGGTGTCTTTAGCCGCTGAAGAGCTCACCTGGCCTGCAGCCTGCAGGGGAAAAAACAGGCCTGCCGGCGCAATAGCGAGCGCCAGCTTGAAAGAATTCCGCAAGATCGTACCGAACAACTTCTTCTTCAACGTCAGAATCTCCTCGAACCGCTGCGGTGCAGCCGGCCAAAATCCAATTGCCGCGCGCAAGTGAACGCGCTCGCGGCGCGATGCCGGCAATGACAATCAAAAACCGGGATATGAATCCTTCAATAGACTACCCTTTACCCCCCACTTCCACGAAGTGTGGGGAGGTGCTGAAAACCGGGCTTTCGCGATAAGGTTCGACCGCCCCTTCGGGGCAGGGTGCGCAAAGCCGGACGGTGCGGAAACATGGGCGACCATTTGAAAAGTGAGATTTTGCAAGCGTCTCTCTTTCGCCCGCTTCGTGGG
>Ga0302278_10005735_pt1 | contig 12157 bp, 5 predicted proteins | sample III_Bog_N3_2_FD_194543 | JGI IMG/M metagenome (GOLD analysis project Ga0302278, IMG submission 194543) | Peat permafrost microbial communities from Stordalen Mire near Abisko, Sweden - III_Bog_N3_2 | ecosystem: Environmental > Terrestrial > Soil > Wetlands > Peat | place: Sweden: Abisko... | reverse complement strand
TTCAGGCGCTTGTTCCATATCTCCACGGTGCGGTCGATAGTTACATCGAGAAAGTATCTGTCGTGAGAAATGAGAATGTAGCCGAAGGGATAATTCTCGAGATAGTCTTCCAGCCAGTTACGCGTTTCCAGATCGAGGTGGTTGGTAGGCTCATCGAGGAGCAATAAATTGGGCTTAGCCAGCAGCAGCTTTGCCAGTGCGATACGCATCTGCCAGCCGCCGCTGAACTCATCGGTCTGGCGAGCCCAGTCTTCCTTGCCGAATCCGAGGCCGGTGAGCACACCGCCGACCTGCGCGTCGAGTGCATAGCCGTCGAGTGCGTGGAAGCGCTCCTGCAGCATCGAAAAGCGCTCAGCGGCAGACTCGTACTCAGGGCCCGCATGATCCAGCACGGCGAGCTGCCCGGCTAGATGCTCGATCTCGAGTTCCATATTGCGCAACTCGTCGAATACCGACAGGCACTCTTCAAAGACAGTGCGCCCGGTGAGCCGCAGTCCCTCTTGCGGCAGATAGCCGATGCTCATGCCGCGAGTCTGTTGGAGGCCGCCGTAATCCAGCGATTCAAGGCCGGCGAGCACCTTCATCAGCGTCGATTTGCCGGTTCCGTTGGCACCGACAAGGGCAGTCTTCTCACGCGAACGGATGAGCCAGTTGGCTTCAAGAAACAGCACGCGCGGGCCGAACCGCTTGCCGGCATTTTGCAAAGAGAGCATACGCGTCTATTTTCGCAGAGCGAGCACACAGCGCGGAATGCGTCGAGTTCAGGGGCGGATCTCGACGGGCGTACCCACCGGAACCATATTCCAAATCTCGTCGATCTCGTCGTCCGTAACCGCTACGCAGCCCAGGGTCCAGTCGTAGAGCCGGTGTGCCGAGCCAATAAATCCTTTGCCATTGGGAAGGCCGTGAATCATGACTGCCCCACCTGGCGAGACGCCGAGTTTGGCCGCACGCTGGCGATCCTCAGCATTGGGATAGGAGATATGAAGTGCGCGATGATAGGCGCTGGCCGCGTTGCGCGCGTCAATGACGTAGTGACCTTCTGGAGTGCGGCCGTCTCCTTCGCGCATCTTGGGCGCAAGGCCGCCGCTGCCAAGCGCCACTTTGTATGTGCGAATGACCTTGCCGCCCGCGAGCAATTCCAGCAAATGATCCTTCTTCAGGATCAGGATGGAGTCAGCTTTTTGTGCCGGCTGCGATTGCCGAGCCGTGAGCGGGTTGCCCACCGCGAGAAGCAACAGGCATACCCCAATACGCACACATAGAGCCGGAATCACTTTAAGTTTATGTCCCGAAATCATAGGGCCAATCTACTACAAGGGGACAGGAATTTTGGCTCCAGACCAGCCAAGCCCTACAATGGAGGTCAAGCAAGGGCCTGTAGCTCAACGGTCAGAGCAGGGGACTCATAATCCCTTGGTTGGGGGTTCGAATCCCTCCGGGCCCACCATCGAATCAACTGCTTGCAGTCATTCTTGAACCTTCCGGTTAGACCGTGTGACGTGGTTTGTAACGACCCGATTGGAGAACGCGAACGGATCGAACGAAAGATTGATCAACTACTCGTTTCGCTTACGGCTTGGTTCCAGCGTAGAAAATGTGCAGGTATCGATAGTCAACTTAATCGGCGCGACTTTGAGTTCCTGGAGGCTGTTTTTGGTTAACAGCGCGTTGAATTCGGCGATCTGCTTACCGATGTCTTTCCAAGCATCGATGGTGTGGTTGAGGTCAGTGCAGTCTTTTTGCCAGGTGGCGATCTGCGTGGGGGTCGGGGCCATGTCGAGACCTACCTGCATCATGCTGACCATGGTGTTGTAGGCGTTATTGAGATTCATGAACGACTCGATCGCCTTTGGATCGGGAGCTACGCGGCGAGGACCGGCTCCGCCGAAACCGGCGGGCATGATTCCACCGATTTTGGTGAGGCTGGCATCCAGCGTCTTGGCCTGTGCGTCCACTTCGGCGGGCAGCGTGCCTTTCCGGAGTGCGTCGAGCTGAGTCTTGACCGCATCCACCTCACCATGGCCTTCGAAGCTCTGTTCCATGCCTTTGACGGAGAGCAGGGTGAGCTCGCTCTGCTGTCGCAGGCTGGCCATGAGCGCGGGGCTCTGACCGGCACGCGGATCGTTGATCACGGTAACATCGCGCGTGTAGACTTGGCCGTCCACTGTCAGCTTCAGCTTGTAGATGCCGGGGATGACCTGCGGCCCGTGTGGACCGGGCGTTGTGGATCCCTCCACCATGTTCATTTCGTTTTCAAGGTCGTGGCGCAAGGCTGGGGGATCCTCATATTGCAAGTTCCAGTTCACGCGATTCAAACCGACATGCGCACTGAGGGCGCGCGCCTCGGGTGCGGCAAGCCAGTAGTGCGGATACTCCGCGCCTTCGATTGGCGGAGGCAGAGTGCTGGTCATGGTACGGACCAAAGCGCCGCTCGCATCGAAGACCTGGAGTTGGATGGGGCTCGCGGGCTCCTTGCTCAGGTAGTAATCGACGATCGCCCCATACGGCACGTTGGGCGCATGAGGAACCTCGATGGAAAAGGGCTGATCCCAGTTGCTGTTGATGCGCGAACGAATCGCGTCGGCGGGTGGGAAGAAATATACGGGTGAGGAGCTGATGGCCTGGGTGTTGGCGGCGATCTGGCGCAGCGGGGTAATGTCGTCGAGGACCCAGAAACCGCGGCCGTAGGTGGCGATAACCAGGTCGTTCAGGTGGGTATCGGTGTGAACATCGAGACCGCGGATGGAAGTGCTGGGCAGGTTCTGGCGAAGCGACTGCCAGTGATCGCCGTTATCGAAGCTGACGTAGACGGTGGACTCAGTCCCTGCAAAGAGCAGGCCGGACTGTTGAGGGTCAGCCTTAAGACTGTTGACCCAGCTTCCGGTGCGCTCATCGCGGGGCAGGCCATTGACGATGCTGGTCCAGGACTTGCCTCCGTCGGTGGTGCGCCAGATGAGCGGCACGTCGGGGTTTTCATCGGGAGGCAGGGTTTGGCCGCGCTCGGGCGCAATGCGCGCGGACACATACGCGGTGTTCGCGTCGTCACCGGCCTCAATGGTATTGAACTGCGTGTGGGGCGGCACGTCGGCAATGTTGCTCACGTTGGTCCAGGTCTTGCCGTGGTCCATCGTGGTGTAGATCTGGCCGTTCGTGCTTACGGTCCATATCACGCCACGTTTGACTCTGGAAATCGAGAAGTCAGTGATGGAAGGATCGGGTGGGGGCGGACCGCCGGCTGCCGGCTGCGGCGCTTGCGTCGGTGATGGCGTCGGTGGTTGCGTCGGTGGTTGCGTCGGTGATTGCGGGGGTGGTTGCGGGGGTGGTTGCGGAATGGTGCCGCAGGGAACCTGAGGTTTATCTTTCAGAGTCGTGAGTTCTGGACTGGCAGCAGTGAAGGTGCGAGCCCCGTCGTGCGAGACAAGCAGGCACTGGTAGGCGACGTAGAGAGCGCCCGGGTCGAAGGCGAGGTCAAACTTCTTCTGGAAGTCGCGGCCGGCGACATACTTGATGGCATCGGCACCAAAGTTCGGCGCGACGTTTTGCCATTGCCCTGTCGACATATCAATTTTGATCATGCCGCTGCCGCCTCCGCCCGGACCGTAGCCAACGCCATAAATGATGTTTGGATTTTTGGGGTCGGGAGTGTCAACGCCGAATTCCGACGAAGGCAATGGGCTCCAGTCAGTGAAGTTGACCTGACCCCAGTTTCCGCGGCTCGAGATCATGACCGAGCCTGTGTCTTGCTGTGCGCCCATGATCCGGTAGGGATATTGGCTGTCGGTGGCGACGTGGTAAATCTGAGAGATAACCTCGGTATACCAGAGGCTCCATGTTCGGCCGTTATCGAGCGTCACGCTGGCGCCCTGGTCGGAGCCGACCAGCATTCGATGCCCGTTGGTGGGATCGATCCAAAGCTTGTGGTAGTCTTCGCCGCCAGGCGCGCCCTTGAAGGGCTGAAACGTGACGCCGCCGTCGGTCGAGCGGTACATGGCCGTGCTCATCGTGTAAAGAATGTCGGGGTTCTGGGAATCGACGAAGACACCCGAACTATAGGCTCCCTGGCCGTTGCTGATTCGCAGGTCCTTGCCGGCCATGTGCCGCCACGTGGCGCCCCCATCGTCGGAGCGGTAAAGGCCCGAGCCGTCTTCAATATTGTTGCCGATGATGTACATGCGCAGCCCTTGCGTATGCATAGCCACGGCAACCGCTACGCGTCCTTGAAACGGTGGAATCTTGATCTCGCTCCAGGTCTTGCCTTCGTCGGTGGACTTGTAAACCTGGGCCGGCTTGGGTTTGGGACGATTGGCACCACCACCGGCGCCACCGCCGCCGCCCGGGCCGGCGCCTCCGGTGCCCTGCGTGGCAGCCAGCATCACGTTGGGATCGTCGAACGCGGACTGCAGATCGCGCGTCCCGTCGTAGTTCTCGGGTTTCAGCACGTTGGTCCAGGTCTGGCCGCCGTCGGTAGAGCGATAGACTCCGCCTCCGCGATGGCTCGTATCCCCGAGAGCGGAAACGATCACCAAGTTGTAATCGCCGGGATCGACAACGATGCTGTCGATCTTGACCGTGTCTTCCAGGCCGATGTGCTTCCATGTTGAGCCGGCATCGGTTGACTTCCACATTCCGTTGCCCAGGCTACCGCCGATGGGGTCGCCGGCTCCGGCATAAACGACATTGGGATTGGACGGAGCGACCTGGATAGCGCCGACGCTATCCACGCTGGTTTCCTGGTCCATGATGGGGAACCAGGTCACGCCGCCGCTGGTGGTTTTCCAGATGCCGCCCAGCGGCGTGCCGGCATAGAACACGCCGGAATCGCCAATGACGCCCGTAACTGAAGAAATGCGTCCGCCGTGGAAAGGGCCAACGTTCCGCCATTTGAGGCCGCTATAAAACCTGGGATCGACCTGCCCCGCCGCGGTCAACCCAGATCCCAATAGGATCCAAAAAGCCGACAGAAAAAATGCTGTGCGCGATACTCGCGTCATGTTGGTTCAACCTCAAAGGGGAATCTTCAGCGTTATGCGGGAAGTATACAGGGGCGATCAAGCTGGATTGTCGTGATGGGCGGTCTCGTTGCGGCTGACGGTGGAGCGCAATCCCCGTCCTCGCAGGCGGATGCGCACAGCAACGGCGAGAAAGCAGACGACCGCAAGAATCTCAAGAAAGACTTTGCCTCCATCGAGCAGGTCGGGATGGCCGTCCTTCAGGTCAGGATCTGTGAGGATGCTATGGATGAAGAGCAGCACTGCGGCGGGAAAGACGAGGTAGTGGAGACTACGCCAAAGCGGGCGGCCAATGCGAGTTCGCAGGAGCGACGTGAGGAAGACCAGCAACAGAAGATAGAGCGCGGCCGCGCCTGCCAGATTGATGAAGGGCTGTAGCGGCGACTGGATCGGCAGCAGGATGTCGAAGAGACGGAAGTGGGGCTTATCGAGAAAGAGAAGCACGATCGGGTGGCTTACAGTGAGGACGATGGTGCACCACGCCGTCCAACGGTGAAACGCGAAGATATCGAGTTTGCGATGCGGCCACTGGCGGACTGGACTGTAGCGCATCGAGATGAGGATGCCGAGCACGAGGTTAAGGCCCGCTGCTCCTGCCGCGCCGAGGCCGAGATATGAGCAAAGATCCAACAGGGTCATTCGAGGCGGGGCTCCAGAAGACGGCCGAGGCTGCGGTGTCAGTATAAATTCCGTGGCGGCGCGACAAACTTTTTAAGAAATGGACACGCTTCCGCTACACTAGCAATCCACTGGCAAAAATGATCGCAAAGCGCCCTCGGCCGATTGCCGCTTCTGCATCGGGTCCATCATCTTTTGCAACTTCACACCGGGAGCTCACCTCGTGCAACTTAGCCTTCGCTTCAACTCTGATCCCTTGAATTCGTCCGTTCAACGCGCCGTGTTTACATGTGCGCTTATCATTTTGTCTAGCACCGGATTCGCACAGCAGACTCCCGCGAAAACTGGAGGTCCCGCGGATGGATTCTCAGCCTTGAAGCTGAGGCAAATTGGCCCATTCCGCGGCGGGCGCGTGGATGCCGTGACGGGCGTGCCGGGACAGCCTCTGGTCTACTACTTTGGCGGCACCGGCGGGGGCGTATTCAAGACAACCACCGGTGGGCACACATGGGAGCCCATCACCGACGGCAAGGTCAACTTCGGCTCCATTGGGTCGATCGCCGTGGCCGCTTCTGACCCGAACGTGATCTACGTCGGCACGGGAGAGAGCGCCATTCGCGGAAACGCATCGCACGGCGACGGCGTATACAAGTCGATGGATGCGGGAAAGACCTGGACTCACGTCGGCCTGGAAGATACACAACAGATTGGGCAAATTCGCATTGACCCGACGAATCCTGACCTCGTGTACGTGGCCGCGCTGGGACACATGGCTGGCCCCAATCCCGAGCGAGGAGTGTTCCGCTCGAAAGACGGCGGGAAGACCTGGCAGAAAGTGCTCTTCAAGAGTGACAACGCTGGGGCCATCGACCTGGCCATGGATGCGACCAATCCGCGCGTGATGTATGCGGCGATCTGGCAGGTGGTGCGAAAGCCGTGGACATTTGAGAGCGGCGGGCCCGATGGCGGCGTATGGAAGTCGACGGACGGGGGCGACACTTGGAAGGAACTCACGCACAATCCGGGCATGCCCAAGGGCGTACTTGGGCGCATTGGGGTGACGGTTTCTCCGGCGAATCCGGACCGCGTCTGGGCGTTGATTGAGGCGCAGGATGGCGGTGTGTTTCGCTCGGATGACGGTGGCGCTACATGGAGCAAGCAAAACGGCGATGCTGCGATCAAGCAGAGGGCGTGGTATTACTCGCAGATCTTTGCCGATCCCAAGAGCGCCGATGTTGTGTATGCCGTGAACACTTCGTTCTTCCGGTCGACCGATGGCGGGAAGAAGTTTGACCGCATTCGCAATCAGCACGGCGACAACCACGACCTGTGGATTGCGCCCGAGGATCCGAACCGCTTTATCGAGTCAAGCGATGGCGGTGCACAAGTAAGCTTTGACGGCGGAAAGAGTTGGAGCACGGAAGACAATCAGCCTACCGGGCAGTTCTATCGCGTGGCTCTGGACAATGACTTCCCCTACCACATCTACGGCGCGCAGCAGGACAACAGTACCGTCAGCATTGCAAGCCGGAGCAATAACGATGCGATCACAGAGCGCGACTGGCACGATGTAGGCGGCGGAGAGAGCGGATGGATTGCACCGGACCCAAACGACTCCAACTTCGTCTATGCGGGTTCATACGACGGGCTGCTGACGCGCCTGGACACAAAGACGGGCGCGATGCGCGATGTGAACGCGTGGCCGGACAATCCCATGGGATATGGCGTGGAAGCGATGAAATACCGCTTCCAGTGGAGCTTCCCGCTGCTCTTTTCCCATCACGATCCGAAACGGCTGTACGCAGGCAGCCAGGTTCTGCTGGCAACGACCGATGAAGGCCAGCACTGGACAGCGATGAGTCCCGACCTCACGCGCAATGACAAGACGAAGCAGGGGCCGTCGGGCGGCCCGATTACGAAGGACAACACGGCGGTGGAGTATTACGACACGATCTTCACCGTGGATGAGTCGCCCGTAACAGCCGGTGTGATCTGGGTCGGATCGGATGATGGGCTGATTCACGTCACAACCGACGACGGCAAGACTTGGCAAGATGTTACGCCGAAGGATGCGCCGCAGTGGATTCGCATGAATTGCATCGCGGCTTCGCCGTTTGATGCAGGGACGGCGTACGTGGCGGCGACGATGTATCTCTCGGATGACTTTCATCCGTTCCTCTGGAAGACGACAGATTACGGGAAAACGTGGAAGAAGATTGTGAATGGCATTCCGGATAATGACTTCACGCGCGCTATCCGGCCTGACCCCAATCAGAAGGGTCTGCTGTTCGCGGGGACTGAGTCGCATCTCTATATCTCGTACGATGACGGCGACAAGTGGCTGCCGTTCCAACTGAACCTTCCCGCAGTTCCGGTAACCGATCTTGCATTTCAAAAGCGCGACGATGCGCTGGTGCTTGCGACCCAGGGACGCGGTTTTTATGTGCTGGATGACATGCCCCTGGTGCGCGCGCTCGATCCGGCGAAATTCAAAAGCACTGATGCTTTGGCGCTGTTTGCACCGAAGACAGCAATGCGGATCGCTGGAGGCGGAGAGGGTGGAGGCAGGCCAAATCCAACCGCCGGCCAGAACCCGCCCGATGGTGTCGTCCTCTATTACTTCTTGAAGGAGGAGCCCAAGGGCGAACTCAAGCTGCGCATTTTGGATGCATCCGGAAAGACTGTGCGCGAAATCTCGAGCAAGCCGCCGGCTCAGTCCAACGGCGAAGAGGATCCGGAAGACGAGCGTCCCAAAGAGGAGCTGGCACCGGCCAAGGAAGGCCTGAATCGCTTTGTGTGGGATCTACGCTATGAGAAGGCTACTGGCTTTCCCGGGCTGCTCATGTGGGATGGCTCGCTGAATGGGCCGCTCGCAATCCCGGGCAAATACAAAGTGGAACTGGTGGTGGATGGCAAGACCAAGTCGCAGGATTTCGAGATCGTGAAGGATCCGCGGTCGCCCACTTCCCCACAGCAGTTTGAGGAGCAATTGGCGCTGGGCCTGAAGATTCGTGATCGCGTTACGGAGGCGAACAGCAGCGTGGTCCACATTCGCTCGGCGAAGGAGCAGCTCAAGCCGTATCTCGCCAATACGGACGAGCGGGTGAAGACGAGCGCGAAGGACCTTACCGATCAACTCACCGCGATTGAAGAGAACATCTACCAGACAAAGCTCCACGCCGGAGAAGACGCGCTCAATTTTCCGATCAAACTGAATAACAAGATTGCTTCGGTTGGTGGGGTGGTGGAGTCGACCGATGTTGCACCGACCGCCCAGTCGGTTGAGGTCTTCGATGAGTTGTCCGCTAAGCTGCAGATAGAACTTGATCACCTGCACCAGATTGAGACGACCGGTATCCAGAACTTCAACAAGTTGGTTCGAGATCAGAACATTCCGGCAATCAATCTCAAGAAATAGACACCCACAAGTTACTCAAAAGCTGTTGATGAGCCTTCCTGGCGCAGGTCTGATCGTATCGCTGGGCTATGTGCTGATCCTGGGGTATTGATGAGTGGCCCGATGTCAACCCCGCGCCAACCTTCCGGTAGCTCGAGCGAGGTCGCAAATCTCTGCACACCGCGGCGTTTCTCGTTCTCGATCTGAACGCAACCATACTCAGGATTCCGCATTGCACACAAGCCTTCGGCTGCCTTTTCGGAATGTTGATGGACAATAGAAGGAGGCAACTCTCTATACTGAAATCGTCTCCGAAAACCAGCCCCACACAGCTCCCCTGAGCCAGGCGTTTTTTGCTCGCTTGACGAGTTTGGGGGGACGACAGCTCCACACACGACGTTTTCAAAATTTGCGAAATCGGGAGGATGCCCCGTCGCCTCCCCACCAGGGAGGTCTTTCATGCGTAGTCTCGCCGCTATCTCGCTCCTCATCCTTCTGCCTTTCTCTGCCGTTGCTCAGCAGGCGACTCAACCACTACTCGGCTACACGCCGCAGTCCGAAACGGTAGAGCGCACCTGGGAAAGCAAGTTCCTGGCGATCCCCGATGCACAGCGCATCTCCGACAATATGCATTTTCTCGCCGCTCACCCGCACAACGTCGGCTCGGCCGCGCAGCGCGCCAACGCCGAATGGCTCGTGAAGCAGTACAAGTCATGGGGATGGGACGCGAAGATCGAGCAGTTCGACGTGCTCTATCCCACGCCGAAGGTGCGCGTGCTGGAGTTGCTGGGCAGCAAGCCCTATAAGGCAAGGCTCGAAGAGCCACCGGTGCCCGAAGATCCCTACACGCAGGACAAGAGCCCCGCAATGCCGCCGTACAACATATACGCTCTGGATGGCGACGTGACGGGCCCTCTGGTGTACGTGAACAACGGCATGTTGTCCGATTACGAGGAGCTTGAGCGCAACGGAGTCTCGGTCAAGGGCGCTATCGTCATCGCCCGCTACGGTGGCGGCTGGCGCGGGCTTAAGCCGAAGCTCGCTTATGAACACGGCGCGATCGGCTGCATTATCTACTCGGACCCCGCTGACGACGGCTACGGTCAGGGCGACACCATTCCCGCTGGTCCCATGCGGCCGGAGTGGGGCGTGCAGCGCGGCTCCGTCGCCGATACAACGCTCTACGCAGGCGATCCACTGACGCCAGGTGAGCCATCTATCCCGGGCACCAAGCGCCTGGCCATCAAGGACAGCAAGGTGATGGTGCAGATTCCCACCATACCCATTTCGTGGGGTGACGCTAAGCCTCTTCTTGAACAGCTCGGGGGCCGGACGGTGCCGGCAACCTGGCGAGGCGGCCTGCCGATCACATATACGTTCGGCCCTGGCCCGGCGAAGGTCCACCTCAAGATCGAGTCCGACTGGGGCACAAAGCCGGTATTGGACGTGGTCGCAACGATGAAGGGCAGTGAGGAGCCCGACACCTTGATCGTGCGCGGCAACCACTATGACGGGTGGGTGAATGGCGCGGACGATCCTATCAGTGGCCAGTCCGCGCTGCTTGAGGAAGCGCGCGCCCTCGGCGAATTGCACAAGCAAGGCTGGAACCCAAAGCGCACGCTCATCTACACCGCGTGGGATGGCGAGGAGCCGGGATTGCTGGGATCGACCGAGTGGGCTGAGATGCATGCAGACCAGTTGCAGAAGCACGGTGCGGTCTACATCAACTCCGACGAAAACGGCCGCGGATACTTTGGCGCCAGCGGCTCGCAGTCCTTCGAGCTGATGGTGAACGACGTTGCGCACGAGATGGTTGACCCTGAAACGGGCAAGACGGTATGGGATCGCCAGAAGGCAGCTCAGCTTGTGGGCCGCGGCCGCGGGGCTGCCGCCGGTGCCAGCGAGCGCAAGACGATAGAATTCGGCCCGGCCGGCAGCGGATCCGACTTCGCCGCCTTCATCGATCACCTGGGCGTCGCATCCATCAACATCGGCTACGGCGGTGAGGACCGCGGTGGCACCTACCACTCTGCTTACGACACGCCGTGGCACTGGGACAAGTTCGCCGACAAGGACGAGGTCTATGGCAAGCTCTTCGCGCAGACCGCCGGCACCATCGTTATGCGCATTGCCGACGCGGAGGTCATGCCGTACAGCTTCAGCGAGTTGTCGCTCACCATCGATGGGTACACAGCCAGTCTTAAAAGCGAACTGAAGCAGTTACAGGCAGACTCGTCGGCGCGTTCGCGCCTGTTGAAGAGCGGCGCTTATGAGTTGGCGAATGACCCCAAAAACTCAGTGGCGCCGCCGCGCGAACTGCCCATGCCGCCGGCAATGGACTTCACTGCGCTAGAGAGCGCGTTGGAGAAGCTGAAAACGGCTGCTGCTCACTACGCTCGGGCCAGCGCAAAGGCGCCTGATCTGTCTGCGGACAAACGTAAGCAGATCAATGACGGCCTGGCCCTTGCGGAGCGCAAGCTCATCGCCGCCGATGGCCTTCCCGGACGCCCGTGGACCAAACACCTCATCTACGCTCCAGGTACCTACACGGGCTATGGCGCGAGCACGCTGCCAGGCGTCCGCGAGGCACTGGAAGCGGGCCGCTTCGGTGAGGCGAAGCAGCAGCTCGATGTGCTGGTGCAGGCGTTGAACGACGAGTCGGCCTTTATCGATGGACTTGCAAATCTGGCTGGCGAGTAGGGGCGGACCGTGCGTTGTAAGTAAGCAAAGCGGGATTATACGAAGAAGGGCCGGCGCAGCCTGCAGGAGCAGGCTGCGCCGGCCCTTCGGAAAAAATTTCGCACCTTATGGAGCTGAGCCTGCGTCTAGCTGGAGTTTCACTCCTTATCAGTAATGGAGAGTAGGCCAGCGTTCGCCAATCCGTTTGGGCATCATCGTCTTTTCGCGCCCGAATCCCACTTCTACTACTGTTCTCGATGTCAGGTTTAAGCTGAGTTCAGTATTGTCTCGAACCCTTCCGGCAACATTTGCTTTTTTCAGAGCTAATGCGCGCAGAGCGCGATGCGTCTCTTCATTGGCCATTCAATCGCCGAGCAATCGCCTGCCTTAGTGCTATATCGATTTCGGATCCTCGTCGAGCGAATGGAAGGGCGGCGAACATCTCATCCGC
>Ga0302278_10005732_pt1 | contig 12161 bp, 7 predicted proteins | sample III_Bog_N3_2_FD_194543 | JGI IMG/M metagenome (GOLD analysis project Ga0302278, IMG submission 194543) | Peat permafrost microbial communities from Stordalen Mire near Abisko, Sweden - III_Bog_N3_2 | ecosystem: Environmental > Terrestrial > Soil > Wetlands > Peat | place: Sweden: Abisko... | reverse complement strand
GAATCGAGCGCCTTAAAAAAAATAACCGGCGCATCCGAACGCGCAAACTCAGGAATGTTTGAATAGTTCAAGCTTCTAGGACTCAGGCCGCGAAGTCAAGCGAAAAGCGCTCAGCCCGCCCGTATCCTGTCCGGTATCCGCCCCAATCACCCGCCGTCTCCGCCCAACCTCACATTCCCGCGCCGTCCACCCCAACTTGCCGTAGCCTAGAGGGCAGCATGCCTCGCAAACCGCCGCTCCCCGAACTCGATATCCCCGCCTGGCTCCGCGCCCTCCCCAAGGTCGAGCTCCACCTCCACCTCGAGGGCACCATCGAGCCCGAAACCCTCGTCGCCCTCTCCCAGCGCCACGACGCCCACCCCCTCACCCTCGCCGCCGCCCGTAAGCTTTACATCTACCCGGACTTCCTCGGCTTCCTGCAGGCCTTCAAAGCCGTCACCGAACGACTTCGCACTCCCGCTGACTACGAGCTGATCACCTACAACATGGTCCGAGCCCTCGCCGCCCAGGGCATCGTTCATGCCGAGGCCTACATCTCCTTCGGTATCATCTACTTTTGGAAGAAGGAAGAAGTCGAGCCGTACGTCGCCGCCATCGAACGCGGCCGCATCCGCGCCGAGCAGGAATTCGGCACCACCATCTATTGGCTCATCGACGCCGTCCGCAACTTCGGCCCCGAAGAAGCCACCCGCGTCTTCCGCAAGGCCGCCGAACTCCGCGCGCAGTATCCCTCCATCGTCGGCATCGGCATCGGTGGCGACGAAGCCCGCGGCCCCGCCCACCTCTTCAAGGAGCATTACGCCGAAGCTGCCGCCGCCGGCCTCCGCCTCACCGCCCACGCCGGCGAATCAGGCGGCCCCATCGACGGCCCCGCCAGCATCTGGTCCGCCATCAACATCGGTGCCGAACGCATCGGCCACGGCCTCGCCGCCCAGTACGACCCCCAACTCCTCGAAGTCCTCGCCCACAAGCAGATCCCCATCGAGATCAACGTCACCTCCAACATCCGCACCGGCTGTTGCCCGTCCTTCGACGCCCACCCCCTCCGCCAATATTTCGACGCCGGCCTCATGGTCACCCTCAACTCCGATGACCCACCCATGTTCGGCGCCAACCTCCTCGACGAGTACATCCTCGCCCACGAGCGCTACGGCTTCACCCCCGACCAACTCCGCGAACTAGCCGCCAACGCCGTAGAAGCCAGCTTCCTCCCGCCCACCCAAAAACTCAACCTACTATCCCGCATCGAACAATACCGCTAACCGCCCCGATCCTGGGCGCCCTGTCCTAACTCGTTAGGGCGGGATCCCCTCAATCTCACAGCGTCTTAGAACGTAAACCGCGCCGCCACCTGCATCAGCCGCGGGGCCGACGCCGTCTGAATCCGTCCGAAGTTCGCGCTCGAAATATTCCCATTTACCGCATTCGCCCCGAAGAACTGCCCATGGTTGAACACATTGAATGCTTCCGCCCGAATCTCCACCGCTTTCCCTTCCCGCAGCGTAGTCTTCTTCGCAATCGCCAGCGCCGTATCGTCCTCGCCCGGCCCGTAGAAGAACCGCCGCCGCGCATTCCCCAGAGTCCCCAACTCCGGCAGCGCGAACAGCGCCGTATTGAACGCGTTCCCGCCCGGCCTGTGGTTGATCGCGAGATTCCCCGGCGTAAACTCCGGCTCATCCACACCGTTATTGTTGATCCCGTTCGGCGCCGTCCCCAGCAGGGAAGTGTCATTGTTATTCACCAGCGTCACCGGGAGCCCCGTCCCCAACCGCGTCAGCCCCGAAACCTGCCAGCCATCGCTCCATCCCGGCCGTCTGTGCAAACACCGCGCCACCGGCAGTTCATACCTGTAGGTAGCCGAAAAGTTATGTGTCATATCGAACGCCGACAGCGCACGGCTCAGCCCCGCATCCCCAGGCTCGACCGCATCCGCCAGGCTCGACGCCTCATCAATCGATCGGCTCCACGTGTACGCCAGTTGCACATATAAACTCGGGCTCGCATGACGCACATTCAGCTCCAGGGCATTGTCGTGTGAGTTCGCAATCGTCTTCTGCAAATTCACGCTCCCGAAGGCGCTGTTGTATGCCGTTCGCGTACCGTTCACCGTCTGCCCGGCTAACGTCACAAACGTGCTGCTCTCGTTGAACGGCCCGCACGTCGCCGATCCCGCCGCCACATCCGCAGGTTGGCTCAACGCCAGGCACAGCGCCGGATTCCCCGGGTTCACCTCCTGGACCACCAGCAGATGGTGTGCTTGCGTTCCCACATAGCTCGCCCTCGCCGTCGTATTCACGCCGATCTGCCGTTCCACCGACACCGTATAGTTCTCCGCATACGGCGGCACATTATTCCTCGCAAACGCCGGAATCCCCGTCAGCGGCTCAAATTCCGCCCAATCCACATTCGCCACCGGATGTGAAGCCGACGCGCCAAACGGCACCGCCGGCAGCGGAAACCTTTGCCCAACGCTCACCCCCGTAGCCGCCGTGATGAACGGCTGATCGAACAGCGTCGGCGCGGCGCTCGTATCCGTAAACCCGTACGGCGGATTCCCGCTCATAATCCCCGCCGACAATCCCTCAAACGCACTCGCATACATGCCATACCCGGCTCGCACTACCGTACGGCCCGTCCCGCCCGGGGACCACGCCAGCGCCATACGCGGCCCAAAGTTCGTATACTTCGTCGGCGAGAGTGTCGAAGGCACACCCGGATCGCCCGGGAACAGAATCCCCTTCGGCGCTGTCGGAAACACCACCGACTCCTCATCCGCATCCAGCGACAACAACTGGTTGTACTTCTCCCGCCACGGAGGCAGCAGATCCCAGCGCACGCCGTAGTTCAGCGTCAGCGATGGCGTTGCCTTCCAGCTATCCTGCGCATACGCCCCGATGTAGTGGTTGCGGTTGTAGAAATTCCGCCCCTCGCCCTGCGTGTAGCTCGAATCGATTCCCAGTAGAAAGTCCGCAAAGTCCAGCCCCGTCTCGCTGCCCGAAAAGCTGAAGCTACCGTTGTCATACACATCCGGATGCGTATTGATCTGGTCCGCATGGAAGCTCGCACCGAACGCCAGCGCGTGTGTCCCCAGCGTCCTGCTGAAGTCGTCCGTCCCCTCCGAAATGTTCTCCGCCTGCCACAACCCCGTCACCGGCGTCCCCATCGTAAAGTCGTTGAAGACCACATTCTCCACGCCCTCAATCTGCGGCATCAGCGGCACAATCCCCGAAGCAGTCTCGCCCGTAACAAACCCCTGCTGCGCCAGCATCGTGCCCAGCCCGCCCAGCGGCTGCCCAACTGTTGCGGCGTTCCGCATGTAGCTTACATGCGCCTGATTCACCGCAGCCGCTCCCAGCGTCGTCGTCAGGTTTGCCGCATAAAGCTGCGCGCGCCCGTTATTGCGTGCGTTGAACCCCGGCACGCTCGCCCCTCCCTGCCCCGTCGGGTACGGGTCTACCAGCGAGTAGTCGTCAAAAAACCCATACAGCGCCAGCGCTCCGGGAGGCGTATGCAGATCCAACCGTAGCGCACCCTTATCGTCTCGTATCGCCTGCGCGTAGCCCGACGCAGAAAACGCGCTCGCCCCCTGATTCGGTAGCGGAATGTATTCGAGTAGCGCCCGCGCCGGAGCCGACCACGCGCTCACCGGAATCTGCCCATTCGGAAACACTTGCGCGTACGGTTCGCCCGCCGTCACGGTCGTTCCCAGCCGAGAACTCAACTGCTGCGCCCAGTTTGCGCCACTCACCGTGCCCGTCAGTTCTTGCGCAACTCCGCTCAGGTTTCCACCACGCTCCGCCAGCGTCGGCACCGCAATCAGTCCTGTATCCAACCCCTGCGTCTGCCGCGTCCCTTGGTAATCCGCAAAGAAGAACACGCGCCTGCCAAACCGTGTCCCGAGTGACGCCGGACCACCCAACGTTCCCCCAAACTGGTTCTGATGGAACCCCGCCCGCGTCGACGAGAAGTAGCTGTGCGCATCCAGCGCCGTATTGCGAAAGTAGTCGTACCCGCTCCCGTGTAGCCGGTCCGTCCCGCTGTTCGTCGTCACCTGGATCTGCCCGCCGCTCTGGTTGCCCAGCTTCGCGTCGAAGTTATCCGTCAATACGTTCAACTCGCCAATCGAGTCCAGTGTCGGCACAATCGCCACACCCATATTCACATCTTCCTGCGCATTCGAGCCGTTCACCCGAAACGCGTTCGCCGTCTCTCGCTGCCCGCTCACCGAGAGCGCCCCAATATCCAGATCGCCCGATGGCGGCGTGCTCGCCACCCCACTCATCACCACCGCATTCGGCTGGGACGAGCCCACCGGGACCACGCCGCTGCTGATCGCCAGCAGGTCGGTAAAGCTGCGCCCGTTCAGCGGCACGCTCGCCACCTGGGTCCCGCTCAGGGTTAGCCCACTCTGCGTCTCCTGCGGGTCGATCGTCGCGGACCCCGTCGCCTCCACTGTTACCGCCTCCGCCGCGCCCTGCACCTTCAAGCGGATTGGCGCCACCGCCTGCCCGCCGACCACCGTCTCGGTAAAAAGAACAAATCCGTCCGCATGCACCGTCAGCTGGTAGCTGTGGCCAGTCTCCAACGAGAACTGGAAGCCGCCAGCATCGTCGCTCTGACTCTCCTGATGCGTGCCGCCCACCCCGGCCTCCTCCACCACAATCTCCGCGTGCGCCAGAGCCGCCCCCTCCGGATCAAGCACGATCGAAGTAGCAGTCGTACCGCTCACTTGAGCATTGGCCTCGCATAAGGGCAAAAACATCGAGGTGAGCAGTGTCCAGCAGGCAAAATGAAAACGGATTCGCAACACGTCCTCGATCCAATATCGATATAAGACTTACTCAGTCCTCAATCAATATAAGACCGTACATGTCTTGATTCCGGTGATCGCCGTCACATTATCCGCGAAGGATTCCGTCCTGACCCACCGAGTCACGCCCTAACCCACCGAGCTGGGTGCCCCGTCCTAACTTGTTAGAGGATGTGCAACCTCATAGCGTACGGGTCGACGTTCTGAACGTATCGCCGCCGCTGTCGACGCGTGTATGCCGCGTATGCGGAAGTATTCATCCATTCAATTAATGGGTAACCCGCTACCCCTCCGCCTCCACCCGCCTCACATACCAATCCGCCCCCACCACCGCTCCCAACCATACCGTACCGACAAAGTATCCAGCCGCCACGTCGCTCGGATAGTGCACCCCCAGGTAAATCCGGCTGACCCCAATTCCCAGGATCAGCGCGCCCGCAACTACGCACACCGTGAGCCGTTCCCAATCCCGCTGCAAGTGCCGCATCCCCAGGAAGATCAGCGAGCCATACACCACCACTGCCAGCACCGAGTGGCCGCTTGGAAACGAGTAGCTCGGCTCATGCACGAAAGCCCACGGCAGGTCTGGCCTCACCCGCCGGAAGTGCAGCTTCAGCAGCAGCACCAGCACGCCCGCACCCCCTGTCGCCGCCAGCCACACCACAGGAGCGCGTCGCAATCCTCTCCACCACAGCACCGCCGCCAGCAGTGGGATCACCGGCCCCAGCACCTCCGGCGACCCGATCCGCGTCAGCGCAAACATCACCCGCGTCAGCCCCGGCGTCGTGTCCCCATGCACATCGCCCTGAATACGCCCGTCCAGCCGCATCAGGCGAGAGCCGTAAATATGCTCATGCACCTCCGCGATCGTCAGCATCATCACGCTGGTAGCGACCAGCCCCACCAGCAGCAGCCCACCAAACAGCTTCAGCTTCTTCCACGTCAAGGCCATCGCGTCGAAAGGTATCACACTGCTGGTGCCGGGTGCCCCGTTCTAACTTGTTAGGGCGGGATGTGCAACCCCCAACCCGAGTGCGTAAACCTAAGTCAGCTCACTTGATTCCGTCGGGCAAGGCAGTCGCCCATTCCCTCTCCAAAATCACTGTCAAGCCCCAAAATCAGGCAAAATCAGCCCAACCCACACTACTTCAACCACTTACTTGGAAAAGATAGATAGCAGATGAGTTATGGTCAACAATTTATACTTAATACAGTGGCCAATATACTCAATCGCGCACCCAAGCCTGCCTTTCCCAACTTCAGGAGGTCGCAGTTACCCCTGCCGCTCCAGGAAGACTCAGAATCGCCCTAACCCAGCCCTTACGCCGCTTGAAGTTGGTCGTTTCTGCCGTCCCTCCAGGAAGCGTCATTCTGATTCGAAGAATCAAGAATCTCAGTCGTTGCCATCGTCGCACTCCGGCTAAGCCATTGATTCTGGCTATTTTGCGCGTAACCCCTTTGAATGGAGGATTTTACAGCCACATGAGCCGGCCAAGTGACACATTCCAGATGTTTTCCGCAAAATACCCCCTTTGGGGGTGGGGGGGTACCCCATGGCTCAATCCGCTCAAATCGTTTCTCCCAGACTTCCTGGCGACAAATCGCGGGTACGGAACGGAGAACTAAAGCCAACTCGCAAATTCGCAGGGCCGTTGCCCGGGGCCGATATGATATCGTCGCATTCATCCTGCATCGCACAGTCCGCTCGAACCGTTACAACTGCACACCTTGCGCCACACTTCTCTGCACTCCCTGGTTGAGATCGGGGCAAAGCTGTCGATGAAGTCTTTCGCAAGTCAACCGCAAGCCGAGGATAGAGGATAACTGCATGGCCGAGACCAACGCAGCAACCAGCGCCCATCATGTCTTGACGATAGAGGAGATCAGCGCCCTCACGCGCGAGGGTGGCAGGCCCGCCGACACCTTGATGAACGTCGTCGCCCTCATCGCCATGCGCTTCCGCACCGATGTCTGCTCGGCGTACCTGCTGGAGCCCGACCGCTCCAACCTCGTGCTTGCCGCAACCCTCGGCCTGCACCCAAGCTGCATTGGCAAGTTGCGCATGCCCATCCACGAGGGCCTCGCCGGCCTGGTCGCCGAGCAAGTGGTGCCTATCGCCGTCGACGACGTGAAGAAGCATCCCCGCTTCAAGTACTTCAAGGAGTCCGGCGAGGAGTCGTACCACTCCTTCCTCGGCGTGCCGCTCATCGACCGCGGCATCCTGCAGGGCGTCCTCGTCGTGCAGACCAAGGACCCGCGCGTCTTCCGCGAGGACGAGATTCGCATGCTGGTCGATACCGCCAGCGAGGTCGCCCCCGTGGTCAGCGAGGCCCGCACCCTCGATCGCTTCATTGGCCCCGCGCAGGAGCGCCTATGGTCCCTCGCGCGCAACCTCTGGTGGAGTTGGGACCAGGACACGGTCAGCCTCTTCCGCGACCTCAATCCCGTGCGTTGGCGTGAGCTTAACCAGAATCCCATCTCGCTGCTCAGCGAGATGTCGCTGGAACAGCTCGAACATCGCGCCACCGAACTCGTCCTGCACAGCCGGATCAACTACTGTTATCGCCGCCAGCGCGAGTACCTCAACGCCGACCGCACCTGGGGCGCTGCCCACGCAGGCGTGCTGCGTCCGCGCCCGGTCGGCTACTTCTCCGCCGAGTTCGGCCTGCACGAGTCCCTGCCCATCTACTCGGGCGGTCTCGGCGTCCTCGCCGGCGACCACGTCAAGAGCGCCTCCGACCTCGATATTCCGCTGGTCGGCGTCGGCTTGTTTTACGGGCAGGGATACTTCCTGCAGCGGCTCGACAAGACCGGTTTTCAAAAAGAAGAGTACATCCGCACCGACATCAATCAACTGCCCATGCAGCCCGCCATCGGTGCCAACGGCGAGCCGGTTGTCGTGGAGATCCACACTCGCGGCGGTTCCATCAAGGCCAAGGTCTGGCGCGTCAATGTCGGTCGCATCGATCTGTTGCTGCTCGACTCCAATGTCGAGGGCAATGCGCCCGAGGACCGCGAACTTACCTCCCGTCTCTACGGCGGCGATGGCCGCACCCGCATTCGCCAGGAACTGCTCCTCGGCGTCGGCGGGCTCCGCGCGCTCAAGGCTATGGGCATCTCGCCCGGCGTGCTGCACCTGAACGAAGGCCACAGCGGCTTCGCCGTCTTCGAGGCCATTCGCAACCGCATGGAGGAGGAAGGCGTCGACTTCACCACCGCCGCCATGCAGATTCCTCGGGAAGTCATCTTCACCACGCACACACCCGTCCCCGCCGGCCACGACCGCTTCTCCGCCGACCTCATCGAGGAGCACCTCGGCCCCATGCGCGACCAACTCGGCATCTCCCACGAGAACCTGATGGGCTTCGGCCGCGTGCATCCCACCGACTACCAGGAAACGTTCTGCATGACCGTGCTCGGCCTCAAGCTCTCCCGCCGCGCCAACGCCGTATCGTCGCTGCATGGCGAGGTCTCGCGCGAGATGTGGTGGTCGCTCTATCCTGGCAAGCCCGTCGATGCTGTCCCCATCGGCCACATCACCAATGGCGTGCATGTCCCCTCGTGGCTCGCGCCGCAGATGAAGCGTCTGTACGATCGTCACCTCGGCGTGAACTGGAACTTCAGCGGAACCGGCACCGGGCGCAAAATGGACGAGGTCGAAAATATCGACGATGGCGAGCTCTGGGAGACCCACCTCAGCCTCAAATCGCAGATGCTCGACTTCGTCCGCCGCCGTGCGCGCGAGCAGTCGGATCGCCGCGGCGAGTCGCCCGAAGTGCTGTTGCGCCTCAGCAAGGTGCTCTCGCCCGACGCGCTCACCATCGGCTTCGCCCGCCGCTTCGCCACCTACAAACGCGCCAACCTGCTGCTGGCGGACATGCAGCGCCTCGCCGCCATGGTCAATGACCCCAAGCGCCCGGTGCAGTTCCTCTTCGCCGGCAAAGCCCATCCGCACGATGAGCCCGGCAAGCGCGTGCTGCAGCAGATCGCCGAAATGATGCACGACACCGAACTCGGCGACAAGTTCGTCTTCGTCGAGGACTATGACATCAATGTCGGCCGCCATCTTGTCCAGGGCGTCGACGTCTGGCTCAACAATCCGCGCCGGCCACTCGAGGCCTCAGGCACCAGCGGGCAAAAGGTCATCTTGAATGGCGGACTCAACTTCTCCGTGCTCGACGGCTGGTGGGCCGAGGCCTACGACGGCGTCAACGGCTTCGCGATCGGTACAGGCCGTATCCACTCCAACCACGACGTCCACGACAGCCGCGACGGTGAAGATCTATACAGAGTGCTGCACGATGACCTAATTCCCCTCTACTATCAGCGCGACAAGGACGGCCTGCCGCGCGGCTGGATCAAACGCATGAAGCGCACCATCCGCACCTTGGGCTGGCGCTTCTCCGCCGACCGCATGGTGATGGATTACACGCAGAAATGCTACATCCCCGCCGCCGGCGGAACCTCCAGCGAGATCCGCCCGCCCTGCTAGGGCGTTCACACGCCTGCTTAAAGCTTCGCGTGGTCCTCCCCTTGGTCGGCACCGAGTCTTGTTTGCGACCATCGGGAGGACTACGCGAAGCAGGAAAAAGGCGTGCGAACGCCCGCAGCGGCGCCCGTCTGGCAGGACAGTATTACAAGGCGAGGGTTTGGTAGATTTGCCGCGTAGCATCCGACTTGTTCAGCGTGTAGAAGTGGATGCCTCGAACCTGGTTATCCAGCAGATCGCGGCACTGTTCGGTCGCCCAGTGAACGCCGACGCGCTTCACCGCCTCAGGGTCGCCTTCGGCCCGCGCGAGTGCCCGCAGCAGCTTCGCTGGAACGCGCGCGCCGAGCGCAAGCTGCGCCATGCGCTTCATGCCGCCCAGCGTCGTAATCGGCATGATGCCGGCGATGATTGGCACGTGAATACCTGCGATCTCGCAGCGTTCGCGAAAGTCGAAGAAGTCGTGGTTGTCGAAGAAGAGTTGGGTGCAGATGTAGTCCGCCCCTGCGTCGACCTTGGCCTTCAGGAAGTCCATCTCGTCCAGCCGGTTTGGCGTGGCTGGATGGCCTTCCGGAAACCCAGCGACTCCAATGCCAAAGCCTCGGCTGTCGGGATGCACGCCGCTCTCGTTGAAGCGGCGAATGAAGCGCACCAACTCTGCGGCGTGCTGGAAGGCGTCAGCTTTGCGGTCATAGTTCTGGACATTGAGCGGCGGATCGCCACCCAGCGCGAGTGTGTTGCTGACTCCAGCCTGAGCGTACTTGGTAAGAATCTCATCGATCTCCCGCTCGCTTTGGCAGACGCAGGTCAGGTGCGGGATCGGGTCGAGCGTGGTCGTCTGCTTCAGCCGGACCACCAGATCATGCGTCAATTGCCGCGTAGAGCCGCCCGCTCCGTAGGTCACGGAAACGAAGGACGGCTTCAGTGTTTCCAGCCGGGCGATGTTCTCGTAGAGCGTCTCGGCATCGGCCGCCGTCTTGGGCGGAAAGAACTCAAAAGAAAGGGTCGTCTGGTTCGACGCGAAGATATCGCGGATGTGCATTTGAGCCAACTATACCCGAACCTCACGAACACTTCACTCACGTTGCGACGGCTGGCTGAACTGGGAGTTTACCCTCTCTGCGTCAGCAGGCCGATCAACTGCTCTTCAAACTCGTCGAGGTCGGCGCCCAGGTCGCGCGTGGCTCCCGTAAATACCAGCTTGCCCTTTGAAATGACGCTAATCTCATCGCACAGGCTGCGAATCTCGTGGGAGTCGTGACTGCTCAGAAAAGTCGTGACGTTTTCGTCGACGGCCAGCCGCCGCAGCAGGTTCCACATCTCACGCTTCGCCGGCAGGTCAAGGCCACGCGTCGGTTCGTCGAGAAACAGCACCTTCGGCTGCCCCATCAGAGCGCGGGCAATCTCCACCCGGCGCTTCATGCCGGTGCTATATGTGCCCAACATTTTGCCGCGAAACGCGGCGTTCAGGCCAACGTCATCCAGCAGCCGCTCGACGTGATCGCGAGCGTCCGGCAGGTGACGCAGGCGTGCAAAGTATTCCAGGTACTCGCGCGCGGTCCAGGTCGATTGGCTCTCGCTGGTCTCGTCGCTCACCAGACCGACCAGCCTGCGCACGGCGAGCGGGTCCTTCCTCACGTCGTGCCCCCACAGCCTGGCCGAGCCCGCGCTCGGCGGCAGCAATGTGGTCAGCATGCGGATGGTGGTCGTCTTGCCCGCGCCGTTCAACCCGAGGAATCCGTAGAGGTGGCCCTTGGGAATTCTAAGCGTCACGCCATCGACGGCGGTGAAGTCGCCAAAACGTCGCGTCAGGCCGTCCATCTCGACGGCGAAGTCGGTGGCAGCGGTCATCGTGTCCGCCTCCAGCGCCTGAAGCCGGCCCCGAGGCAGAGGAGGGGAAAAAGGCTCGCCGCCGCGCCCATCTGGTAGATCGCGTCCCCCACCTGCGCATCTATCGCCGCGTGTGCGTTTAGTGTGCGCGGCTGGCTCTCGCCCGCCACCTGGTACGTCGCAGCGATGGTCAGCGGATAGCGATCGCCGCCGATGTCCCATGGCTTGGTCGGGTTCAGTGTGATTGGCAACCGGGCGATCCAGCCGGTTGCGACGTGGTGGCCATCCGCAGTGGTTGGCCCCGAGTCGTTCGAATATGCGTGCGTCTCAAGGCGCGGCGTCGGCTGTGCGAGTACGTCAGGATCGGCCGCAATCTCAAGCCCATCGTCACCGGTGATCTTGGTATTCAGATTTGTGACCTGCGCGCTTGCCTCCACCGGTAGCAGAAGAAGAAGCTCGCGCTGCGACAGTTGATCGGTGCCCAGCGGCCACTCCTCGCGGTTCAGCACGGCGCCGCAACATCGGCCCGGTACGCGGCCTCCCGGCCTAACCAGCGCAGCGTTGATTCCCGCCCGCCCTAACCCGCGAATCGCCGGCGCATTATTCGCCTTGGGCGCTGGATTGTCGTAGTTGGTATCCGCGACGAACATGGGAAACAGAACCAGAGCCATCATCCCCAGCGCAATCGTACCCCTCTGCCGCCGCGTGGCCTCCCACGTCTCCACGCCCTGTGCCTGCAGAAAAACCCACGCTGCCAGCACCAGCGCGCCCACCACAACCACTGCCAGGCTGATCCAGGTCCGCGCCGTCGTCGCCGGAATGCGGTTGGTCACCAGCGCGAATCCCAGCGCATTTTTCAGTAACACCGCGGGACTTGCCAGTGTGAGGTGGCCGGTCCGCGTCGCGCCATTGCCCAGCGACACCATCAGTTCCTGCAGCGGCATCAGTCCCACGCACGCAAGTAGTATGCCCATGCCCGCCCCAATTGGCGCGGCCAGGCTGCGCCCGATAAACAGCACGCCGATCAGCGTCCCG
>Ga0302278_10005730_pt1 | contig 12165 bp, 11 predicted proteins | sample III_Bog_N3_2_FD_194543 | JGI IMG/M metagenome (GOLD analysis project Ga0302278, IMG submission 194543) | Peat permafrost microbial communities from Stordalen Mire near Abisko, Sweden - III_Bog_N3_2 | ecosystem: Environmental > Terrestrial > Soil > Wetlands > Peat | place: Sweden: Abisko... | reverse complement strand
GAAACTGTATGGATACTGGATCGCGCTTATTCTCTGACCGCTCAGGAAATCTCGACAGTTGTCGAACGCCTGTTACAGATTGAGGTTCTGGCTATTGAAAACGAGCAGGAGGTATTCACTGCCATGGTTGCGCTAAAACAGGGGCGCGGATCATTCTCGGATGCGCTCATCGCAGAGTTCGGAGTGCGCGCAGGATGCTCTCGCACACTGACGTTTGACCAAAAGGCACTCCGACTTCCTGGCTTTGAGATTGTGTAAGCGGCCTCGGTTCTGTTTCGCCACTCTCGGGCACCCGCAGTCGCCTCTGTATTCGCTTTACCCAGGGCGTATCCGACTTGGGAGATGGCGGCCACCCGCCATAAAGCGCGTCGCCAGGATGGGGCACGAAGTGTCGTGAGAATGCGTTACGGCGGCATCGGGGACTTGGGTTGAGCAGGGGTCCTTCGACTCCGCACTGCTACGCTTCGCTCAAAGCGCTGCGCTCAGGATGACAAATTGGTGAAGGAAAAACCTGGGACACGGACAGACGGGACATTCACCAACTTCCATCGTCGAAAAACGAAAAATGTCCCGACTGTCCCCGGTTTCCCCTCCAAATTCTTACGCGGCCGAAGCCAACTCCCTCCTCCGATCAAGTGCCGGCAGAAGAAGTTTTAGAAGCGCTTCATCAGAGAACGGGTTCTGACCTGAGATCAGCTCGCGGTCTTGAAGCACGTAGCTCGACCATGGAGCGAGCACACTTACGTCACCACCCGCGGTTTGCAAGGCGAAGTCCGGGTAGAAGAGAACCTTGCCACCAATCTCAAGCGGCTCCCGCTGCTGCTCTTCGGCTGTCGAAAAAATGGTCATCTTATATCCAGCATAGATCCAGCCTTTTGCCTTGGCGCGCGCTCCAGCGACATCGCCCGCCGCGAGCGCAGCGACCACCTCCCAGGAATTTGGAAGAGCCGAGAGAAGTGAAATCGGGCCATGGCAGAGCACGGCCGTAGGCTTGGACGTCTCATGAAAGTGTCTCATCACGGTGCCAGCGTCAGGGTCATCGAGAAGATCGATCATCGGGCCGTGACCGCCGGGGACAAAAACAGCGTCATATTGATCCAGGCCCGATGCGATGACATCCTTGATGCGCATTGGATCTCTGAGCCCAGTCAGGCCGTCGCGGAATAACATATAGTCCTGAAGCTTGGCTTTGTCCCCGCCGAAGAAATCGGCGACCTCTGAATTCACATCCACTTGCGGCGTGTTGCCTCTCGGTGTAGCAAAGGTGATTTCGTAGCCCTCCTTCATGAGGGCGCGAACCGGAACCGTCAGCTCGTTGAGATAGTAGCCAGCGCCCTTATACATCTTGCCATCTTTCAAGAGAAACCCGCGACCGCTCGAAACCAGTACCAGCACTTTTCCTCTTGTTGTCATTGTTGCTCTCCTTTTTAAAATGAATTCTGTTCTTGTGAAAGTGAGTTAGTTCATCGGCCGCCGCGATTGCAGTGAGCTAGGCCCCCGGGAATCCGAACATCAACCACGACTGATTGGCGACCCAATGCGGGTATAGCTCCGTCATCTGATCGAAGAGCTGCTGGTCGGAGGTCGCGGTTTTCTGCAGCCGATCGAAGTCCTCGAGGTAACGCTTGGTGTCCTGGATGGTCGAGGGAGAGTCGGGCGCGCCAGTCTTCTTGTGACCGGCGACAACCATCGTCGGATTGAGCGCCGCTAACCGGTCCAGCGCCGCGATCCAATTCTTTCGGCTCTCGGGGGTGGTATCGCCGACGTACATGCGGCATTGGTTGTAGACGACGTCTCCGGCGACGATCAGGCCGATCGATGGAACGTAGAGAGACGTCGAGTCGGGGCAATCGGTGCGGCCCTGCTCGATGATGCGCAATTCGTGGCCCTCGAGAGTGAAAGTGTCGCCCTCATAAGGATCAGGTGGAACCAACTTGGTCGGCACTTGCCCAGGAAACAACTGGCGGGCGAATTGGCTCAGCGGAGGAACAAACGACGACTGCATGGCCTCGAGCGTCTTCGGCGTTGCTATCGCCCGAGCGCCGGGGAAACGGTCGAGCAGAATGCTCAGACCGTAGAAGTGGTCGAAATGGGCGTGCGTTATATAGATCGTCTGCAAGTTGCGATTGTGCAGAGCCACCCAATCCGCGAGAGCCTCGGCCTCAGCCACTGTCCCCATTGCGTCCACCAGGACCGCGTCGTTCTCGCCGAAGATTAAAGTCGACGTGATGGGGTCGAAGCCGAACGCTTCGCCGAAGGGCTTTGGCCGCTCGCCGACCATAGCCTTTCCCGGGGCGGTAAAAACGTTCACACTAAGCTCGTTCGACGCGGCGGGCGAGGTCACACGCACGGTTTCTTTCAGTCCATTTGTGCCGTCCATTTGGCATTCCTTCCGATGTCAGGGCGAGTGACTATCCGCGTTTCAAGATTATGTGTCCATTCGTTCAACCCATTGCGCGCGAAATGAGGGAGCCGGGAATGGATCCGCAAAGTACTGTGGCTCCCGCGCAACCTTGTCGCCGGTGCTGATCAAGCGCCGCGCGGATCTCTTGATCTCGCACCTCCAGATGTTGCTCGTTCTTTTGTTGATCTTTCATCTTGCCCGTTTAGCGCGCGATTTGGCCCAGGTAGAATCCGAGTCGATTTTCGACATCACCTGGCTTATGGAAACCGCGCGCGATCAACGCCTTGATCCCCTCCTGGGCGGCCGGTCGACCGAGCGAAGCGATGCACGCATCCCACCCCGCGCCGAGTTCGACGTCCGGCGGCAGGCTGGTGTTGACGAGGCGCTTGGTCTGGGCGATGGCCCATTTGTCGAACTTGGCGATCCGGGTCGCGAGCGCCTCAACGAACGCATCCAGCTCGGCATCGGGCAAGGCGCGATTAATGTAGCCATAGGCCTCGGCCTGTTCTGCTCGTATGTCTTCCGAGCTCAGGAGCACCTCGAGGGCGCGGTTTCTGCCGATGACTCGGGGCAGCCGAGCCATGGGGCCGCCGCCAGCGACCATGCCTACTCCCACCTCCCATTGCGAGATGATAGCTTTCTCGCGGCTGGCAAAACTCATGTCGCAGGCCAGCGTGATCTCGCTGCCGTTGCCGGTCGCACGGCCGCGGATAAGGGCGATGGAGGCGACTGGCAAGCGGGTCAGACGCACGAGAAAGTCCGGCCAAGGCGGCAAGCCTGTGGGGCCGTCCGGCAGTGAGGTCAGATCCTCAATCCTGGCTGTGAAGTCGGAGTGATTCAGGAAGTAGTCGTCGACCGCGCTGTCGAAGACCACAACTCTGACCTGCTCGTCGGCCTCGAGAGCGTTGATGACTTCCTGAAACTGCTTGACCATTTCGGGGCCCATGACGTTAATCGGCGGATTGTCGATCGTGACACGCCAATAAGCGGGAGAACGCCGGGCTATGCGAATCTGTGCGGCTTTCGCGGGTGCGTTCATCTGTGTCACATTGGTTGGCGCGTTACTAGTTGCCATGGGATCTTCTCCGTACTCGAGCTTTCGCCATTGAGCCAGAACAACCCGGGCCGCGCAATTGGACGATGGTATCGCCCATACTTTCGTATCGACCATTCAGTTAGTCCGAAAATCGGCCAAAGCGACGGCAACTTCTTCCGCGCACTTGATACGAAGGTATTGCCGATACCATCGTCCAATTGTTTTACTCCCTCACGTCTGGCCTAATCGCAATCGATCGAGAAGCACGTTTATCGGGGATTGGAAGACTCGTTTTGCCGAGGAGAACACACATGTCTGAACTTGTGACAAAATCTGTGGCGCAAAAACAACCAGAACAGAAGGTGGAAACAAATACTGCCGTGGAACGTATTGCCGGCTTTACCATCGTTGCGACAGCCGTCGCGGTTCTCGCTGTGTTCGCTGTCCTCGTGGTGACGGCGATCTACGCGCAAGGCCGGGACAATAACAATAACAACGACAAGTACTCGCTGAAATCGCCGGGCGGAATCGCATTCTCCGACTTCAAAGGGTATGAGGACTGGGCTGACATCTCTTCTGCCCACACCGACGAAAGGCTCAAGGTGATCGTTGGCAATCCGACCATGATCAAGGCGTTCAAGGCCGGTATTCCGCTTAACGGCCAGTCTTTTCCGGATGGCTCCATGGTCGTGAAGCTCCAGTGGACGCCGAAAAAGAGCACGGAAGCCCCCTTCGTCGTGGATGTGCCCGACGTCTTCAAGGAAGCTTTCGTCATGGAAAAGGACAGCAAAAGATTCGCAAAAAGCGGCGGGTGGGGTTACGCGGTGTTCAACTACGATGCAGCATCGGACAAGTTCACGCCCGATCCCAAACGCCCATCAGACTGCGGATACGCGTGCCACACGCCAGTGAAGGCGAAGGACTATATCTTCCACCCGTACCAGAAGCGTTGAACCGCGCCTGCTCCGACGTCAAACAGCTCAGGATATTTGATTGCAGACCGCGTTTCATCTCGATCATGAAGTCCAGCGGCTATCGCGGGGCAGCTTGCCCAGTGACACCGCTGAGCTGGCCAGATTTCTCATCGGCAAAACCATTGTGCGCAAGACCGGGCGAAGCAGGATGAGCGGTCGTATTGTCGAAACAGAGGCTTATCCACCGGGCGACGCGAGTGGCCATGCTTATCGGGGACGAACGGCCAGAAATGAATCGCTGTTCCTGGGACCGGGGTTCGCCTATGTGTACTTCATCTATGGGACGTCGTACATGCTCAACGTGACGGCGGAAGAACCGGGAGTTGGAGCGGGAGTATTGTTGCGCGCCATTGAGCCTCTGGATGGAATCAATCTAATGGAACGGTTCCGCAAAACCGACAAACTCACAGACTTGGCGAGAGGTCCGGGACGACTTGCGGCTGCATTAGAAATCGACCAGCGCCTGGACGGAGTTGACCTGTGTGACAGTGGTCCGCTTTGGCTGGGGAGTGCGGTTCGAGAGACTGCGCGCATTTGCACAAGTGCGCGCATCGGCATCACGCGAGAGGTGGAACGGCAGCTGCGTTTCTTTGAGTCGGGCAGCCGGTTTGTGAGCGGCCCCAGGAACGAGATCAGAAGTCGTTAGGCGTGGCTCGCGACTCGACTTCCTGCTTCACCTTTTTGTCGGCGACGGAATAAGCTTCGCCGAGTCGCATGGTTTTCACCGTGCGTCAACTCTTCTTCGCCTTCGCGGGAGGAACCAGCGCGACGGCCGCCTCGGTAGTGAGCAGGAGGAAAGTGAATGTCTCCTGCAGGTACAAGCGGACCGCGGTATCGTTGTGGCTGAGGTAGCCGATGGAGACGTCCTGGCCGATGTGCAGGTCAAAATCACCGCCACGGGTGGTCAGCACGAAAGCGCCGGCAATAGCGGGCGCCCAGATGATTTCATCTTTGACCAACCGCTTGACGTGCTCCAACACCGGATATCCGTGATCGCTGGTTTCGGCGAGTGCGGTGTAGGCGTCGGCACCGAGCAAGGCGGCATACGGGCCGTTGACACCGACGAGACGCAACCGGCTTAAACTTTGAGCAATGGCGTCCGGGTACTGACGCACATCAGCGGGGAGAGTCATGATCGGGTTGCTGGTCCCCTGGCGGACGCCCTCGATCCCGGCCGCGGCATAACCCTCGAATATGGCGGCGTCCTCAGCAAAGGCAATCTGCCGCGCAGCGTCCTTCGCGGGTTGCCAGTCCGAGTCGTTCGCGCCACGGTCGACATCGTCGATACTCTTGCGATCCAGTTCGAAGGGAACACGCAGCTCAACCAACGCCTTCACCTCGCGCTGGCTCGCAACGATGCCCTTCCCTGGCGCGGCGATTGTCTTGAGATGGCCGGTGCCGACCGCAGAAAGCGCAGTGCCGACCGGGCCCTTCACGTCGACGACGCGCCGTCCGGCCAGGTAACGCTTGAGCGTGCGCGATGTTTCTTCTTCGATCTGAACCCAGGCAGAATCGGAAATAGGGGCAAGTTCGCGATGGAGATTATTCATGTCGTGTGTCTCCTTTGAGAGATCCGATGCCGAGCGAACCCTCGCGCACCGATGGAATGGATGAGGATGAGCTGGATGGAGCGACTTCGTTCACCGCGGGTGCAGCGGGAGATTCCGCAGCGGCAGTCGTATCTTCGATCGCTTGATCTTCGATAGCTTGATCTTCGTTGAGGTTTTCCAGAAATGTCGCCGACGGCACGAAGAACAGATTTCCGGTGACGGCGCGGCTGAAATCAAGCAGCCGATCGTAGTTGCCGGGCGGGCGGCCGATGAACATGTTCTCGAGCATCTGCTCGATCGTGCGGGGCGACCGGCTGTAGCCGATAAAGTAAGTGCCAAATTCGCCATGGCCCGGCCGTCCGAAGGGCATGTTGTCACGCAGGATCTTGATCTCTTTGCCGTTCTCGACGATTGTGGTGAGTGCGCTGTGGGCGGAAGTGGGCTTAACGGAGTCGTCTAATTCTACGTCGGAAAGCTTGGTGCGGCCGATGATGCGTTCCTGTGTTTCGGTGGAGAGCGCATTCCACGCGCCGAGATCGTGCAGATATTTCTGCACGATGACATAGCTGCCGCCAGCGAAGTTAGCGTCCTCTTCACCGATTACTACCGCTTCGGCAGCGGCCGCGCCCCTGGGATTCTCCGTCCCGTCGACGAAACCCATAAGATCGCGGTCGTCGAAGTAACGGAAGCCCTGCACTTCGTCCACCGGGGAAACGGCATTTGCGATACGCGCCATAATCTGCGTGGCCAGTTCGAAAGACAGGTCCATGCGCTTGGCGCGTACGTGGAATAGCAAGTCGCCCGGCGTTGAGACCGCATGGCGCGCTCCGGCACGAATCTCCCGGAAGGGATGTAATTCGGCCGGCCTCGGCTGCCCGAAGAGGCCGTCCCACGCGTCGGATCCAAACCCGATGACGCAGGAAAGTCCTCCCTCCAGGTCGCGAAATTCCACGGCGCGCACCAGCGCGGCCAGGTCTCCACAAAACGAGCGCAGCATGGCCCGATTCTCAGAGCCTGCGTTGAGCTTCGCCACCAGAAAGATTGCCGCCCGTGTGAGCGGCGCTGCTACAGCCTGTGCGAGGGCAGGCGATCTTGTCGTTTCGAGTGGGTTCGTCGGACGAGTCTCCATTCTGTGTTGTCTCCGCGCGTGAGCGGATTTCGCTTTCCGAAATGTTAGGCTCGCCTCTGCGTAAAACTTAGCCCTGCCAGCTTACCATCGGCTGGCAAACCCGTGCGCCGTCCGGGAAATCGCTCAGATATCTGTCAGCGGCAGTTATCTCGATCGTCTTTCGCACTAAGGTGCGTAACGAGTGAAAACAAAGTCGCGAGCTTTGACGGGCTCATGGCATGGAAAACAGGTTTTGAGCTTTTCCTCATCCGCAGGTTTGCCTGCCTTATTAAATTGAGCGAACCCCCAACCGCCCGTCGCGGCGTACCTCTTTGAGTCCTTGACCATAAACTGAAGGTACCAATCGGGGGCAGGCCCGGGAACGAAAGATTGGGCACGGCCAAAGACTTTGTTGTTTTCCTCCGACGGGACGTAACTCCAGGCGATTCGGGCAATGATCGTGCCGTCCGGAAACGGCAGCTTTCCGTCCCGATATGCCCTGATCGCGCTGTCGTTGCCCAGAATGGCGCGAATATCGTTGAGGTCGCCTTCTTCGTGGGCCACAGAGATCAACCTCCAGTCGCGGTATCCCGGGGGAATTTTGATTCCAAAAATCGGGGCCGCCTTTTCATCGGCGTGTCCAGATGCGTGAGCCATGTGGACGACCACAGCGGCCACCGCTACAACCGCAACCAGCAAGAAAGCAGCCCGTTTCATAATATTCCTCTCCCTCTTTCTCGCTGCGTGCACCTGAGTCGAAATCACTGCGAGGTCGACGCCAATCATCCCAGGGACATGACCCGATTTGATTCGTGTGCGGCCATCGTCTCAGCCGCTTCTGCCGCGGTTCTGAGCGTCACGGTGCGTAATGGGTGAAAACAAGGTCGCTCGCTTTGGCTTTTTCGTGGCAAGGGAAGCAGCTCTTCATGAATGCCGCGTCGCCATGCTTGCCGTCTGCGAAGTGACCGAATCCCCATCCGCCGGTTGCGGCATACTTCGTTGAGTCCTTGACCATAAACTGAACATTCGTGGGAGCGCCGGGGACAAAAGATTGAGCCTGGCCAAAGACTTTGTTGTTTTCGTCCGACGGCGTGTTCTTGTAATGCAAAGCGGCAATGATCGTGCCGTCGGGAAACGGAAGCTTACCCTCCCGGTACGCCTTGATCGCTATCTCGTTGCCGAGGACGGCGCCTAAACTGTTGAGGTTGCCAGCTTCATGGGCCGAAGAGATCCACCGCCAGTCCCTGTATCCACTGGGAATTTCGGTGACGAAAGGCGGGGCAGCCGCATCATCCGCGCGTCCCGGTGCTGGCGCAATAAGTGCGGCAAGGCCCGCCATGGTTGCAACTGCAAAAACGAAGAAGGTGAAGCGTTTCATAAGAGTTCCTCCATCCAGTCTTCCTAGCAAAGAGCACCTTAATCGGGGTGCTCGGCACGCGGTCCGTCACGCAATCGCGATCACGCCGCATTGCTGGCGGAGTTAGTTTCCACGGTCGTCACAACAATGATGTTGCCGTGCGTGGCTTTGGAATACGGACACTCCAGGTGCGCCCCGTCCACCAGCGCCTGAGCGATTTCGGGGTCGATCCCGGGAAGGTGGACGTTGAGACGAGCTTGAAGGAAGTAACCGCCGCCGGTTGTGCCTAAGTCCACGTCCGTATCGATGGCGAGTTCGGCTGGAAGCCTGACTTTCATTCGGGCAGCCACGATTTTGATCGCCGACAAGAAACAGGCCGACCACCCTACCGCGAACAACTGCTCGGGGTTGGTACCGGTGCCGGGATGGCCTGGGACGGAAAGCTTAACGTCCAAGCGGCCATCGGAGGTTTGGGACGCTCCTCCGTCGCGGCCACCCGTGGTGTGCGCTTTCGCGGTGTAGATCACTTTTTCGATGGGGGTGATGCTCATGGTGAGTTCTCCTCTTCATTTTTTGGCCGTGCATTCCCGATTGCATGGGTCGCGATCAACGCATCAGACCAGAAGCGTGGATGGGAAACAATTGGACGATGGTATTGCCGATACCTTGGTATCGGCCCGATGCAACGGGCGGCCTCGATGAGGCGCAACGGCAGCCGATTTGCGTGTCGAGCGAGGCTCGTGGCGGGGGAAGAAGATTTTCTAAGCAGTACCGCGTCGGCAGGGTCGGCTGACGAAGAAGTTTTATCCGCAAGTTGAATTTAGTGAACAGGTCAGCAGTGACTCCTGGAGTCCAAGCTTCCGGCGTCCCGGGGAACAGCTAGCGCGAAATGAAAACGTGCCCCGCGAGGATGGTTATCCGTAGCCCAAAGCCGCCCACCGTGCGCCTCAATAATCGTTCGGCTGATACGGAGCCCCATACCGGTGCCGTGTTCCTTGGTCGTAAAGAAAGCGGTGAATATCTGGCCAGCCTGGTCGGGGGGAACTCCGACGCCAGTGTCTTCGACCGACACCAGAAGCTGTCCGTTGCCATCATTCTCGGTGCCGAGCGTGAGTTGACGTGGGCCATCAACGGCCTTCATTGCGTCGATGCCATTGATCATCAGGTTCATTAATACCTGCTGTAACTGGACGCGGTCTGCCACAATGAGGGGTAGATCGGCAGCGAGCTTTGTCTGCACAGAAACCGAATGCTGGGTCGCCTCGTTGTGCAGAAGAATCTCCATCTCTCGAATCACCTCGTTGACATCGAGGCGCTCCTTTGTGACAACGCCCTTCCTGAAAAGCAGCCTGACTCGGTTAATGATTTCCGCTGCCCGGTTTGCATCACGAATTATTAATGACGCCGCGGCCCGAGCGCCTTCGAGATCAGGCTGCTCGCGATCGAGGCGGCGCAGGCAGGTAGAAGCATTGGTGATGGCGCCACTGATAGGTTGATTAATCTCGTGCGCAAGAGAGGCACTGAGTTCGCCCATGGTAGTTACGCGATTCGCGTGCGCGAGATCTGCTTGCGTTTTACGTAATGACTCTTCAGCGCGTTTCCGGTCCTCTATATCGATGCCAGTACCGTACCACTTGACGATCCGTCCATGACCGTCGTGCAAAGGGACGTTGCGCACAAGCAACCAGCGATAGTCGTGTTGTGCAGTACAGACGCGCGCTTCAATCTCGACGGGTTCTCCTGCGGCCAATGCCGATCTCCATCGAGCGATGTAGCGAGTACGATCATCCGGATGAACGATCGAGTGCCAACCAGACCCTAGCAGCGCCTCGATCGATAGCCCAGTGGATTCGAGCAAACGCTGATTGATGAAGTCGACTGAACCATCCGGCAGAGCGCTCCACACATGAGCAGGAATCGTGTTGATAACCCGGCGGAGCCGGTCCTCGCTGCTTTGTAAACTCTCATAGAGATCCTGCAATTGCCGCGCGCTATCATTAAATACCCGTCCCAGTTGGGCCAGCTCATCTTCTCCCTGTATGGGAACACGATGTGTAAACTCCCCTCGTGCCAACATCTTCGAACCTTCGACTAGTTGTTCGAGTGGCTGTGTGATGCTGCGCGTAATGATGAGTCCCAACGTTCCGGCAATCAACAAAGTGAGAACGACCGAGGTCGGCACAACAATAAAAATCCATCTCTGCACTTGGCGGATATTGTCTGCGGCCTGGGCATGCTCCGTCTTCACCTCGCGGTCGACTCTTCCCACCAAGGCAGAGGTGGAAAACTCGAGAGGGCGTAGCTGAGTGGCAAGCCGCACTTGCAGGGCGTTCCAGTCATTCGCTTCAGCTAACTCGATCACCGAGGCGGTCTCCGATTGGAGGTTCCACTGGACGACCGCGAGGGTGGGGAGAATCGTCGGGTCAGAGGCGTTGTCGAAATGCACGGCCTGCAGGGCGCTCTTGGCCCGGCGCATGTCCTCCGCAAACACCACATTCATCGATTGCGTCTCTGCCTTCAGACGTTCGGAGTTTCTTGCGCTGGCAAGCGACTCAAGTGTGTCACGAAACTTCAACATATCTGAGTGAACACGTAAGACAGTTACCAACTCCTGGTCATATTCATTGAGTCGCTCTGTTTGCGCCTGGACGACACGGAATTGCCATAGAACGATTACGTCACCGGCTAACATCGAAACGATGATGAGCGCGAAGCATAGAACCAGGCGTGGGCCAATGTTGAATCGCAGGCTATTCATCTCGGTGCGAACCTGTTCCCGGTTGAGCCCTGCCGTTACTCATAATCTGGACGAGCTCATTCTGTAGCGCCACGGCCGCTGCCGGAGCTGTCGAGTCTCGAGTCAACACAGAATACAGCGCGTGGGTATAAGCTTTGGAGACCGCCTCATATTTCGATCCGGCAACTGTCGATGGGCGCGAAACTACCTCACTCCCTCCGGCTTCTCCCGGTTTGTACCACCAGGGATAGATTTCCCTCATCACGGGCGGAACTTCGAAATACTCCACTTTTCGGCCTCGCTTTTCAGTATGAGTCGCCGTAAATTCTGCGTGCTTGCGAAGCAGGAACTGGATGAACTTGACCGCTTCGGCGCGGTGAGTTGAAAAGCGGGATATTCCCAGCGCGTAGCCTCCTATGGTAGCGACACGCGCGCTCTTTCCCGCCGGGACGCTGGTCACTCCCGCTTGGTCGCGGAACGGCTTATCTTGTGCAAAGACCTCATACACGATGGCGTGGCTGAGCAGAAACGCAGCCTCGCCGGAAACCCAAAATTTGTTTTCTGCGTCCGTAGCGGTGTAAGAAACCACACTTGGAGGAGAGATCCAACCTACCCAATGCGCCGCCCGTTCCCAAGCGTGGATAACGTTTGGGTTGTTTACGCTGATCTTTCCGTCGGACTCGATGATGTGACCGCCTCCTTCCGCCGCTTGCCATTCCAATCCTTCCATCGTAAGTTGTTCGCTGTCGGTTGCGATCGCTCCGGCCCAAACGAATCCCCAAAAATCCTTTTTTCCTTTTGCGCGCTCTCCAGCCTGAATCCGGGCGGCCATTTTCTCAAGCTCATCCCACGTTCTGGGTGGCGTTTTGTAGCCGTACCTGGTGAGAAGGTCCGTCCGATAAATCAAAACCTGCACACCAAGTGGCTGATTAGGCATTCCCACAACCTTCCCTCGATCCATGTAGCTTTCGACGATGTCGCGATCCTCCGAGGAAATTT
>Ga0302278_10005729_pt1 | contig 12166 bp, 11 predicted proteins | sample III_Bog_N3_2_FD_194543 | JGI IMG/M metagenome (GOLD analysis project Ga0302278, IMG submission 194543) | Peat permafrost microbial communities from Stordalen Mire near Abisko, Sweden - III_Bog_N3_2 | ecosystem: Environmental > Terrestrial > Soil > Wetlands > Peat | place: Sweden: Abisko... | reverse complement strand
AAAAGACGCCCCCTGCAAGCAAGTGATCCACCGCAGCGTCGCTGACGGTGGGCAGGGAATCGACCTCCGCAAACTCCCCATCCTCACCACCTGGCCGGAAGACGGAGGCCCATTCATCACGCTGCCTTGCGTGGTGACGCGTGACCCGAAATCCGGCAAGCGCAACGTCGGCATGTACCGCATGCAGGTCTACGACGGCCAAACCACGGGAATGCACTGGCAGCGCCAGAAAAACGCCGCAGAACACCTCCGCGACCACCTGCGAGCAGCCACAACTTCGGCCACAAATTCGGGTGCCCCATCCAAACTCCGCTTGGGTGGGAATGCAGCTCCAGATCTTTCCGGAAGGGTCGATATTATGGCCCAGACTTCCGGCGGCATCGCCGCGGCGACGAACCCCGCCTCCATCCCGTCGACTACCCTCACCAAGGTCCGCGAAGGCCGCATGGAAGTCGCCGTAGCCATCGGCACCGATCCCGCAACCACTTTCTCAGCCATCGTCCCCGCACCGCCCGAGGTTGAGGAGTACCTCATCGCCGGCTTCCTCCGCGGCAAGCCCGTCGAGCTCGTCAAATGCGAGACGGTCGACCTCGAAGTCCCCGCCCACGCCGAATACATCCTCGAGGGCTACGTCAACCTCGCCGAACTCGGCACCGAAGGCCCCTTCGGCGATCACACCGGCTTCTACACCATGAAGGACGAGTACCCCGTCTTCCACGTCACCTGCATCACCCACCGCAAGGACCCCATCTACAGCGCGACGGTCGTCGGCAAGCCACCCATGGAAGACGCCTGGATGGGCAAGGCCGTCGAGCGCATCTTTTTACCACTCATGCAACTGACGTTGCCTGAGATTGTCGATGTCTGCCTCCCTCCCGAGGCCGTCTTCCACAACCTGATGATCGTCTCGATCCGCAAGTCCTACGCCGGCCACGCCCGCAAGATCATGAATGGCATCTGGGCGATGGGACAGGCCATGTTCACCAAATGCGTCATCGTCGTTGACGAGGATTGCAACGTGCAGGACCTCGCCGAAGTCACCCTCCGCGTTGCCAACAACATCGACCCCGAACGCGACATTCAGTTCACCCTAGGTCCGGTCGACACGCTCGACCACGCCTCGCGCCTGCCCAACTACGGCTCCAAGATGGGCATCGACGCCACCCGCAAATGGACCGCCGAAGGCTTCACCCGCCCCTGGCCTCCCATGCTCAAACAAGACCCCGCCGTAGTAGCCCGCATCGACGCCATCTGGAAGAAACTAGGCATCGAATGAAAGTAATTCGTAACGTGCTCCTTCTCACCGCCCTATGCGTCTACGCATCTGCGCAGTCGAACTCCAAATCTCCCGCTGAGCAGCGCTTCTTCAACCTCGAAGATGCCGTCCTGCATCAAGTCGACCTATCTGCCGCGGAGCTTTCTGCGCTGGCGGCTGACGCCTACTTCAAAGGCGCATCGCAGTCGCCAAGCACCAAGCTCACTCAGGATGGGTTGGAGGCCGCCGCTGTTCATCTCTGCGGTTCGAGCGAGCGGGATTTAGTCGTGATTGGCGATGGTGCGCAATATGCAGGGGCAAACGGCGGGCCCTTTTGGATCATTCGCGATCTGCCGACAGGGCCGCAAATTGTCCTCCAATCGGGCATGTTGGGCTTGACCATCGAAGCCAGCCGATCGAATAAGTGTCTGAATGTTGAGTCCTTCACTGCGACTGCCGATGAGGGAACTACCACTGACTTCCGCTTCAACGGCCAGAAGTATGTCGTTTACAACCAGAAGACGGCAAAGTTGGGCCGATGAGTACCCTAAGCCTTGGCGGGTGCCGGATTCGAGATCAGCATGAACGTCACGCTGTCCTCGGTACTCCGCTTGTGCAGTGTTCCGCGCGGAATCAGCAGCATGTCACCCTTCACCATCAGGATCGATTTGCTTCCCGTGGAACCAGTAGCATGCCATTCGCCCGTTCCCGGCATCACTTTGGTGCCGGTCGGTGTCCCGCCAACTTCGTACAACGTCGATCCGTCGATGATCTGCACAATATGATCGCGCCCTTCGTGGAACTCGAACTCAGCCGCGCTCTTATGCTTCTCCGTCGTCAGAATGATCTGCACCGGAATCGCATTCGACGCGTACAGCCGGTTGTCGCCAGGTTTCGCATCCAGCGCCGTCATATCTTCGGCAAGTTCCTTGGCTGTCCACAGCTTGACCGGCTGTGCAGCGGCGTTCACATCGGCTCCCGGCGCGGCCTGCGCCAGTGCCATCAGCGAATCGGTAAGGGTGAAACCAGCCGCCGCGGCAATCGGTGCCGTGCGGAGAAAGGTGCGGCGAGACGTGTTCTTAGCCATGCGTGGAAGTGGATCACATCCGCCCCCCGTCTGCCAAGAGGCTCCGCCTACTCCGCCGACTTCACAGTGATCGCCGCCAGATTCCGCACCCAGCGCTGCGGCTTCTTGTCCCCCGTCGAAATCAGCTTCAACTCGCCATCCGCGCCCAGTCCTTTGCCGTCCATCGACGTCGCCACCAGCACGTCGCCATCGTGCTCCGAGCCTTCAACCTCAGTCAGCGAATATAAGACCCAGTATTTGTCCGTTCCCTCAACCCGCAGGAAACTCCGCAGCATTTCGCGATGGGTCGCCGGAATCACCACAAATCCAGCCTTCGCCAGCAGATCGCCCACTGGCACGCCCGAATACGACTCGTCCATCTTCGTATGTTCGTTATGCACCTTCACCGTCTTCTGCGGCAGCGCCTTCAAATCCGCCGTCGAGAACACCGTCGCCTTGCCATCGACAGTCAGCGTCAGACTGGTCGAAGGCGCTGCCGCCGGCTTAGCCATCTCCATCCCGCCCATCGCCCCAGCTGGAGCCTGCGCCCGCACCGCCAAGGCGCCGAAACCACCAACGCACATCGCCACCGCACACACCGCAAACATACGCTTACACATAGACTTCTCTCGCCTCTTGCCTTCCAGCCTAACGCGTCTGCCTTGTATACTCAACATATGTCGATCCTGAAGAATACAGCCGCCATCGCCAAAGGCATGAGCATCACCTTTGGGCAGATGTTCCAGCCGACCGAGGTCGAGAACTATCCCGACGGTCCCGGCCCGCTGCGAGGCGCACAGCTTCAGGAACGCTTCCGCGGCAAGCACCAGCTCCAGCGCGACGAGAACGGCCTGGAGAAGTGTGTCGCCTGCTTCCTCTGCGCCGCCGCCTGCCCTGCGAACTGCATATACATCGAGGCCGCCGAGAATACCGAAGAGAAACGCATCTCCTCCGCCGAGCGCTACGCCAAGGTGTACAACATCGACTACAACCGCTGCATCTTCTGCGGTTATTGCGTTGAAGCCTGCCCCACGGACGCCATCACGCACGGCCACGGCTTCGAGCTTGCCAGCCTGAACGCGACCACCCTGGTCATGCGCAAGGAAGACCTGCTCGTCCCCACGCTGCCCCTGCCCGATGCAGTCACGTCGGACAAGGACGAAGCCGAAGTCCTCGCCTAGCCTGAATCGACCGCACCTGCCGCGCCATCAGAAAGATATGACCAAAGCTCACACACATCCTCTGGAAAAGATTCTTGCGAGCCGTATCGCCATCATCGACGGAGCGATGGGCACGACCATCCGCACCTACGGCATGGCGGAAGCGGACATCCGCGGCGAGCGCTTTAAGAATTCCACCAAGGACCTGCTGAACAACGGCGACCTCTTCTCGCTCACGCAGCCGAAGATGATCTGCGACATCCATCGCCGTTTTCTGGAGGCCGGCGCGGACATCATTGAGACCAACACCTTTGGCGCCACCAGCATCACCCAGAGCGAGTTCTTCGTCGAAGACCCACGCGAGCACGGCGGCCGCAAGGACCCTGAGTTTTACCAGAAGATCATCGACGATCCAATGCTTGGCGACCTGGCCTGGGAGATCAACGAGCAGTCTGCCCGGCAGTGCCGCGAGTGGGCCGACCGTGTAGGAAACGATACGGGCCGGCAGCGCTTTGTGGCGGGAGCGATCGGGCCGCTGACCGTCTCTCTCTCGAACTCGCCCGACGCCGACGACGCCGGCTTCCGCGTGGTCACTTTCGACCAGGTTCGAACCGCATACAAGCAAGAGGTGCGGGCACTGATCGCTGGCGGCGTCGATCTGCTGCTGGTTGAGACTATTTTCGACTCGCTCAATGCCAAGGCCGCGCTGGTGGCCATCCGCGAGGTGTTCGACGAAGATGGCCTTGCCGCGAAGGGCAGGGAACTGCCGATCATGATATCCGCAGCGGTTGGCCGTGGTGGCGAGACCCTGATCTCCGCGCAGACGACCGAGGCTTTCTGGAACGCTGTAAAGCATGTAAAGCCGCTGTCCGTGGGACTCAACTGTTCGCTTGGCCCGGACTTGATGTATCCATTCCTCGCCGAGCTTTCTGAGAAGACGGACGTTGCGATCTCCTGCTATCCGAACGCTGGCTTGCCCAATCCGCTCGCTGAAACTGGCTTCGACCTGGGCCCGGACGACATGGCGCTTCGCCTCGGCAACTTCGCGCACGAAGGCTTGATCAACATCGCCGGCGGCTGCTGCGGCAACACGCCCGATCACATCGCCGCCATCGCCAGGAAGCTCGAGGGCATGGCTCCGCGCAGGCTTTACCCAAGCGAGGTCGCGGCGTGAGCGCAGTGATCGAGACGAAGCCGCTTCGTCTGTCTGGAAGCCAGCCCTTCACCCAGCAGCAGGGCGTGTACATCATGATCGGCGAGCGCACCAACGTCGCCGGCTCGCCTCAGTTTGCCAAGCTGATTAAGGCGGGCAAGTATCCTGAGGCAGTCAGCGTGGCGCGCCAGCAGGTGGAGAACGGCGCCAACGTCATTGACATCTGCATGGACGAGGGCATGATCGACGGCGTCGCCGCGATGACGCGCTATCTACAGTTGCTGGGCAGCGAACCCGAGGTTGCCAAGGTCCCCTTCATGGTGGACTCCTCCAAGTGGGAGGTCATCGAAGCAGGCCTGAAGTGCATTCAGGGCAAGGGCATCGTCAACTCCATCTCGCTGAAGGAGGGCGAGGCGAAGTTCCGCGAGAATGCTGCGAAGGTGCTGAAGTATGGCGCGGCGGTTGTCGTCATGGCCTTCGACGAAAACGGTCAGGCCGCGACATTTGACGAGAAGATCCGAATCTGCGAGCGCGCCTACCGCATGCTGGTCGACGAGGTTGGCTTCCCGCCGGAAGACATTATCTTCGACCCCAATATCCTTACCGTTGCCACTGGCATGGAAGAGCACAACAACTATGCGCTCGACTTCATCAATGCCACCCGGTGGATCAAGCAGAACCTGCCGCACGCCAAGGTCTCAGGCGGCGTCTCGAATATTTCGTTCAGCTTCCGCGGCAATAACAAAGTGCGCGAGGCGATGCACTCCGCGTTTCTCTACCACGCGATCGCCGCCGGCATGGATATGGGGATCGTCAATGCCGGCATGCTCGAAGTCTACGAGCAGATCGACCCCGAGCTGAAGGTGCTGGTTGAAGACGTGCTGCTTAACCGCCGCCCCGACTCGACCGAACGCCTGGTGGACTTCGGAGAAAAGCTGAAGGCAGCCAGCGCCGGCGATGTCGCAACCGAGAAGAAGGCGGAGGAGTGGCGCAACGGCACCGTCGAGGAGCGCCTGTCGCACGCGCTCGTACGAGGTATCGACAGCTACATCGAGATCGACGCCGAGGAAGCTCGCGTCAAGCTCGGCCGCCCGCTCTTGGTTATCGAAGGCCCGCTGATGGCCGGCATGAGCGTCGTCGGCGATCTCTTCGGCGCCGGCAAGATGTTCCTGCCACAAGTGGTCAAGTCCGCCCGTGTAATGAAGAAAGCCGTGGCGCACCTGACGCCCTTTATGGAGGCGGAGAAGGCAGAGAAGATTGCGGCCGGCGAGGTGGTCAAGGCGCAGGGCAAGATCCTGCTCGCAACGGTAAAGGGAGACGTACACGACATCGGCAAAAACATCGTCGGCGTTGTACTTGCCTGCAATAACTACGACGTCATCGACCTCGGCGTTATGGTCTCGTGCGAGAAGATCCTCGAGCGCGCGAAGGCGGAGAAGGCCGACATGATTGGCCTCAGCGGTTTGATCACTCCGTCGCTCGACGAGATGGTACATGTGGCCAAGGAGATGGAGCGTCAGGGGTTCAAGTTGCCGCTGCTTGTGGGCGGAGCTACCACCAGCCGCGCGCATACCGCCGTCAAAATTGCACCCCACTACAGCCAGCCCGTCGTCCACGTGTTGGACGCCAGCCGCGCCGTGCCCGTGACGACCAGCCTGCTCAGCGACGATGGCAAGGATGAATTCGTGGCGCAGCACCGCGCCGAGTATGAAGCCATCCGTAAGTCCCACAGCGCGCCGCCGCAGAAAGTCATCTCGCTGGAGACGGCCCGCGGCCGGCGCACTCCTATCCAATGGCGCGCCGATCCTGACGCCCTGCCTGTGCCCGGATTCCTCGGCGTGCGCGTGCTGGACAACTTTCCCCTGGCCACGCTGCGCGAGTTCATCGACTGGTCCCCGTTCTTCCACGCCTGGGGTCTCAAAGGTATCTACCCTCGCATTCTCGAACACGAGGTACATGGCCCGCAGGCTCTCCAGGTATTCACCGAAGGCAACGCGCTTCTGGACAAGATCATCGAGCAGAACCTGATCACGGCCCGCGGTGTCTACGGCTTCTTTCCGGCCAACGCCATTGGCGACGATGTCGCGCTCTTCACAGACGCCACGCGCACAGACGAGCTAACTCGATTCCACTTTCTTCGCCAACAAGCCAACCGGGAAGGCAGCGAGCCCTGCCGCTCGCTCTCCGACTTTATTGCGCCAAAGGAAACTGGGCTGGCCGATCACATCGGCGCGTTCGCCGTTACCAGCGGCGTCGGACTAAAGGAACTGTGCGACCAATTCCGCGCCGAAAACGACGACTACAACGCGATCATGGCCGAGGCCCTTGCCGATCGACTCGCCGAGGCATTCGCCGAGTGTTTGCACAAGATCGTTCGCGATGAGTGGGGCTACGGTCGCAGTGAAAATCTCACCCCCGACGAGCTCATTCACGAGAAGTATCGCGGCGTCCGTCCGGCGCCGGGTTACCCTGCGTGCCCGGACCACACGGAGAAGGGAACGATTTGGCAACTGCTGGACGTGCAGGCGAACACCGGAATGCTGATCACCGAGTCATTTGCAATGTGGCCGGGGTCGAGCGTAAGTGGAATCTACTTTGCACACCCGGAGTCGCGATACTTTAGCGTCGGAAAGATTGACCGCGACCAGGTTGGCGACTATGCCCAGCGCAAGGGAATGCGCGTAGCCGAGGTGGAGCGATGGCTTGGGCAAAACCTGAACTACGATCCCGAGAAATAGGATGCCGTGCGCCGGCATTCGTGCTGACAGACAAGTCGCAAATTTATCTCGCTCCGAGCTTCGCGTTTTGCATCTAATCCGCTCGTGGATACAAAGGACATTATTTCGTGAACGAATCCCGGCAAGACCCGGTCCCCCAACTTGATCGCCCCGCAATCCTGCACGTGTGCAAGCGCGAGATGCTGCGGCCAATCCGCGATAAAATTCTGCACATCTCCGGTTACGCTGTCGATTCGACTCTCAGCAGTGTCGATGCGTTGTCGCTGTTCTCAGAGCGCACCTACAACCTCGTCCTGATCGACGTGGAAGGCCAGGACGGAATCGCCGAAGCAGAGCATCTTTGTTCTGCGATTAAGACCGCCCGGCACGAGCAACTGGTAGCGTTCGTCTGCAACTGGCGCGTCGCGATCCTCACCGACTGCCCCGACGATATTGTGCGTACCGAGTTTGACCCTCCTGCTTTCGTCAAAGGAGTCCGCGACCTCATCGAGAAGAGTTGAGGCCGCAACCAACGTCACTTGTATCTGCGCTCATCGCTGTGCTACAAGTAGATATTCCAGTCTGCTACCCGCAGATTTGAATTTCATGAAGAGTGGTTGAGGGACGAGCCCTGCGACGCCACGACAACCGGACAAAACACAGTACCGGTGTCAACTCTCTCCTGGCTGGCCTTAGAGGCGCAGGGAACATGAGATTCGGAGCATGCAGCCCGGAGCATGGCCTGCACCCGCAATTCTCCTTCCTTCGCCGTTCGCGGCACTCCCAAGAGAGCTTGACAGTCTGATAGCAGGAAGTGAACCCCCCTCGCTCGGAAAAGAGCTGGATGGATTATTCGTCGACGAACTACGAGCTTGCCTGTAACGAATGCGGCAAGCGCTTCGGCAACCGGCCGCTGTCCGCCTGCCCCGACTGCCTCGCGCCGCTGGAGATTGTCTATGACCTGCTGTCGGCCAAGGGCGTCTTCACGCGCGATTCCATTGCCCGCGGCCCAGCCAGCATCTGGCGTTACGCGCGGCTTCTGCCCGTGCCGGAGGGTTTTCAGCCAGACTTGCCCGTGGGCTTTACGCCTCTGATTCATGCCAGCCGCCTGGGCGCGCGCATTGGGGCCTCCAGCCTCTACGTCAAGAACGATGCCGTATGTTTCCCGACGCTGAGCTTCAAGGATCGTGTGGTTGCAGTCGCGCTCGCGAACGCGCAGAAGTTCGGCTTCGACACGGTGGGTTGCTCCTCCACGGGCAACCTGGCTAACGCGGTCGCCGCGCAGTCCGCACGTCTCGGCCTCAAGGCATGTATCCTGGTGCCCGCTGACCTCGAACCCGCCAAGATTCTCAACACGCTGGTCTACGGCGCGCGCCTTATCCGCATCGACGGCAACTACGACCACGTCAACCGCCTCTGCATCCAAATCGCGGACGAATACAACTGGGGCTTTGTGAACGTGAACCTGCGCCCCTACTACGCCGAAGGGTCGAAGACCGTCGGCTACGAAATCGCCGAGCAGCTCGGCTGGCGCCTGCCCGACAACGTCGTCGTTCCCATGGCCGGCGGCAGCCTCATTCGTAAAATTCGCAAGGCCTTTCAGGAACTCATCTTCCTCGGCCTGGTCAAGAAGCCGGTGCGCCCCGTGCGTTTCTTCGGTGCGCAGGCGAGTGGTTGCTCTCCGATCTCGACCGCAGTGAAGGACGGCGCCGAAGATATCATCCCGCAGAGGCCCAATACAATTGCTCGCTCGCTTGCCATCGGCAATCCCGCTGACGGCCCTGCTGCGGCGAAGATGATCCTGCAGGATGGCGGGTGGGCGGAGGATGTCTCCGATGTCGAAATCGTCTCTGGTATCCAGGAACTCGCAGAGACGGAAGGCATCTTCACCGAGACCGCCGGCGGCGTCACTACTGCGGTCACCGCTCGTCTCTTCGCGGACGGTCGCATCGCGCCCGGCGAGACGACCGTAATCTGCATTACCGGAAACGGTCTCAAGACCACTGACGCTCTAGCAGGCAGCTACAACCATATCGACGCTCGTGCCATTCGCCCGCGCCTCGCCGACTTCGACGCCTACCTCCGCTCGCTCGACGGAGCACCCGAACCAGAACTCATCGCCGCAGGAGAACGCTGATGTCCATCAAAGTTGTGCTTCCCACCGCATTCACGCGCCATACCGATGGGCGCAAGCAGTTCGACTCGGACGCGCAAAATCTTCCCGCTCTGCTTTCGGAGTTCGATCAAACCTTCCCCGCGCTCTCCACACAGATCAGGGACGAGAACGGCAAGCTACGAAAGTTCATCAACATCTACATCAACGATGAAGACATCCGTTTCCTGGGCGGCGATGCGTACGCATTTCAGGATGGCGATGAAATCATGCTCATCCCCTCGATCGCAGGCGGCAGCTTTTAGAGTTTGCACCCTGAAACTGCCACGTCCCAAAGTGCAGAGGAGAGCACCGCATTCAGGCGCTCCTCTTGCTGTTCCACGTCGAATTCGCAATGTACAGCGGACTCGCCCAATCAGCGATTGAACAGCACGACGATCAGCACGATTAGCAGAACCAGGCCTAGTCCGCCGCTCGGATAGTACCCCCAATTGCGGCTATACGGCCACGCCGGGAAACTTGCAGATGCCAGAACCAAGAGAATAATCAACAGGATGAGCATGGTTTCTCCTTTTGCACTCGCACTTCGGACCCCAAACAGGTTCGATAGATGCCACTGCGAGCCGCGGCGTTATCCCGCTAGGGACTCCGCAATATTGTTTATGTGCAAGCAACTTGGCCGTCAACTTTTCTCTCTCATTAAAAGCAGTTCGCGCGTCCGCGCGAGATCCTTTGTTTCAAGAAAGTAGGGGCGCCATGTTCCTGATACTCGCAGTTATTTTGGTTGTACTGTGGCTCGGCGGCTTCGCCGTGATGCACGTCAGCAGCCTTTTCATTCACCTGCTGCTGCTGTTCGCCGTTATCTCCATCATCATGCACTTCGTCACCGGCAACCGAAGCGCCGCCTAGCAACGGCGCGTTGAGGCGGGGAATGGCGGAGGGCAGGGAAGCAGAGTCTCCATCGTCGCCTGCAAAAAGACCGAGCCCGTGGGCTCAGTCTTTTTGCAGGTGGTTCTCTCATCGATAAGAGAGTGAAGAGAGTGGCCTACTGGTGGGAGATAGGCTGCGTCACCGGCAGGACTGGCGGCATTACCGCTGCCAGCGCTGGCGGAGTCTCCTCTGCCAACTCAGGCAGCCTCTCTTCCAGCGCGATCTGCAGCACCTCATCCATCTCCCCGACAAAGTGCAGCTTCATCTCGGTCTTCAGCAACTCCGGCATGTCGGCGAGGTCCTTGCGATTGTCCTCGGGCACGATCACCTCGAAGATACCCGCGCGGTGCGCCGCGAGTAGTTTCTCCTTCAGTCCGCCGATCGGCAGCACCTTGCCTCGCAGAGTGATTTCCCCCGTCATCGCAATATCGCGCCGCACCTTGATCTTCGTTAGCGCGCTGGCCAGGGCGGTTGCAAGCGTAATACCGGCCGACGGCCCGTCCTTCGGAATTGCTCCCTCTGGCACATGGACATGAATGTCGACGTGACGGTAGAACTCCTTGCCCAGCCCCAGGTGCTGTGCGCGGGAGCGGATATAGCTCAGTGCGGCCTGGGCGGACTCCTGCATCACGTCGCCGAGTTGCCCGGTCGCCGTCATCTTGCCTTTGCCATCCAGCACCTGGACCTCGGTCTGCAGCAGCGTGCCGCCGGCCTCCGTCCACGCCAGCCCCGTCACCAGGCCGATCTCGCTCTTCTCATGCACCTGGGAGTCGCGGAACTTCGCTACGCCGAGCAGGTCGCCGAGGTTCTCTGCGGTCAGCACCTCGCGATATTCTGGTCCACCTTGCACCACCTTGCGCGCCACCTTGCGGCACACATTGCCGATCTCCCGCTCCAGATTTCGGACGCCGGCCTCTCGCGTATATCCGCGGATGATCGCCTTCAGCGCATCGTCCTCAAACACCATTTGTTCCTGAGTCAGCCCGGTGCCTTCGCGCTGCTTGCGAACCAGATACTGCTTCGCAATCTCCATCTTTTCCAACTCGGTGTACCCATGCAGCCGCAGAATCTCCATGCGGTCCTGCAGCGCTCCCGGAATCGTGTGCAGCACATTTGCGGTCGCGACAAAAAGTACGTTCGACAGATCGTACTCTACATCCAGATAATGGTCCTGAAACGATCCGTTCTGCTCCGGGTCCAGCACTTCCAGCAGCGCACTCGCCGGATCACCACGGAAATCCGAAGCCATCTTGTCGATCTCATCCAGCATAAACACGGGATTCTTCGTGCCTGCCTTCTTCATCGACTGGATAATCTGCCCCGGCAGTGCACCGATGTACGTCCTGCGATGCCCGCGAATCTCCGCCTCATCGCGTACACCGCCCAGCGACATGCGCACGAACTTCCGCCCCGTCGCCTTCGCGATCGACATGCCCAGCGAAGTTTTGCCCACGCCGGGAGGCCCGACGAAGCACAGGATCGAGCCCTTTGGATTCTTCACTAACTGGCGCACGGCCAGAAATTCCAGAATCCGCTCCTTAATCTTTTCCAGGCCATAGTGGTCGGTGTTCAGGATGGTCTCCGCATGTTCGATGGAGCGGATCTCCTTCGATCGTTTCTTCCACGGCACTGCCAGCAGCCAGTCGAGGTAATTGCGCGAGACGGTCGATTCTGCCGACATCGGCGGCATCGCCTCCAGCTTCTTCAACTCCTGCAGCGATTTCTCCAGCACATCCTTCGGCATCCCCGCCGTTTCGATCTTCTTCTTCAGC
>Ga0302278_10005727_pt1 | contig 12169 bp, 5 predicted proteins | sample III_Bog_N3_2_FD_194543 | JGI IMG/M metagenome (GOLD analysis project Ga0302278, IMG submission 194543) | Peat permafrost microbial communities from Stordalen Mire near Abisko, Sweden - III_Bog_N3_2 | ecosystem: Environmental > Terrestrial > Soil > Wetlands > Peat | place: Sweden: Abisko... | reverse complement strand
TGAATCCCCTTTCAAGCGATTTTGTTGACACGGATCTTCCGGTTTGTCGACAGTTCCTCTCTGCGAAAGTCACTTAAGAATCACAATCACCTTGTACTCCAGTTGTAGATCAAGAATTACGGAGGGAGCAGGGGGTTTTACCCCCCTGAAAAAGGTCGAATTTACATGGCCTTTAGGCCCGGGCCTTTGCTCGTTCTCCCTCAATTGAGCGAAATACAACTGTAGTACTTGGCAATCGCGGAGACTGCAAAGTCATTGCAGCCAACCTGCCCCACTGATTATCTATCAGCGATTCCCGCTTTGGCGTTGGGAATTCTTGCTGAAATCGGCAGAGTCTCCGTCCGCACGATTTTGCACTCGGTATTGTTCCCGATGATGCCGCCAGTGTGCAATCGCATGAAGGGATTTTAGTAAGAGAACTGGTTCATTCTCTCGCCTCAATTGACCGATCCCGCACTTCCTCCCGGAGGGAGGGAACGAGAATAGCCCCGGATGGAGCGTAGCGCAATCCGGGGAAAGCGTCCCGAACGCGTTTTCGCGTCCCGTGGGGCCGCGGCGAACCTCTCCCTTCCAGATTGATCAGGTTCATGCGATTGCCCCAACAGTGCCGGCAGTCCGATGACGCAAGGCCGCGCGATACAGCGAAGCCAGAGTAGCTTTACCCCGAAAGCACAACGCCAAGTGGCTCTTTCCTCAAGAAAAAGCCACCCCGCATACAGTTTGCAAGGATACATTGACTCTGGTTTCGCTCTACTATAAGAACCACACCCAATATCCGCGATGCAAAAGATCCCCGATCTCATCACCGGACCACCGCGAAGCTCGCAAGGACTGCTGCCGATCCTCGCGGTGACAGCTACCCTTCTTTGGCTGACAGGTGCGGCAACCGGCGCTTTTGGCTCGTCAGCGCCCGGCGTGGCTCTCCGCTCCGTCGCCATGCTGCTGTTCCTATGGATTGCCGCGCGCCGTTCCTCGCTCCTTGCGTGGACATTCCTTTCCATGCTGGCCGGAGTTGAGCTGGGCATCGATGCGCCGCATCTTGCCACGCACGCCCGATTCCTGGGCGACCTCTTTCTCCGCCTAATTCGCATGATCGTTGCGCCACTCCTGTTTGCCACCATCACCACAGGCATCGCATCTCACAACCAACTCCGCAGCGTTGGCCGCGTCGCGGTAAAGTCGCTCATCTACTTCGAAGTGGTTACCACCCTGGGCCTCATCGTCGGCGCGGTCACAATGAACCTCTCCGGCGCAGGATGGGGAGTTGCCCTGCCCAAGAGCACTGAAGCAGTTCTCCCCCAGCAGGCCGGCCTGAACTGGCAACAGACCGTCCTGAACTTCTTCCCTGAAAACATCGCACAGGCAGTAGCGCAAAACCAGATTCTGCAGGTTGCCGTGTTTTCGATTATTTTCGGAACCGGCCTGGCATTGCTTGCTGAACAGAAGCGCGCCCCCATGCTGGCAATCCTCCAATCTCTGGCCGATACCATGTTCCAGATCACGCGGATGGTCATGTATCTTGCCCCGTTGGCTGCCGGGGCTGCGCTGGCCTACACCGTGGGTAGCCAGGGATTAACCATGCTGCTTCCGTTGGGACGCCTGGTGTTAGCCAGTTACGCTGCCCTTGCGATTTTTTGTGTGCTGGTTCTGCTGCCCATCCTTTTGCTCTTTCGCATTCCAGTACGCGGATTCGTGGTCGCTGTCAGCGAGCCGGCAGCCATCGGGTTCGCCACCACAACTTCCGAGGCGGCTCTCCCATTGGCCATGGAGCGCATGGAGGCCTTCGGGGTGCCGCGATGGATCGTGGCCTTTGTCATGCCGGCAGCCTACAGCTTCAACTTGACGGGATCCAGCATCTACCTGGCAATGGCGTCCATCTTCGCTGCGCAAGTGAGCGGGATCCACTTGAGCTTTGCGCAACAGATCACCATGCTGTTGACGTTGGCGCTTGCCAGCAAAGGCGTGGCTGGCGTGCCGCGCGCGGTCCTGGTCGTCCTGTTGGCTACAGCCAGCGTCATCCACGTTTCAACCGCCCCAATCCTGCTGATACTTGGAGTTGACGCCCTGATTGATATGGGACGAACCCTGATGAACGTGGTTGGCAACTGCCTCGCCTGCGCCGTCATCGCCCGATCCGAAGGCGAGTTCGCCGTTCGTGCGGAAGCGCAATAGCGCATCGCTCAGAATCGGTATCCCGGCTTAAGTTCGCAACGATAGACCATGGTCGTCTGCTTTTCCGCGGTATTAGTCCTGGCATTGCAGGTTGCCCAGCTCAAATACAATTCCGGTCCCAGAGGAAACACCATCGGCGCGCCATCCACTTCCGCCTCGATACTGACTCCCTCCTGAGTCGGAGGAAGCGTGAAATTGAGCGCCGGGCCAAAGATGACGGGATACGACTCGCGCACATTGGAACCGATTGCGGTATGAAAGACCTCGGCCTCCACAAGGAATGTGGCCGTATCCGACCAGTTCAGAGCAGTCACAGTGATGTTCCGGCCGCCATCCGCAGAGTCGCTTGCTTCGATCTTCGTGAATGGGCACGGCCCGGCGATACAGGAGGCTCGCACATTGCGGAACTCGTTGTCTGGACCTGCATCCAGCGACAGAGATCCGGAGGACGCCTTCCACACTCCATTCGGCGAGCACGGTGGCGCCCCGTTACAAGCCACGTCCCCTTGATTCACCACCTGAAAGGTTCTCACCGCGCTGCCAATGTTCTCCTCTGTCTGGGAATTCACGGTATACCGCACGCGGATATTGGTGACTTGCGATAGCTTGCCTCCCGGCGCGACATCGGACTGCAGAGGGGCGGGAGTCATAGCCGCAATGTGAAGTTCTCTGCCCGGCCGGAGAGTGGCATGTACTTGCAGGTCGAGAGGTTCGTAGTCCGCATGCTGAAAATTCAGATTAAAGGCGCGCCCCGGCCACACAACGCGGGGAAGCGTGACCTTGAAGTATCCGGACGCATCGGATTCCGCGGTGGCGGTATGCTCTCCGTCCGATGCAGTCACCAGGGCATCGGAGATAGGCACTTGCTTTCGCACGTCCGTATCACTGCGGATCACAGCACCTTGAATCGTCATCGAGCGGGGATGCCAGTGCTGCTCCCGCACAACGAGGATGGCGACCGTGGCAGCCACGGCGGTTCCGACGATAAACCAGAGCAAAATCTTTCTGTGCTTCACGCGCATTTCACCTGCACACTGCATGGTTTGAAGCATTCCAGAGACAATTAGCCGTCCGTGGCATGTTCATCGCACTGCGGATTTTCTGCATCTAACCCACTGGCTGTTCCTGCCGGCGCCGAGCCGAAGGAGCCGTGGTATGCCAGAACCCGCGGGAAGGACTTGAGTCGAGAGAATGAAGCCTCAGCCAACAGTCGAATTCAATGTTCCAGGAAGAACCTCAAGCACCCGCCGGAAATTGCTCCGTCAAATGGCGAGCCTCTCCCTCGGGCTCCCGCTATCTCAATCGAGCGTTCTTCCCCTTTTAGCGCAATCTGCGACCCAGTCAACCACGACGCAGCCGCATGAGAGTCCAGCCGCCCCGCCCCTGCCCACATCGCTTTCCCCGCAGGACGACAAATTCCTGAACGATCTTGAGTACGCCTCCTTTCTCTTCTTCTGGGAGCAGGCAAATCCCCCCACCGGTTTGACCAAGGATCGCTGCAATGTGCGTGTCAAGGACACAAGCACGGCCGCGAGTATCGCATCCACTGGCTTCGGTCTCACCGCCATTTGTATCGGAGAAATGCGCGGCTTCGTCAGTTATTCCGATGCCCGCGAGCGCGTAGTCCAATGCCTGTCATTCCTGTGGCACAAGTTGCCCACGCATCGCGGCTTCTTCTATCACTTCGCCAATATCAATACCGGTGAAAGAATGTGGGACTCGGAGGTATCGTCTGTCGATACCGCGCTCCTGCTCTGCGGCATCCTCACCTGTAGCCAGCATTTTCAAGACAAAACGATTTCTCAACTCGCCCAAGCCATATTCGACCGCGTGGAGTGGACCTGGCTCTCGGAAGATACAACGCTGCTCTCGCACGGTTGGACGCCGGAGCTTGGCTTCATTCCTTCGCGGTGGGATCTCTACAGCGAACTGATGATGATGTATCTGCTTGGTCTCGGTTCTTCCTCTCACCCGCTCAGCAGCGAGGCCTGGTTCGCATGGAAGCGCACCACATTTGAATATGACGGACTGCGCTATATCGGGTCCTTTGCGCCGTTGTTCGTACATCAGTATTCCCAGGCATGGTTTGACTTCCGCGGTAAGCGGGACCGTTATACGGATTACTTTCACAATTCGGTCATCGCCACCGATGTGCATCGCCGTTTTTGCCTCGAACTGAACGTCCAATTCCCCGATTACAGCAATGCGCTATGGGGAATTACCGCTTCTGATTCTGAGCGTGGCTACGTCGCCTGGGGAGGACCACCTGCGATGGGCCCCATCGATGGAACCATTGTTCCTGCCGCGGCAGGCGGTTCCCTGCCGTTCGCTCCCCAAGCCACCATGCGCGTTCTTAGAACCATCCACGATCATTACCCCGGCGCCTGGTGCCGCTACGGTTTTGTCGATGCGTTCAATCCGCTGACTGGCTGGTACGACACGGACGTCATCGGCATCGACGTTGGTATTACCATGCTGATGGCTGAGAATGCGCGCACCGGTTTTGTGTGGGAAACCTTCATGAAAAACCCTGAAGCCCAGCGCGGCATGGAGATTGCCGGATTCAAACCCTATAACCCTCCCGCCGGCTTTTGATTCGGCTCGTTAATACTCACGCTCCGTGCCCCATTCATCGAGCGTTTTTTGCTCGATGAGTGGGATAGCACAAATGCCGGCCATCGGGCCCTTCCTTCTTTCACCCTGTTTCTTGTCAGCCCCCCCACAGCCTTCGCCGCCTCACAGGATATGAAACTGTAGCGCCGGTCTCCTGACCGGCTGTAGCGCGGGCGTCCCCGCCCACGCTCTTCAGTACCGGCCGCGATTGTTTCTTATTAGTCTCCCACCGCCGTTGCCGACCCACAAGAGATGAAACTGTGCCCCATTCATCGAGCGCTTTTTGCTCGATGAATGGGAGTCGATGAAGGCCAATCATCCAAGATCTCTTGTTCTGTTTCTCTCTAGGGCGGGAAGGCTAATGCACTATTTTAAGGGCCGGATCAAGACCTCCGTTTCAATAAGCGCAACGTCTATCTTGCGCTCGCCAACACCCTCCAGCAGCGAAGCTTTCAACCCGCCAGAATCGAACGGCAAACAACGAGCCGCCGCAAGTCTGCATCGAAGAAGTCAAATGTCTAGCGAGGCTCCGCGTTCACTAGAGCGGAGAAAATGTGCCTCGGCTAACCCTCTCAATGCACCTCCACCGAACCCAGCGTTACCCGACTGTTCGCAAACGGAGCGCCCTGGATCATGACTGACCCGATTCCGGCCGGTAGTTCCGGTCCAAGCCAATCCGGTACGCAACAACCCCCCGGCAACGCCTGGGCCGACCGCATTCGCGCGCTGAAGAATGTTCCCCCGGTTCTTCACTTCGTCTGGGAATCCGGCCCCTCGGTCGTTTTCTGGAATATCACCATCCGCTTTGCATCCGCATTCCTGCCTGTCGGCATAGGGATTATCGCCAAATTCATTATCGACGGAGTCAATCGCCTTCGTCTGCATCAGGATTTACCTCCTCACTTCTGGTGGCTGGTGGGCGCGGAGATGGCTCTCGCCGTACTCGCAGGCGTCCTCTCGCGCGCAGTGGACTACTTCGATAACCTGCTTGCCGATCGGTACACGCATCACGTCAGCGTTGAAGTCATGCGCAAGGCCGCATCGCTTGACGTCACCGTGTACGAGGATCCGGTCTTCTACGACCGTCTGGAACGCGCGCGTGTGCAAGCCACCGACCGCCTGGCAATGATCCAGCAGATGGGCCGCCTCATCCAGCAGACCGTCACAGCTATCGCCTTCTCGGCCGTTCTGATCCGCTACTCCCCAGCCCTTCTTTTTTTGCTTGTTGCTGGCATTCTGCCTGCATTTCTCGGTGAGAGCCACTTCGCCTTTCTCACTTACGCCAAGAACTTCCGCCAAACCCCCGCGCGCCGCCAAATGGACTACCTGCGCCAGGTAGGCGGAAGCAAGGAAGCGGCGAAGGAACTCAAACTCTTCAACCTCAGCGAATACCTCACGGCTCGTTTCACAGAGCTCTCGCAAACGATTTACAACGAGAATGTCGCCCTCAATAAGCGGCGTCTCTTCTGGGGCGGTTTGCTGGCCATTACCGGTCAACTTGGGTACTACGGCGCGTATGCCTACAGTATTTACCAAACCATTCAGGGCCGCTACAGCATCGGCGATCTCACCCTGATTACAACCGCCATCATGCAGGCCATGGCGAATATCCAGCAGGCATTCTCAACGGCATCGGGAGTGGCCGATCAGGCGCTGTTCCTCACAGATCTAATTGCGTTTTTTGAAATGAAACCAACCGTTGCATCCAAAGAGAACGGGCTTCCCGCACCCAGCCCCATCACACGCGGATTTGAGTTCCGCAATGTTTCCTTCGTCTATCCCGGTACAGATCGGCGTGTCCTCAGCAACTTCAATTTCACCTTGCGCCCCGGCGAACGCGTGGCCCTGATTGGCGAGAACGGCCAGGGAAAAACCACCGTGGTCAAATTGATCACGCGGCTCTATGACCCAAGCGAGGGCCAGATTCTGCTTGATGGCGTTGACCTCCGGGAATACGACCTTGCCGACCTGCATGCGGAAATCGGAGTCATCTTTCAAGACTTCATGCGTTACGAAATGACGGCGCGCGACAATATCGCGGTCGGCAGGATTGAAGTTCCTCATACACCAATGGAGATTGAGGATGCGGCTGAAAAGAGCCTCGCCGCGGGGGTAATCGCGCGGCTGCATGGGGGCTACGACCAAATGCTCGGCCGCCGTTTTGAAACCGGCGTAGACCTTTCCGGCGGTGAATGGCAGAAGCTCGCTCTCGCCCGCGCGTATCTTCGCGATGCGCAACTGCTCATTCTCGATGAACCCACCGCCGCACTCGATGCCCGCAGCGAGTTTCAGGTCTTTGAGCGCTTTGCTGAATTGACCCAGGACAAAATGGCCCTTCTCATCTCCCATCGATTCTCGACCGTGCGCATGGCTGACCGCATCGTAGTGCTCGAAGCTGGAAAACTGGTGGAAGAAGGATCCCATTCGCAACTGATGACACTCGGAGGCCGCTATGCCGCCATGTTTGAAATGCAAGCCGCAAGTTACCGGTGAGGCGCCATGATTGACGCACCAACAGTTCCGGAAACCGTGCAGCCGCTCAATGACGAGCTCCTCGAGAGCGTTCGCATCGCCACGTCGTGGGATATCGTACATCGGCCTGCAACTCAGGGCACCTTCCCCGCTCGCGTTCACCACACGCAACGTGCCCTCAAAGCACTGGAACAGGATTTGGCTTTGCTGCGCCCTTCATCCGGGGCCGCCGGGAACTCAAACTCGGCGCTTCTTGAACTGCGCGCAAATGCGCGTCTCCTTCGCGCCGCGGTTCGTGGTGTGTCTGACCAGCCGCGCGTGATTGCGCGCCTTCCTCGTGTTATGCTTCCCGCACAAAAAGATGAACCGCGTGCTGCCGCTATCGCCACAGCTTATCTGCGTGCCGTCGATGGGGATTTCTCGGCGCCCGCCTTCCGGGAACTGATTCGTGTCTTGCAGACGCACGATCCGTTGAATCTGGACGAACTGTGGAATCTACCGACTTTTCTCAAATTCGTTCTGCTCGAATCGCTGCTCGACGACGCTCGCATTCTCATGAGCTTGCCCGGCTCCGCGCCGGGGCCATCGGTTGCCGCTCATATCAAGAGTCTTCGCGCAATCGCGAATGCCGATTGGGCGCATTTCCTGGAGCCGCTCATTCTATTCGATGCCACGCTTCGTCAGGATCCCGCGCAGGCCTACGGGGCCATGGATTTCGACAGCCGTGAGTTCTATCGCAAGCGGGTCGCCTTCATCGCACACCACTCCGATTGCTCTGAAATGCAGGTGGCGCAAGCCGCACTCGATCTCGCCCGCGAAGGTCTCACAAATCCCGCCAACGATGCGCGCATACAGCTCCGCCGCATTCATGTCGGTTACTTTCTCATCGATAAAGGGCTTCCGCGGATCGCAGCGCACACTGGATTCCACCCGCCGTTCATTGACCATGCCCGTGCGTTCATTCGCTCCCAGGCAGACAACTTCTACATCACCGGCATTCAGCTCCTCACCATTTTCTTCATCGGCGCGCTCATTCTTCTCCCGTTGCCTCATTCCAGTCTGTTCCAGTGCCTGATCGCTTCCATCGCGCTCCTGACGCCGGTCATGCAGTGCGCGGTCGATCTGGTCAACAACTGTGTCACCGCTCTGTTTGACCCTGATCCCCTGCCCAAACTCGATTTCAGCAAAGGCATCCCCGTCAATTGCACCACGGTTGTCGCAGTCCCTTCTCTGTTGCTGAATGAAGCGCAGGTGCAAGGACTCATCGACGATCTCGAAGTCCGCTTTCTCGCCAATCGCGACCCTCATCTGCACTTCGCGCTGCTTACCGATCTTTCCGACTCGGTCACCAAGCCACACGCCAACGATGCTCACGAACTCGTCGAGCTTGCCGTAAAAGGGATTGAAGAGCTCAACGCAAAATACGGTTCAAAGAGTAGTGGAAGCTTCATCCTCCTCCATCGTCATCGCATTTTCAGCCCACGCCAGGGCGTTTGGATGGGTTGGGAGCGCAAGCGCGGCAAGCTCCTCGATCTCAACAAGCTTCTGATGGGTGAGTTCGATGCCTTCCCTATCAAGGCGGGCCGTCTTGATGCGCTCATGCAGGCACGTTATGTGCTTACGCTCGACTCCGACACGCAGCTTCCGCGCGGCGCCGCGGCACGGATGGTCGGCGCCATCGCGCACCCCTTGCATCAGGCAATCATTCACCCCACACTGCGCATTGTCACGGAGGGTTATGGAATCCTGCAGCCGCGTATCGGCATCAGCGTTCGCTCCGCGTCACGCTCGCGGCTGGCCGGAATCTACTCGGGGCAGAGCGGCTTTGACATCTACAGCCGCGCTATCTCCGATGCTTACCAGGACCTCTATGGCGAGGGAATCTTCACCGGCAAGGGCATTTATGAAGTGGCAACCTTTCATGCGGCTCTCAACCGTCGCTTTCCACGCAACGCTCTGCTGAGCCACGATCTCATCGAGGGCGCGTATGCGCGTGTCGGCCTGGCCACCGATATCGAACTCATCGACGATTACCCGTCGCACTTGAGCGCCTACAACCGCCGCAAACATCGCTGGGTGCGTGGCGACTGGCAGATCGCCCAGTGGATGTTCTCGAGAGTCCCCGATGAGTCAGGCCGATGGGCGATGAGTCCCATCTCTTCCGTCGCGCGATGGAAAATCTTCGATAATCTGAGGCGTTCGCTCGTCGAACCGCTCACCTTCATCCTGTTCGTCGCAGGTTGGCTTGGCCTTCCCGGCGGACCGCTTTACTGGACCATCGTCCCACTCGTCCTGCTCATCTTTCCCACCGTCGTGCAATGCGCCTTCGGACTTGGCCGGGCAATCGCCACGGGACAAAAGGGAGGCGTCGGCGAAGCACTCTCCGGCTTCTGGAACGCCGCTCTCATCACCTTGCTCAATTTCATCTTTCTTCCTCACCAGGCGCTTCTCTGTCTTGACGCCATCATCCGTGCGCTGGTGCGCCGATTCATAACCGGCGAGCGTTTGCTGGAGTGGGAAACCGCGGCTCAGGCCGAGCTTCAGTCCACGAGCCGCACACCGATCGACCGATATCTTGCCCTCACGCCTCTCGTCGCGATTGCAGTGGCAGTCCTCGTCTATCTTTTCAATCCACACCATCACCATGCCCTTGTTGTTGCTGCGCCCATCCTCCTGCTTTGGGCGCTTGCGCCAATCGTTACCTTATGGCTCAATGCGCCGCCGCGCGATCAGCAGAATCGCCTCACCTCTGGTGACGAATCGTTTCTACTGGGACATGCCCTGCGCATCTGGCGCTATTTCTATCAATTCGGTGGAGAGCGCCATAACTACCTCATCCCCGACAACGTTGAGGAAGATGGATTGTTTGAGGCCGCTCGCGTCTCACCTACAAATCTCGGCCTCTTGCTCAATGCCCGTCAGGCCGCCTGCGAATTCGGCTTCCTGACTGTTCCTGAATTTACCGCCCTTACCGACCGAACCCTCGCGACGATTACCCGTCTCGAAAAGTATCGCGGCCATCTCTACAACTGGTACGACACGCAATCGCTCGAACCACTCAGCGATGCGCCCTTCGTATCTTCGGTCGACAGCGGAAACTTTGTCGCTTCACTTTATACCTTGCGATCCGGCGCTCTCGCACTTGCGAAACAACCCTTGCTTGACCGTCAACTGTTCTCCGGTCTTCGCGCGCACTGGCAGTTGGCGCGTTCAGAGGGGAAAGCTCAAGCTCCCTCGACTCAACTCACTCCGCCCGGCTCTGAAGCATCCACAGAGGCATGGATAGACTGGCTGATTGGCGCTGATCCCACACCCGCGTCCTCATCGAACCTGACGCCGGACCAGCACCCGGACCAAATCCATGACAGTTGGTGGCTTGCGCAGACTTCGCACCGTGTCAGCGCGATCCATGCTTTGCTGCGGAGTTACATGCCGTGGTTGCTTCCTCAATACGCGGCTCTTCGTCGAGTCCCGGAACTCGCGATTCAACAGGATGCTTTCAGCTTTTCCATTGTCGAAGCAGCCGCATTCTCCCAGTACCTGGAGCAGCAACTCGCCCTCGCCTCAACAACACTCGCAAACAACTCGCAGCTTCTTGCACTGGCCGAACAACTGCGCGCAGCCCTGCCCAGCGCGGCACAGAACCTCTGCACCCTTGGCTCCGCTCTTCGAGCCATCGCGCAACAGGCTCAGCGCCTCGTTGAAGAAACGGAGTTTGCCTTCCTCGCGGATCCGAGCCGGCAAATCTTGTCCATTGGTTTCGACGTGCGTGCGAACAAGCTCCATGAAGCCTGCTACGACATGATCGCCTCTGAAGCGCGCATCGCGACTTTCGTTGGCATCGCTGGAAATCAGATAAGTCAGGAGAGTTGGTTCAGGCTCGGGCGTGAGCATGTGCACGCCTTCGGAGACTTCCTCCTGCTCTCGTGGACTGGCACCATGTTCGAATACCTCATGCCCGCGCTGTGGATGCGCAGTTACCCTGACACGCTGATCTCGCGCACTCTCTGCGCGTGTGTCCGCGTGCAGCGCGCCTTCGCGCGCAACCTCAATATTGCCTGGGGCATTTCGGAATCAGGCGGGTCGCCTAAGGACGACCTCGGTCATTATCACTACCAGGCCTACGGAATCCCACAAATCGCCCTCTGGGTCGAAGCCGCAGCCGGCCCGGTTATCTCTCCGTATTCATCGTTTCTCGCGCTTGGAGTCGACTCAGTCGACGCCCTCCGCAACCTGCGCCGCATGGCTTCCATGGGCTGGAGTGGCGCCTTCGGTTTCTATGAGGCCGCGGACTTCTCAGGTCCATCCAGGAAGCCCGTTCTTGTCCGCGAATGGATGGCGCACCATCAGGGCATGTCGCTGCTTGCGATCCTGAATCTCCTGCACGACAACATCGTTCAGCGCTGGTTCCATGCCAACCCGGAAGTAAAAGCGACTGAACTCCTGCTTCACGAATTGCCCGTCAGCCATTCCGTCCTCAAGGCGCGTCTGAAGGAGTAATGCAAGCCCGCCTCGCCCCAATTAGCACTACAGTTTTGGATCGAGAATTACGGAAGCAACTGGGCGAGAACTAAGGAAGGAGCAGGGGAGAATTACGGAGGGAGCAGGGGGGGAATTACGGAGGGAGCAGGGGGTTTTAACCCCCTGAAATAGACCGAATTTACGCGGCCTTTAGGCCCGGGCCCTTGCTCGGCTCCTCGATTGATCGAAACACAACTCTAATACCAAAAGCTGCATTTGGTTCACGGCTGAATCTCAATGAGCGCAAGCGCATTGGGCCTCAGACTCAATCTCAGCTTGCCACCCTGCAGCTTTGTCTCTTCCTGCGCGGGCAGCGCAGACTCCCGGTTCAACTCATCCACCTGCTTCTCTGTGGGATCGAGTGGCTTGCCCATGGCCGCATAATCCTTCA
>Ga0302278_10005724_pt1 | contig 12174 bp, 14 predicted proteins | sample III_Bog_N3_2_FD_194543 | JGI IMG/M metagenome (GOLD analysis project Ga0302278, IMG submission 194543) | Peat permafrost microbial communities from Stordalen Mire near Abisko, Sweden - III_Bog_N3_2 | ecosystem: Environmental > Terrestrial > Soil > Wetlands > Peat | place: Sweden: Abisko... | reverse complement strand
AGTTGGGCGGCGTGGCTGTCCAGAACCTGACCAACCACTCGTTCCACAATTGGCTCAATCCAACCGCGCTCCTTCATTCGAACTCCGAGGCAAAAATCATGGCAGAATGTCTTTTTTGGGGGGACAATGCAATCCCTTTAAACTCTGATTATAGGGCCCATTGCGGGCATTCTCGGGACACCATAGTACCTGCCCTACCGGGTTACCTTCGTCCTGCGATCCACCGAGGAATCTGCCTGGCAAACGGCTCCGCAAAACAGGGCCCCGAAAACAGCAGGCAGCAAGTACAATAGCATTGAGAAATTGATGACGCAGCCGGAAAAATCTGCATCAAGTTACGAATGAGTACCATCCAACCCAACATAGAGCAACCGGTCAGCGAAGAAATGCAGCTGGTCCGGCGAGCCAAACGCGGCGACGATCAAGCGTTTGAAGATTTGGTACGCCGCTATGACCGCAATGTCTTCCGCATTGCGCAGCATATAACGCAGAATCGCGAGGACGCGGAAGATGTCGTACAAGAGGCGTTCCTCAAGGCGTACAGCAATCTCGAGAAATTTCAGGAACAGTCGAAGTTTTACACCTGGCTGGTGCGAATTGCGGTAAACGAAGCTTTGATGAAGTTGCGTCGCAGGAAGCCGGAACGCACGGTTTCACTGGACGAAGAGGTTAAAACTGAAGATGACTCGTTACCTCGAGAGGTTGCGGATTGGAGTCCCAATCCGGAGCAGATGTACAACCAGGAGGAGTTGCGGGACATATTGACTCGCACGATTCAGGGATTGCCGTCAGGATTTCGAACGGTGTTCGTACTTCGGGATGTGGAAGGCCTCTCGACGGAGGAGACGGCCCAAGCACTGGAGTTGAGTATCCCGGCGGTGAAGTCGCGGTTGCTGCGGGCGCGCTTGCAGTTGCGCGAACGGCTAAACCGGTTCTTTCAGAAAAAGGCGAGTGGAGATGGCGACCAGTGAAGTGCTCTGAGTTCTTAAACGAGTTAACCAACTACCTTGATGGCGTGCTCGACGCCCAGACCAAGACCGAATTGGATGACCATCTGGCATGGTGCCATAACTGCTACGTCGTCTGCGACACCACCCGCAAAACCATCGAAATTTATCGCGATTCGGAGCTCTATGAACTGCCCGACGATCTGCGCACCAAACTTCGTTCCGCCATTATGACCAAGTGCGCGGCCCACAAGAAGGCCGAACCGCGAGGTTGATCACGCTCGCTGGTTAGGTTGCGTTTCGTACGCCGCGATGCTTGGTTGGCTCTGTTGTTCAGCAGAGATCGTTTCTCTATATTTTTTCTCTAGCATACTCATAAATCCATCTAAGTCTCTCATTCGATAGCGTCTAGCTCCGTACCTACTCTGCCACTAAGAGCGCGAACCTTTTGTTTGCTACCGGAATCTAAGTAGATAGAGCACGTTCCGACCCTAGGGTGAAGGGTGCAAGCTGGATTTGTCGCTCTATTCTGTGGAGGTCGAAATATGATTGCAAAGCTAATGGACGTCATGTTTGGCTGCAGGCACGATCGTTACAGTTTCCCCATAACTGTGCGCCCGGGCTCACGTCGTAACTTAGCATCGCAACGAGCAGGAACGTACGTAGCTTGCCTGGATTGCGGCAAAGAGTTTCGCTATGACTGGCATGAGATGAAGATTGTGGGATCACAGACAGAAGGATTGCAGACTAAAGAAGCAGCCCAACCGCTGGTAACTAAAGAAGCCGCGTAACGACAGGGCCATCTCCCATCGGCCTGTTACGCGGAACAAGTGGCGCGCTGCCGCGCTCTCCCGCAGAAATCAAGTCCTCAGGTTCGCTCCCAATTTGCCAACTCTATTTTTATTTGTTTCTTGCGGGGCTCCGCAGAAAAGTGTTCCATCGAGATTGCGGAAGTTCTTCGCAATCTGTCGCGATCTCCGCCTGAGAATCGCGCTCGCAAATTCCTCTTTTTTCATACAATTGTTACAAATCACTGTGTTAGATTTGGCGCTCTACTCAAATCTTCTGGAGGAAACTGAATTGGGCAAGGACATGGTCCCCAAGAAAATCTTTTTCACCAAAGGCGTGGGGAAACATAAAGAACGCCTTACATCTTTCGAGCTGGCTTTGCGCGACGCGGGAATCGCGGCGCAAAACCTGGTACGGGTCTCGTCCATCTTTCCGCCTAATTGCAAATTGGTTCCGCGCTCGCAGGGCCTTACCTATCTCTCGCCGGGAGAAGTTGTGTTTGCGGTGGTCGCCGAAAACTCGACCCACGAACCGCATCGCTTGCTGGCTTCTTCAATCGGCGTAGCCATCCCCGCCGACCGCAACACCTACGGCTATCTCAGCGAGCACCACTCGTTTGGCGAAACCGAAGATGCTGCGGGAGACTACGCGGAAGAACTGGCCGCTGAAATGTTGGCGACAACGCTGAATGTGGAGTTCGACTCCGACCGGTCATGGGATGAGAAAAAAGAAATCTACCGCATCTCCAACAAGATCGTGCGGACGGCCAATGTCACACAATCGGCGGTCGGCGACAAGCGCGGTATGTGGACGACCGTGATTGCGTCGGCCGTGCTGATTTTCGACTAGACGCTGCCTGAACGTCGACTGATCTTCGACTACGCAGACTTCTGAATGCCTGGCAATCCGGGCGAGAGACTCGGCAGGCCGCGTCGATCGTTTCCGTAAACATCCCGCCTATGCCGCGCGTAAAAGTTCGGTCCGATACTTGGGAGCCAGCGCCACAGCCCTTCGCCTGAACTCAGCTTCCGCCGGCTCATCGAGCTTCGGCGGCGGCGTGGTGCGTGTCGCGACAGGAACGCCAAGCTCGATGAAGAACTCCTCCTGGCCTGCTGGGGAGCAGATGCACAGCAGCCGTGCTGGCTGAGCGGAAATATTTCTAAACAGATGCGGAGCATTCGCCGGGACGTGTATAGTCTCACCCGAGCGCGCGTTTTGCTTGATGCCGCGAAAGGTGAACTCGAGTTCGCCGTCCAACAATGTGAACGTCTCTTCGAAGTCGTGGCGGTGAGGCGGTGGGCCACCGCCGGGAGGGATATGCATATCGATTAGACAGTAGCGCCCGGCCGTGTCTTTCCCACTCAGCAGAATAGTATACGTATCGCCAACGATTCCGATGTGCGGAAGCTTTCCGTCCGTTTCGGGCTGCGCTACTGCGAGGCTTCGCTGCCGGTCGTCGGGCGGGATCGGAGTGGACTGCTCCTGCGGATTTAATTTGCTTGACACTTTGCCTCCTTCTCGACACTTTCATTGCTCGGCTGCTGGCGCATCCGACATTTAAATTACTGAAATTATCGACACATCCGCGCCGGGATTGAACTTGCAGAATTGGCGTGGACGTACATTAACTACTCTTTTTCTGCCTTCGCCAGCGTCTTCTTCCCGGCCGGCTTCTTCTTCAGGCGCTCCAGCACGGCCGCGACGATCAACGGCAGGCCCACCGTGGCATCCACAAACACTTCACCAAACTTTCCACCTTCCGCCGGAGGCACGAACTTTCCCCACGATACGGCTTCGCTGTAGGGACTGCCCGAGAGTCCGCCCCAGTACACTGGTTCAGGGCAGATGCGGAGTCCGTAATGATAGCGCTTCAGCGGCAGGTCTTCCCCTCCCCGGCGATGGCGCAATTCGATGAAGGGCCCAAATTGTTGCGACCAGTTGCGCGGCACGCCTCCGCCAATGGTGAAAATGCCGAGACGTTTCTGCGCAAGCAGGGTTGCGGCAAAGTGTTCCAGGTCTACAAAAGGATCGAAGCGGAAGCGCGGCTTGCCCTGTTTGTCCCGTTCGCGATTGGTTAAGGCGTAATCGAGCCCGAGTTCGGAATCGGAGAAGGCGGGCACGAAGACAGGAACACTTTGCTGGTATGCGGATTTCAGAATGCCGCGTTCTTTCTTGTTCTTTGCTAGGTGGGCTCCGATGGCGCGATTTAATTTATAGGAGCACATGATCTCATCCGGGTCCCAGGCGCTGAAGACGGCGTGCATAACGCGTTCGACGTCGTCCAGATTCTGCTCCGGCTCGAGCGTGTCGTAGACGCGGTTGTATCCCGCCTCGTAGAGTTCTTCGTCGCTGAGTTCCGGATTGTGTCGGAAGTGGGCGCGTCCGGTAGCCTCGACTAGGCCGTGCGCCATGAGGGCGCCGGTCGAGACGATGGCATTGATGATGCCGCGATCGATCAACTCGGAGATTACCAATCCTTGTTTGGCCACGGTCATCGCACCGGCGAGGGTCATGACGACGAAACAGTCTTTATCGCGAGCCATGGCTTCGAGCACGTCAGCGGCTTCGCCAAGTTGGCGTCCGGTAAAGGCCGTGTGGGACATCGCGCGAACCAGATCATCGATGGATGCGATCTTGCCAAGGTCGAGCGGTTCCAGAGGAATCAAGCGATCGGCAACGGGATCGTGGAGCTTGCGGTCGATGCCTGCACCCTCTTCGTGTGTGGCTTCTTTATGATGGCCTGGCTTGTTACTTTTCTGCTTCAAGGAAGAACCTCCGCGAGAATAAAAACTGAATTGGACCGAAGAAACAATTTACTAGAAGTGAACGAAACGCGTGGAACCTCTTTTCACGTGGCCGTAACATTCCCGTGCGCAGCCGGCTGTTTGATACTCTAGAATTGCGAATCGAAAGCGGTTGCGTTCACATTTAGATTCAGGAGCGAGAGTGCCAGACAAGTTTACGGTTGGACTGATTCAGATGTCCTGCGGCCCCGAACCCGCCGACAATTTGGCGAAGGCGCTGGATCGCATTGCGGAGGCGGCGCGCAAGGGTGCGCACGTTGTCTGCCTGCCAGAACTGTTTCAGACCCAATATTTTTGCCAGCGGGAGGATGCGGCCCTGTTCGATCTGGCGGAACCGATTCCCGGAGCAACAACCGAGAAACTGGCGGATGCAGCGCGGAAAAATAAAGTCGTGCTGGTCGCTTCCCTCTTCGAGAAGCGCGCGCCCGGACTGTACCACAATACGGCGGTGATTTTTGATGCAGACGGCGCGCTGCGCGGAACGTATCGCAAGATGCACATACCGGACGATCCGCTCTATTACGAAAAATACTATTTCACTCCCGGCGATCTGGGATTTAAGGCTTTCGATACCTCCGCAGGAAAACTTGGAACGCTGGTTTGTTGGGACCAGTGGTATCCGGAAGGCGCGCGACTAACGGCCTTGCAGGGGGCGAGCATTTTGTTTTATCCCACGGCAATCGGATGGCATCCGGCGGAGAAGGCGGAGTTTGGCGAAGCGCAACATGATGCTTGGCGCACGATTCAGCGAGCGCACGCGATCGCTAATGGAGTCTACGTCGGCGTGGTGAATCGAGTCGGCTTCGAAACGGGCGACATACGGGGTAATGCTGTCGCTGGCAAGGGGCTGGAATTTTGGGGAGGGTCATTTTTCTGCGATCCCTTTGGGCGCGTACTCGCAGAAGGCTCGCCCGATAAGGAAGAAATCCTGCTCGGCGAAGTTGACTTGCATCATCTGGAGGATACGCGACGGAACTGGCCTTTTCTGCGCGACCGGCGGATTGACGCGTACGCCCCCATCACCAGCCGTATGCTGGATGGAAATGGAAAGTGAGCGCGTCGACGATGGCCAGGCAATCCGCAGGGCGCCAACAATTACTTCCCGCTGCCCAGGGATATCGCATGCCGGCCGAGTGGGAACCGCACGAATCGACTTGGCTGGCTTGGCCGCATTTTCGCGACGATTGGCCAGGAAAGTTTGAGCCGATTCCGTGGGTGTATGCGGAAATCGTACGCAATCTGGCTCGGCACGAGCGCGTGGATGTGATTTGCAACGACGCGCGTTCCGAAGCGCGGGCGCGGGCAGTGCTGGAAATCGCGGGCGCGCTTTCGGATAACATCTTCTTCCATCACTGGCGAACCGATCGAGTGTGGACACGCGATTCGGGATGTATTTTCTTGACACCAGGCTCCGATGAAACCCACGATCATGCGGAGTCGGCGCTGATCGCATTAAATTTTCAGTTCAACGCCTGGGCGAAGTATCCAAACTACAAGTTTGACGAAAAAAACGGCGAGCACATGGCGAAGGCCGCCGGCGCGTACTTGGTGCAGCCGCTTGGCAGTCTCGCACCCGTTGCGCGTTCGTCCAAAGACAAAAATAAAGATCGCCACCGCATCGTGCTCGAGGGCGGATCGATCGACGTGAACGGCGCCGGCACATTGGTCACGACCGAAGAATGCCTGCTCTCGACCACTCAGCAGCGCAATCCAGGTATGGATCGCGCGGCCTACGAGCAGATGTTTGCCGACTATTTTGCGGTGAAGTCCGTCATCTGGCTGGATAGCGGTATTGCCGGAGACGACACGCACGGACATGTCGATGACATCACCCGCTTCGTGGCCGCTGATCGCGTGATCGCGATGGTCGAGGTGAATGAGCGAAGTGAAAACTATGCGCCCCTGTGTGCGAACCTGGGCCGGCTAAAGAACGCTCGGCTTTCGGACGGGAAAAAGCTGGAGATTATTGAAATTCCGATGCCGCGCCCGGTGGTATTTGAGGGACGGCAGTTGCCAGCAAGTTACGCCAACTTCTACATTGCGAACGGAGCGGTGCTGGTCCCGGTGTTTAATGATCCGAATGATCGCATTGCGCTGAATACACTCGCGGAAGTTTTTTCGACACGCGAAATTGTGCCCATATACTCAGGCGATTTGATTTGGGGATTCGGGGCGTTGCATTGCATGACGCAGCAGCAACCGGCATCGGCCTTCTAGGCTACCCGGATTTTCGGCAGCCCCAATTCTTAGCCACGGTACCCACGGAAGGCCACAGCGGAAACCTCGCTCTTTTCATTTACACTTCTAACCGTGAATGCCGAGATCATCGCCGTGGGGTCGGAGTTGCTGACTCCGTATCGCCAGGACACCAACTCGCTCTATCTCACCGAAAAACTCAATGAACTCGGAGTGGAAGTGCAATTCAAGTGCATCGTGGGGGACGACGCCGAAGCCTTGACTGCCGCTGCGAAGCTGGCCATGCGGCGGTCGGACATCATCATCTTCAGCGGCGGACTCGGCCCGACAGAAGACGATTTGACGCGCGAATCGGTGGCAGAAGCGCTCGGGCTGAAACTGCAGCGCGATCCTCAGATTATCGCGAAACTCGAAGAACGGTTCGCCAAGCGCGGCATCAAGATGACTTCCAATAATGCCAAGCAAGCGGACGTGCTGGCTAGCGCCGCCGTTTTACCGAATGCCCTCGGCACCGCGCCTGGACAATGGATCGCCGGAAGGTATGACGGACGCGAACGGCTGCTGATGCTGCTTCCCGGGCCTCCGTATGAAATGAAGGGGCTGTTTGAGAATGAGTGTCTGCCGCGGCTGCGAGCGCGGATTCCGGTCCAATTTATTGCTATGCGCACGCTGAAAATGGCGATGATGCCGGAGTCGCAAGTGGACGCGCGGGTCGCTCCCATCTACAAGACTTATACCGATGTGCAAACGACGATTCTCGCGGGAGCGGGCGAGATTCAACTGCATTTTCGGTGCCGGAAGGACTCGCAGTCTGAGGCCGACGCACGCGTGGAGGAACTCGCGGAAAAAGTTGAGGACGAACTGGGCGACGCCATCTTCTCGCGCAAGGGCGAAACCATCGAACAGATCGTGAGCTATCTTTTGCAGATGCGCGGCATGACCCTAGCCGTCGCGGAATCGTGTACTGGGGGCCTGCTTGCCGAGCGTATAACGTCGCTTGGTGGGAGTTCGCGTTATTTCATAGGCGGAGCCATCGTCTATTCCAACGAATTGAAGACGCAATTTGCGAACGTTCCGAAAACGCTGATCGATCGACACGGAGCGGTGAGCCGCGAGGTGGCCGCTGCGATGGCGGAAGGGATTCGCCAGCGTTGTCTCTCCAGTTACGGAGTGGGCATTACGGGAGTTGCGGGGCCGACCGGTGGGACGGAACAGAAGCCCGTGGGTTTGGTCTACATCGCGCTCGCGGGAGAAGAAGGTACGCAGGTGGTCGAGCGCAATTTTCCTGGCGATCGAAAGCGCATTCGTCAGTTCGCCACGCAGCAGGCGCTGGAGATGATCCGGCGAGCGCTGTTGTAGAGATTCGCTGCGCTCAGGGCGACAATGAAATATTGAGATGAGATTGCGATAGAGATGCGAATTTTTGTTGGCCTCGATCTTGACCTGGAAATTCGCTCGCGAATCTCGCGCTGCATCGACGGGGTAGAGGGGTTTGCGCCGAACGCGCGGTGGATGCGTCCGGAGTCACTTCATATTACGTTGAAGTTCATTGGAGAGCAGAAACCCGAAGATGTCGATGCGATCGCCGAGCGCTTGCGGCGAGTCGACGCCAGCACGTTTCAGGTTCGCTTCCGGGGATATGGATTCTTCCCAACGGCGAAGGCTGCGCGCGTATTCTGGATCGGGATTCAAGCCGGCCCGCAACTGGCAACCCTGGCTGAGAGCATCGACGCGGCTGTTGCCGAACTCGGCATTGCTCGAGAAGATCGGAGGTATAGTCCACATCTGACGCTGGCGCGAGCGGGTGGTCGTTCGGCATCGCCTCGATGGAGAAAGGGCGACGCTCCCAACACGGTTTTCTCCGTGCTCGAAAAACGACTGGGGGCAATGGCGGAGTTGGATTTCGGAACGATGATGGCGAACGAGTTTATCCTGTACCGGAGCGAGTTATCGGCGGGGGGATCGAAGTACACCAAGCTGCAGAGTTACTCGCTCAAGTCACTGAGCGTTCGATCATAGAGACCGACTCGACAGTAGCGCGACAAGCATGGCTCCTTACCTCATCACCGCTGTGATCAGCTACCTTTTGGGGTCAATCCCGTTCGGATATCTGCTGGTCAGGACCTTCAAAGGCGAAGATGTGCGTGGTAGCGGTAGCGGGAATATCGGCGCGACGAATGTGGCGCGGACCTCGCCGATTCTCGGGGTCGCTACCCTAATTCTCGATGCGAGCAAAGGACTGGCTGCGGTCCTGATTGCGAAGGTACTATTCAGCGGGCCGCATCAACCACTCATTTCAACTACTGCCGCGTTTTTCGCCGTGGTCGGCCATCTCTTCCCGATTTGGTTGAAGTTTCGCGGGGGTAAGGGAGTGGCCACAAGCCTCGGTGCGTTTATATTGCTGACTCCAAAGTCGATTCTGTGCCTGGTGGTGGTGTTCCTGATGATTGCTGTCGCTTTTCGCTACGTGTCGCTGGGCTCGATCGCCGTGGCCGCGGCTTTTCCGCTACTAGCCTGGGCGCTTCGTGAATATACGGATTACCGCCAACTGCTCCTGACCACGCTTGTCTCCATCCTGGTCATTTGGAGACACCGGCAAAATATCGGCCGCATCGCGGCGGGAACAGAATCTAAATTAGGCCGAAAGGGAGACGTGCGAGGCCACCCCAACTTGAAAAGGAACTCGGAAAAACAACTTGATACGGACTCGGGAACCCTCGGAGAGTGGCGCCCATGAGCCGCATCGCCGTGATCGGAGCAGGCGCGTGGGGGACGGGGCTCGCAATCGTCCTCGGACGCAAGACGAGTCATCAGGGCGAGCCGAACTCTAAACTCAATTATCCCGAACACTCGGTGCGATTATGGGTCCACGAGTCGTCGGTTGCCGAAAGCATGGCCAAAGACCGGACGAACGAACGGTTTTTGCCGGGATTCTTCCTGCCTGAATCAGTCGCGGTGACGAGCGACCTCGCGAGCGCGTTGGATGCGGCGGAGATTGTGGTCAGCGTCATGCCATCGCAACATTGCCGGAATGTATTCCGGCAGATGGCGCCGTTGCTGCGGCCGGAGACGCTTTTCGTCAGTTGCACCAAAGGCCTCGAAGATCAAAGCTTGCTGCGCATGACAGAAGTGATCTCGGACGTGTTACGCGTCCGGAGATTCGAAGCTCGCGTAGCGGCGCTGAGCGGTCCATCGTTTGCGAAGGAAGTAGCGCGGGGCGATCCGACGGCGGTGACGGTGGCGTCCGTCGATAGCGAGGTGACACGAGACGTGCAGCACGCATTCAATGATTCGCGCTTCCGGGTCTACACGAATGATGATGTGATCGGCGTGGAGCTAGGCGGAGCTTTGAAAAACATTATCGCGATTGCGGCGGGTATCTGCGACGGTCTTGGGCTTGGTCACAATTCGGTTGCGGCGCTGATTACGCGGGGACTGGCTGAAGTAGCGCGTCTAGTCGTGGCTTGCGGAGGCCGACTGGATACCATGGCAGGACTCGCGGGCTTGGGTGACTTGGTGCTGACCTGCACAGGAGATTTGTCGAGGAATCGAAGTGTCGGCGTCGAACTCGGCAAGGGGCGCAAGCTTCCCGACATCATTGCGGGGATGCACGGAGCGGTCGCGGAGGGAGTGTTTACAACCAAGGCCGCAGCCGGATTAGCGCGCAAGAACAAGGTCGAGATGCCGATCACGGAGCAGATATATGCGATCCTCGAAGATGGAAAGTCTCCGCAACAAGCGATTGAAGACTTGATGACGCGCGCTGCCAAGTCGGAAGTCTACTAGAGCAAATCGTGCTGTGGTCTTGCGTCTGAACGATTCGGCTGCTATTTTCATTGAGCCATAGTGAGTTAGCGAGGTCCGCAAGGGTTACTACATCGTTACCAATCCAAGGGTGGTCGCAGAGCGTACTTTAGGAGGATAAAGAGCGGCGTGCCGAACGCTGACACCAACGCGTTACCGTCCGACGTTTCGCTGGTGACGGCGATCCGGTCGGCCGATCAGGGTGCCATGGCGGCGCTCTACGACCGCTATTCCTCGATAGTTTATGCAGTGGCGCTGCGTGTTTTGCAGGATACCGGCGCGGCCGAAGATGTGTTGCAGGATATCTTCATGCAGCTCTGGCGCAATCCCGGACTGTTCGATGCGAGTCGCGGTAACATGGCGGCGTGGCTGGCGGTGATCACACGGCATCGGGCGATTGACGCGTTGCGGCGGCGGCGTCCGGAAAACGACATTGCCGATGTTGTCGTTTCGGTGGAGACGGACTTCGCGGGTGACGCGGATCGATCGCGCGCCATGGATCGCGTTCGCGGGGCATTGCAAACCATGCCCACACCGCAAAGATCTGCACTGGAAATGGCGTATTTTGAAGGGTTGACTCACAACGAGATTGCTGAGAAAACCGGTGAGCCGCTGGGCACAATTAAGACCAGAATCCGCACTGGACTGCTTTCGTTACGAAAAGTGTTGGCCGCATGAGCGTACACGAACAATTCGCGGAAGACCTGGCGCTATACTCGCTGGGATCGCTCGAGGGCGCGGAACTAGGCGCCCTGGAAGCTCATCTAGCGACCTGTGAATCGTGCCGGCACGAACTGGAGCTTCTGCGCGGCGACGTTAGCCTGCTGGCATTGACGGCCGTCGGACCGAAACCTCCCGCGCGTTCACGGCAGCGGCTTCTTTCGGCGATTGCCGCTGAGCCGAGGATTGCGCTTCCGGGTAATACACCTGCGGCGGAACGCGGGCAACGATCTTCCGACTCTTCTGCGCCATCGTCTTTTACGGACTCTCCTTCGCGTTCCTGGTGGAGCGCCTTCGGATGGCCAACTCTGCGATGGGTTGCGGCCGCCACGCTCGTTCTCGTTTGCGTCGCTTTAGTGCGACAAAATTCCGCCTTGCAGCAGACAGTGGTTGGGATGCGAGCGCAATTTGAAGCGCAGTTGAGTGAACAGGGGAGCAAGCTCGAACAGGCAAATCAGACCCTAGCCACATTGCTGGATCCCGAGGCGACGAAGATCGAACTGGTTGCTGTCGGTAGCAAGCCGCAGCCCCGCGGAAAGGCAATCTACGAGCGGCGCAACCGCAATCTAATTTTCTTCGCCAGCAATCTGCCAGCGCTGCCAGCGGATAAAATCTATGAGCTGTGGCTGTTCCCGGCGAGCGGCGGAGCTCCGATCGCGGCAGGCTTATTTAAGCCCGACGCTCGCGGGAGCGCGACGGTAGTGAATCCTCCACTGCCCGAAGGCGTCGCGGCCAAGAACTTTGTAGTCACTCTTGAGCCGGAGAGCGGCTCGCATGAAGCTCCGCGTGGCACTCCGGTGATTGTGGGTGTCGGAGAATAAGCGTCGCGGGAGCTTCGAATCCGTTCGGCGATTCCCGAAACAATCTATTTCTGTGCCGGCCAACTCTCGCGAACGATACCCCCTCCCGCATTT
>Ga0302278_10005716_pt1 | contig 12179 bp, 8 predicted proteins | sample III_Bog_N3_2_FD_194543 | JGI IMG/M metagenome (GOLD analysis project Ga0302278, IMG submission 194543) | Peat permafrost microbial communities from Stordalen Mire near Abisko, Sweden - III_Bog_N3_2 | ecosystem: Environmental > Terrestrial > Soil > Wetlands > Peat | place: Sweden: Abisko... | reverse complement strand
CAGGTTGAGCGCGATGCGTTGCGCAACCAGCTGCATGGTCGGGTCGCCATCCGCTGCAAGCAAAAGTGGCGCTGGCGCAAGGCCGCCGCGCAATTCGTTGGCTTTGTTCACGTCGCGATCCGGCGAAAACAGAAATGCATAGCCGGTGAGTGATTGCGGCAAAAGGCCAGCTGTAATCTCGCCCTGTTTTTGGAAGATGACGTTGAAGAGAGCTCCGCGATCGACAGCCTGCGCGATGGCTCCGCGGAGCATGGGATTGGCGAGAGTGCCGGAGTCAGAGGCCTTAATCGCGAGCAACTCCACCGGTGGCGACACGACGACGGTGAGCCGCTGCTGCTGCGCCTGTCGAATTTGCTGCGGAGGCACTTCGACCACGTCAGCCCGGTCCACGCTCAAGTCAAGCCATTGGTCGCGGACGGACCGGTTCTGAATCAATACGATCTGGTCAAGGAATGGACGGCCTTGCCAGCAACTGTCATTGGCGGCAAGAGTGAGAACATCGCGGTTAAAAGCGGCGAACTGGAACGGGCCCGTTCCGATAAGGTTGGCCGGAGATTGTCCTTCCGCGGTGCGCGTAAGCGCGATTAGAAACGCATCCTGAGCAAGCAGTGCGGGCAGGTTCGGCGTGGGCGAGTCGCTGACGAAGACAACGGAATTGCCGACCGCATGAACCGCTGTCCACGGGCAGTTCTGGGTACAAGAAAGGTTGAGCGACATCACCACCGCAGCCGAGGTCAGCGGCGAACCGTCTTGAAAATGGACGCTGGGTCGCAGGTGGAACTGCCAATGGTGATCGTTGTTGTCCGATTGCCAGTCGGCGGCGAGATCCGGAATAACTTTGCCTTCCGCGTCCAGGGCCGTGAGCCCGTCAAGCACCATGCGGCGGGCGATGCCATCGGGGCTGCGCCATGGGTCGCCTTCAATCTCCACGCGCAGTGAGCCGCCGTAATGTGGGCGAGTGCGCGCGCCAACCGACAGCGCGAGCCCAACAATGAGGGAGCTAATTGCAAAGTGCCGTAACACGGTCCACCTCATATTCGTTTACCGCATTCCGCACAACCGCAATCACACTTTTGCCGTCGGGCGCTGGAGAGAGCGCAGTAACTGTGCCATCCATTGCCAGCGGTGGGCTGGTTGAAACTGCTTCGAGCGCGGGCATTTCATAGGCGCGCAGGCTGTCAATCGCGGCCTCGCCTGAGCCGGAGGCGATGATCTGAGTAGCGGGACCGCAGCCGGATTGAAGTGCGGCAAAGTCGCTGCCCCAGTCGCGAGTGCCGGCCACTGGTTTCAGCGCGCCGTTCTCTACCAGCTGTACCTTACCATCCACGCCGCCAAGCAGCAGCGCCGCCGAGCCTGCGGGACGCGAGATAAGAGCAGCGGAGTAGAACGGAGGCAGACCGGGGCCGTCGTTGGGAGCCAGCACGCCGGTAAAGTAATTGCGTGAAGCGTTATAGAAGGCGCGAATTGGCGCGGCGGTTCCATTCATCTCCGATGCGCCGTCGGCCGGCGCTGTCAGTTGCGGTGAGAGCTGAGTCACGGCCCATGGATCGTCGCTCTCGCGGCAATCAAAGTTTGATCCACCGGACGAGGGATCAGGGCTCAAGCTACCCGTGCAATGCACGCCCGGTAGCCACGCGTCGAAATTCGATCCGTCTGCATGTCCAAGAAGAGCGCCTCGCGGATCTCTCGCCGATTGCCGCTGCTGCGCAATGTTCATGCGCTTCTGTTCCTGCCATCCGTTCGCCATGTGAGAGTACAGCACAATCTGTTCCGGTTCGAGCGCCATCATTCCTTCCGGCATTTCAAGGATGGCCACAACCGGTTGGTTCGCGACGAAGAGTTGCTGGCTCAGTAGCGTCAAGCCGGCGGCGGCGGCTGAGTGTTGCGCTTGAATCGGTCCCAAATCAACCATTGCGACCTGCGTTTGATTGCCTTCACTCATCTCGGCAACCCACAACCGCTTCGTCGCGCTCTCGCTCAGCGTCACGCGAATGCTGTTAGCGCTGTCAGCGCCGGCGGCGGTCAGGCCGTGCGACTTCAAGTCCTGCACCAGGAGCCGTCGAATCAACGGAACTTGATCGGCCGGGATCGAGGAGAGATTGCGCACGGTCAGATTCACGTGGCCTGGGCCGAGAATGGCGGCGACTTGATCCACGAGCGCGGCCGCCGGCTGTTCCCATGGGCTGGATACGGGGCTCGATACCGGGCTCGAAGCGGCGTGTGCTGACACCGTCGCCAACCCAATCGTCGCGGCCATCAGCCATAAGAGTTTCATTGCCTTCAACCTTTTCTGCGTTTTTCCGTTTGCGCGGATTATACCGTTTGCTGCTTCAGCCAATCGCTGCCGGGAAGCACCACAATCGTAGAACGCCCCAGGAAAGCCTGCGGGACGGGAACATGACTTCCCGTCCCGCTGAAACCAGCACTCAGTGCCCGGTTGCGCGCTGTGAATCCTGCTCGCTGTCCATCTCCTGCTTCACAATTGGATTGGTAGCCGCGCTCTTGAACACGTCGCTGGCGAAGAAGAACTTCCCATCCGAGGGAACCATTACCACCTGGATTTTGTCGGAAAGCCGTTCTGCGACAATTTTGTTGATAAGAAGCGGCGACTTGTTCAGCAGAGCCGCTTCGCTGGTCATTCTTTCCGCATCGGCCGCGGCCACCACCTTGATTCGGTTGGCTTCAGCATCGGCCAGCATGTTGCGCCGCTCCAGCTCGGCTTTGCTGTCGATAACCTTGGCCTGCGCGTCTGCTTCCGCAGTTTCAACAGTCGCTTCCTTGCGGGCTTCAGCTTCCAGTTTGCTCTGCTCAATCTGCTTTTGCTTAAGCGGCAGCGTGTACTGCATGGCGTCGGCCTCTCCCTTGGCTTCAACTACCTTTGACTGCGCTTCGCCTTCGGCCTGCTTCACCTTTTGCACCGCGTCGGCTTCAGCTTGTAACTCGGCAATTCTCACTTGCTTCTGCTGTATGTCGGTATCGACGGCCATCTGGTCGTCCTGCTGTTCTTTCAACAGCAGCCCCTCAAGTCCGCGGGCATAATCCGCCGGCAGTTGAACGTCAGAGAGCATTACCTCTTCCACAACAATGCCATCGGTCGCCAACTTGCTCGTGATAATGTTCGCGGCCTTGGCGCGCACTTCCTCGCGCTTGGTCGAGAAAATCTCCTTCACGGTGTAATGTGGCGTCAGTTCCCGCCACGCGCTGGCCACTACCGGAGGCACGAGTTCCGGATCAGATGGCTGTGGAAGGTGCGCCTGAACGCTCGACAGCTTGTTAGGATCGAGCCGGTACCTCACCGTCACGCCGAGTCCAATGTTAAGGCCCTCGAGCGACTGCACATCCAGGCCGGTTGTGGTCGGCGCTGTTTTTGCGCCCTGTCCGGTGAGTCCCGCGGTGTAAATGTGATCGCGCAAGTCGAACATTTCGACACTATCGATCAGCGGAGTAACAAAGTGCACGCCAGGATAGAGCGTGCCTGGCAATGTGCCGCTCAACTGACTCACGCGCACGCCACCCATGCCGCTGGGTACCACCACAATGCTGACGGCCATCAGCATCGGCACACAGCCGGCAATTGCGAACGCCATCGAGCGTTGCCAGTTGATTAGTTTCGGTTCGGCGACGGCTTCCACCACAGTTCCGTCCTCGCTGGTTTTTTTGAGTATGATTTCAAGGCGCAGCCAAAGCGCATACAACGGAATTGCCAGTGCGGCAGCCCATAACAACGATCCCGCGACGATCAACAACAGTTTCAGTGCGAGCATTTCTCGCCTCCATTTCGGTGATTGGGCTCTTTGTGTTGTGTATGTCCCGGCCGCGGAGCCAGCAGCAGTCGGACAAGTCCCCCGTAGGTGAGTTCTTCAAGAAGCAGTGCCGCAGCTACGGGAAGCAACACCGCTTCAAACCCTGAGATCGCGTGCGCAAGCAGATTCATCGCTGACCTCTCTTACATGGAGCCGGCAAGCATAAGACTGGCAACGGTAGCTGCAGCGCGCGGATGGTCAGGAGTTGCAACCGGCGCGTTTGCCTGCGACGAGGCTGGGGCTGGTGCTGTGGAAGCTACAATTGTTTGCGCGGCCGGTTGGGCAGCCGGATTCGGAACCTGGTCGCCGCCAAATAACTGCGCGGTCTCCACGTTGCGCTCGCCAATCAATTCCACCGTGTCGCCCTCGGCGACCATGGGATAAAGTTCTTCGAGGTCGGCCTTTGCCATGCGAATGCATCCATGCGATGCGGCCTTGCCAATCGAGCTGGGCACGTTGGTCCCGTGAATCCCGTAGCCGTGAATGCTGAGTCCCATCCACCGCGAGCCCACCGGATTGTTCGGCCCCGGCAGCACGATACGGCCATCGTGCGAGTAGGTTGGGTTCATCACGCGGCGCTGAATGGTGAAGGTGCCCACCGGGCTCGGAGTCGACGGCTTGCCCACAGCAACCGGATAGGTCTTGATTACTTTGCCGTCTTCAACCAAAGCCAACTTGCGATCTTCGAGGCTCACTACGATCACACGTTTTGCGGTCACTTGAGAGGTCTGATTCTTCGCTGCCTCATTTGCTGCCGCCGGATGGGCCACGTTCTGCGCCGCCACCGGTATTGCAAGAACCACCGTCATCGTTGCCACGATCGCCAATCCGCTTTGCTTCAGAGCCTTCATCGCATCCCTCCAAGTTCCTTATGCCGGGAAGAAATGCAAACAGCGCTCCAATCAGAGCAGATTGAAACTAAAAGAGTTGACTGTGATCTGGAGGGTTCGTTCCGTGTCACGTCGCACACGCTGTGTGTCGACTGACACGTGAGGCCACGTCTGAACGCTATTGTTTATAAGGGCATAAGTGAAGTTGGAGGGATGATTCAAGCCGTCGACCAAAAACAGCGCGTCGATGCGGTTATGAAGCCGTCAACTTGATGAAGCCATCACTATCTGTTTTTATGAGTGAGATCCGGTCGCTTGGTGCTTTTGGATGGCGCACTTACAGATAGCTATTTCTGGAGAGCGGCGTACTCAAGATGGGCCTGCCGCAGAACTGCACCGTCGGCGTCGCCATCTTTCCATAAGCTAAAGAAAGTTTGATATTCCTTCCGGCTCTCTTCCTTCTGGCCTTGCATTTCATCGGCGCGAGCCAGGCCGAGATGCGCAATGATGGTCCTGGGCATTGTGGGTTCTTCCAGGGAAGGATGATCGATGAGCTTCTGGAACTCTTCCTGGGCCTTCGCGCCTTGCTGTGAAGCGAGGTACGCTTGAGCCCGCACCTCAATGACCTCCGGTAGAGCCAATTCAAAGGGAATTGACGGTTCGAGCAATGCGATGGCTGCTTGCGGGTCGCGGCGACGCAGCGCCAGCAATGCTTTGAGTTCCGGAATCATAAGGTAGTTTTCGATGGTGCCATGTGGATACAAGTTGGGCATCTTGAGGTATAACTCCCCAGCGGTCGTCGATCCTGCCTTGGTTGCAAGCAGAGCCCAGGAGATGCTCCCGTGGTCCTTTACTTGTGCGAGAAGCTGCGTCGCCTCGGTCAATCGCCCCAGCTCAACCTCGACCCCGGCCTCGTCTAGCATCATGGAATCGGTCAGCGCTGGCTGGCCCTCCTTGATGGCGTCGAGCATGGCGCGGTGGAAGAGTGACTCCGACTCCTGCGTCTTCCCAAGGTCAGCGGCCAGGATGGCTTGGATTTCAAGCGACGACCATAGTTCAGGATGGCCGTCGGACCATGCAATCTCGCGTTGCGTGGCTTGGGGATCGTGCTCCATGAAGGCGATCTGCAGCAGCAATTGATGCAGCGCCGGGCCGTCCTTATCCTGGGCCTGGGCCTCGGCAATCGTTCGTTTGGAGTCGGCAAAATGTCCCTGACGCATCGCGGCATCTGCAACATTCTCATAAATGTCCTCAAACTTGATGGCACTCAAGCGCAACGCAATCTCGGCTGCCCGGCCGGCGGCCGGATAGTGGCCAATCTGAATCTCAACATATGAAAGAGCCTGCCACGAGGACGGGTCCCGTGGGTAAAGCTGTGTCCAATCTTCAACGTCGCTCTCTGCACTGACGAGATCGTGGAGGGTCATCAGGTGGTAGTTGTAGCGGATGTAGAACTTTTCCCACTGACTGACGCCCCCACTCAGGTCGAACGCCACTTTGGAGTAGCCGCCGGCCTTTTTTGTATCGCCGAGGGTGAGATAAGCCGTGCCGAGGCTGGCCTGGGCCATGGCGAATTTCGGATCGAGGTCAACAGCTTTTTGAAAGTACGGAATACACTCCAGAATCTTGCCATCGCTGCCAAGATTGGAGCCTGTGTTGTAGGCCTGGAGAGCGTCGAAGGAAAAGGTGCTCTCGTTCATGATCGGTACGTCGAATTGCTCCACCGACTGGTTGGATTCCCCGACCTTTCTGCGAGCGCCGGCGGCGAGACCATCGAGAGTGCTCAGCACAGTGTCTTTGCTGGAGGCATCTGCGCGAAGCTGGGTCAAAGTCTTGCCGGTGAGGCAATCGACTACCTCGAGCGACATAGCGTCGCTTCCCCACTTGTCGCCAGAAGCGATCTTTCCCCTGAGCAGCGCCTGGTAATTGCTGCGCCTGCACACCTCGAGAGCGATCTCGCCGAGAAGTGGCGAGTCCGGCGCCTTCTGCATGGTGGTCAGAACGGATTGCTCTTCCGCTGAACCCATCAATTGGATATAGGGTGACTGAGCCAGGCTGAGTTCCAGGGAGTTCTTCAACGTGTGGTCGAAGGATGGGTCGCCGGTGAGGTTAAGGAAGTCGCCTACCATCACTTTGCTCAGCTCGTGGGGCTGCCGGTGAATGTAAAAGCCATACCAGGTTGCTGCGCCGGCGATGATTACAACGGCAATTCCAGCCCAGACAGTCCAACGGTGAAGCAGCGGTCTGACTTGCCCTAGCGTTGCCACCGGGGATGAAGTTTCGCGGATGACGATATGCGATCGCTCTCGCATGAACTGCACGTTTTGGAGTTTGAGATCTTCGGGCCGCAGTTGGGGTGGTAAATCCGCGGGCGTCTCAGCCTGAACTCTCGCAGTGAATTGATAGCCCTGGCCGGGGACTGTCGCAATATAGCTGGCACGGTCCGTGAGCACCTTGCGCAGGCCGGAGATGTACCCCGGTAGATTGCTTTCTTCCACAAACGATTCCGGCCAAACCGCCTTCAGCAGTTCTTCCTTGGTCACAACCCGTCCTGGGTTGGCGACAAGGTAGCTGAGCACTTGGAAGCTCTTTGAAGACAGCGCAAGAGGGGCTCCGTTTCGCGACAGCGAGCGCCGTGAGGGGTCCAGCTCAAATTCGTCGAAGCGGTACAAACCATTGAAAAGCAAGAACTTCCCCGGCCTCTAGAAGTCTCCAGAATATTCCAGAGCGATTTCAAGACTTTCCATCGGCCTTTCCAGTGTAGTCGGACTCGAAGCAAAAAGCTGCAAGCCAGTTTCGAGGAGTCCATCGAATGAAATTCCTGAATCGCAAGATTCGATCTGAGAAACCGGCACAAACAGAAGATGCACAGACGATCGTGCACCGCGAGATCGAAATCTTCGTCGAGCGCGAGTGGATCTCGCTAACAGCCGGAACAAGGGTTGACGCCGGCGCGCAGTCGCCACTAAGCGAACAGGGAGAACCGGGGTTGGCGTTGCCCACAGGCCTGCCCCCGCCAAAGCGGGACTGACGCCGCACATATTGACCGCATGGCTGCCCTGTGCAGCCTAACCAGCAAATCGAAGCACGAAATCAGTTCCAGCGAGGTCCAAAATGAACCGAATGATGAAGCAGCATTACGTAAGCCCGATCCGCCTGGCCCCTGCAGCTTGCGGCCTGGTTATGTTACTCGGCCTCACAACCGCGGGTATCGCACAACAGGCGCCTGCAACAGTGGCGCCGGTTGCAGTAGCCGCGGAATCCCCGAATCCGGCCAAGCCAGCCAGCGAGGGCATCAAGGTCCACGGACTCTGGGTGATCGATGTGAAGAACCCGGACGGGACGCTGGCGGAGCATCGAGTTTTTGAGAACTCGTTACAGGATAGTAATACGCTGGTCGGATTGCTGGGCGGATATTACGTCGCCGGCGACTTTGGCATCAGACTGGGATATCAAACCTCGCCATCCATCTGCCCCACAAGTAGCTGCTACATCGTGCAGTCGACAACCACGCAGTTAGGCACCGATGTCTGTGGTGCCGGCAACTGTCAGCTTGGCCTCACCAAGACGGTCAATCTTTACAACGGCGTGGGGGCCCCTACTGCCCCTTCACTCGTCCTTGCGGGTCAGTACACAGCGCTGCAGACGGGAACTGTCGGTCAGGTCGGAACCAATATTGGGCGTTGTGGGAGCGCTGCGGGTCCTGCGTCTACCACCACTCCTTCAGCATGTCCTTCGATACCGTCTGGCTCGCCTCTTGTCAGCGATTACCTCTTTACTGGCACTTACATCACGCCGATCCCAGTCACCTCCGGGCAGATTGTCCAGGTTAGCGTGACGATCACCTTCTCGTAGAACTGCACGCACGATTTAGAAAACGAACACAAATTCCGGCACGGAGGATACGACGATGAAGCAATCGATGAAACAGAGAAACATTGGGTACTGGATGGCAGGTTTGTGCTGCCTGGCGATGGCGCTTTGCGGAGTGGGTTCTGCGAGTGGCCAGCAGAATGCGGCGACTTCTACTGCAGCTGTGCCCGCGGTCAGCACGTTTGCGCCCACTACGTTTTCCGCCGTTATGCCGGGTGTGGTTGCGGCTCATCCGGTTGCGAAAGCTGGCGGTGAAGAAGAGCAAGAGTCTCCAAAGCCCCGCAAGCCCGGCGGAGAAGGCGTCAAAGTGCATGGCCATTGGGTAATCGACTTGAAAGACACAGACGGCAAGATCATCGAGCATCGCGACTTCCAAAATTCGCTGGTGACGAATGGCGCTCTTCAAGGCGGCGATTTGGGCCTGGCGAGCGTTATCTCGGGAGATGCATCTCCGGGCGGATTGAGTATCGTTTTCGTGAACGTAGATACGGCCACTAATACTGATGCCACTCAATATTGCGGCGGCATCATCACCCCATCATCCTGTTACGGATTCACCTCTTCAAACAACATTATTACGACCGCAGGTCTTGGATTCAATGCCATTGCAACAGGCCTCACGTCGACCGTCATACTCGGACAGGCCGGGACGACTCCTCCCACCAGCTCTCTTGTGCTTTCGGGAAACTTCACTATCCCAGCCGGACTGAACACGATCAACGCGGTTGAAACTTACCTGTCTCTTTGCGAACCCACCGGTGCAATTACGGCTCCCGGTTTTATTAAAGCCGACCTCGCTCCCAACGCATGCGTGGCAAGTCAACCTCCCAATCCCAACGAATACAAGCTGGCTTACCCACTGACCTCAACCACCATCACCAGCGGAACCCCGCCAGCGGTCATGCCGCTCAATGTGACACCTGGCCAGGTTCTCACGGTCACCGTCACCATCAGCTTCTCCTAGCCCCTCGGAGCAACCCCAACGTACCGAAGCATGGAGAGCTGCGATGATGGACCGCGAATACAATTCGAGGACTGCCTGCGGAGCCGGTGACTCGCGCCGACGACCTGGTTCCGGAACTCGGATTGCCTTGCTGCTGACTGCGATTGCGATGCTGATGTTCAGCGCGGCAACGCCATCCGGCGCCCAAGGCATCCAGGTGACCGGTACCAGCTTTCCGCCGACCTACACCAGTCAGAGTGTGCAGCAGAATGTCACTCTGACAGTGGGCGCCGATGCGGTGGTGATCAATTCCATCCAGGTGCCTTTCTGGTATTCCGATTTCGAAGTTACCGGAAGCCCTACTTGTGCGATGGGTACAGTGCTTGCGCCGGGCACGGTCTGCACGGCAGCCATCTACTTTCAGCCGAGTAAGCCGGGCTATGCAGTCGCGCCGGCGCCGATCGGACGCTGGGCGCCATTACAGATTCTGTATGTGGACCAGGTTACGGGGCAGCCGCAGACGGAGTTAGTGCCACTTACGGGTACGGGCTCCAATCCGCACGCAGCAATCTCGCCTGGACTTATTTCGGACATAGTTGGCAACGACACTACTCCGCATAGCGGTTTTGGTGGCGATGGAGGAATAGCGTCGGGAGCGTTGTTCGCGGTCCCCAGCGCCATCGCGATGGATGTACTCGGCAATATCTACATCGCAGATAGCGGTAACAATGTCATACGCGTGGTTTACGCGAGCGGCAAAATTCCCAATGTGGCGAGCCCCATCGCGGGCTATATCTACACAATTGCCGGAGTCCCAACGGCGGCCGGTGCAGGAGTTGACGGAGTTCAAGCCACTTCATCTCCTTTGAGTAACCCAATTGGCGTCGCGGTGGATGCGGTGGGGAACATCTATATCTCCGACAGTAATAACGGCGCGGTGCGCATGGTGAGCGCGGCCACCGGCATTATTACAACCGTTGCGGGCACGCTCAACAGTCCGACGCCGGGCTTCGCGGGCGACGGCGGCCCCGCCACGGCTGCGTTGCTCTCTGTTCCCTCGGGCATCTCGGTAGACGGAAACGGCAACCTCTTTATCGCTGACAGCAATAACAACGCGGTGCGGGTGGTATACGCCGGGGGCGCTCAGCTCGCGGCTCTGATCGCGCTTGAGATCCCAGGCACGACCGCGGTTCCAGGCAATATCTATACGATTGCCGGCGGTCCATCCAATTTAGGCCTACCCAACAACGGGGACGGCGGACTGGCCTCGCTCAGCAATTTGAATTCACCTGCGGCGGTAGTAACAGATTCCGCTGGGGATATTTATATAGCGGACTTTGGGAACATTGCGGTTCGGCGTGTCGACGCTGTCACGGGCAACATCAACTCTGTTTATCAGGGTGTCGATGGTCCCACCAACCTGGCTGTCGACGCCAGCGATTCCATCTACTTTACAGGGCACACGTATTGCACCGTGTGGCAATACAATCCGTCCGTGCAGACTAGTCTCAGCGCGCCGGCTACTACAATGGTTGCCGGCAACGGCATCTGCACCGCCTCAGGTGACGGAAATGCCGCGACATCCGCCGGTCTGAGCGGGGCAGAGAGCGTGGTTGCCGACGGACTGGGGAATCTTTACGTTCTGGAAGCGGATGGCGTCCGCCTGGTTAACACGCAACAATCGAGCTTCAACTTCGGAACCGTCAACCTCGGCTCAGGCAACGTGCTGACAGCCGTCATGACAGACGATGACATTTTGCCTTCATCTGGGCTGAGTCCTAACCTCCTCCCGGGTCCGGGTTTTCAAGTTGGGTTTACTAGTCCGCAATTGTTCTCAGTTGTGCCCTACGCCGTCACAAATCCGAACGTCTTCGACTGTGATGCTGCTCTGACCAACAACTATCTCTTGCCGGGCCAGAGTTGCGGCGTTGCAGTGGAGTTTCAGCCTGCCCAGGATGGCGGGCCGTTTACTGGATACGCCTACAACCCTGCCACCAATGCATCCATCGCGCTTTCAGGCTCAGCTACAGGCTCCCTGCCAACTGCCGCGCTCACCGGCACTCCAGTGAACTTTGTCTCGGTGGTGAATGAGGGATTCTCCGCGCCGCAGAACTTTATGCTGACCAATACCAGCAGCACGCCGCTAACGATCTACTCCATCGCCTTAAGTTATCCCGGCAATCTCAACTTTTACGAGAGCGATACATGCGGCTACTACAACGGCACGACATATGGCCCCAGCATGCCGCTGGCAGGGGGCGCGTCGTGCACCATCAGCGTCAGTTTCTTTGCCACCTCCACCGGGTCCGCAAGCGCAACGCTCTCTGTGATCGACAATGCCAGCAGCGGCGGCGGGGCGCAGACCCTTTTGATGACCGGAACGGGGACAGCGCCGGTGGGAGTGTTTACAATCAGCGCGCCAACCGGCCTCACCGCGGCGCCGGGAACCGTCAGCGCAACGGCGATGGTAACGCTGCTCAATCAAGGCAACGCTCCACTCCATCTCAACACCAGCAGTTGGGGGTTTTCAGGGAACGACCCCAGCAGGTTTGGAATCGTGAGCAATACATGCAGCGCCACGGTGTTGGCGGGCGCAAGTTGCATGATCGGTGTCAACTTCTCGCCGCCAACTTACGGTTACTATGCGGCCAATCTTACGGTGCAGGACGACTCCGGCGGAGTGCGCATCGCCAATAACGTTTACCAATACATTACGCAATCTCAACCCCT
>Ga0302278_10005713_pt1 | contig 12180 bp, 9 predicted proteins | sample III_Bog_N3_2_FD_194543 | JGI IMG/M metagenome (GOLD analysis project Ga0302278, IMG submission 194543) | Peat permafrost microbial communities from Stordalen Mire near Abisko, Sweden - III_Bog_N3_2 | ecosystem: Environmental > Terrestrial > Soil > Wetlands > Peat | place: Sweden: Abisko... | reverse complement strand
GCGATCAAAGCTGCCGGGTTCGGAGCAGGGTTTGCTCTTCTAGCAGCTTTAATTATCTGGACATTTGCATGGTGGTCTGCGAGGCCAGTGAAGCCGAAGCCATGGAATACAAGCGCGATTACTGCATCATTCGAGGGGCTAGATGCGGAAGGGGACAAGAATACACTCGTTTTCGTCTACACTCTTCAAAACAATACTGATTTTGACTATCGAATTAGCGATGAAAACGAGATTCATCTGGCAGCAACGCTCAGAAAATCAAAATCTTTGAGCTTTGATACATCGAAATTCCTAAAAACTGACTATCCACTTTATATCCCAGCAAAACAGAGGGTTAGATTCATGCTTCATGTCAATTATCCATATGCGATAAAGGAAGACATGAGCGCCACGGACGATTTGAGACATGACTGGGAAACGACAGTTTGTCAGTATGTTGACAAACAGTTCTCGAATTTAGAAGGTTTTGTACTGCTGGACGACAACTCCCGGTATCAAGTGAATATGCCTAACGGCTGGACGTCTCGTGGAAAAGAGTCTCTACGTGTCAAATCCTCTGCGAATGCGAATTGAGACAGCCGATCGGAGGGCGCCCCAGGTCTCAGAATCGGGACATAGGACACTTGGCAAGCGATCGATTGACCGCGCCCAAAAGCCTAAGACCACCTGACTCGTATCTAGGATTTTCTCTTCAATCTGACGGAGGCTGAACTAGCCCATCGGAGCTGAGAGGTAGGGTGTTCATCGGTATGGAAACTAGACTTGGAGCCTCCAGAGAGATCCAAGAGGCCCTGTTTTCCACATATCGCCGCACGTTTCACAACCGCACTTGACCTAAGTCTGCACTAAGATTAGGGCAGACTTAGTCCATCGGTCAATCTCGAGGGAGAAATCGGGGAGCAAAATGACGAAGACATTTATTCCGGCGGGGCGGTTAAGCAGTAAGGTTCGGCCTTTCCGCAATGTTGTTTCAGATGTTCGGCACGCGGTATTCTCCGTCAACCGGCACAGACCTTTGCCTGATGGAAAATGTCAAATCTCCCCATTAGGTTCAGGATTCTTCGTAAGCTCCAGAGTTTTTGTGACTTGCTGGCATGTTATCGATAGTCCAGCGTCACCTCACCAAAACGGCGACGTCTACCGGCTTGTAAACAATTTGGATGGAACGCACGGCTTCGTGCACGAAATCAACGGAGGACTCGGAAAGGACATACATCTTTATCCCGACCAAGACCTCGCTATCCTGCTTTCAGACACTAAGCTAGATCAGGCGTTCCTGCCAATTAGCTACGCCGACGTTCCCGTCGGGCAGGAGATTGGGGTTGCTGGATACCCGCTTGCGCGTCTCTTGACCGACGCGGGTGGGAACGTTACGCTGGGCGGTTTGGTTTATCGCGTAGCGAAGGGGGTCGCGACGGCGTATTACAGGACTAATCTCGACTCCGGTTACGGGCACCCGCTCAATGATAGGATGGTGCTCGAAGTGAACTTTCTATTTGTTCCCGGAAACAGCGGGGGTCCAATCTTCGATGCGGAAAATGGTAGAGTCATTGCGTACGTCGAGGGATTTCAGCATTACAAAATCAAGGAAGTTCTCGAACATTACACACAAACCCCCGTTCCCGGCGGAATGAGTGCTGAATACCTAGATAGCGTCTATGCTGTTTATTCCGTCGGGCTTACACTTGAGCCAGTACGCGTCCAACTTGAGGAATTTGGTGTGCGTCTTTGACCCGATCATTGACGCCTGCAATCCGTCCCGAGCCAATAACAGACTGGAAATGTCCTGCAGACTCGGCGGAAGTGGAAATGCAGGTGCTGCCAAGCGCGACTATCTTGGCTTTCGGGTCTTTCAGATCAAATTGAACCCAGGTACCACGTCTCCGTCCAAACATAAAATCCTCCTATTAACCCTCAGGCATTAGATCGCGGGCGCTCGAAAAAGTTGCCAAGCCCGTGCTCCTTATCGGCTGCGTGAGAATATTGTTCAGTGTGCAACTGCCCTGCCGAATTCCCATCATGCAAGATTATGTCTTATTAATCTGCATTCGAGCCGAACCTTAAAGGAAATTCTATTGCGCCAGATTTCACCCGCGACTGTCAAGGCAATTTGCCACACCCTGTATCTATTAGACGCTGTCATTAGGGATTCGTATAGCCGGAATCCCACGGCGGGCGGGTGGCTTACCCTTGATCGCCCATAAAGACTGTGTGCTTCATCCCTTCGGCGGGTGGCCGCAGGTGGCCCGCACATCAGTCCCGAAGAATCACCATGAGTTATGAGAAGCTGTGCCCCGTTCATCGCGGCCTTATCGCGATGAGCGGGCGGCGGCCCACAACTCGAATCTGAGATGTGAGAGACGATGAACCTCAACTCGCCGCGCCGAGGGCAGTTGGCCCCACCGCAGGTGGTCGCGGAGGGAGGCGGTGAAAGTAGCCCCGGATGGAGCGTACCGGGGTCCCCAGCGGATTCGGGGTCCCCGGCGAGCGGTCTTTGCTCGCTGGAGTGGAGGAGCAGGTCTTCGTCGTTGGGGTGATGTAGCGCAATCCGGGGAATGCGTTCCACCCAGAATCCTCTGCCCCTGTGGGGGAAGAATGACTTCCGATCAGCCCTGGCACATGGCCAGACGCGCTCATCAGATTGCGCTTACGATTTGCAGAAAATACCTTCCCGTTCATACATACTGACAAGGAGTAGAGGCGAGAGAGAAATCGCCCCAATCGTCCTCCGGAGAAAAGGCACCCCCCCTACCCCCCTATTTATATTTTCAAAACCCTGCAGGTAATTATTTGCCGGGTGCCCCAGGTGCCTCGCATTTGGGGACCTGGGAGACCACGAACTCCATGCGCGAAGCGTCTCTGCCCGGACGGCCTGCTTCGTAGTTCCCTGACCACTAACCACTAACCACTAACGACTGTTTCAGTGCAGATTATTTCCCCACTTCGTCGCACAATGATCCTGAGAAGCCTTCCATCAAATCATCGTTCCGGCATGTCCTCTTCGCGTCGCTTTTTGAGCCGGAAGCTGCCAACAGAGGCCGAAACCTCCCGTAACTCCTTATCCTGGACTATTTTGCAGGCAACTCCTTTGTTTTGACGATTTTACAGCGCAACCCTACCCGTAAACTAAAGAAAACAAGGAATTTCCCTACAAAATATGGGTGGGGGTACCCGAGTACCAGCTCTGCCGGCCCACCAAGACCAGCGGACAGCGGTGCCAATCTCCAGAAAACACCCCCTCGCCAACGCCGCACTGGCCACTCATCACTGACCCCTTACCTCTGATTCAATTACCCTAGATAGATCAGAGGAGCACACCATGAGCGTCATTCGGCAAGAAGACTTTATCGCGAGCGTTGCGGGCGCGTTGCAGTACATCAGCTACTACCACCCCGAGGATTTCATTACCAGCCTGGCCAAAGCCTACGAGCGCGAGCAGTCGCCTGCGGCGCGCGACGCCATTGCCCAGATACTCATCAACAGTCGCATGTGCGCCGAGGGCCATAGGCCCATCTGCCAGGACACGGGGATTGTGAACGCCTTTGTAAAGGTAGGCATGGACGCTCGCTTTGAGCCCGCTCCCGGCGAGGAAGCGAAAGACCTGCAACAGATGGTGGATGAGGGTGTGCGTCGCGCGTATCTCGACCCCGACAACAAGCTGCGGGCCTCGGTTCTGGCCGACCCGGCAGGCGCGCGCAAGAACACCAAGGACAACACGCCGTCTGTGGTCAACGTCGAACTGGTGAAGGGCGCAACGGTCGAGGTGACGGTAGCTGCCAAGGGTGGCGGCTCGGAGGCCAAGACCAAGTTCATCATGCTCAACCCCAATGACTCAGTGGTGGAGTGGGTGCTGAAGACCGTCCCGACGATGGGCGCGGGCTGGTGTCCTCCGGGAATGTTGGGCATCGGCATTGGCGGCACGGCAGAGAAGGCGATGCTGTTGGCCAAGCAGTCGCTGATGGACCCCATCAACATTCAGGAGCTGATCGCGCGCGGCCCCAAAAACCGCTCGGAAGAGATGCGTATCGAGTTGTATGACAAGGTGAATCGCCTGGGCATTGGCGCGCAGGGGCTGGGCGGGCTGACCACAGTGTTGGACGTGAAGGTACTGGACACGCCATGCCACGCGGCCAACCTACCGGTTGCCATGATTCCCAACTGCGCTGCTACGCGCCACGCTCATTTTGTGCTGGATGGCTCGGGCCCGGTCTATCTTGACCCGCCCAATCTGGATAACTGGCCCAAGCTGACTTATGACGTCTCGGCAGCGAAGCGCGTGAATCTGGACACGGTAACCCGCGCCGAGGCCGCCACATGGAAACCCGGCGAGGTCATACTCCTGACCGGTAAGCTGCTCACCGGCCGCGACGCCGCGCATATGCGCATGACGCAGATGCTGGACCGTGGCGAAAAGCTGCCGGTGGATTTCCGTGACCGGTTTATCTACTACGTTGGGCCGGTGGACCCTGTGCGCGAAGAGGTGATGGGTCCGGCGGGTCCGACGACAGCCACGCGCATGGACAAGTTCACGCGGCAGATGCTGGCCGAAACGGGATTGCTCGGCATGGTAGGCAAGGCCGAGCGGGGACCAGCGGCGATTGAAGCCATTCGCGAATTCGGCGCGGTCTATCTGATGGCCGTTGGCGGCGCGGCTTATCTGGTGTCGAAGGCCATTCACGGCGCGCGCGTGCTGGCTTTTGAGGACCTTGGGATGGAAGCGATTTATGAGTTCGATGTGCGCGATATGCCGGTAACTGTGGCCGTCGATTCTAAAGGCACCAGCGTTCACCAGACCGGCCCCGCGGAGTGGCAGAAGAGGATTGCGGGAATTCCGATTCTTCAGTGAACAGTGATTAGTGGACAGTGATTAGCTCCGCAACCGCAGAGCTAATCACTGTTTTTGAAAAGGCACGGCTTCACAGCGTGCGGAAGACTCGTTGTTTTGAAAGGGCACGACTTTGGTCGTGCCGAAAAGGGCGCATAATCATTCGGGCTTTAGCCCCGGTGGGAAGTTTCATTTTCTCCGGTTGTCAGGCGTGCCGCGCGCAGAATTGCGTCCACAACCTGCTCGGGCGTGAGCGAGTCAACCGGAATCGAAACGTGCGCCATGCGATAGAGCGGCAAGCGGCGCTTGTAGCGCGCGGAGAGGTTGGCCTGGTCAGCGAGGACTGGGCGACTCTGCTCGGTTCCGCTGCAACGCCTGAGCGTGGTTGCCAGTTCCACTTCCAGATGCACCAGCAGCGTTTCAGACTCGGCCAGCAGCAGCGCGCGCGTGGCTTCATGTTCAATCGCGCCGCCGCCGAGAGCCAGAACCAGCGCATCGGCCTTGGCTAAACGGGCAATCGCCGCATGTTCGCGCTCGCGGAAAGCTGCCTCGCCGTGGCGCGCGAAGATTTCGGCGATGGTCGCTGCGGCCTCGGCCTCGATCACATCGTCCACATCCACAAATCTCCAGCCCAGCCGCGCTGCCACCATCGGGCCGACAGTCGTCTTGCCCGAGCCCATGAAGCCGGTGAGAACAACGCGGCGCGGCGCGGCGGAATTAGATGAGGGTTTCACAGCATTAGTTTACAGGCGCGGAAAAGGGCTCTTCAGCGAGTCAGCGGAGTTAGCCGCGCTGTGCGCGTGTTAGCGGAGTTGGCGGAGTTAGCGGCTTGACCGAAAGGCGCTGGAGCGCTGCTTCGGCGCTGTTTTATAGGCAAAACCGGATTCTTCCGGTGATTTTCAGAGGCCAAATCTCATGATGCGGGAGAAATTGGGGGCGAAAAGTTTTCAACAGGCATTGATTTCAAAAGGTTTACAAATAATCTGCAAGGTTTTGAGGGAATTTTCTACTCCTTGCTCGAGGGGGTGGGGTACCTGAAAAACGGGGGGCAGGGTTTTGCGGACTAGGGACTAGGGACGTAGGGACTTGGGACTACGCGAATACGGACCATGAAAGTTGCTCTCCTGACTGCCTCCATTGTGCGCCTGGAGAGAAGAATGTTCTGCAACGGACTAACCCCTTTTGGCAGGCTCAGGGTGGGCTGTCCAGGTGGAGGCCCTCAACAGAGCCAGAAGCAGGCGCGCACAGCCATTGCTTCAGTCCTCGGCGGTAAGGTGATTCTGTGCCAACCGGGAATCCGTCGTGACGGCATGAGAGTTCTTCCTTCCCGATCCTGCTCGCGGAGCTGAACTTTAGAGATCCCTTATTGCGGCTATTCCCCGCCTAGCGCCACTCCAAAAAGGCGGGCCGCGCCTTGTGAAGGCAAAGCTGTTGCTCCGCCGTGGCCGTTCGTCAGGCGTTCGCGTGGCTCTAGAAAGAGAAGCCTTGTCTGCCGATAGGCACGTTGGAGAATCTTCAACATGACAGCCCCATACCCAGAGTTCTGGCGGGAAGCGCTAGATTCATTGACGGCCCATGTCGCTCTCTTGGATGGCGAAGGAACGATTCTCGCGGTAAACCTGGCGTGGAGGAAGTTCGCGACACATAACGACTTGCTTGATCCAGACGCATGTATTGGCGTGAATTATCTGGCTGTCTGCGAGAAGGCCACAGCCCAGGAGCCGAATGCGGGGGCGATTGTCGCCGGCATTCACGCAGTTCTTGACGGACAACGAAAAAAGTTCTCCACCCCCTATCCCTGCCACAGTCCCCTAAAGCAACGCTGGTTCATGCTCCGGGTGACACGCTTTGACGGGCCTGGCCCGGCCCGCCTCGTAATCGCTCACGAGAACATTACAGCGCCAAGGGCCGCTCAGATGCGAGCCATGCGCTATGCCAATGAGTTGAAAAAGGCCAACCTGACTCTGGAAGCGCAAGCGCATGAACTGGCCCAAGCTGAACAGTTCGAAGAGGAGATGAATCGAATTCTTGAGCTAATCGCGCGCAACGAACTGCTGGAATCTGTCCTGCATGAAATAGTCCTGTTAATAGAGCACCAACACAAAAGTCTCTGCTGTGCAATCGTATTGAACCGACGCGGATCCCTGGGCGTAGCGGCAATGGGAGACGTCCCCGGCGTCGAAGAGCGGGTTTTCCTTGAGGAGGCCGCTTTCGCGCTTGGCCTCCCTCACTCCAAAGCAGATTCCGAGTCGATGCTGCCGGCTGATAATGCGCAGGGCATAAACTCACCAAGTGAAAGCCGCTTTCTGGTTATCCCAATCAATAAGAACTCTGAGCCGCCTGTAGGGTATCTGGCGATCACGGATCTGCACTCGCATATGCCTCCAGTCGCGGCGCCAGCGTTTGAGCGGGCGGCCGCGCTAACTGCCATTGCTATTGGTCACGCGGCGATCTATGAGAAGCTTTCGTACCAAGCCCATCATGATTCATTGGCAGACCTTCCCAACCGCGCGAGGTTCCGAGAACTCCTTGAGCAGGCTGTAGTGGCCGGCAAACGGCAGAATGATTCCTTTGCGGTGCTTACGCTAAACCTGGATAGATTCCGAAACGTGAACGACAGTTATGGCCATCGAACCGGAGACGTACTTCTGCGGCAGGTTGCCCGAAGGCTCGTGCAGGTTGCGAACTCTGAAGATACAGTCGCACGTCTCGGAAGCGACGAATTTGCGATTCTTCTGAATAGTTGTCAAACGCCTGAAGCTGCGGAGTTAGTCTGCCAACGGATCTGTGCGTCCTTCGAGAAGCCATTTACTGCGCTGGACTATAAGCTACATATAACCTGCAAAGTTGGCATTAGCTTGTTTCCCCAAGATGCTACGGAAGCCACCGCGCTGGTGCGGAACGCAGATGCAGCCCTGGCTGAGATAAAGCGTAAGGGGCGCAACAACTGGCGATTTTACCATTCTGACCTAGGCTCGGCGATCGAAGATATGATCGAAATCGAACGCCACCTTCAAAACTCTATTCGAGATGGTGAGGTTCAACTCCACTACCAGCCGCAATTAGATATGTGCGGGCGAATCGTTGGCCTGGAAGCGCTGATGCGATGGAATAGCAAGGCCCTGGGGTCTGTTTCGCCGGTAAAGTTCATCCCGATCGCCGAGCAAACAGGATTTATCCTGGATCTCGGAAGGTGGGCTTTGATCGAGGCGTGCACGCAGTGGGCGCGCTGGCGAGCTATGGGATTTCCGCCCTTTACGTTGGCTGTGAATGTTTCTGCCGTTGAGCTCTGTAATCAAGGCTTTGCCTCACGAGTCAAGGCTGTCATCGATCAGACGGGAATGGATGCCGCCAGTCTTGAACTGGAAATAACGGAGAGCTCGATGATGGACAATATGAATGACGCCGTCAGAGAGTTTGAGAAGCTGCGCGCACTGGGCATAAAGATATCCATTGATGATTTTGGAACGGGATACTCGTCCTTGAGTTACCTCAAGATGCTTCCCGTCGATTCTGTCAAGATTGATCGCTCTTTCATCCGGGACCTTGGCGAGTCCTCGCAAGGCGCAATCTCTCTCGTGCGAGCGGTCATCGCGCTCGCTCACGGTCTGAATCTGAAGGTGGTTGCGGAAGGAGTGGAGACAGAAGAACAAATGAGCATCCTCACTCACCTGAATTGCGATTTGATTCAGGGTTTTCTGTTCTACAAGCCGCTCAATGCCGAACTTGCCGGTGAAATTCTCGGGCAAAATACGCTTGATCGAATTTACGCGAGAGTGTAGAACTTTCCTCGTGAAAGCATCGGCTGGTGAGATCGTGATAATTTCCAGCGATTTGTCAGCATCCTTGGCCGGAAATTATTCACTATATCTCGACTCGCTACTCCCGTATACCAGCTATCCGGACATCGGGCGGTGTTGGAAAGCGCACCGTTCGCTTCTACCGAGGACCTGCAGGGGCACAAAACGACCGAAGAGACGAACCTGGTTGTTTACATTTGGAGACTCATGAATCTCGACGAGGAATCACTCCCCCGAAGTCGGCAGGGGATTCCTGTAATGCAGACATCGCGTCATCCCGGGCTCAGCCTAGCGCGATCACCACGGCTCCGGCTGTGATGAGCAGGCCGCCGACCAAGGCCGAGGCGGTGAGTTTTTCGCCCAGCAACAGCCATGCGAAGACGATGACGAGCGGGACGCTGAGCTTGTCAATCGGCGCCACGCGCGAGGCTGGGCCAAGTTGCAACGCGCGGAAGTAGCAGATCCACGAGAGGCCGGTGGCGAGGCCGGAGAGCGTGAGAAAGAGGATGGCGCGGTGGTCGAGCGTGCGGATCTCGCCGTGTTTGCCCAGCGCGAATACGATGGCCCAGGCGAAGACCAGCACCACGGTGGTGCGCAAGGCCATGGCCAGGTTCGAATCCACATGCGCCACACCCACCTTGGCCAGTAGCGCTGTGGCGGCGGCAAAGACGGCGGAGAGTATTGCCCATGTAATCCAGTTCATGGAAAATATGGTACGCCAAAGGAGGGTTTCCCTCAGGGGCTAAAGCCCGCCATTCTTTTTCTTGCGATAACGGCACGACTGAAGTCCCACCCCATCGACGAAGACCTGTCGATGGGGACCCCGGTGAAGTCGTGCCCTGACACAAAGCGGCAAAGGAATAAATGCAGGTCCTTCGACTTCCTTCGCTGCGCTTCGGTTGTTCAGGATGACAACAAACGAGGGGAACCCGAATTTGTTTGGGCGGTTCGGGAGCGAATCGGTGCTCTAAACTCGAATTCATGGAGACGGGCAAAGCCAGCAAGACAGCTCTCGGTGCGGCCATTCGTCGCGCCGCGCACCAACTGATGGACCAGCCGCCGGTGCTGGACGATCCCATCGCGGTGCGGCTGATTGGGTCGGGCTATCGAGGAAAGATGGGGCGCGCCTCGCATCCGGTGGGGCGAGATTTTCGCGCCTTCATGGCGGTGCGCAGCCGCTATACCGAAGATCAACTGGCCGCCGCCGTCCGTGAGGGTGTGGCGCAGTACGTGGTTCTTGGCGCGGGGTTGGATACGTTTGCTTATCGCAATCCCTTCGCTTCTCTGCGCGTTTTCGAGGTGGATTTTCCCGCCACGCAAGAGTGGAAGCGGGCGATGCTGGCCGAGGCCGATATCGCGCTGCCCGCCGGGCTGACCTTTGTTCCTCTGGACTTTGAGCATCACACGCTGGCGGAAGGGCTCGCAGAGGCGGGATTCGACACGGGCGCGGCCGCATTCTTCGGCTGGCTGGGAGTGGCGCCATATTTGACGCTCGCGGCCTTTCGCGCCACGCTCAGCGTCATTGCGGAATTGCCTGCCGGAACCGCATTGAGCTTCGACTACGCGCTAGCGCCGGAGACGCTGAGCAAAGTTGGCCGCACGGCATTCGCCGCGTTGAGTGGCCGCGTGGCCGCCGCTGGTGAGCCATTTCAACTCTTCTTTACGCCGCAGACCATGGAATCGGAGCTGCGCCGAGCAGGATTTCAGCGCATCGAGCAGTTGGATTCCGACAGGCTCAATGAACGCTACTTCAAGGATCGCGCTGACGGGCTGAAACTCTCCGCCGTAAAGCTGGCAATGTTGACGACTGCGTGGGTGTAATGGATCGAACCGCCAGACGTGCGCTTTGAGGGCTCCCATCCATTTCGCAAAGTGCGCGAAATGGATGGGGCACCCGAGCTGAAACTCTCTGCCGTAAAGCTGGCGATGTTGGCGACGGCGTGGGTATAGGTGCGCCCGGGCAGGCGGGGCCGCGATAAGATAAGTCATGCGTTCGATTGCTTTTTTTGCGCTCGCTCTTGCACTGTTACCGCTCTCCGGCTGCGGATATCACACCGTGGGCGCGGCCACACACTTGCCGCCCGGCGTGCAGACGCTCGCGGTGCCGCTCTTTGCCACGCGGACCGAGGCGTACCACACAGAGACTGTGATGACCCAGGCAGTGATCCGCGAATTTGCCACGCGCACACGGATGCGAGTGACGCCTGAGGCGAGTGGAGATCCCGACGCCGTATTGCATGGGACGATACTCAAAGAGACGGTCGCGCCGCTCACCTACAACTCCTCAACGCAGCAGTCGTCCAGCTACCTGATCACCGTGGTCGTTTCGGTCACGCTCACCGACCGCGACGGAAAAATTCTCTACGAGAACAAGAACTACGTCTACCGCCAGCAGTATCAATCCACCACGAATCTCTCCAGCTTCTTCGAGGAAGACCCGGCGGCCGTCGAGCGGCTTTCGCGCGACTTTGCGCGGCAACTGGTGGCTGATGTGCTGGAAGGGTTCTGAGCGGCGAAGGACTTTTGGCGAAATGAGAAGTGGCGCGGAGGATTGACTCTCCGCACCGCTTCACGTTTCAAGCGAAATACTGTTACCACCACCAGGGGCTGCGCACCAGGTTATAGGCATTCACGGTGCCGATGCCGGTGGCAAAGTCCCAACCGGTTCCCGCCGCGAATGCCGGCTTGTAACTGAAGTTCGACGTGGAAAGCACGCCGTTGGTGGCACCGTCCAGATAGCAGTTGAAGGAAGCGGTATAAGTCTTCTTCCCTGACTGAACCTGAACAGCAGTGCAGTTCACAGCCATGTCGCCAAAGGTTACATCGTGAAAAACGCAGCCTGAACCAACAGCGTTGCCGTTGCTGGAATTGCAGGCAGCGCTCCCTTTCCATCCGTACTCCGCGTTTGCAATCGCGTAATAAGTCGGATTGGGATTGCCCTGGCGACCGTGCCGTTGGTTAACCAGAGCCTGGATGCCGGCCATGATGGGCGCGGCAAAGCTGGTGCCGCCAAAGCCGGGCCACGTGTCAGGTGCGCCGGTGCAAGGCACTCCTCCGCCGGCCGGATCGGAGTAGCAGATGGGGTAATAGTGGCCCCAGAGGCCGTTTGCGGCAAACAGAGAAACGTCGGGAATGTCGCGCACGCCGTCATGCGGCACACCGACCAGCGACTGCCAGTAAGGCTTCGGGTAGCCCGCGCAGTTGCCGCTTACCACGCCGGAGAGTGAGGGATTGCCGTATGCGCAGCCGCTTGGGCCGCCACTGCCCGAGCCGGTGGTGAGAAATTCCTCGCCGAGCGTAGTGTTGCAAAAGCCGCTCGGCCCATAGCCTGCGGGCGAGCCGGTAACGTAATCAGACAGCAGCGCTCCGGCGCAGGAGTTGTTCCATGGAATCTCCGGCATATAGGAGATGGCCGAGCCATAAGTCGCTGTGTTGGTCGCATTCCAGTAAGTGGAGTTCTCGTTCAGATAAGAGTCGCCAAAATCGGTCCCGCCCACTGCCACGTTATACGCCGTGGATGCGAGCCCGCTTACGCCGATGCCGTGCACGGCGATG
>Ga0302278_10005709_pt1 | contig 12183 bp, 11 predicted proteins | sample III_Bog_N3_2_FD_194543 | JGI IMG/M metagenome (GOLD analysis project Ga0302278, IMG submission 194543) | Peat permafrost microbial communities from Stordalen Mire near Abisko, Sweden - III_Bog_N3_2 | ecosystem: Environmental > Terrestrial > Soil > Wetlands > Peat | place: Sweden: Abisko... | reverse complement strand
GCTGGCTTCGCGCGCAACTCCCAGAACCTCGTAATAATCCGGCTTACTCACTCTTGTATTAGAACTCATTTCGTTCAAAACCAGCTTTCAGCTCTCAGCTCTCAGCTCTTAGCTCTTAGCTCTTAGTTTGACTGCCTTCCAGATAGTCGCCTTTTCACCCGCCGCAAAAATCGCCAACTCTGCTCTCGCCACAACTGTCTGTTCCACCGGGACTGAAGCTGAGAGCTGAAAGCTGAGAGCTGAAAGCTGACAGCTAATAGCTCGCTTTATTCATTCACTTGTTTCGCATTGTGCGCAATGCGAACCAGCGCGGGCCTCAACAGCCGGTCGCGCATCTTGTAGCCCCGGCGTACCTCTTCGGCCACATGCTGATCGGGAACGTCGTCGCGCTCCACCGTTCCCAGCGCCTCATGCACGCGTGGATCGAACTCCTCGCCTACCGAGGGAACAGCCACAACCTGCATCTGGCGCAGAATCTCTTCCATCTGCTTCACTATCAGCTCCACCCCCGAACGCAGTTGCTTCTCTGAACCGCCTGCCTTCAGCGCCAGTTGAAAGTTGTCCAGCACCGGCAAAAACTGCTCCACTACGCCCGCCGCGGCAAATTCGCGGAACTCGTTGCGCTCTCTCTCGCCGCGTTTGCGTGCATTCTCAAACTCCGCTTGCATCCGGGCCACGCGGTCCAGCAACTGGTCGCGCTCGGCCTTCACTTTCTCCAGTTCCGTCGGCTCCGCGGCCTTTGGCTCCTCGGCGCCTTCCGCAGCCTTCTCGCCGACAGCGGTCTCTTCTGCGTGGTCGCCCTCTGCAATTTCCAGCGGTTCCATTACGTTCAAATCCGTCTCCATTTCCGGCATATCCCCGGTGTTTCTCCTCGCTGTCAAACCTGCCTCACTTCTCCCGATCTTGTCTAACCTGTCTTGATCGGCTGCGTCGACTATCGCCTTGCATTTCGCAATCGCCCAATCTATTGGATTCACGGCGCACACATGTCGGATCAGATTCCCGGACCCACCCAAACCTTCCAGCAGTTCGGCGCAGGCCGCAGAATCTTTCCTTTCAACTTTCTAATCGGCTGGAGATTCCAGAATCCGCTCTGAAAGCCGGGCGATGTAACTCACAGCCTGAATCATCTCCTGGTATTGAATACGCGTGGGAGCAATCACCGCTACCGTGCCCAGGCTTGTGCCTCCCAGCCGCGCCGGCGCGCCAATCAGCACCAGGTCCTGCATGGCCGGCGACGCCTTGTCGAGCCCCACCACCACCCTGACCTCCTGCTGTCGACCATCCACGTACGCATTCAGCAGTTCGATCAGCCGTTCTTTGGCCTCAAGAGCTCCCAGCATCTGGCGTAGCCGCTCGCGGTCCCGCTCCACCGTAATCAAATTTGCAATTCCATCAACAAAAATCACCTGTGCTGTATCTTCCTGGGCCAGCGCGCCCTTCCGGCACAGTTCCTCAACCGATGTCAGCAGTTGCTGGTAGGTCTCGCGCTCCACTTCGGCGCGCCGCGCAACCTCCGTTCGAATCCGCTCAATCGGCCAGCCCCTGAAGTTCTCGTTCAGGTACCGCGCCGCTGTCTCCAGTTCCACGTGCGCAATCTCGCGGTCAAGCGACAGCACGCGATCCTGCACAGCGCCTGCCTGCGTTACCACCACAGCCAGCACGCGGCCCATCGCCAGCCGCGAAAAATGAATGTGCTCCAGCACCTGCCCTGCGGTTGAACCGGCCAGCGCTACGCCCAGCCCGCTCGAAAGCAGCGCCAGTACATGCGAGGTCCGTTCCAGGTACTCGTGCGAGCTGGCAACGCCTGAAAAACTCTCCTCAATCTGGTCGCGCGTCGCCTCGCTCATCTGCCCCGCTTCGCCAGCCACCCCGCTGCCGCGCGTCAGCACAGTCAGCCGGCCAGCCTGCGTAAGCTGCTCCACATAAAATCTGAATCCCGCTGCCGTCGGAATACGACCCGACGAGGTATGCTGCTGTTCCAGCAATCCCAGCTCGCCGAGGGTAGACATCACATTGCGCAGCGTCGCCGAGCTCAGCCCTTCCCGATCCGCAAACACCCGGGCAAGCGACTGCGACGCCACCGGTTCCCCGGTCGTTATATACGCATCGATGATGGCGGTTAGAACCAGCCGCTCGCGCGGGCTTAGCCGAACCTCAGGCATCTTTTCTTTCCCATCGCGCTCCGCTTGGGGCTCTTAGGCTCCCGCCACCCTCGTTCGCGGACCGTCCATCCATTCCTAAACCCTTTAGATGAATGCATTTATTTGAAAAATGGATGGTTGTCTCCTGTTTAATTCTAGAAATGCTCGATTGACAATGTCAAGGCGCGAGAATTTGCTGCGGTTTGCCGCCGCAATCTAAGTTTTGTAATCTCGCTCGGCTTAGGGCAACCAACTCCCTCTCCGCCGGCATCCTCAGCATTGAGTGCGCCGGGGGTGGCCGGGAACCACTCATTCACTTTTCCCTATTACCAAATGGTGGCTTGTGATCTCCCCCACCGTGTTTTCTTAAGCAAAGTGATGCTATTGTTAACGCGACCGGTCTTCACGAACGGCCACCGATAACAAGAAAAGAATCCACGAAGATTCTTCAACCAGATGTTGCGTTCCTTTGGAATCCAACGGAGGGCCCTATGCATTCTCTTTTCGGAGGCAAGTCGTATCTTCGCGCAGTAAAAACCTTAACCCTCATCACAGCCCTGGCCTTGTTTGCGGTCGCGCCTCTATGCTTTGCCCGGTCCGGTAGCTCGAGCTCCGGCGCCACCCTCGACAAGCATGCTCGCAAAGTCCACCACGAACTCACCCGATTCAGCCCCGGTAGCTACGTTCGGCTTACGCTAAACGACGGCTCAGAACGGACGGTGGCGCTCGATTCGGTCGACGACGCGTCCTTTACCGGAACCAACGCCGAGAGCAACAATCGCGAAACCCACACCTACGCTGAAATCGCACGCGTGACTCGCGAAAAGGGCTACATAGGCGAAGGTTCCGAAGGCCACCTGCGCCACATCCGCCTGTGGGTGCCAATCGCCGGGGTTCTAGCCGCCGGCGCGGTAGCCACGGCCCTGCTCGTGCGCTGAAGCTGAAAGCCGGGTGCCCCAGGTCTCGATTTTGAGACCTGGGATACCAAGGCCACCACTATGCCCCCGTGCCCCATCCATTTCGCGCCTTTGCGAAATGGGTGGGATAATACAAACCTCGCGCCCAGCCTGTTCCCTAGTCCCTACTCCCTACTCCCTGTTCCCTGTTCCCTGCCTTTAACGCACTCCTCATAGTCTTTCGATAGTCCTCAAGCACCGTGCGTCCCTGCTCAGTCAGCCTGCACACCGTCAGCGGATACTTGCCTCGAAACGTCTTCTCGATGGCCACGTACCCCGCCTCTTCCAGCTTCGAAAGATGCACCGAGAGGTTTCCCTTGGTCAGCCCAGTAGTCGTGTGCAGGTACTGAAAGTCGGCTTCCTTCACCGCGGCCAGCAGCGCCACAATCATCAGCCGCGCCGGCTCGTGAATCACGCGGTCAATCTCCGCCAGCCGTTGAATTTTCGCGCTCATATCAATCCCCGGCCTCCGGTGTCTGCCGCAGATAACGAAGCAACACGACGGTTCCGGAGATCGCCGAGAGCACCCCGGTGATGCCAAAGAGAATCGCCCACCCCGCCACAAATCCGAAGTCATATACGCCCAGAAGAATCCCGGTCACCGCAGACACGGCGCCAAGAAACACAAACCGCCAAGCTCGCCCGCAGACCGGATAGAGCACGCCACTAAACACGCCGGTGCCGGCCAGAATCCACTGGCTTGGAAGAACAGTGTGATTTCGAATAGCGAGCCCAACCACGATGAGCGCAATCACTGCGATTGAGAGTGACGCTATTGCCATTCCCGTGCGCATTCCAGCGCTTGCCGGCTTGGTTACTACGTAGCCCACCCTCTCAATCAGCCACCGGCTACGCGCCCACTGCACCGCTCGAGGGAGCAAGTAACCCATGGGAGTAATAAGAACCAAGAGAACCTGAATCACGCCGATACCCAGCCATCGCTTTTCAAGCAAGAGTTGAATGATAAAGATTCCCGAAACGTACAAAGCGATCAGCCCGCCAGCAATCTCCGGCAATCCATCGCGATTCCAAGCCCGCTGTATCAGCCGCCCCGCCAGCCGATCCGGATCTTCCATAACCTGGCTCCCAACCAAAGGCCGCAAACTCGAATCCGCCATAGTTGCTCTCCTTGCAGACTAGTCTGCGATACAAACTAGTCTGCAAACATACTGCTCCCACCGGTCCGGCCTGTCAAGTGTCCAATCTCGGGTTCGCTTGCTCCCTTGCTCCCTCGCTCCCTTGCTCCCTTAGTCCCTAGTCCCTAGTCCCTAGTCCCTAGTCCCTAATGCTAGATTCAAATCATGTTCCATCCCACTGAAGACATTCGCATTCAATGGACCAAGGTCGTCCTTCCGCCGGTCTTTCTCGAAGAGGAACACCCGGTCACCGAAGCCGCCTCGGCCACCATATTCGATACCCGCCGCGAGATCGTGGACATCCTCAACGGCCGCGACTCGCGCCTGCTGGTGCTCGTCGGTCCCTGCTCCATCCACGACGTCAAAGCCGCGCGCGACTACGCCGCCCTGCTCAAAGAAGCCATCGCCGAGTTTTCCGCCGACCTCCGCATCGTGATGCGCGTCTATTTTGAGAAACCCCGCACCACCATTGGCTGGAAGGGCCTCATCAACGACCCTTATCTCGATCAGTCCTACAAAATCAACGACGGCCTGCGCCTGGCCCGCAGCCTGCTCCTCGACCTGGCCGAAATGGGAGTGCCCACCGGCACCGAGTTCCTCGACATGATCTCGCCGCAATACATCGCCGGCCTCGTCAGTTGGGGAGCCATCGGCGCACGCACCACTGAGAGCCAGGTGCACCGCCAGCTAGTCTCCGGAGTGTCGTGTCCCGTAGGTTTCAAAAACGCAACTTCAGGCGATGTGCAGGTGGCCATTGACGCAGTGCTCTCGGCTGCCTACTCGCATACGTTCCTCGGCCATACTCACCATGGTCAATCCGCAATCTTCGTCACCACCGGCAACCCTGACACCCACATCATCCTGCGCGGCGGCCGCAAGATGGTGAACTACACGGCTGACGCCGTAGCCGACACCGCCCAGCGCATGGAGAAGGCCGGCCTCCAGCCCCGCATCATGATCGACTTCAGCCACGCCAACTCCAACAAGGACTACCGCCGCCAGTCCATCGTCTGCCACGACGTAGCCGCCCAGATCGCCGCGGGCGACAAGCGCATTATGGGCGTAATGATTGAGAGCAACCTGGTAGCCGGCGCGCAAAAACTTGAGGCCGGTCAGCCGCTAGTCTACGGCCAAAGCATCACCGACGCCTGCATCGACTGGCCCGAAACGCATGAGCTGTTGAAGGAACTGGCCGAGGCTGTGCGGGCACGCCGCGCCTCGTAGCCGAGGGATGAAGGAGGGCTGCATCCGTGCTTCACAATCATGTTGCCATCGTGACTGGTTCCACCAGCGGCATCGGCATGGGCATTGCCACAGCGCTCGCAGCGCAAGGTTGCGCCATTATGCTCAATGGATTCGGCGATCCCGATGCGATTGAGCAGCAACGAGCCGATTTCGCCAGTACCCATGGCGTAAAAGTTCTTTACAACGGGTCCAACGTCGCAAGGCCGGCTGAATGCGTTGATTTGATCAGGGATTCAGAAGCCCGCCTCGGCATCGTCGATATTCTTGTCAACAACGCTGGCATTCAACACGTTGCTCCGATTGAAGACTTTCCCGCTGACCGTTGGGATGCGATCCTGGCAACGAATCTGTCCTCAGCATTTCATACCATTCGGGCTGCAGTGCCATTGATGCGGCAACGCGGCTGGGGACGAATCATCAACATAGCATCGGTACACGGATTGGTCGCTTCCGCCGAAAAGGCAGCTTATGTTGCCGCCAAGCATGGGCTGGTGGGACTCACGAAGGTCGTGGCTCTTGAGACAGCCGGTCAAGGCATTACATGCAATGCCATCTGCCCGGGCTGGGTCGATACTCCGCTGGTGCAGCGCCAGATCAAAGCTAAAGCAAAAGCCGAAGGCGTCGATCTGGAGCGCGCGACACAAGAACTCCTCCGGGAAAAACAACCCTCAGGATCCTTCACCACAATTGAACAGATCGGCGCCATGGCCGCGTTTCTATGCTCTGAATCAGCAAATAACATCACCGGCGCGAGTATCCCGCTCGATGGTGGCTGGCTGGCGCAATAATGTCCCCGGAGTTCTTCACCACTTCAGTTTCACTCACGCCACCCCCAGCACCACCGTGTGCGGGCTCATCGGTATCGGATTCTCGCTGATCTCCTTGAATCCCGCATCGGCATACATCGTTTCCAACTCCGCAAATGTATACGCGTCCCCATCGGCAGTGGTCGTCAGCATGGTCATGGCGAAGGCCGCCGGCATGGGCGGCGAAACCCGGTCGGGATTCGGCACAAACTCAAGCGTTGCCGCGCACCCGCCGGTCTTGAGTGCGGCGCGAACCTTCCTCAGCAGATCAATGTTCGTAGCCTTGTCGAAGTGATGCAGAAAATTCGTCAGCAGCACCACATCGTACGGTCCGCCAAAATCCACATCGAACGCGCTGCCCGGCAGCATGTCGTAGCGGTCCTGCACCCCGGCCTTCTCAGCGTTCCTCAGCGCCACGCGCAACACCGGCGCCCAGTCGAGTCCCGTCACATGCGCGTTAGGGTTCTGCTTCGCAATCTCGATCCCGAACAGCCCGTGCCCCGCGGCAATATCCAGCACCCGCATCGGCTCAGTGCTTCCCTGCAGCACCATCGCGCCAAGCGGCGCGGCCATCGGCCCCATCATCGGCGCCATATTCTCGGCAAACGACACCCAGATGGGATTGTCCGGCTCAACGGTCCCCGAGCCGGGAAGATACGTGCGGCCCGCGCGAACAATCTCCACCAGTTGCGCATCGGCCTGCATCACCGCAGCCTCGCTCAGGAAATGCGCCACCGATGCCATGCACGCAGGCGACGCTGGATCAAGAAACGCGGCGCTGGTAGGCGTGTGCTTGTAATGCCCATCCTGCTTGGCCAGCACGCCGTTGATCACCAGAAAATCGCACAGTATCCTGATGCCTTTTTCTGAAGCCGAACAATGGCGCGCAATCGACGCCACATCTCCGGGCCCCTGGCCCACCGATCGAAACACATCAAGCTGAATGGCGGCCTTCAGCGCGGCGGTGCGCTGGTGCGCCTGCACCATGTCGAAAACAATGCTGGGATTGAGCGGTGCTGCGGCGGGACTCTCTTGCTGCATAGTCGATCTCCTCGAACGCCAAACGGGAATTTTGGATTTTTGGGGAAGCCACGTCTGGGCTCACCGAGTGTATCACCCGTTCCCATCGATGATGGAGTCCCTGTTCCCTGTTCCCTGCCTCTATCACCGTCCCAGCAGTTGCTGCGTCTGCCTTCGCGTATACACCACGCGGCACGCCAGCCTTACTCCGCAGGTCCGTTCTCGCACTGCAATCCACGCGTCAAATTCCGGCTGTAGCAAATAGGCCGTAGCGTCCGACAGGTGTCCCGTCGCCTTCATGAACCAGGCCGCCTCAAGATCAGCATCGGCCGCTTCGGCATTCATCTCTTCGCACTCGTCTGCCGGCGGCGCGGCGGTGCCTTCAGGATGCGCGCAGTAATCAAAATCGTGAATCAGCGCGTATTTCTTTTTGTTCGCGGGAATGAAATACCGCGGCGACGTTGCATGAACCTTCGCAATCAGCGCCCACTGGTTCAAATCCGCCAGAAACTCCGGCGGAAGCTGATTGATTCCCAGGTAGGTGTCGGTCAACTGTTTTGAAAAGATCGTCAGCGTTGGCGTAGGCTCGCCGTTGCTGGGCTTGAAGTAAATGCCGCCCAGCCCTGTCCCCGTCTGCATGTCGATCCAGATAAATCCCCGCCCGTATAAGTTCTGATCAGTTCCACCGGCCGACGACACCATCACGTAGCGGCCTTCGCGCACGCTGACCGGCAACTCCTTTTCGTCGAGCACCAGGTCTCTCACCTCCGAAAGATCCCGGTCGCGATGGTAAAAGTAGGTCGTATTCGGCGTAATCAGCTTCTCAAGCTGCCTGAAGCGCTTGTCCCGCTCAAGCTCTTTAGGCATCTTGCCGTCGTATCCAGCAAGAAAGCCCAGTTCGGCTGTCGGAATAAGGTCATGAAACACTGCCGGCTGCGGCGGAGGTGCCGGTTGCGTTTGTCCAGCATCAGGTTGCTGCGCGCCCGCAAGGGCGGCTATCACTAGCAGGGTTGCGGCCAAAAGGCTTGCTCGGCCGATGCGATAGGGAAGCCCAAAAGTCAGCGTCATCGGTTGCCTCTGATTCAACAAAATACACCAGAAACGTAAAAGAACGGTAACCAGATTTGCGCCCCCGGTCGACCCGCTCAAATCTGGGTGCCCCGGGTCCCTCGCATTTGGGGACCCGGGATACCACGAACCAATACTGCCCCGCTCGCTCGCTTATGATGAACTCCAGCACCGGCCAGGCAATGCAAGCATCCATGCCCACCATATTTATCTCAGCAGGCGAAGCCAGCGGCGAGCTCTACGGCGCGCAATTGGCGTCCCTGCTGCGCCAGAAACTGCCGCAAGTCGATCTCATCGGCATGGGCGGCGAGCGTATGCGAGCCGCCGGCGTCCAATGCGTCGTCCGCGCTGAAGACATGGCCGTCATGGGCTTCACTGAAGTCATCGAACACCTGCCACGCATCTACGGCGAGTTCCGCAAACTAAAGCGAGCCATCCGCGAACGCCGCCCCCAGGTAGCCGTCCTCATTGATTTTCCCGACTTCCACTTCCGGCTCTTTCGCGAATTCCATCGCCTCGGCATCCCCGTCATTTATTTTGTAAGCCCCCAGCTATGGGCCTGGAAGAAACATCGCATCAAACAAGTTCAGCAGTACGTACGCCGCATGCTCGTCATCTTCCCATTTGAAGAACAGTTCTACCGCGACCGAGGCGTCAACGCCGAGTTCGTAGGCCACCCCCTCGCCGAACTCCCGCCGCCCACCCTCTCCCGCGAAGATTTCGCCGAAGCCAACATTCTCGACCCGTCCAGAACCTGGATTGCTCTGCTACCCGGAAGCCGCATGCGCGAGATCCGCGACCATTTGTCCACCATGCTCGACGCAGCCCGCCTGCTCGCCGAAGGCAGTCCCTCGCAGCACTTTGAATTCATCATCCCTCTCGCATCCACACTCCACGCCGATCAGCGCGCGCAAGTCGCCTCGCTCGTCGCCGCTCACGCCGGCCAGCTCTCCATCCGCATCATTTCAGGCGAAGCCCGGCAAGCCCTCCACCACGCCCGAGCCTCAGTAGTAGCCAGCGGAACCGCCACCGTTGAAGCCGCCCTCATCGGCAATCCCTTCGTGGTCGTTTACCGCGTCTCGCCCATCACCTATGCCATCGCCAAGCGAGTGGTCAGCGTGCCCCACGTCGCCATGGCCAACCTCATTGCCGGTCGCCGCGTGGTTCCCGAACTCATTCAGCACGACTTCACCGCCCAAAATATCGTCCAGCATCTCCAACCGTTGCTACCCGATGGCCCTGCTCGCGAGTCCATGATTCAGGGACTCACAGCTGTCCGCAAGGCGCTCGAGTCCCATCCGCGGCCAGGCGGCCCAGAGATCGAAAATCGGGGCGCTCAACCAGGCGCTATCCACCGTCTCGCCGCAGCAGTTATTGAGGAATTTCAAAACGCTTTCCCAGCATCCCAAACACCAGTCCGCACTTGAAACGGAAGCCAAATCATGCCTCTCACTCACGATTCCCCGTAACCGCCAGCCCCTCGGCCCGCGTCAAACCTTTGAGCCGCAGCACACCGGGCGCGAATATCAGAAATGGGTGCCCCATCCTCGCCGGGTATTTGTTTTTCCGGCTAGGGTGGGTTACCACCAAACCCAACCACCCGCTGCCAACCCGGCGGCCAGAATGCGATGATTGAAGCCATGCGAACACGAGTCTTGCCGGTTGGATTCTTTCCCACCGCTTCCCGAGCCGCCCTTGCGCTGGCCGTCGGTTTCGCCATTGCCTCCCCGGCCCTCGCCCAACGCGAGCGCCCCACACTCGATGTCACCGGCTACAACATCGACGCCGAGCTCGACACCGCTACCCACCACCTCGCCGCCACCGTGGTAGTCACCTTCACGGCGCCCGCCAACCTCGACGTCGTCAACTTCGGCTTCCACCCCGCACTCAAAATCACCAAAATTACCGACGAGTCCGGCAAGCTTCTCGATGGCGAGCGCACCGCCGACGGCGCCATCCGCATCACGCCTTCGTCCTCGTTCACCGCCGGCCAGCCCGTCAGTTGGACCTTCGTCTACGACGGCACCATCACCGGAAATGAAGACGGCCCCATCGAAGGCATCAAGCTCGCCGCTATACAGGAGCCCATCAGCTACCTGCTCTATCCCGCGCGCTGGTTCCCCACATCGGGCTACCTCACCGATCGCTTCACTGCCGAAATGCACATCCGCGTACCGCAAGGCATGCGAGTATTCGCCAGCGGCAGCGCCGGCAAGTCCCATTCCGTCGTGCTTTCCAACGGCAAGCCCGGCGACGAGTACGACTTCAAGTGGACCAGGCCCGGCTTTCCCGGCACCATCATCGCCGGCCGCTACCTTGAGCCTGTCTCCGTCGGCGCCGGCAACGTAAAAATCTACACCACCATCGCCCACCAGGCGGCTGCCAACTCGCTCGCCCAAACCGCCACTCGCGAGTTCGACTACTTTACCGATCAGTTCGGCCAGCCTGAGTCAGAACGCCTCAACGTCGTTGAAATTCCTGATGATACTCTGCCCGCCGTATGGGGGCCCGAACTCGCCGGCATTCCCGGCTCCCGCATCGGCGATAAATATGGCGTTCGATTGCTGGCCAACACTATCGCCCACCAATGGTGGGGCAGCGAAGTCAGCCCCCGCACCCTCAACGACGCGTGGATCGAGAACGGCATGTGCCGCTACGGCGAGCTAATGTTTGTTGAAGACCAAAGCGGCCCCAGCGCCCTTCGCGCCGCGCTCACTGACGTCGCCGCCAGCGCCCTCGCTTACGACACCATCCCCCTCTCCAGCGCCGGCCGCCTCGGACCCTTCACGCCCGAGTTTCAGTCCATGACCTTTGACAAGGGCGCCATGATCTTCCACATGCTCCGCTGGGAAGTGGGCGAAAAAATGTTGCCCAACATCTTCAAGGGCGTACTCAGCCAATACACTGACAAGCCCATTCGCGCAGACGAGTTCTACAAAGTGGCTGAAGAAGTAAGCCAGCAGCAGCTCACCGCCTTCTTTTCACAATGGGTCGATGGCACCGGCGCTCCAAAGTTTACTGACAAGTACTCGGTCTACCGTCTCGGCAACAACAAGGGCTTCCGGACAATAGGAGAGATTGATCAGGATCTCGACCTCTTCCGCATGCCCGTTGACCTTCGCATTGAGACCGACGGCAAAACGGTAAACGAGAAGAAAGAAGTGGTAGGCCTCAACACGCCATTCGTGGTCGACACCTTCGGCCGCCCGCGCCGCATCAGCCTCGACCCGCAGGAATGGGTTCTCAAAACCACACCCGACCTCCTGGTCCGCATCGCCATCCTCAAAGGCCAGCAACTGGTGGCCCAAGGCGATCTCGTAGCTGCGCTGGGAGCGTACCAGAAGGCCCTCGAATCAAATCCGCAAAGCTCACTCGCCAGCTACCGCATCGGCGAAGTCCTCTTCACCCAGCGCAACTTCCAAGCCAGCGTCAACTCCTTCCGCGACGCTCTGCGCGGCGATGATGAACCGCCGTGGACCGAGGTCTGGAGCCACATAGCCATCGGCAAAATCTTCGATTGCACCGGGCAGCGTGACCGCGCCATCAACGAGTATCGCCTGGCCGTGCAAACCAACGACAACACTCAAGGCGCAGTAAACGAAGCCCGCCAGGACCTGCAAAAACCCTTCGCCGCCTGCACGTCAGAACAATAAGCTTCGTCGGCATTAGCTTCGATCGAGAAAATGCTCCGTGCCCCATCCATTTCACAGTTTCATCGTGAAATGGGTGGGATCCCACGAACCTCGACCGTCCGTGTAAATCACACACAAAATCTGGGTGCCCCAGGTCTCGATTTTGAGACCTGGGA
>Ga0302278_10005708_pt1 | contig 12184 bp, 8 predicted proteins | sample III_Bog_N3_2_FD_194543 | JGI IMG/M metagenome (GOLD analysis project Ga0302278, IMG submission 194543) | Peat permafrost microbial communities from Stordalen Mire near Abisko, Sweden - III_Bog_N3_2 | ecosystem: Environmental > Terrestrial > Soil > Wetlands > Peat | place: Sweden: Abisko... | reverse complement strand
CGCTGGTCAGCACGCAACCTGGGCAAATTGTATTCACCCGGATATTGAACGGCGCAAGATCGAGCGCCATGCACCGGGTCATCGTATGAATCGCGGCCTTACTGGAGTTGTAGGTCGCCATATTGGGCTGCGCGATAATCCCGCTCATCGACCCCACATTGACAATCGATCCTTTGCCGCGCTTCTTCAGGTGCGGGATCGCATGCTTTGCGACCAGCGCGGTCCCGATCACGTTCACACCCAGCACCGTCTGCCACTGCTCTACCGTCGCAGTCTCCACGGAAAACGTTGTGAAGTTCGCGGCATTGTTCACCAGGATGTCGATCCCGCCGAACCGCTCCACCGCGACTTCACTGATCCGCCGGGCATCTTCTTCCTTCGAAATATCGCCCGACACCGCGACTACTTCGCAGCCCCGCGACGCAATCTCTCGCGCCGTATTGTCCACGTCGGCCGAATTGATGTCCGCCAGAACCAGCCGCGACCCTTCCTCCGCGAAGCGAAATGCCGTGCTCTGTCCGATGCCGGCGCCCGCGCCGGTGATAATCGAAATCTTGTTTGCAAGCCGCATGAAAGACTAATGATAACCGGACCGGTGGCGTAATCGATAACTGTTGCGCCGGATTCGGAAACGAAACGCGCACGCCCAACCCCGCGCATGCCATGATAAAAACTTCGCATTCATGACACCCGAATTACATGAGCCCGCGGGCGTACTCCCGTCTCAGTCGCTTGAAAAGCTGATTGCCTCGGGCGCAATCCGGGCGCGGGCGCCTATCCTCCCGGAGCAAGTTCAGCCATCTTCGCTCGATCTGCGGCTGGGCGTCGAAGCGTATCGGGTGCGTGCCAGTTTTCTCGCGACGGGTTTGGCCACCGTCACCAGCAAGCTCGAACAATATCGCCTCCACACCATCGACCTCTCGCGTCCGGCGGTGCTGGAAAAAGGCTGCGTCTATATCGTCCCGCTACAGGAAGAACTCGCCCTGCCCGCGAACATCTCGGGTAAAGCCAATCCGAAAAGCTCTACGGGGCGGCTCGACATCTTCACGCGCCTCATTACCGACGAAGGCCGCCAGTTCGAAATCGTCCCCGCGGGCTACAAAGGCCGGCTCTACGCGGAAGTGGTTCCGCGCACGTTCAGCGTCGTCGTGCGACAGGGCGAACGCCTCTCGCAGCTTCGTCTCTTCCAGGGCCGTCACACACCCTCCGATTTGCTGTTGCACCAGCTCGAATCCGAGGAGGCTCTGGTCTATCTGCCCGATGAAACCCGCGCCGAGGCCGCCATTCAGAACGGTCTGCGCCTTTCCGTGGATCTCGAAGGCATTGATGGCTCGCCCATCATCGGCTATCGCGCAAAGAAGCACGCACCGCTCATCGATCTGGCCAAAATCCAGCATTACGATCCCGAAGACTTCTGGGACCCCATCCGCCGCAACGACGCCCGCACTCTCATTCTCGATCCCGAAGATTTCTACATCCTGGCATCGCGTGAGAAGGTCCGCATTCCGGCTCAGTATGCGGCTGAGATGGTTCCGTTCGACCCCACCATCGGCGAATTCCGCATCCACTACGCGGGCTTTTTCGACCCCGGTTTCGGTTACGGCGGCGGCGAAATTCATGGCACGCGCGCCGTGCTCGAAGTGCGCTCACACGAAGTGCCCTTCATTCTCGAAGACGGCCAGATCGTGGCCAGCCTGGTGTTCGAAAAATTGCTCGAAAGGCCGAAGGTGTTGTACGGCGAAGGCATCGGCTCCTCCTATCAACGTCAGGGCCTGAAACTGAGCAAGCACTTTAAGGCCGCAGCGAATGCCTGAGTTCGATATGGTCGGGATTGGCCTGAACGCCACCGATACGGTTCTCACTGTCCCCCATTTCCCGGCCTATGGCGGCAAAGTCCCGTTCCACAAGGAATTCTATTCGGTCGGCGGGCAGGTAGCGAGCGCCGTCGTCACGTGCGCCCGGCTTGGCCTGCGCGCAAAGTACATCGGCACCGTGGGTGACGACGAACGCGGACGCATCCAGCTCGAGAGCCTGCAAACCTCCGGCGTCAATATCGACCACGTGCAGCAGCGTCGCAACTGCGCCAACCAGTCTGCTTATATCGTGATCGACGAATCCACGGGCGAGCGCACCGTTTTCTGGTCGCGCCCTGAGTGTCTGCGACTGCAGCCGGAGGAAATCACATCCGATCAGATTGCCTGCGCTCGCCTGCTCCACATTGATGGGCACGACACACCGGCCATGGAACATGCGGCGCGCATCGCGCGTGCGAACGGCATCCCGGTCACCGTCGATGTCGATACCATGTACGCCGGTTTCGAGCGCGTGCTACCGCTGGTGGATTACCTGATCGCAAGCTCCGAATTTCCTGGCCGCTGGACCGGTCGCGAAGATCCCTTCGATGCGCTTCAGACCATCCAGCGGCAATTCGGCATGAAGATGGCGGCCATGACTCTCGGTGCGCACGGTGCGCTCGCCTGGTGCGACGGGCGCTTCGTTTATTCTCCGGCCTTCGTGGTGAATTGTGTGGATACAACCGGCGCCGGAGACGTCTTCCACGGGGCCTTTTGTTATGCTGTTCTCCAGCAGATGCCGATTGCCGAAGCGCTGGGATTCGCGAACGCCATGGCGGCGCTCAACTGCACGGCCATGGGCGCGCGCGGCGGTATTGCAACACTTCAGGAAGCGAAGAATCTGCTGACGCGGGGCGAACGCCGCGTACAATCTGAAATCGCGGCGCGGGCCAGGAACCTCTGAATGTTTCCCCTGCGCGACGATCAGCCCACCTACAGCCCGCCCATCGTCACCACTCTCATCATTGTGGCGTGCACGATGGTATTCCTGTTCGAACTCACCCTGGACGACTATTCGCGGAATTATTTCATCACGCTCTATGGCCTGATTCCCGCGCATATGCGGCCTTCGACTCTGGTTACTTCGATGTTTCTGCATGGCGGCTGGGGCCACATTATCGGCAACATGCTGTTTCTCTGGGCGTTTGGCAAGAGCCTGGAAGATGCTCTGGGCCATTCGAAGTTTCTGGGATTTTATTTCGCCTGCGGAATTGTTGCCGGAATTGTCCACGTTATTTTTAATTACGATTCGCGCATGCCCACGGTGGGTGCGAGCGGGGCCATCGCGGGCGTGATGGGCGCATATCTGGTCAAATTTCCGCGCGCCAACATCAAGACGCTCGTGTTTATTGTCGTGTTTATCACCACCGTGGAACTCCCGGCGTGGGGCCTGCTCATCTACTGGTTTGTCGCGCAGTTATTCAGCGGCTACGGCTCCATCGCGCACACGCACGTTACCGACACCGGTGTTGCGTGGTTCGCGCACATCGGCGGCTTCATCACGGGCATGATTCTGGTCCAGGTCATGGGCACGCGCCAGCGTTATTTCCCGCGCCGCCGCGACCTCTATTGGTAGAAAAATTATGATCGATCTATTAGCCATCGCCGCCCATCCGGACGACGTCGAACAGACCTGCGGAGGCACCCTGCTGAAGATGGCCGATGCCGGCTACACCACCGGCATCGTGGACCTTACGGCCGGAGACATGGGCACGCGCGGCACGCCCGAAACCCGGGTTGAAGAATCGCACGAGGCGGCGCGGCTGCTGAGAGTTTCGCACCGCGAGAACCTGCATTTTCCCGACGCGCGCCTCGAAAACTCCATGGCGGGCCGCATGACTCTGGCGCACCGTATTCGTGAGCTCAGGCCGCGCACGGTGATTCTGCCCTATTGGCAGGGCCGCCATCCCGATCACTACCGCGCCTCCGAAATCGGCTATGAAGCGTGCTTTCTTGCGGGGCTCAAAAAGATCGATCAATATACCGAACCGCACCGCCCGTACAAGATCGTCTACGCGTCGATCTATGCCAACGTGACGCCGTCGTTCGTGGTCGATATCACGCCGTATTTCGACCGCCGCATGGAATCTCTGCTGGCCTACCAATCGCAATACGGCGCCGTTGACGAAGGCGCTGCGCTGTTCCCGGACGAAGCGGAAATCCGCGATCGCCTCTCTTCCACGGCGCGGTTTTACGGAAACCTGATCGGGGTAAAATATGGCGAACCCTACGTGGTGAAAGAGACGATGCGCATTGACGACATTATTTCCATGCCTGTGAGGAGCATCTAGGCGTGAGTGAACTGCGCTGGCACCCTTTGCTGCGTGAATGGGTAGGCGTCGCCGCGAAACGGCAGAACCGGCCGCAGATGCCGAAGGACTGGTGCCCGTTTTGTCCTGGCTCGGGTCAGGTGCCGGACCACTACGATACCTACCTTTATCCCAACGATTTCGCCGCGCTCAGCAAAGATTATCCGCCCTTTGAGGATAATCCCGGCCTTTTTCATGCCACCGGTGCGCGCGGACAGTGCGATGTTGTCCTCTATCATTCCGACCACAATCTTCACCCCGCGCAAATGACAGCGGAACACTGGCGCAAGGTTATCGACCTGTGGTGCGCGCGGTCCGCCCAGCTTTTCGCCGATCCCGATTTCGCGTATGTCTATATCTTCGAAAACACGGGCGAAGCGATTGGTGTGACCATGCCACACCCGCATGGACAGATCTATTCGATGCCGTTCCTGCCGCCGCTGGTCGAACGCGAACTGGACGCGGCGCGCGAGTATTACGAGGCCGCAAATGAATGCCTCTACTGCCGCCTGCTCGCGGGTGAACTCGAAGCCGGCACGCGCATCGTTATCGAATCGCCGAACCTGGTCGCGTTCGTGCCCTTCCACGCCCGGTGGCCCGGCGAAATGAACATCTATCCGCGCTGGCATTTCGGAACCCTCGCGGATCTCGATGACGACGGCCGCACGGAACTGGCGCGCATCATAAGAGCAGTGCGTCTCAAGTACGACAATCTCTGGAACTTTTCGATTCCCCTGATGATGATGGTGCGGCAAAGACCCGTACGCGGCGACCACCCGTATTTCCATTTCCACATCGAATTCTGCCCGATTCAGCGGAGTCCGACGAAAATCAAATACCTCGCCGGAGTGGAAAGCGGAACGGGGACTTTCCTCAACGATACGGTCGCGGAAGAAAAAGCGGCGGAATACCGAAGCACCGAACCGCTGACAATCTGAAAGCCGATCGCTTGGGGCGGGAGATTTCGGTTGCAATCCGCGCCCGGATGGTAGAGGATGGTGCACATCTGCTAAGCCGAAGCAGGTCGCTGCCGCTTGCTTGCGCGCGCGGCTCTGTACGTCATCACTATTATGTCGATAAATTCCGCTCCCCCTGCCACAATTACGATCGATGTTCTGAAGAATCTGGATTCAGTCGCCGATCTCAAATCGCTGATTTCCGCGGACAGTAATGTCCTGTTTACATTTGCCGAAGATCTTGCGCTGTCCGCCGGCAAACCCATCTCATCCGCGGTGGGAACGTCTGCCGCTTCGGCGAGTCTCACACTCACGGCCACGCCAAGCTGGAAAACAGCCAGCGGCGTCGCGTTCTCCCTTGCACCTACGGCCAAATGTGTCGTCACGGTAGCGGCGAAAGTCGAATCCCTGCCCGTCGCCATGATCGTGGATTCGTCCACCACCACCGACGTCCAGATTGCCGCACCCGCCAACACTACCTACATAAACATCGACCTCGATTTTGGCATTACCGGAAACGTGTCGGGAAGCGGGACGGTATCGGGTCTGGTGATATCGGGAAAAGCGTCGGGTTCCGCTACGACCACACTGTCCTTCTGTCAGCCGGTACCCTCCGACACCGAGACGCTGGCCGCCCTCCAACTCGCGTTTTCCGCCATCGTGTTCCCGACAGCGCCCGACAGCGCTGTCCGCATGGCTCCCGGCAGTTCGTGCCGCATGAGCTTTGTCGGATCGCTGAACGCTGAACTGGACCTCACCTATGGCCTCGGCAACTATAAGTTGTCCGCTCCCGGCGCGGCGCTCGTTCAGCAGAGTCTCGCGAAAGCATGGGAGAAGCTGACGCTACCGACTGCGACCATCAACGCGGGCGCCAAGGCCACGGTCACCTACACGCACACCGATAATCTGGGTCTCGTCGTCGTCAAGCCCGACGCAACCTCGGCGCAGCTTTACCTCATGCGCTCGTCCAAAGACGAGAGCGACGAAACTGCCGGAATCAATCTGGGTGTCACAGCCACCAAGGTGGCTCTTGCGCTCGACCCCACTCAGATATCGACAACCGTCACGAGCGTAACGGGCAGTGCCACGCTGGCTACCACGGTAGGGAATCTGATGAGTTCGGAAGTCGCTAAGGTGAACAAGCTTGAGACCGCGGCCACCACAAAGCTGAATTCATTTATCTCGGATGTCACCGGAAATGCGGGGCTGAGCGTTGCGCTCTCTCAGCAGGACGGCCGGATTGCCCTCTTCAATTTCAATGTCGATCTGACTCATGCCGATCTGGCGGCGCAAAGCTGGAGTGCCCTGCTCGACGGCAACATGGCAGCGGCCATGAACATTGGCGGCTTCACGCTGCTCGCCGGATCCGGCGTCTCCGAACAAGTGAAGCGCGCGTGCACGCTCCAGTTCCAGTTCTTCAATCTGTATAGCTGGAGCGACCAGAGCGATTTCTTCCGGAATTCTTCAGCCGAACTGGGTGCCGATGGCACAATCCGGATTCTTACCGATATCGGCGTTGAAGGCACGGTCGCCACGAAGAAGGCTTTGGATAGGGTCCGCCTTCACTTCACTGCCACGGCAACGGAGAACACCAAAGCGGACGCGACCAATGCCGAAATCGATCTGAACATCGAGATTTCGGAAAAGGGCGACCCCAAAGGCGCGCTCGTGCTGGCTCAACTGATCGGGATGATTAACGGCGCGTCGCTGCAGAGCGCAATCGATGCGATGACCACCTACGCAAAGGCGAATCCGACCGGAACGCTGGGCATGATCGCGGTCCTGAAAAAATCGGCCTACAGTCAATTGAAGTGTTCGCCTTATGCAGGCGGCAAGCCGCCCGAGGATCAGTCGCAGGACACCGCAAACTGGAATGCGATTCATGACGCCACCGTCAGCCTGATGGGCCTCGATTTTGTAAAGCCATGGAAATACGAAGACTGGGGCACATTTAACAGCATCTGCAACACGACGAAAGCGGGAGCGCTTGCGGACCGCCGTAATTCAGGCGACCCCTCCGCGGTTCCTTCCACTTTCTGGGGGAATTATCAGGCTCAGTCTGACCAGGTGCAGTATTTCTTCCTGTCCAGCGCCGGAGGGATGAACCTCTTCGAAGACCTGATCGACCTTGCCACGGCCACCGATGCCGCTCAGTCGGAGTCTCAATGGCAGGTTCTTCTCAAGGAACTGACCGCGATCGTCAAGGGCGATTTCGACATCGATTACGCCAAACCCATTTCGGCCGCAATTCTGGCGCAGGCCACTCAGCAGGGCGCCAAAACTACTGTAGCCACCTCACAGGCGAAAGATTCCAGCACGTACACGGCAACGCTTACCATCGTCTGACGAACCAGAGCCGACCGCTCATACCGCCAGTCGGCTCTGGCTACCGCTTCAGAAGTGCAGTTCGCGATCCCAGTGCAGATCGACGGCCGCGCGATGGATGTGTTCCAGCGCCGCGTCTATTCGGCGACATGCCTCATCGCGGTTTTCACGTGCGCGCGGGTTATCTTCTTCGCGTGACATATCGGCGCGCGCGCTCCTCAACAAAGCCACGATCCGCTCGAATCGGTGACGCCGGTCCAGATTCGTATCCACGCGCGGGTTGTCCATCAGGTTCTTGCGATCGAACATGGCGGCCCGATCGATTTCGCCGATCGCCGCTTCCACCTCGCGGTCGGCGTCGGCAAGGTTGCGCGTCACATTCGGTTCCTCGCGCACGCGCATGAAAAACTGCGCGGTACGAAGGTCGCTGCGGGCATGCAGATAGGCCGGATGCCTTCCGGGCGTATCGGCGTTCATTGCGGACGGCACGGCTGCCGCCATCAAAGCGATAAGGCCTGCTGTAAGAGTTCTGAGATTCATGGGGTAATTCCTCCTCGCTCATTGAAAACCATCTGCGCGAAGGAAGGTGCGGTCTTGAAGGGATTTTAATCGGCGGGACAAAAAAAGGGGCCGCCTCTGCAGCGGCCCCTTCGTACTAACGCAGTCGGTTCCGGCTTAGAACTGGAACCTCAGAGCGAACTGAACATGACGTTCAGAGCCGCTCACGGAGCTCGTGATCTTACCGAAATTGCCGTTGCCCTTCAGCGACGCCGCATCCGCAAGGCTGGCGTCCGGTTGGCTCAGCACCGCGAAGTTGCCGAGGTTGAACGCTTCCGCCCGGAACTGCATCCTGATACGCTCGGTGAACGGGATGTCTTTGAACATCGAGAAGTCCATCGTCTTGGTGGGCGGCCCGGTGTTCGACTCAAGGCCCAGATTGCCACCCGTCAAGGGCGCGGCAACCTGGTAGGCATTAATGTCGAACCACTCGTTCGGCGTGCGTCCGCCGGCGGGTGCCTGGTTGGCAACATAGCCAGCCGCGATATCCGGCAGGCACTTGCTCCAGACACCCTGGCAGCTGGTGCCGTTCAGCGTGAGCGGCTGCCCCGTCCGAAGCGTCAGCAGACCGTTGGAGTGCCACCCGCCGATGATCATATCGGCAGCCTTGGGAACATTCCCGGCGAACTGCTTACCCTTGCCGAACGGGAGATCGTAGTTGAACCCCGTCGTGAAGCTGTGGCGGATATCCCAGGCTGCGCTGGAGTACGACGATGCCCAGTTTGTCTGATCGAGAAAACCGAAATTGGTAGCGCCGCTGAGGGTTGTTCCGGCGTTCGCCAACGCATGGCTCCAGGTATAGGCCGAAAGGAACTGAAAGCCGTGGCTGAAGCGTTTTTCAACCTTGATGTCTCCCGCAGCATAATTACCGAAGCCGTTCGAAACGGTTTCCGTAAGACCGTTGCCGACCGATACGCACGTCGGAGGCGGGCAGGCAGGCTGGATTTCCTGCAGAGTGCCCGAGCTGATCGAAGTGTTTGTCGTTCCCAGATTTGGATAGGGGTCGGTGTTTCCAAGAATCACCTGGTGGGCCTGGTGGTTGCCCGTATATCCGAGCTCAACCGACATATCCCACGGCAATTCGCGCTGCAGAATCACATTCCATTTGTGGACCAGCGCATTGCGGTAATCCGACTGCACGCCCAACAGCTTGATCGGGGCCGGATAAGCGAACGGATTCGCCGGAAAACCTCCGGTCAGGCCGCCCGGCATGGAATCGCAGCCCGTGCACAACGGATCCGAGATACCGATGAAACTGGAGATTCCCTGCGCGCGGGAGAGGTTTACCGTCTCGTTGAACGGCACGCCTTCCGCACGGTTGGGGCTGCCGCCCTGGTTCTCTTCCCCACCGTAGAAGATTCCATAACCGACGCGGAGTACCATCTTGTCCCGAACGTGGTAAGCGATGCCGATGCGCGGGCCGATATCGAGCTTGTCCCACTTTACGAGATAGTTGCTTACCTGGCAGCGGTTGATGATAACCGCGGGGAACTGAGTCGCGAAATTGGGAGGCAGCGCGGCATTGCAGTTGTTGCCCTGCGGGATGTAAAGAGTGTTGGTCTGGAGGTCGTAGTCCGCCTGGCGCCCCCATTGCTCGCCCGTGGGAGACCAGAGTTCATAGCGCACCCCCAGATTCAGCGTGAGTTTCTGAGAGACCTTCCAGTCGTCCTGTACATAGGCGCCGTAGGCCACCTTCTGCGAGGACATGAAGTTCGCAGTCGACATCGAAGAGTTGTCGATCTGCCCCAGCAGCGCGGACGCAATCGCATCACCCGTGCTGTTGCCTACCGTCGCTCCCAGCGAAGAAGTCTTGGCCGATGGGAACGCTGTTTCGTTGGAACTGTAGGCGACGCCACCGTGGTTGTCGGGAAGCTGGAAGAACGGGAATTTGATGGACCGGAACTCGAAGCCCATTTTCAGGGCGTGCGTGCCCTTGCTGATGGCTACGTTCTGGACCAGATCCCAAACGTTGTTGTATTCGAGCGAGGGGTTGTAGCCGCCTCCGCCAAACCCGGAGTAACCGCTGGCCGAGAATGTCGGGAGGCCGCCATTCATCGCATACGTGGTGGTGGGGTCGAAACCGCCGATGCCGAAGTTCTTGAAATCGTCCGTATTCGCGTCGAAAATGTGGCGCGAGGTGACCAGCCGGGTAAAGCTGGCGCGGGATTCCGTAACCAGCGACGGAGTCCACACACGCGTGTAGCTGATCTGACCGTTGCGGTTCAGATCGTACTCGGTGTGGCCCGTGAAGCCACTGTTGTCGAGAGCTCCCGGCAGAGGCGGTGTCTGCGTCTTATATGTGTTGGACCAGCTGACGGAGCCGAACAGAGTGCTCTTGTCGCTCAAGTGGTAATCGACGCGGGAGTCGCCCTGATACGTTACCGCCGTGCCCGGCGTGTTGTAGAAATAGTCGTTGGCCGGCTGCGTCCCCGTGATAACAGGCTCGTTCGGGCCCGGAAACAGCTGCATGATCTTCTGAATAGACGGATCAATCCGGCTCTGCGGAATGACGTTACCCGGAAACGGCGTTCTCGTTATCGGATTGGCGCCTCCGCCGACGGTTGAGTTCGGATCGTAGATTGCGCCCTTCAGGAAAGAGATCGCATTGCCGTTGCTATCCTGCCCCGTCGCCGCCGCGCCGAGGATGCTTGAGAAATTACCCGTGATTTCGGCCGGTGTCGGAATCGTGTACAAGCCAGAGAAACCGAGACCCTGAAGTCCCGCCGAAGAGTGGGTATTCGTGCCCTGATAGTCGCCGAAGATGAAGAGCTTGTTCTTGAGGATCGGTCCGCCCAGAGTTCCGCCGAACTGATTCTGAATGAACGGTCCTCTCGGCTTGCCCGCGTAGTTGTTTCCCCAGATATTGGCGTCGAGATCTTTATTCTGCAGGAACTCGAATGCGCTGCCGTGCAACTGGTTGCTGCCCGATTTGATATTGACGTTGATCACGGCGCCTGCGGCGCGGCCATACTCGGCGTTGTAGCCGTTGGTCTGAATCGTCATCTCGCTGATCGCTTCGACCGACGGTCCCACAGAATAGGAGGTCTGATTCAGGAAGTCGATGGTGTTGACATTGTTGTCCACGCCGTTCAGCAGGAAGTTGTTCTGCCCGTTCGACCGGACGCCGTTGGCTGAGAAGCCGCCGCCTGCGCCGTCGCGCGATCCGGCCTCGCCGGGAACCACACCGGGCGAGAGGCGCGCCAGAAACGTGACCACACGCTGTCCGCCAAGCGGGACTTCCGTCACCTGCTTGCTGTCAAGCGCCGCGCCCACCTGCGTGCTTTCCGTCTGGAGCAGCGGGGCCGAGGCAGTTACCTCAACGGTCTGCCCGATATCGCCGACAGTGAGGGCGATATTGATACCCGTGCGTTCGCCGGGGCGGAGTTCGATGTCTTTCTGCTCCGCCTTCTTGAAACCAGGCGCCGTGACGCTGATGGTGTAAGTAGACGGCTTCAACGCCGGGCGGATGAACTCGCCCGCGCTGTTAGTCGTGAGCGTATAGACTTCGTTGGTCGAAGTTTCGGTGACTGTTACTTTGGCGTTCGCAATAACAGCGCCGGATGGGTCGGTCACAGTGCCGACAAGGGTTGCAAGATCGCGTTGCGCCAACAGGGCGCTCGCACAAACGAGAGAGATCAAGGCTATCCAAAAGCCCGAGAAGCGACGGTGCATGGTCATCCCCCGATCCCGCCTTCGGCAGGATCGACTGGGTGGAATATTATCACCACCGCATACCGGAATCAACACATTCCGTAACAATTTCCCGGGACTGCGCCGATATGTAATTCAGTCGCTAACTCTATGAAAAAACAGAAAGTTTTGAAACTGGTTGGTTAGGTATGGATTCTGTAACCGGGGTGGTTGTTCCAGGATTGGAACCTGCTGTTCCGGGTCAGTTTCCTGCTTTCATTGACGCTGGGTCTGCGATATCGAGTGAAACGTTTTCGCCCCGTCCGCCTGCTGCGATCTGTGACATTCCGGAAGGCTGGTTTACAGGGTGTTAAACGCTGTGCCGGGCTGTGACGCAGGTATGAGGGAAATTGGCGGGGCTTATCTTCTGTCTCGCCCCACAATTATGCACCCCGCAGGTTTCCTCGGCCCGAACGACGGCGATGCGTCCACAGAAAGGGCAGAGAAGAAGTGTTTCGTTGGCCATGATCCCCAGACAATAGCGGTCACCGTG
>Ga0302278_10005703_pt1 | contig 12191 bp, 11 predicted proteins | sample III_Bog_N3_2_FD_194543 | JGI IMG/M metagenome (GOLD analysis project Ga0302278, IMG submission 194543) | Peat permafrost microbial communities from Stordalen Mire near Abisko, Sweden - III_Bog_N3_2 | ecosystem: Environmental > Terrestrial > Soil > Wetlands > Peat | place: Sweden: Abisko... | reverse complement strand
TGCCCTGGGCTGTCATGTGGCGGCCTTTCAGGCCTTGTATTCGCACCGCCATTCTGGAAAAAGGAGGCCATGGATTTACCATTGACGGAACAGCTCAGGGGTTGCGATACGGCAGGCTGGGAAGCCTGCGCTACAATGGTTTGCCATGGTTTTGCCGGTTTCACTGCGAAATATCCGGGCTAAGTTTTTTTGGGCATCTCCGCGCCAGGCTTGGGGGCGTCGTCCTCCAGGAAATCCGCCGGCACCTCCATTCCGGCTGCTTGATACATTTCCTCCAGGCAATGGGGGCAAAAGCCATGGCTGAAGTGGGCTTGGGTGCGCTCAGCCACGTAGGCTTCAATCTGATTCCAATAGCCATGGTCATCGCGCACTTTTTTGCATTTGGCGCAAATCGGCAGCAGCCCGGTCAGCGTTTTGACCTCGGCCAAAGCCTTCCTCAGCTCTTCAATTAATCGCTCGCGTTCCGTCTCTGCAAATTTGCGGCCAGTGATGTCGGTGCGGATGGCCACGTATTGCGTGGGTTTCCCATCCGGGCTCATGAACGGCACGATGGTCGCATCCACCCAGTAAAACGTCCCGTCCTTGGCGCGGTTGCGGATTTCCCCGCGCCAGACCTTGCCGTTGGTGATCGCGGACCACATCTGGCTGAAGAATTCCCTGGGATGCAGGCCCGAGTTGAGTATCCGATGGTTCTGGCCCAGCAACTCCGCCCGCGAATATTTTGAAATTTGACAGAACTTGTCATTGACGTAGGTGATGACCCCCTGGGTATCGGTGATGGCAACGATGGCATGAATGTCGAGGGCGGCCTTGAAATCCGCGAGCTCCTTGCTGGTGGCTTCAGGATTTCCGGTCGGTTCGGCGTTCGTGCTTGGCATGGCGATGGATCAATTTAGTCGATCCCGGACGGTCCGGCTTCTCTTTATTTGCGAAAGAGTTGCCAAGCATTGGCCAGCTACCGCCGGTGCGTTCAGGGATCCGTCACCACGCGATAGATACGCTGGCCAGAACTGCGGCTAGTGGGATCGGTCAAGCCCAGCAGGCCATTGACGCCGGCGCTCGCGGGGCCCACATTCGCCCAACCGTCCGGGGTCTGGGGGGAGGCGGATTGCAGCTGGTAGTTGTGTCCCGCCGCCGCGCTCACCGTGACCACGGTGTCCGTCCCGACGTAACTTTTTGAAATCGAGCCGGTCGCTGGCGAGGCGACGTTGATGGCAAAATCAAAGACATGCAGCGGCGTGCCAACCACCGTGGTGACCGGCGAATTCTCTTGAACGAAGACCGAGAGAACATGGTCCGATAACAGGCGGGCCTGATCGATCAACGGTTCGCCATTCAGGTCGTTGGTCAGGGTAAGCACCACCTGCCAGTCGGTGTAGCGCGAGGCTTTGGACGTGGTGGCGATGACGAGTTTGCCGTGGGTGTAGCCGGGCACGCCATCGGCTTTGGTCGAGGCGTAGGAGAGGTAAACGCCGTAGAGGTTGCCCTGCGCGTCAAAGCCGATTTTGGGCCGGGTGCCGACCGGGAACACCTGCCAGGGGATGCGCCGCTCGGACCACACATGCGTGACCGGGTCGCGGAAATAATGATAATACGCCGTGTCGCGCACGGAGAAGGTGGAATCGCCGGCCGCCCAGGCGGCATCCGGTTCCGTGCGGCGATGGAGCATGAGCACATGCACGCGGCCGTCGTTGTCCACGCATTGCGCCTGTTGATTGATGAGCCGCTGGCGGCTGTCGAGCACCTTGATGGTGATGCCGGGGGAGTTGACGTTGATGGACTGCCCCAGCCGGGTGTCGGCGATGTTGGTGCCGCCGTTGTTGTACCACGTCACGCCGTTGTCCGGGCTGTAGGCGTAATCAATGTCATGGTTCGATGCATCGGCCGCCTCCCGATAGGTCCAGGTATGATGGAGGGTGCCATCGGGGGCGAAGTCGAAATTGTTCTCGTACGGATTGCGCGAATGGGACGAGCCGACGGCACCCGAGACCAGCATGCCGGTATAGGTGCCTTCCTTGGCGGTGAATTTGATGCCCGGGGTCCAGTTACCGGTGCCGGGAAGGTAGGTGTTCAGGTAATGGTCGCCCGCCGTGGTGCTGCCCACGCGATACTCAAAAATCAGCGCGTTGGCGGGGGTGTTGACGAACATGGGGTAGGTCACGTTCCCGACCGGGGAGGAAGCATTCACGAGCCAGTTTTGTTCCGGGTTCAGCATGTCCTCCCGGCCCCAGGCCGCCTGGTTGGTGGTGCATAGACCCGGCACGGAGTGCCGGTAACGCAGCATGTTTCCGTGCATGTCCCAGGACATGTGCAGCGTGCCATCCAACGGCGAAATGCCCAGGGAAATCACGTCGTGGGCATCCCAACTGCGTTTGCCATTCACAAAGGTCGAGCTGGTCTTGAATTTCTCCCACGGGCCGGTCATGGTTCCGGCCAGATGGCGGCGGGCGAGCCAGACGGTCTCGGTGGTCGGGCCGGAACCGGTCGTGTCGTACCAGGCCGCATATTGGTAGCCGTTGAACTTGAGCAAGGCCCGGGTTTGGAACGAGACGCCGTTAATGCCCCGGCCATAAGGTGCGGAGCTGGCCATCAGACACGCATTGGTGGCCAAAATGGTATCCGCCAGCAGCGCCACGCGCGGGGACACGGGTGCGTGATGCGGGGCGGCATTCATGGGTTTGGAGTACCAGATCACCCCGGCCCGGGCGGAGCCGGCCAAAACCGCCAGGAGACAGGAGATCACCGCGCAACGGCGGCCAAGCCAACGAAGGCGCAAGCTGTTTTTGAACGAGAAATGCATGGCAAAAATGTGAATGTTTTAGTATATCATCAGCCCCTTAAATAAACAGTCACGCAAATACGGGATGGTATTCAGCCTAAAGTCCGAAATGGGAAGGGCAGGGCGGGCGACCGGCCCGGCGCGTCGGGCACCCGTACCGCCAGGCAAGGGAGGGACGATTTTATTCACGGATTCCAACTCCCATCCCGCTTCTGTTTTCGTGGGTTTCGGATTTTGGGTTAATCCGGGCGGCCAGGCGCCTGGCAAAAAAACGGGACGGTGGTCACCGCCCTCCGGGTGGGCGGCGGGCTCTGATTCAGGCAAAACCAAGCATCACTGGAGCTAATGGCTGGGTTTTGCTTTGCCGCCGGCAATTTACGGCAAATCGCAACATGCTTATACACAATAAGATAAACATGTTATTAGAATTTGACACACTGACCAGTAGTCGTTTATTGTGTTAAGGCAACGGTTTCGCGCCGGGGGATTGTCCCCCGCTGCCAAATTCCTTTGCGTGGCGGTTAATTATATTCAAAGTTCCATGAGTGATACTGTGATTGGTGCGCCGTCGGCCGGTGGCGCGAAAAAAGTCTCCCGGATCAGCGACGCGGTGATCCGCATTGCCGGCAATTCCCAGGATGGCATTCAGGCCATCGGTGGTTTCCTCGCGCGGCTGGCCGGGCGCAGCGAGCAGGAAGTCATGACCTTCATGACCATTCCCTCCACCATTTCCGGCGGCCCCTCCATTTTTCAGGTGCGCATCGGCAACGGCGAGGTGCTGACGGCCGGCGATGACGCCGATCTGTTGCTGGCTTTTTACCAGCACAGTTACGAGGACCACATCAGTTCCCTCAAGAAAAAAGGGGTGGTGCTTTATGACAGCGACCATGTGACGCCCAAGCCCGAATGGGAAACCGAGTACCGCCATGTGGGCGTGCCGATCTCGTCGCTCACGGTCGAGGCCATCGGCGGCACCGCCAAGGACAAGGGCAAAAACATCTACGCCTTGGGTCTGCTGGCGCGCTTGTTTGACCTGAATGTGCCGAAGCTGGAAAAGCTGGTTGGCGAGCGTTTCACCGGCAAGGATCCGAGCATCTTGAACAACGCGCTGGCGGCGTTCCATGCCGGCTACGCCAACTCGCCCAGCAATTTGCTGGAAACCTTCCAGTTTGCCGACAGCCAGAAGCAGGGCTCGCATCAGGTGGTGATGAATGGCAACGAAGCCATCGCCTACGGCCTCATCGCCGGCGGCGTGCGTTTCGGGGCGGCCTATCCCATCACTCCCTGGACGGACATCATGGAAATCATGCGGCGCGAACTGCCGAAATATGGCGGTTCCTTCATTCAGTGCGAAGATGAAATCGCCTCCATCTCCATGGCGTTGGGGGCCAGCTTTGCCGGCCGCGTGGCGGTCACCGGCTCCAGCGGTCCGGGCATCTCGCTTAAAACCGAGGCCTTGGGCTGGGCGGTGATGGCGGAAATGCCGCTGGTGATCATCAATGTCCAGCGCGGCGGCCCCTCCACGGGCATGCCCACCAATATTGAACAGTCCGATTTGAATATCGCCACCTTTGGCGGCCATGGCGACGCCCCCCGCGTGGTGCTCGCGCCCGCCAATGTTGAGGATTGCTTCTACCTGTCCATTGAGGCGGTGAACATTGCCCGCAAATACAATGTGCCGGTGATGTTCCTCACCGATCAGGGCATTGCCACCCGCATCGAGGCCTTTCCGCAACCGAATCTGGAGCAGGTTTGCCAGGACATCACGCCGGATTTCTCGGCCGTTCCCACCTACAAGCCCTACGATTTGGCCGCCGCCAATGGCGTTTCCCCGCAGGTCAAGCCGGGCACGCGCATCCTGGATGGCCGCTATCCCATCGCCACCGGCCTGGAGCATGATGAACTCGGCCATCCCACCGGCTCGCCGAAGCTGCACGTGCAGATGACCGCCAAGCGCCGCAAAAAGTTGCAGGCACTGGCTGACACCCTGCCGGTGCCCAAGATTTATGGCCCGCCGGAAGGCAGCGTTCTGCTCGTCGGCTGGGGCTCCACGGAAGGTCCGATTCGCGAGGCGGTGGACCGTTCCCGCGCGGCGGGCGACAGTGTGTCGTCCATCCATCTGCGGCATGTCAATCCGCTGCCCAATGGATTGGAAAACATCTTCTCCGGTTTCAATCGCGTTTTCGTGGTGGAAATGAACGACGAGGGGCTGTACGGCTACGGTCAGCTCGGCGCGATTCTGCGGGCGCGCTATTGTGAAGCCAAGATTCAAGGCATTAACAAGACCGACGGTCTCACTTGGAAGGTCAAGGAGATCATCGAAGGCATCAAAAACAAATTGCGCAAGTAATCCAACGCCTAATCCAATTTTATGAGCCAGACTTTGACCGATAATCCCGTGGCAACCCTCCAGGCCCCCCAGCCCAATCCCAATCCCGGCGAGCGCAAGGGGTTGACCAAGAAGGAAATCGCCGCCGATCACCCGACTTGGTGTCCCGGCTGCGGCGATTTTTCCATTCTTGCACTGTATTTCAAGCTGATTGAAAAGCGCAAGCTGTGGCATGAGAAGATCACGACCATCTCGGGCATCGGCTGTTCCAGCCGCTTCCCCTACTTTGTGCAGGCCCACGGCGCGCACTTCATTCATGGCCGCGCGCTGCCTTTTGCCAGCGGCGTGTCGCTGTCCCGCCCGGACTTGCATGTCTTCGCCTTCAGCGGCGATGGCGATGCCTTTTCCATTGGCGGCAACCACTTCACCCACACCGCCCGGAAAAACGTCAAGATGACCCTCGTGGTGATGGACAATCAGGTTTACGGCCTGACTAAAAAGCAGACCTCGCCGACGTCGCCCCTTGGCTTCAAGAGCAAGACCGACATCTGGGGGGCGGTGGATTATCCCATCAACCCGGCCAAACAGGCCATTGCGGTGGGGGCCACTTTTGTCGCCCGCACCTCGGCCTCGAATCCCAACCACGTGCTGGCCACCATGGAAGCGGCCATGGATCACGACGGTTTCAGCTTTGTTCATTGCCTGAGCGAATGCGTGGAGTTTTACGAAGGGGCTTTCGACGCTGCGAACCCCCGCAAGGGCGGCGTCTTCAACGAGGTGCCCAAGGCCCATGACGTGACGGATGAACTGGCCGCCTACAAGCTGGCGGGTGCTGATTTTCCAGGCAACTTCGGCATTCTATATCAAGTGAAGAAGCCCACCAAGAACGCCCGGGAACTGGAGATCAACCAAGCGGCGCAAAGCAAATTTGCCGGCCTGAAAGACTGGCAGATCCTCCAGAAGACCTTCGACCGGTTGAAGTAGGCTTTTTTGCAACAATAGACCTTGGACAGCCCTTGTCCAAGGTCTGCTTTTATGTTGAAAACACGGTTCATGGCTATTCCGGCGGTCTGAAGCATATACCGTCCATCCAAGTGAAAAACATGAAATAAAAAGGTTGCGCAGCCGGGGAGTTCTTGCTAAAGTTGCGCATTGATTTACGTGGAAGAGGATTAACCATCAGTGTGCTAATCAGCAAATAATAGCTTATGAAATTAAGTAAAACCTGTGGCGCGGCAACTTTGGTCGCAGTTTTGGCGGTGGGCAACAGTGCTTATTCGCAGACATCGGTCACCTTGTCGTCGTTGCTGACTGCCGGCTCGATTACCAGTGGCGATTTGGTTTTCAGCGGTTTTAGTAATTTTACCCAGGGGGGCGGTTTTTTGGTGAGTTCCAGCGCGATTACTGTCACGGTGGTGAGCGGTGGAATTCAATTTTCTTCCTCTCCTCAGTGGGATTTGAGTGGGACGTCACTTTCCGCTTTTTTCACGCTTAATTTTAATGTGGCGACCACGGATGGTTCGTTTATTACTGGTCTGGCTTCAACCCTATCGGGTACTCCCACCGGTCAAGGGCAGGCTGGCATTGATGATGAGGTTACGACTGCTCGCGGCGGCTTGTTGGGGCAGCCCAATCCCTATATTAATCAGGCGTATACAGGTTCCACCCTGCTCACGTCTTCGGTTTCATTTGCTTCCCAATCGACCGTCTCGGTTGCCAAGGTGATGGCCATGTCAACTGGAGGCACTGGGACTCCAACAATCATTGTAAATAATTTCAGCGACACGTTTGTTACGACTGCGGTTCCCGAGCCGTCCTCAATGGCTTTGCTGGGGAGTTTTGGTGGCTTGGGTCTGTTTTTACTGCGCCGCCGGAATTAATCTGTATTGTTCCTTTGTTGAGGCCGTTTTCTTCTGGAAAACGGCCTTATTTATTTGTTCGTCAGGCCGTTCGACAGATATTCTGGCTGGCAAAGCGGCGGCGTCTGGTCTCCGACTCCACTCAGCCAGAGGGTCGCCCATTCGAGCTTTGGCCGGGCCAGAAGAATTTTGTCCTGCGTCGGCGGCATCGGGAAGAGAAAGCTCTTGATCACAGTGGGGCGGGAAGGTGACGCCAAGGAAATTTTGCACACCCTGGTTGCATGCGCGGCGTACACGGAGTGACGCGCCCCACCAGGCTGGGCTCGCGACAAGTCCTTTTCGATTTCATGGCCCACTACGGAGTTCCCGTTAAGGGGTTGATTGGTTTAAAAGCAGTTCAAATGCCAATATCGATTAAATCGCTGTTTTGTTGCGCTGGAATTTAGGTTCATTTCTAATGCCTTTAATTTGGACATTTTTTTATATTTTTGTATTGCAATGAAGCCTTGTCTAAGCTTTAATCACTTTCGTGCCGGTGAAAGGACACCGATACTTTTTACAAACTGTAAAAAATAAATACAAATGGAGATGGAAAACTAAAATATGAAAAAAATTCAAAATATATTGATCGTTCTTGCTCTTGGTGCTGTCAGCGCCAAGGCGGACTACACGTTAACTGCCGGTGCCTCGCAGAATGTGACGGTTGGTGACAACACGGTGCATACTGCGTTTTTCAATTTGTCTGTGACTGCCGCTGATACACTGAAGTTTTCCAGCAGCGTTAATCTCGACAACTGGACTTCGGGTGGCGGTATCGCCACTTTTGGTTCCAGTTATACTGGGTCCACTGGCTCTGGCAATTTGGCATTGAGCACCAGCCCATTGGGCGTGGGTGTGGGGAACTACACTCTGGCGGTGAGTTGGACTTTGGACAATACCATCGGTATTGGAACATACACCGGAGCCACAACTCCTGTTGGGATTACCCTGGCCTTGTTTGGCAGCGATACTGGTCCGGGACTTACCCAGGGTCAACAAGCTTGGGACACGGTGAGCGTGAGTGCCGTTCCCGAACCCGCTCAGGCGATCGCCAGCGTTGCCCTGTTGGGCTGCGGTGGTTTGGTCTTCATTGGCCGCCGTTTCGTTGGTAAGAAAGCCTGATCCGATCCCATAAATCACTTATAATTCCGTTTCTATTTGGAGCCTGAATTGAAAAATTCAGGCTCTTTCCTTTCCGGGGACCGCCGCCGCTGCGGCGGTTTGCCAGGCTACCGTCTTTCGCCCTCCGGCAGGCAGCTACAAAATATTCGCCGCCAGCTCGGCCAGTTCGGAGCGTTCGCCCTTCTGCAACTCCACATGGGCGGCAATCGCCTGGTCGCGGAACCGGCTGATGACATAGTTGAATCCGTTGGAGGAGGAATCCACATAGGGATTGTCAATCTGGTAGGGGTCGCCGGTGAACACGATCTTGGTGCCGCTGCCCACGCGGGTGATGATGGTCTTGGCCTCCAGCGGCGTGAGGTTTTGCGCCTCGTCAATGATCATGAACTGGTTGGCGATGCTGCGGCCGCGAATGTAGCTCAAGGCCTCCACCACAATGCTGCCATTGCGCATCAAGTCCGTGCTGCGGCGATGCTCCTGGCCCATGTTCAAGTCGCTCAACATTTCGAGCGCATCGTGTATGGGCTGCATCCACGGTGCCAGCTTCTCGTCCAAGGAACCGGGCAAAAACCCCAGCTCCTTGCCCATGGCGATGGTGGGGCGCGCCACGACCAGCCGGCGGAATTCGCGGTCGTTCACCACGCGCTTCAAGCCCGCCGCCATGGCGATCAGGGTTTTGCCCGTGCCGGCCTTGCCCATGAGGGTGACCAGTTTCACGCGGTCATCCAGCAGGGCATCCAGCGCGAAATGCTGCTCCCGGTTGCGCGGCTTGATGCCCCAGACCCCTTCCCGGCAGTCGTGAATGGGGATCAGCTTGGTGCCGGTGGGGTCCACTTTCGTCAGCGCCGCCTTCTTGGGATTCGCGGCGTCCATCAGCGTGCAAAATTCGTTGGGAAAATACTGTTTTCCCGTCTCCAGCATCAACTCGTTCTTGGCGCGGAAGGCGGTCATCTGCTCCGCCGAAACGGTCAGTTCCACCATGCCGGTGTAGAGATCGGTGATAAACACGCGGTCCGTCTCGTAATCCTCCGCCATCAGGCCCACGGCATCGGCCTTGATGCGCAGATTGATGTCTTTCGATACGAGAATGGTCGCGCTCTTGGGCTGCGCCTTCTGAATGCCGGCGGCCAGGGCCAGGATGCGGTTATCCACCGAATCCTTGGGCAACTCCGCGCCGTTGCGGCCGTTCTTATGAAAGGCGATCCTGAGCTTGCCGCCGTTGGGGAGGTCCACGCCCGCGCTCAGGCTGCCCTCGCCGCGAAAGCCGTCCAGCATCCGCGACACGGTGCGCGCGTTGCGGCCCAGTTCGGTGGATTCGCGCTTGAAGCGGTCAATTTCCTCAATGACCTCGATGGGCACCAGCACGTTGTGCTCTTCAAAGTTGACGAGGGAGTTGGGGTCATGCAAAAGAACGTTGGTATCAAGTATATAGTTTTTCACGGCGAATAAAAACGGCAGGTGGTGGCGCCGCCGCAAACGCGGCGGTGGTTGAAAGGTGCAAAAGGCAGCATCAAATTATCCAATGATCTCGCCCAGAGTTTTTCCACGCGCCCGCAGGGAGTCAACGATAAAACACGCGGAGCCGGTTACTTTATTGCGACAAGGCCTTTCAATCCACCGGCAGGCCCATTTGCCGGAACCGCTGCAATTTGTAGATCAGCGCGCGGCGGCTGATGCCCAGCGCCTTGGCGGTTTCGGTGCGGTTGAATTTGTGCTGCGCCAGCGCGGCCAGAATCGCCTGGCGCTCCAGGTCATCCAGCGGCTGTTCCATGACCGGCACCGGAGCCGCCGGCCTGAGGGCCTCCCGGAATTTTGCCGGCAGATGGTCGGGCAGGATCAGCTCGCTTTGCGAGAGGAGCACGGCCCGTTCGATGGTGTTGCGCAATTCCCGCACATTGCCCGGCCACGCATAATTTTGCAGGCAGAGCGCCGTCGCCTCGGCCAGGCGCGTGCGATTGTGCGCGAGCTGGCCGATGAAAAAGTTCGCCAGCGGCAGAATATCCTCGCGCCGCTCGCGCAACGCCGGCAGATGCAATTCCACCACGTTCAGCCGGTAATACAAATCCTCGCGAAACCGCCCGAGCTTGACCTCCTCCTCCAGGTTGCGGTTGCAGGCGGCCAGCAAGCGGGCGTTGGTGCGGATTTCGCGGTTGGAGCCAATGCGCTGGAAGCTTCCGTTTTGCGTCACGCGCAGCAGCTTGGCCTGCAACGCCGGGGTCAGCTCCAGGATTTCATCGAGGAAAATCGTGCCGCCATCCGCCTCTTCAAACCGGCCGAGGCGCTGGGCATGCGCGCCGGTGAACGCGCCCTTTTCGTGGCCGAAGAGCTCGCTCTCCAGCAGCGTCTCGGGAATGGCCGCGCAATTCACCTTGATCATCCGCCCGCGCGCGCGCGCGCTCCAACCATGGATGACCTCCGCCACCACCTCCTTGCCGGTGCCGCTTTCCCCGGTGATCAGCACCCGCGCCTCCGAGGGCGCCACCAGGGCCGCCTCTTGAAACAGCGCCAGGGTGAGCGGGCTGTGGGCGATGACCTCCGGCGGCAGGGCGCGGCCCAAGTCCGGCGGCGGGGCGTGCGGGGCCGCGCCGGTGGCCTGCCGGACGGTGGCCAGCAATTCATCCAGGTCAATGGGCTTGGCGAGATAATTCAGCGCCCCGTCGCGCATGGCCACCACCGCCTCGCGGATGTCCGCGAAGGCCGTGACCAGCAGCACCGGCAGCGTGGGAAACTGCTGCCGGACCAGCCGCAGCGTTTCCAGCCCGGTGAGGCCGGGCATCCGCACGTCGGAAATCATCATGTCGAACCGGCCGTCGGGAAGCAGCTCCAGGGCGCGCCGGCCGGAGTCGGCGAGGACGGTGGCAAAATGCTGGCCGCGCAGAAAGGAATCCAGCAGGCTGCGCTGGCCCGCGTCGTCATCCACAATCAGGATGCGCGGCGCGGACGGCGAAGCGGGGCGGGATTCAGCGGTCATGCGGAAAAACTAGCCCAAAGCGGCGGAGGCCAAAAGAATTTTCGCGTGGCACCGCGGTCCCAGGCATTCTGCCGCGGCACCGGCGCGAGGCCGGGGCCGGCCGCAGCAACGTCCGAACGACCACACGCTTTCAATTTATTCGCAACCGGCTTGCCTGACCCTGTTGCTGCGGCCGGGACGGCCGCGCTCCGGGGACAGCCGTGGTCCTAAAAACGGCGCGAACACCCCGCGCCTCACGCCGCGAGCTTCAGGTGGGTGATGCGGAAGATGGCGCCGTGCGGCTCGTTGCCCAGGCACACGATTTCCCCGCCCGGCACCAGGAAGATCTGCGGCACGATGGCGGCTTAGGCCGGCACCAGTTCAATCTTCACCTTGCGCCCCAGAGCGCGAGCGGCCTTGCCCAGCGTGTTCAATGTGACCGAGGAGTTGGAAGCGTCCAGCAGCCGGTCCACCGCCGCACGGCTGGTTTTCATCCGGACCGCCATCTGCGTCTTGGTCAGTTCCTCCTCATGCAGGAGGCGATCCAATTGGAGACTCAACGACTGTTTCAACGCGCGGGCCTCAACCTCGCCCAGAATGCCCTGTTCATTCAAAAAATCCCGAAAGTCACCCCCGCGATGAATTTTTTTGCTCATAAGTCTTGCAGATATTGTTTTTTGCGTTTTTTCGCCAGTTCAAGTTCATCCGCCGGCGTCTTTTGCTGTTTCTTGATGAAACCGTGAAGCAGCACAATCTCCTGGTCCACTACCGCAAACAGCGTTCGTGCAATGCGGTTTTTCAACCGCGAACGAACCTCCCAAACACCGTCGCCCAGATGATCCACCAGCGGCTTTCCGGCCGGCCACGCATATTGCGCCGTCAGGATGTCTGTGCGATGACCGTGCAGTCTTCCTTGGGCAATGCTTTCAGCCATTCCCTCACTGGTTCATGGCCCGCACCGGTTTTGAAAAATACGACTTTCAGCGGGCGCTCAGCTTTCATCTTTGTTGATGTAGTGTATCATAAATGATACTTTTGTCAAATATCGGCTGTCGGCAGACTGCCGCGCCTCACGCCGCGAGCTTCAGGTGGGTGATGCGGAAGATGGCGCCG
>Ga0302278_10005702_pt1 | contig 12194 bp, 20 predicted proteins | sample III_Bog_N3_2_FD_194543 | JGI IMG/M metagenome (GOLD analysis project Ga0302278, IMG submission 194543) | Peat permafrost microbial communities from Stordalen Mire near Abisko, Sweden - III_Bog_N3_2 | ecosystem: Environmental > Terrestrial > Soil > Wetlands > Peat | place: Sweden: Abisko... | reverse complement strand
GACTACCATGTTGTCAAAACCTTCAAAATCGTTGATCCCACCCGCGCCAGCCGGGAAGTCTGAGCGGTGGCTCCATGTTCCACCATTAACGTAGGGAGCGCCTGAGTCAAACTCCAGATTGCTAACTTTCAGTCCAAGATCGGTGGACGCGCTCAAGATACCGATACCTGTTGCAAAAACCATGTCGTGCTGGTTTCCCTTGTTGGCGTTGTTGGTTACCCACAGCCCGATAAATCCAGAGTCTATTTCCAGATTACCCACGTCCTCTCGGCTATACGGTCCTCCGAACATTGCTGATTGAGTTTGCAACACGCCTGGAGTAGGGGTATCAACAGTCACCCCATCCCACGTGCTAAAGACGGAGGCACCCTGTAGCGCTGACCCGGTCGGGGCGAACGTAGATGCTCCTGATACCAGAGCTACCTGAATCGGGATAGCCGGGGGGATAAGTGGGGATAGGTTGGTACACTGAGCATCAAACTTGGACGTGCCGGAATCCCAGCAAGCGAAGGGGCCAAAGACAATAGTTGGGGCAACAGAGCCGCATCCTGTCGGAGCGGTCGTCCACACGGCAGAGGAAATGCCGCCAGAGGAGTTCGATGAGGCTGTACCCACGCCGACGAAGTTGGTTCCAGCATAGCCGCCGACAGTGGAGCAAGTTGAGCCGCCAGCATTGAAAGCGTGAATCGCAAGGAAATTAGTTTGGGAAGTTGGGTGTCCGCCGCCAGCATTGGTGATGGTCGGGGTTCCGCAGGTGCCGCCAGTCAACGAGCAGGTTGCAGCTTCCCCGTCTCCGCCAGTCGGAATTACGTTTGGAGCTACTGTGCCGGTTAGACCAAAACCGGCATAGATGATCGTGACAGGGTTCTGCACGTGACCGCTGGAGTTGGTTGTAACTGTGGCAAACTCACCACCGCAAGGACCAGCGTAAATAGTTGGGCATCCAAGCCAGCTAGAAGCACTCTGTCCAAAATCCAGAATTTCTGTATTCGAGGCGGGGTAGTTTGTACCCCCGCCAGTTACGGTGCAAGCGTTAAGATGTCCGGATACAGTGGTACAAGAGACCGTCGCTCCAGAGCCACCTGCGTTAGTCTGATAATCGCCTGAGTCTTGAGCAAGACCACCATAGGCGTAGACAACATTTCCATTAGCGTCATGGTCATAGGTGGCAAGCATATAGTGGCCCGCCAGCCAAGCACAAGTTCCGCCGTTGCCCTGGACAACTGCTGTGTAACAAGCATGGGCAGCGGGGGTGTTATCCGTGCCCCAGATTCCGTACGCGGTGTCAGTCGTCTGGAACTGACGATCCACTGTAAAATGGGTGGCGTCAATAACCGACGCAATTTTGGCGGTGTTAGCGGTCGTGATGGAGTTCGCAACGAAAGGCAAGCCCCCCGTCCAAGCTCCTGAGTTTTTGTTAAATGAGATGTATTTGCCCACGTCGGCAGACGTGAAATTCCAAGAGTAACCGTCAAGTGAGCCTGTGACGTTAACAGCATATCCCCCGCTAGACCAGCCAAAGCTCATGTATCCAAAGGATGGCTGCAAGTCGGCGATGCCGCCGTAGCACAAAATGTTGCTGTAGACCGATGCCGCCGCGCAGTTAAGCGTGGGTCCAAGCTGACTCCACTGATACGTGCCTGTCACATTTGAACACTGGAAGATTTCCGATGTGCTGCTCGTATAGAAAGTGCCGTTGTTTGCGATTGCCGAGCACGTCGCCGAGGGCGCTCCTACTCCAACAGACCACTGCGGAACCCCGAGGTTTGTCGCCGCGCCATAGGCCGTGGTCGCACCTGTGCCACCACCGGGTATCGAAATAACACCGCTGATTCCTCCTGACTGCACGAAGTTCGTCCCGTCGCTGACCACCGTGACAGTGGTGCCATTTGTAATCGTCACACCGGTTCCAGTCACGCCGATAACCTGAATAGACTGGCTTCCGGTGGTAGCGTTCTCGATGGTGAATTGGAAGCCTGCTGCCTGGGGGGCCACAAGACTTCGTGTTGCGGTGAGCGAGACCGAGCTAATCACTTTGATAAAACCGGCGCTCATTTCGGGATAGACCATCGTGTGATTTGCGTCAGATGTGAATGAAATAACTCCCGGATTGCGATTCGGGAAGACGCCGCCCGAGCCGATGTTGCCGGTCAATGGGATCTGCGGTGCTGGAACCTGCGCGAGGGCGCAAGGGGCCAAAATGGCGAGAATCAACAGTTTCGACAGATTTTTCATATTAGCTAGCCACCTTTGGCGTGTACGTTCCGTAGAGCGGGTTGGTGCTCTGGTACAGGTACATCGTCACCGTCACGCCAAACTCATTGACGAATGTCACTGTAATGGGGGGATTGAAGGCAAAGGGGAAGCCGGTGCCGGCGTCGATGAAGGTGTGACTGCCTCCCAAGAGCAGCAGGTAGACGTTCTGCGCACTCGGCGTGTAAGGCCCGAAGGTCTGTCCAACCGTCTCGGCGCCCAGGCCGGCGCTCGGCAGGGCGTCGCTGGTGCTCAGCACGGCGGTTGTGTCGCTCGCGGTCACCGTTGAGGTCGCCCCGGCCGTCCCTACGCCGCCAAAGATGCGCGGCTGCCATGTGTACTGCTGGGTTGCGGTCTGCGTAGAAGCTCCAGTCGCCGTGAGTGTCACAGTCGTCGTTGCGATCGCGGAATGGTGGAAGCTGCCAACGATGGTGCCGGTTGTGAATGGAGAACTTAGGACTAGTGGCGAGTCAATCGAGTCAGTGTTGGTGATGTTGGCGCTCGACGGAACCCCGGTGTACGTCGCCACGCATGTGGGATTCGTGACCGTCTGCCCGAGTTCAAGCGATCCAGCGCAGCCGGTGAAGGAGTTGATAGTGAACCCACCGCCGCCACTGCATAAGTTCCCTTGATTGGTGTAAACAGCGCCATTCCAGATATAGGGAACCAGGCAAGCTGTGCGCGCATCGAGGATGCTTATGTTGGTAATGCCGGTCGCCGCCGTAATAGTGCCGGTTGTTCCGCCCACCCGTGTCCAATCCGGCGTTAGAACGATCTCATACGGCAGGCCATGGGCATAGTTGATGGCTTCCTGGAGGCCGCCAGTGGCCGATGTGAGTGTGAATGTTTTGTGTGGATTGACTGGGTTCACGGTGATCGAGCAGCCGAAGCCTCCGACAGTCACCGCTGTAGGAACCACGATTTCAGAGTTGGCCGGAACCTGATCTTTGATGTAGATGGGGGTTCCAACGGCAAATACTGGGTTGAGCGGGATGCCGTTGGCGTTCGTTGTGCATAAAGAGGCCGCCGACCACGAGAACTGGCCTTGATTACCTTGAGGGATTGACCAGAGGCCGAAAGTGGAGGCGTAAAGCAGGCCTGCATCGTTGCCAGGGTTCCTGGTTGGTTGCCCAGGAGACTGCGCAGAGATCAACTGCCCTGCGCCCAACGCGATCATCGCAAGCCAAAGAATGAGTTTTTTCATGGGGTCACTGGTAGGGGATGTAGTGAACGGTGCCGGCAATGTTTACCACCAGGCAGGCGGCAGGACTTGTGCCGACGGTGTTGCAGTTCGAGGCCGCAGCGGTTGTGCCGCCCAAACCGACCTGTGAGGCCGCTACTGTGGGAGCCGCGGCGGTGAGGACAATGGTGTTGCTGGTGGGACCGATTAGAGTTGGGTTGGTCTGAAGCACAAGCTTTCCCGTTCCGGTGCTGCCTGATGCTGGGGTTGATCCCGAGTACGGCACCAGCGTCGATGTGCGCGCATCCAGAATCGTGGTGTTGGTCCCAGCCGTGGCGCTGGTAATCATGCCGGTTGTGCCGCCCATGGTCTGCCAGTCTGGAGTGAGGACCACGACATAGTGAGCCGAGCCGGCGAAGTTCAGCGCTTCCTGGAGGCCGAGCGTCCCAGATTGCAGGTAGTAGTTGGAGTGGGGATGGGTAGCCGGCAAAGAAACCGAGCAGCCGGAGCCAAGATAGCTAGCCAGGGTCGGCGTCACCGTCTCGGTGTTGCTCGGAACGCCAAGATCCACGATGGTGATGGGCGCGCTGGTGGAGTAGAGCGGGAACACCAGGCCGCCGGACGTGCCGTAACACTGGCCAGGATTATCCCAGCGCGTTCCCTGCGGGGTCGGTGAGGCCGTCCAGTGGGCGAAGTTGGCAGCGTAGAGCAATCCTGCGAGGTTGGCTGGGCCGTTGGCCGGGCTCGTCACGCTGGCTGTTGCGCTGGTGGTTTGGGCAGCAAGCGCCAGTGGCAAAGCCAGAAACGCTGCAATCAAGGCTAATTTTTTCATGGCGATGTTGCTCCTTTGCATTTTGTCCGGCAGTTCGGCTCGCGCCTGGGTCTGCCGGTCCACCCCTCATCTGGACCGTTGTAGCGCTCCAGCGAGAAGTTACTTGCAGTTCCAGCTAAAGCTGTATGGCGTGGTGCTGGCCAGTGCCGAGGCCACAGAGACGGTCATAATGCCGTGGCTTGAGTAGGTGTTCGTCACGGTCAGGGTTGGCGGTGCTGTCGCTCCGGTGCTCGTGACCGTGCAAGAGCCTGGTGCAGCTTGGAACTGGCCGCTGTTCGCCCAAGTCTCGGTGAATACAGTGCCAGTGGTCGCGGTGCCGGTGGTGAATGAATAGGTGCCAGAGAGAGCGGTGCCTGTCGCAACTTTGCTGGTCGCGGTGCCTGCGGCCGCGCCTGTCGCCGCGGTCGGGGCGGTGTTGACCCATGTTCCAGAGGCATACGCCGAGCCATTCCACACGTAATAGGTCGGTCCAAGAGTGGTGATGTCCTCGACCATGACTGAAGCATCACCCTTGGCCGCGCCGAGAATGGTAGCCGCCGTGGTCCCAGGGATCTGGTTGGCGATCGTCCACCAGTTCTTATCCAAGAGCAACAGCGCCGGCCATGCGCCCTGCCCGTCGAGAGCGTTGATGCCCTCTTGGAGTCCGGCAGTGCCTGATTTCATCTGGAAGGTGTAGTGATTGTGGCTTGGCGCCACGGTCGCGCCGCAACTGCCGGCGGTGTTGACAATGGCAGACGGCGTCACGACCTCTGAGTTGCTGGAGTTCGAGTCCGCAATCAGCACAGGCGCATTGGTGTTGAACACGAAGAAGTTGAGGTTTTGCCCTTGGCTGTTGCAGAGGCTGCGGCCCTGGAAGATGTAGGTGTTGGGGCTCTGCTGGTTGATCGACCAGAGCTGGAAGCTCGTGGCGTAGTACCAGGGAGCGGTGAACGGGGTAACGGCGGTTTGCGCTGACACTGGGGCCGCGCAGATGGCGGCAAGGATCAGCGCGACGATGGAGAACAATGCTTTGCGCATGGCGATGGTGCTCCTTTGAGGGGTTGATGGTTGAGGTTTCTTGCCGCCTACCAGCTAATCGCGACCGATGACGGCGACTCAAACGACATATTGAAACTCGAAGCTCCGCCGCCGCCCAGAAAAGAACGGAACAGCAGGGTATTGAGATTGGTAGGGCCTGAGCAGACCGGCGTGGGATAGCTGTAGGTCAATCCGCCTCCGACGCTGCCATTGCCCTCAGCCAGCGTCATCCATGTGCTGCCGCCGTCGCAACTGACCTGCATCTGCCCGGTGCCCGAGCCAAACGCCCCACCGAGGCTAAAATCCGCATCGTGGCTGGCATTGAAGGTCAAGTTACCAGAAACAACTTGCGAGCCCGGAGAGACCGAACCGGAAGTATCGGAACAGGTTGATCCGCTACACGTGATCGTGCCCAGCCCCGGCGAGAATGTGAAAGTGTGGGTGTTGTTGCCGCCGGATGTCGTCCTTCCCGGAGATCCTGGAACCTGCGCCAACACCGAAGCGCAACAGAGCAAGAGTAGTAGAGGCCAGCGCATCAGTTCACCCCTACATTCAACGCGATAGCCGTTGGGGTGATGTTCGATGCAGTCTGATTGCAGATCGACCAATCGAGCATATTGGGAGAGGCGTCCGGCCACAATTCGACGACCAGGCCGCCATTTGCACCCCAGCCAACCGCCGCAACCGGGTTAGTCGCGAACGCTGTTGAGAACGTCGAGGTCGAGGTTACCCCGGTCAGTGTCGCGGTCGCTGGAGCTGTGCAGGTGTTGGCGTTCACAGTCGTTGCCGGAAGCGACAACTGCACTTTGTTGATTCCAATGGTCGTTTGCGCTGGCGAGCTGGAATCAGTCACAGAGAATGCTGGACTGAAATTGAGCGTTGGGCGCTGGGTCTGCGCTGTGCCGTTGGAGGCAATCGTCTGATACGAAGTCGTGTTTAGTGTGCAGAAGTGGTCTATCGCAGTGCCGTCCGAGCATGGATACTGGCCAGATACTCCACCAGAACCATTAAGAAGATAGCCTCCCGCGGCATTGATAAACGCACCGAGCCCGCTTCCCTCTGCATCCACGCCCCAGCCAGGGAAGTTGGTGCCGACGCCGAGCTTGCCCACGCCGGTCACGTAGTATCCTCCAAAGTTCAGCGGGCCGGAGATGCTCTGCTGTCCGTGGTTGGCTGGCTGAGACAGGATCGGAACGGGGTAGAAGACCACGCCGTGGTAGTAAGGCAGGCCGTTCGATAGGTTGTAAGTGCTGCCCGGTCCGAGCAACTGCCATTGCATCGGGTAGTTGGGAACTGGATTGCCGTTCACAGTGACCATCGACACGTTGTAGCCGGTGCCGGTCGGCCAAACTGCATCGTTCGCCACCACTTGGCACAGCGTGGTGTTGGTCGAGGCGGGACTGGATCCAGAGGTCAATGCGGTGGACTGGACGAAAGAGGCCGTCCCAGTTGTTTGACCTTGCAGTGTCTCAGTCCCGCTCGAAGTGGAGATGAATACATCCATCCCAACTGCCAATGCCGGTACGCCGCTCGATGGCGGGTTGACCACGAGTGTACCGGTGGCACCAAGAGTTGTTGCGGTCTCGGGACTGACAAGAGTCACGTGGCCGGCGGCGTCATACCACTCGTAAACCGTGTAGTAGACGCCAGAAGGGAGCGATCCTCCCCCGCTGGTGGTGTTGACCGTCGCTGTTTGGGGGGTCTGGATGCCGACGACAGAGCCATCGGTCGATGTCGCGCACGTGTTGACCGTGGCGAGGTTGACTCCACATCCTGCGATGAGGCCTTGCTGGCTCGGGGTCAGCGTGAGGATGGAGTTTGAGGAGGGAATGCCGTTGGCGCTGCGGAGGTTGCCGGTCAGCGTTACCTGGGCATTGGTGATGCAGGTTTGGCTATGCGCCACGATAGTCAACATGCAGAGGATGATTGGGAGCAACTTGAGCGGCATGAGGTAGTAAGCATTAGCCAGCACCGAGAAGAACAGACGGAAGCCGGGCGGCACGGTCTTAAGTTGGTCGCCTTGCGCTCTCGATAGCGCTATGGGCGCTGTCATCTGACACTCCCTAGAGGCTCGTCCGACTCGCACATCTCGCAGGTCGTATGCTTGCGTGCGGCGCGAAGTCTCACAACATCCCCGCTTAAATCGCCGTCGGAAAGCTCAATATGAACCTCCAGGCAACTGTGGCGCGTGGCTTCTGGGATCTCCATACTGCGGGCACTCTGCGATTGCCACTGCTTGAGAAATCGGCGAATCTCAGGCTCGACCATCTCCGGGTGACCCACAATCTCGACGATGAGGTATGCACGGCTGACGGGACTGGTCACTGTACTGGTGCTCCCACCACGGCCAGTTTGGGCTGGTTGGCCTTCGCAATGGCGTCTTGCTCGGCTTCCAGTTTCTTCTGAGCCTCGGCCGCCTCGTGTTCGCGCCGCACCGCTTCCTGGTGCTGGAACTCCGAGATCGCGTTCTTGGTCTCGTCCTGGCGGAGCTGGAACTCGGTTTGCAGCATGTTGAGAATGCTGCCGTGGACCTGGATGGAGTAGCCGCGCAGGCGCTTGCCGATGGCGATGTACTCAGTTTGGAGGTTGTTGATTGCGGTGGCGACTGGCACGTTGGCGATGGCGCCGACGCGCTCCTGTAGGCTTTCGGCCTGGTTCTTGCTGTTCATGGTTCTCCTTGTAGTCTTTCCAAACAATCAAATCGCCCAATTCGGCGACGGCGAATGCGTTCACGTGGATTTCCGGACGATCATCGCCAATCGTTACAGTTTGATCCGTCAAGAGGTTATAAGCAGATTTACCGCCCATGTGGACGGAGACAGGAATTCCTCCGATGGTGGGATAGCGCGTCGCGTGTCCTACTGGATATTCGCTCATCAAGATAACTCCTTGGCAATTCTGTTAATCAACTTCGCTGCTTCCAAATCGTTATGATCGTATGACTGTTTCATGGCTAAATGATGCACAGCGCGAATACATATTCCCCACGCAATGTCTCGCCTGCATCGCTCTGCCCACGGGGGCCATACTAATTGCTTTATCCAGAGTGAATTCATTGCTTTCATGTCTACGCAAACCTCATCTATATGAAAATGTCGGATATGGAGACGAGCGCGGCGGGGATGAGCGCCTTGAGGATGAGCGCAACGATCACGACGAAGATCAGGGCGGCGAGATTCAGGGCTAGAGTAATCATGCGACAAGTTTACCCGTATTCGGCTCCACCTGGATGAGGTCGCCAGGCTTGACGGTTGACGGCAGTTTGCGGTTGAGGATGAGTGTATTGCCGTCGTCAACCCCCATCACCATAGCCCGGCAGCGCACCTTGCGCCCATTCGGGCTGATAATCAACACGTGGTCGCCAACTGAGATCATGGCCGCGTTACCTCAGCTTGGTAACTATGTAGCCTTCAAACGTCGTGTCGGATGGGAGATCTGCTCGCGCACCGTCTGCGTCTGTCTTGGACGTGTACCACCCAATCAACTCGACGCCAGTGATCCCCTCAGTTGGTGACCACGTTTGTTTTAGCAACAACCATACTCTAATCATGGCCGCAACCTGATCCTTTCGGTTTGGTACGTCAGCCGCTGCCTTTCTTCGCCGCGGCCATTGGGCTTGCACTCAAGATTACACGCCGGCCCGTCGGGGTAGTGCCACATCCACGTCGGCTTGAGTTGCTTCTCTCGGTACTCGCGCGCCGCTGGGCCCAACAAGATGCGGCCGCAGTTTGGGCACAGCCGGTACTCCACTGCAAACATGGTTCCTGAGCCCCCTGCTGCCCGGTCCAACAAGATCAACCTCTTCACAGCTCTCCGGCTTAGGCACCAGAACTCTTGCGGCGTGAACGTCAACCCTGCCGGGAGGTCGTGGGGCGAGAAGGTGTCCAAGTCCGCCGCAGTTGCAGTCAAGGTCACGAACCACACTCGGCGGCAGACCGGCACCGACCGATACGCCTTCATCCGGCGTCGCCGAACCCAGGCACTGCGCTTCTCCAGCACCGATTCCCGCTTGGGGTCGTCCCAATCCTTGTACCTCAAATCTGCCATGCTGGTGGTCCATCGAACCCTCTGCAATCGCTCTCAGGTCAACGTAGAGGCTTGTTTTTGCCAATTTTTGTGTCTTTGGCATGATTCTTTGCAAGTGCCTCAAAAGTGAGCACTATACAAGTTGCATCACCTTAGCGCCTTGTGGCCCACCGCTCGGCACACCCTTCCATATCCGCCCATACACGTACACCGCCACGTTGCGCTGGCTCCCGGCCACGTACTTCAATATCCCGTCGCGCACCAGCTTCTCAACCTCAGCCCGCGTATGGTGACGATGTGTGCACCTGGGACCGTGGCAAGGCTGGTCAACGCCCCACCGCTCCAGCATGGCGCCATGGTGACCATCCAGCACACACACACGCCGCAGTTCTTTGCTCGCCGGCGGCCGCTGCAATCCCTTGGGTTGTTTGGGTGCGTATCTGAAAACTCGGCCCCGAATGTGCGTCTCGACCCTGTTTCCGGTCTGAATCGTCTCGAAATGAGCCAAGTAGCCTCTTTGCAGATACCTACGGCTTAATCTGGCCTTTTCGGTCCATGCTATTGAGCCGCATGGCAGGCAGCAGTCGAGGGCATCGGGCCAGATGGGCGGTGACGCCTCGCGCTCACGATCGGGCGGGGAGTGGCTGTGTGCTTCCCCCTCGTTCCCCCACGATTTCAGACGATAGAACAGATTGTTCGTGGTGTCAAAGTTTATTTTAGTACACGCTTGACACGTCCATACGTTACGTGTAGTTTTGTGACATGGCTGATTTACGTGTTAACGACTTCGATCCTGCGCTGCTAAAGCAGTTGAAAATGGCTGCTGTAGACGCGGAGGTTACGTTGAAGCAGTTCGTGACGAGCGCGCTGCGCGTGGCGATGAGGAACCAAACTCAACCCAAGAAAGGCTAGACCGATGACACTGACTACGACATTCCGGCGCTTGCGATCCGCTGGCGCATGTACGGAGCGGTACAAATTCCTTCGCGCGGCATTGAAGGGCGTGAAGGATACCGAGCCGATCAACCTACTCACCATCCTTAGAACCAACGGTTTAGATGATGCGCTATGGGCATTGTCTGCGACCTCCAAAAACTGCGATAAGGTGGCTCGGCTCATGGCTGCTGACTTCGCGGAAGAGGTTCTTCCGATCTGGCGGAAATACTCACAAGACAAGCGGCCCGAGTTAGCAATCAAGGCGGCGCGGGATTCCGCGCATGGCCGAATCTCAGTAGAGGAACTGGACGCTGCGTGGGCCGCTGCGAGGGACGCTGCGGGGGCCGCTGCGAGGGACACTGCGTGGGCCGCTGCGTGGGCCGCTGCGTGGGCCGCTGCGGGGGACGCTGCGTGGGACGCTGCGAGGGCCGCTGCGGGGGCCGCTGCGGGGGCCGCTGCGAGGGACACTGCGTGGGCCGCTGCGTGGGCCGCTGCGGGGGACGCTGCGTGGGGCGCTGCGTGGGCCGCTGCGGGGGCCGCTGCGAGGGACGCTGCGAGGGCAAAGCAAATCGAGATATTCACCCGCTATTTGCAAGAAGAGGTCTGCTAATGACCCAAAACATACAACCCAAACCCCTTGGCTTTGTGATGGCCGACGGCATTGCGGACGCGCTGTTCGGGCGCCGCAAAGGTGCTGCGTCCTGCCCAGCGTGCGCTGGCGTGGGCTTCCACTTCTTCGACTGCGCGCTATCTCCGCTCACACCAGAGAAACCGCAGGCCTCCAATTTCACCCCGCTGGTAAACCTCGTCGGCGCGCGCGAGGCTGGCGACTTCATGCTCATGGGCAACGATGGCGACCTGATGCTGTACAAGCACATCAACAGCCGCCGCTACCTCAACATCAACCGCATCTCGGGCCGGACGTTCAAGTTTGTAGCGTGCGACCGGGAATATACCGCCATCCCTCATGATGAGGCGCTGGCTTATGTGAGGGGGTAAAATGAAGCATACAATCACTTTGGCTCTTGTCTTGGCGGCCTGTAGCGCGCCCGCGTGGTCTCAGGCTGTCAAGCCAGCTCTCCAGACCATTCAATATGCTCTGGCGCCCAGCCAGCACGGCACGGTTCGCGTCGTACCCTTGTCGCTGGCAGGGGAATACGCGGGGAACCTCGGCCCCTTGCACATCAAGCTGCATCTGCGTGTCACCAACCAGGGCGAGCTGGCCGGCACTCTTGACGGAGACGACGTGACCGGCATCAAGGTTGACAATTTCGCCACCGCGCAGAGCCTCGAAGGCTACACACTTTCGTTCCGCATTCCCACGCTGCCGGCATTCTGGACGGGGGAAGTCGGCGCCGATGGCACATTGCGCGGCGCCTGGCGCCAAGGCGGCAATACTCAACCTTTGAAGCTCGTTCGGAGGTAGGTCGTGGATAAGTTGACAGGGGCCCTTGTCGTATTGCTCATCCTTACACTGGCGGTCGCCGGCTATCTGGGGTGGGTCGCAGCCCAGCGCACCCTTCGCGAGCACGCGGAACTGCAAGAAACGCTGCGGCACAAGCACTTCATGGATGCCGTATACGGATCGACCGAGATCCGCCCGCCGGTGCCTAAACACCCAACCGATTCAAAGAAGTACAAGATTTGGGAGAACTATAAGCCATGACTTACGTTCGCGCAGCACTGTTGGGACTTATCGTAGCCGCCGGATTCGTCGCGTTCGCCTCCGGCGTCGTGTGGGCCGCGGCGCAGATCGGGGTGAAGTGATGATCTCTGCCAACGAAGCCGATCGTATCGGCTTGGGGTTTGCTCGCGCTCTTTTGATTTGGATACCTATCGCGGCGGTAATCGACGCGGCGGTAGCGTGGGCGATCTGGTGGGCGCTATGACCCGCCGCACGGTTGAGGGCAACATCAGCCACCTGCCCACTCCAGAGTGGCAGACCTGGCT